>Ga0075467_10003275_pt1 | contig 12507 bp, 9 predicted proteins | sample DEB08_DNA_9_FD_75067 | JGI IMG/M metagenome (GOLD analysis project Ga0075467, IMG submission 75067) | Aqueous microbial communities from the Delaware River and Bay under freshwater to marine salinity gradient to study organic matter... | ecosystem: Environmental > Aquatic > Marine > Coastal ...
CATTTCGCCAATGCCGTCGTCCTGGCCCCAGTTGCCGATGACGTACTGCCAGGCCGTACCCGTGGGGCTGCTCGTGATCACGCCGTGGTGCATGTACACCTTGCTGGCACCTACCAGCTCGCCGTTGCCCTGGGTGGCATCAAAGGTAAGTACCACACTGTCATCGCCACCAGCGCCCGCTGGCGTAAGGGTGATGAACTGGGCGAAAATACCCACACTCAAAACATTTAATAGTAGGAGTAGAAACAAGTTTTTCATTGTTGTGCTTTTTTTCTTGCCAGGCAAAGACTGCTGACCAATGGTTAAATCGGGTCAGCCCACGCTGTGCATGATTACTGATAAAATGTTACGGTGGAATTGGATAGGCTTCTGGGTGTCAAAAGTAAGTATTCTTTGACGAAATTTCTGGAATCCTGGCCGAATTTCGGCCGTAGGATTGTTTTATTTGTCGGCCTTTTTCCCAATTTTGTAGCCGTCTGGCAAAAGGTTGGCCGGGTGACGGCTAGCCAGGGTATTGGTGGGGTCGGCCGGCAGAAAAAATGGCCACTGGTGATCCAGGTCACTGGATTTTTGGGCTAAAAGGTGTTATTTAGGTACTTAAAATAGGAATACAATGAAACCTTCGACCCTTATTTTCATCCTGTTGGTAACCCTGGCTTTGTTGTTGGCCCAGTGCCAAAGTCCGTCCGGTCAGCCAACCGGGCTGACGGCCGCAGAAAAAAGCACCTTCCTGACCAAAGGCAAAAAGATCGCCACCGAAACCTTTGCCGAGTTGAGTGGCCGGTTGGCGGCGGCGCTGGAGCAAGGTGGCGTAGCGTATGCCGTACCATTTTGCAGCCAGGTTGCCCTGCCGCTGGCCGATAGCATGGGGCGGGCCAATAACGTCATCATCCGCCGGACCAGCCTGCGGGTACGCAATCCGGCAGATGCTCCGCTGGCCTGGGAAACGAGCCTGCTCCAGCAGTTTGCTACTGCCGATCAGGCCGGTGAAGACCTGCAACCGCTGGTGCAAAAGCTACCCGACGGCACCGTGGTTTTCGCGGCCCCTATCCGTGTTCAACCCTTGTGCCTGCAGTGTCATGGCCGGCTCGGCGAAACCCTTGAAACGACCGATTATGCGGTCATTCACCAGCGCTATCCCAATGACCAGGCCATCGGCTATGCCCTCGGCGATTTGCGGGGGATGTGGAGTATTCAGTTTAAGGAATAGACTTGTTCTGCTGGGATTATATCGAGGGCAAATCGCGCCTTTTCGCTTCGCGCCTACTTCGTGGTCTTCTCACACTGTGCCTTTTTTGCGCAACTTAGCTATGGCTAAGCTCCACAAAAAAGCCTTCGCGTGGTCGAAAATGCATCAATTCGCTTCGCGGCTACTACGTGGTTTCCCACCAATCTAACCCATTAGAATAAGTCTAATAATTAAGCGTAAAAAAACGTTATCCTCTGGGTTTATGATTCGCTGACATTTTTTGTAACTCGAGTCAATAAAAAAAACAGCAATTGTCAGAGAAGAGGGGGAAGAACCCACTCCAACCCACCTGATTCCTAAAATAAAAATTCTTTAAATTCCGAATCGTGATGCGAACAACCTATTCTTTATTTTGCCTGGTCAGCAGTATTTTTTTTATTTCTACTACTACTTTTGCTCAGACGGCCAACTTTGACGAAACCTGGAAAGAATTTTTGGAAAATGACAAAATTTCCAACATGAGCGAATTGATCAAACCTGACAAACGGTATGATCAACCGGATTACGCCAAATATTTATTGATGAATACCAACTCCATTTTTTGCCAAAGCGACATGCAGGACGCAGAAAGCTTAATGACAGAAATCCAGGGGATAGACGCCCGGGTACACCAGTCGATTCCGGGGTTTGTGGTAAAAATGGATGACCTGGAAACAAAAATCGAAGCCTATCACACCATTGATGCGATCTGGAAACGATTTTTGGTCACCAAAGAAGTCACGTTGGAAGAATTGGAAGCCGTCAAAGCCACGAAAACGATCTGTGAAAAAAGAACGCTGGCGAAGTATTCCTACATGACGGCTTACACGCATTTTTGCCAGGGGAATGTCCCGAAGTCAATGGATATTTTTGAAAATCGCACCCTCCGGTTAACGGAAAAGACCACGCTGCGGGTAGCCGATGTCGAAGGATTGGCCGCAGAGGTAGCCAGGATGAAATCCCTGTTTCAGAACATGTCCGAATTGGATGTTGCCTGGAAGACCTATATGGACACCGACGTTTCTCCTGGCTTTGACATTGAACTGCCACTGTTGCGCTGCAACCCTATACCCAATATGAAGGTATTGCTTTTAAACGGCGTAGGGGATCTGTGTAATCGGGGCCCGGCGACGCTGGGGGAAATTAAAAAATTGCAAGCCGAAAGCGGAGTCGCACCTGCTGGAGAGTTGGCGGTAAAAGTGAAGGAGCTGGAAGCGGCCATTGCCCAAAACGAGACCAATCTTGCTGCTTTGAATGAAGCGTGGGCAGCCTTTATTCCGAACAATAAGGTGAAACACATGGGCCGCTATGGTTCTGAATATTGTAGTAAAGAGCCATTGATTCGGGCCTATATTATGGATGGCTTCGCTTACGTCTGCGAAATGGCAGAAGAAATGTTGCAAAAAATTGATGCCCTCCAACAGTCGGACAGAACGCCATTGGCAGAGATTACGATGATCAAGATCAACGAACTGGCCGCGTTGAACGAACAGTATCAAGCCAACGGGATGAAAATTGAGCAGCTGTGGAACAGGTTTGTTGCACAAGGCGACAAACTTTCAACGAACTACGAGTCGGCGGAATTTTATTGTGACAACATCCACCAGGTCAAAGACTGGACCATGAAAGGGCTTGCTGGTACCTGCGAGGAAGGGCACCAGTATCTGGCGCAAATTGAAGCGTTTCAAAATACTTTTGAGTTCACTTTTGCGGAAGAACTGGAGTGTCGGGTTCAGCGTTTACGGATTAAGGTCTGGGATTGCCGCCATGAGGCATTGCTGAAGCTGGCCCGCATAGAAGCACCCGATGCTTATAAAAAAAGGTTGCAGGAATTGATGTCAGAATACGGCATGGCAGAGCGACCAGCGGTTTGTTTACAGTGACCAGGATAAGCACCTCTTTTACCACACCTAAGTATTTGGACAATAATAAATTTACATTTTTTGACTCAAATGATTAGCTCGAAACCGCTTATTATCAATCGCTTATTCCTTCGCTAATAATTTGAGAATGTAAATTTATTATTGTCCCGTCACTTACGCCCAAAGACCTACGCTAAATATTAGGAAACGATGAGACCGATTTTGCTCCTATTTCCTCTCTTTTTGATGGGCGTGTCCACGCTTTGGTCCCAGCCACAAATCATGCTGCTTCGGCAATCCAATGAACAGGGCTTTCTTGGTATAGACGATGCCGGAAATCACCTGTTTGAACTGCCTCCCGGGCACGAGCCAACAGTACGCCAGGATAGGGAGTCGATTCGGTTGGGGAATTTTTACAAAGTGAACCTGTCCGAAGGGGGCTTGCCGGTGCAGTATGGCGAGCATTACTACCTGATGGATATCAAAGGAAATAAAATCGCCGATTTACCGGATAGCCTCAATTGGGTGTCGCCCTTTCAAGAGGGGTATTTCCGGGCCTATGAGCGCTATGAAAACCGGCGCAATGCGTCCTGGGTTGTCTATCTGGACAAAACGGGTAAGCCCTGTTTCGATGGGCAGCGATTTTGGGAGGGCAGCCCCTTTGTGAGTGGGGTGGCCATCGTTCAGCCGGATACAGCGGACGATTGGCTGTTGATTGATCTTACGGGGCATCCCATTGCCAATCTTTCTGATTCCATACCCGGTTGAAATCCGGAGTTACAAGTTGCCGGAAAATGGCCTGTGGGAACTTAGCGTCAAAAAAGACAATCGGTACGTCAGCTGGTATGTGCGCCGGGACGGTGCCAGTAGTGCCAATTATAAAGACTTGCGGGCACCTGAGGTACCCCAACCCATTGGAGATTTACCAAATACGGGCCTGGCGGTGCATCCAACCATACGCGAACGGATAGGTGGAATGCCGCTGTTTTTTTTCCCGCAATTTTACCAAACGGCCACCAAGGGGTATTACCTGTTGGAGGACCAACATCCGGAATCTGGTCGCAAAAAATTGGTGGTCTACAATCATTTGTACGAACCGTTGGAACTGCAGCTGCCAGGGGGTACGGCCTACCAGAATTTGGAAATTCGCGCTCAATATCTGCTAATAGAAAAGATCACCTCAGCAGGTGATAGAAGTTTTCAGTTCTTTGACCTGGAAACCCTGGAACCAGGATTGGAGGTGAGCCAAATGCCCTATAACACCCATATTGACGGGGATTTGTTGTTTTACCAGACCAAGGGAATATTTGACCAAATCACGGTACATAAGATTGCGAAATTGGATGGCCAGGTCATTTACGAACCTTCGGCAGCAGCCACGGTCTTCAAAGATATCGCCTCGGCGAAAATTTATGTCCCTCAGGTGCGGGAATTACACCTGACCAATATTCCTTTTTTCGACTTGTTGAGTCTGACCTCCTTTCCAGACCTGGAAGTATTGATGATCGACCAGGGCCATGGCCTGCGACTACCTGCTGAGGCATTTGGCAGCCTCACCAAGTTGAGAAGTCTGCGTATTAAAAATTGCGCAGACCTGGAATCCTTACCGCTGGAATTGCAAAATTTATCTTCCCTGGAAATACTCTACATCCAAGACTGCCCCAACCTGAAAGCCATGGATATCTTTTTGCAAAAAGCAACTGCGCTGCGGCTCCTGAGATCGGATCTTCGTTTTACACCGGCACAGCGGGAACGCTTGCAGGCCACGCATCCGCAGTTGGTGATCGAAGAACTTTTAGCGGTTCAGGGGGAATAGATTCAGCGCTGTGGTTAATGAACAGGCTCGATTTCCATTGATGCTATTGAGGGGGCTTTCGTCCTTACAGGACTCCTTTTCTCGGGGGCTTCGGGTCCAGGGTCTGACGACCCTGGCAAAAATGTGTCGTCCCTCCGGGACTGGTGTGAGTGCAGCGGTACAGCGCCATCTATGGTGCTACTTACAAATTCTACCGCGCTGAAGCACGGGCAACCTACGGGTTCAGCGTCATTTATGGCGCTATCTACAACTTGTGTGATAGCCGTAGTACTAAAGGATAAGGCCCGCCCACCTAGACGCGCGTGATCCTTTGATCGCGGGGGCTGTCGGCATTTTTGGTTCTCGCGCCTGCCACGTCTTCAGCGTGGGCGACGCGGCGTAGTGGCGATACACCGCGAATGTAAAAAGAGTGATACGCCTGACAATTATTTGGCCCTTTTTTTACACCCTTACACTTTTACACCCTTACACCTTCTCCACCTCCTCCACCGCATCATTCAAATCATCGGTAGCTTTTTTGAGCTCATCGAGGGTGTCGGTGTGTTTTTTGCCGGCGCGGCGCGAGCGGCCTTTTTTGGCGGGTGCTTCCAGGGTCGGGGATGTGTAGGTGGCCCGCGGGTCGAAGGGTTCTTTGCTGAAGGTGAGTACCTGTTGGCCGAGGTCGATGTAGATGGTGTCGCCGAAGGTGAAGGTGTCGGCGATCAGTTCGCGGGCGAGGCCGTCTACGAGGTCTTGCTGGAGTACGCGCTTCATGGGGCGGGCACCAAACTGGGGGTCGTAGCCCCGCTGGGCGAGCCAGTCGAGGGCGCGTTCGCTCACCTTGATGACCATTCCTTTCTGGGCGATCATTTTCTCCGTTTTGCGCAACAGCAGGCGGGCAATCTGTTTGATCTCGTCCTGGGTGAGCGGCAGAAACATGATGCGCTCGTCAATGCGGTTGAGGAATTCGGGGCGCAGGTTTTCTTTGAGGGTCTCGAAGACCTCCTCTTTGGTCGCGTCCAGGATCTCCTGGCGGCGGTCTTCGCCCGCCACGTCGAGATCTTCGAAGTTCTCCAGGATCACCTCGGCACCCATATTTGAGGTCATGATGATGATGGTGTTTTTGAAGCTGGCTACGCGGCCGCGGTTGTCGGTCAGTTGGCCGTCATCCAGCACCTGGAGGAGGATGTTGAAGGTATCGGGGTGTGCTTTTTCGATCTCGTCGAGCAGTACGATGCTGTAGGGGCGGCGGCGCACGGCCTCCGTCAGTTGGCCCCCTTCGTCGTAGCCGACGTAGCCCGGAGGGGCACCCACCAGGCGGCTCACGGCGTGGCGTTCCTGGTACTCGCTCATGTCGATGCGGGTGATGGCGCGTTCGTCGTTGAACAGCACCTCGGCGAGGGCCTTGGCCAGCTCCGTCTTACCTACGCCCGTGGGGCCCAGAAAGATGAACGAGCCAATGGGGCGTCCGGCGTCCTGCATGCCTGCGCGGCTGCGGCGAACGGCGTTGGCTACCGCCCGGACGGCCTCGTCCTGGCCAATCAGGCGCTGGTGGAGTTCATCTTCTAGCAGCAGCAGTTTTTCTTTCTCGCTTTGTAACATCCGCGCCACGGGGATGCCGGTCCAGCGCCCCACCACTTCGGCAATGTCATTGGAGGTCACTTCTTCGTTGGTAAAGCGTTTTTCGTCGGGCAGTTTGGCGAGTTTTTGTTCGGCGGCGGTGAGCTGTTGCTGCAGTTCCTGCAGCAGCCCGTAGCGGATCTTGGCCACCGTTTCGAAGTCGCTGTGGCGCTCGGCGCGGGTAGCTTCCTGTTCCAACACTTCCATCTGTTGTTTGATGCCCTGCGCCAGGTCGACGATCTCGCGTTCGCCCTGCCAGGCGGCCCGCAGGCTGTCGCGCTTTTCTTTGGCGTTGGCGATCTGTTCGGTGATGGTGGCCAGCTTGTTTTTGTCTTTTTCGCGTTTGATGGCTTCGCGCTCGATCTCGAGCTGGCGCACCTTGCGCTCCCATTCGTCCACCTCTTCGGGCACGCTGTCCAACTCGAGGCGCAGGCGGGCGGCGCTCTCGTCGATTAGGTCAATGGCCTTGTCGGGCAGCTGGCGGTCGGCAATGTAGCGGTGGCTCAGCTCGGCGGCAGCTACCAGCGCTTCGTCCAGGATCTCGATCTTGTGGTACACTTCGTAGCGTTCCTGCAGGCCGCGCAGGATGGAGATGGTGTCCTCCACGCTCGGCTCCTCAATGAGTACCGTCTGGAAACGGCGCACGAGGGCTTTGTCTTTTTCGAAATATTTCTGGTGCTCGTCCAGGGTGGTAGCGCCGATGGTGCGCAGTTCGCCGCGCGCCAGGGCGGGCTTCAGGATGTTGGCGGCGTCCATGGCGCCGTTGCCACCACCCGCGCCAATGAGGGTGTGGATCTCGTCGATGAAGAGGATGATCTCTCCGCTCGACTCCGTCACTTCCTTGATCACAGCCTTGAGGCGTTCCTCAAATTCGCCCTTGTATTTGGCGCCCGCAATCAGGGCCGCTATATCGAGCACGTAAATGCGCTTACTCTTCAGGTTTTCGGGCACGTCGCCCTTGACGATGCGCCAGGCAATGCCCTCCACGATGGCGGTTTTACCTACGCCAGCCTCCCCAATGAGGAGGGGGTTGTTCTTCTTGCGCCGCGACAGGATCTGCAGCACCCGCCGCATCTCCTCGTCGCGTCCGATGATGGGGTCCAACTTACCGCTTTCGGCCTGCTCGTTGAGGTTGATACCAAATTTTTTCAGGGAGTTGTAGGTTTCTTCGGCGCTCTGGTCGGTCACTTTGCGGCCCTTGCGCAGCTCCTTGATGGCGAGTTGCATACTGTCATTAGTCGCCCCCAGGTCCTTGAGTAGTTGCCCGCCCTTGTCGGTGCCTTGCAGGATGCCCAGCAGGATGAGTTCGATGGAAATAAATTCGTCCTCAAAGGCCGGCAGCATCTTTTTGGCGCGCGCCAGTGCCCGGTTGACATCATCGGTCAGAAACTGCTTGTCGCTACCCAACACCTTGGGGTATTCCCGCACCAGGCGGTCGAGGCGTCGGCTGAGTTCTTCTACGTCTACGCCCGTCTTCTCCAGGAGGAAGCGCGCTACGGTTTCGTCGGTATCCAGCACCCCCTTGAGCAGGTGGGGCGTATCTACCTGCTGCTGGCTCAAATTGCCAGCTACCTTTTGGGCCTGCATGATGGCTTCCTGAGACCGCGTCGTAAAATTATCGTAAGTCATGGTTGTGAATTGTGGGCACAAGATAATAAACGCCGCTAAGTTCGCCCCACGTTAATCTACCAGTACGTGGAAATCATCGGCATGGAGGACGTTTCTATTGCCAAATATTTAAGTGCAGGTGTTCCTTTGATCGGAGGGCCTGTCTGCATTAGGGTTCTCGCGGCAGCCAGCGCTGAAGACGCGGCTGCGCAAGCGGTCGCCTTCAGGACTGCTATTACACAAGTTGCAGGGGAATTAATATTAAGGAGCAGCATCCTTCCCGGCGCTGCCCTCGGCGAGTAACCAGCATTTTCACTAAGGATTACTCAATTCCACCTCTTCAGCGGCGCTGCATCCTGAAGGGATTCCATGTTTATAGCACAATGCCTATAGCCTTTGGTGCGACCCCGCTGGGGTCGGGTCGGAAAAAATTGGCGATGTTAGGGCTAACGTAATTTGACCGCGCTGCGGTCATTTATCAAGATCTCAGCGTTATACCGCTCTTCTTAAATATTGTGTGGCGCATAAGTAATCCCAGCTTAAAAGGCATTTTGGGTGCGCGCAGCGGTTACTAAAATTCAGATCCGCTGACACTGGCCTACCCCACGTTTATACCTTTCCCCTTTTCCCCTTTTACACGTGACCCCTTTTACACCTTTCCCCTTTTACGCCTTCCTTTTACACCTTTCCCCGGTTTAAAACTTCCGATTTCCGACTTCGCACCTCCGACTTTTCCTATATTCCCACCTCTAATCAAGCCTTCCCGGCAAGGGAAAAATGGCGCTTTTCGCCGCCTCATCAGCTTGCAGGAGTGCCGCCGTTTCGCGGATGGTCTGTGCCAGGTCGCGGTATTCGAGGCCGAGCACTTCTGCTGAGCGGCGGCTGTCGTAGACGTGTCGGAAGTAGGTAGCCCGCACCGTTTCGCGGGTGAGCAGTGGGGTTGTCCCCAGCAGCCAGGAGCGCCAACCTTCGAGCCAGGCCAGCAGGCGGGCGGCGGCAGCTGGCAGTAATCTTTGTGGGGGTGGATGCCCCAACGCTTCCGCCATGAGGGTGAGCAACTGCTGGAAGGTGAGGTGTTCCCCGTTGAGCAAAAACCGATCGCCGTCGGTATTGCGCTCGAGCACCAACTGCACGGCCCGGGCCACGTCGCGCACATCCACAAATCCGGTACTGCCTGCCGGATAAAAGGTGGGCTGCTGCTGGGCGTAGGCAAACATTTTTGCGGTTCCTTCCTGCCAGCGACCGGCGCCCAGTACCACACTGGGATACACGGCTGCTACCGCCAACCCTCGGCCTGGCCACGCCACAGCTCCTGCTCGGCCAGGAACTTGCTGCGGGAATAATTGCTCACCGTTGGCCCATCCACCCATTTGGCGTTCTCATCGATCAGCTGGCCGCGCTGGTTGCGCCCCAGCGCGGCTACCGAGCTCACGTGGATCAGGCGCGGGACGCCGTGGTGCAGGGCTGCATTCACGACGTAGCGCGTCCCGTTGCGGTTGACCTGCAACAGCCGTTCTTTGTCTTGGGGCAGGAACGAAACCAACGCCGCACAGTGGATAACCACAGCCATGCCCGCCACGGCGTCCTCGATACTGAAATAGTCGGCCAGATCAGCTTCCCGCCACTGCAGGGCTGTTGCGGCCGGACCCAGGAGGTCCAGCTGGCTGTCGGCCCGGCGCGTGGCATAGAGGTTGGTATAACCCGCCTGCACAAGCTGGCGTGCCACGTACGAACCCACAAAGCCAGTGGCGCCGGTAAGGAGGATGGGGCTGTTTTTGTCCAAAGCGTTTTCTGTTCTGGTGGAGGGCAAAGTTCGCAAATAAAAGTTAATGGGCTAACCCACCCTCCGGGTTAGGGCGAGCTTACCGTCCGCCCGGTGGTGCGTCATCAGCTGGTGCAGGCTGGGCAGCAGTGCCAGCACGTTGCGCACCCGCAGTTTTAGCAGCACCAGGATTCCCGCCATACCTACCAGGGGGTCGCTGCCGGTAGCCAGAAATTCGTCGAGGCCCGCGCCCAGTTCAGGGTAGTCGGCCAGGAGATCGGCAATTTCTTGGGCGGGATCGCGCATGGTTGGTTTTGTTTAAGGTTGTTAGCTTGGCTTTAGCTAAGCTAACAACGCCAGCTGGACATCGGTTGTGGCAAAGTCGTGCCTACCAATCACCGGGTGCCGGGAAAGATCCAGACCTGCTCCAACTGGGCAGCCGTGCCGGTTGCCTGGCCCACGTACTGTACCAAGGCGACACCATTGCTGGGGTTGGGGAAAACTGCTACCTGTCCGGGAAAGGTATTGGGGTTGCCGTAGGTGCCCAGCGATTGGTCATTGGCGTCGGTGGTCCGGATGCCTGTGACGAGGTGGAGGGCCAGTTCGGCGGCTGGTTCGGGGTTGGGTTGGTCATCGTCGCAGCAGGTAGCCAGCACCAGGACGAGGCTCAGCAAGGGGAGTAACCATACTTTCATCGGAAAGAACTTTACTTAAAAGGAATAATTTGATCCTGTTGGAAAACGCCGTTGGGGGAATAATTATTTTCCTTCCATCACCCGGCGAACCACCTGGCGATCGAGCAAGCCCAGGATGCGCCCGTAGTGGTCGATGACGGGGAAGGCGAAGAGTTTGTGTTCGTCGAGGTTTTCGGCGGCGCGGAGCAGGTCTTCGTCGGGGTGCAGGCCTACCCACTGGGGGCTACCCACGAGATCGCCGATGGGTCGGTGGGCAAAATTGTCGAGGTTGGTGGCCAGGAGGGCGGTTTTGCTGGTGACGCCGTGGGGCTGCTGCCACACATCGAGCAGGACGCTAGGGCCATCGGACCAGTCGGCGATGGTTTCACGCGCCATCGTCAGCGAGGTGTCGGGCGCCAGGTAGAGCCGTCGGTAGTCGGCGTCGAGGTAGTCGCGCACACGGGCCTGGGCCAGGCGGTTGCGGCGCTGCTGCACCTGCACCTCCAGGCGAGCCAACCCAAAGATCAGGAAGGCACCCAGCGCAAAGAAAACATCCTGCAGGTAGGCGCCCACGCCCAGCAGCAAGACGGCTCCCACCATCCCCACGCGGGCAGCAATGATGGTGGCCTGGCCCCGGGGCCAGCGGATACTCAGCAGTGCCCGCAGCACCCGCCCCCCGTCCAGCGGAAAGGCTGGCAGCAGGTTGAAGACGCCGAGCAGCAGGTTGAGAAGGAAAAAGACCACCACCAGGTACTCCCAGGGGCTGGCATCGAAAATGACGATGTTGCCGTTGGGGTTGAGCAGCAGTTGGAAGATCAGGGGGAGGTTGGTGTCTCCCAGGCCAAATAAGAAAGGCGCTACCATCCCTGCCAGTACGAAATTGACGCCCGGACCAGCCAGGGCAATCAGGATTTCGCGGCGGGCATCCTCGGGCAACTCTTCCAGGAAAGCACCACCACCAATAGGATACAACACGATCCGTTCGGTGCCAATGCCCAGGCGCCGGGCCATCAGGGCATGGCCCAGTTCGTGCAACAGCACCGCCAGAAAAACCATCCCTACCCAGGTGAACAGCCAGCGGAAGTTGTCCCAGTTCATGCCGTAGCCGGGTTGCCAACTGTCGTACAACAGCCATAACCCCACGAGCAGGAATGTCCAGTGAAACTGAATAGGAATTCGCGCAATACGCCCTAGTTGGAAACTACCCTTCATCATACGCAGTCAGATGCACTATTAACGCACAGGGGTGGCAAAGCGTTGTGGCGGGTCGTGTTTTTTTGTGGATTCCCGCGTGCCAGGTCGTTCCCGACTGGAAGTAGAAAGGGGGATAATGGATGATTACCTTGCCCCTGTCAAAAATCACCATCCGTGCCTTTTTAAATAGGGCTACCTTCATTTTTTTTAATTCTATACCAATCAGGTACCTCGGTTGGCTGTAGCAACTGGTAAAACCAAGCAAAGACCATGAAAAAGGAATTCGTTCCAAAACTATTTTCCTTGCTTCAGGAAGGCATCAGTTGGGCACAACTTCGGCAAGAACTCGTCGCGGGCCTCCTTGTGGGTATTGTAGCTCTGCCATTGGCTATTGCTTTTGCCATTGCTTCGGGCGTTTCACCGGAGAAGGGGCTTGTTACTGCCATTGTTGCAGGGATAATCATTTCCACCTTCGGCGGAAGCCGGGTGCAAATTGGTGGCCCTACAGGCGCCTTCATCGTCATCGTTTACGGTGTTGTACAGGAATATGGGGTGGACGGACTCACCATTGCCACCTTTCTGGCTGGGTTTATCATTATCGGAATGGGCCTCGCCCACCTGGGCGACTTGTTGAAATTCATTCCCTATTCCCTCATCGTGGGGTTTACCAGCGGCATTGCACTCATCATTTTTTCTTCGCAGGTCAACGATTTTATGGGCCTCCACCTGAGTAAGGTGCCCGCAGATTTTGTGGCCAAATGGCA
>Ga0075467_10003277_pt1 | contig 12504 bp, 10 predicted proteins | sample DEB08_DNA_9_FD_75067 | JGI IMG/M metagenome (GOLD analysis project Ga0075467, IMG submission 75067) | Aqueous microbial communities from the Delaware River and Bay under freshwater to marine salinity gradient to study organic matter... | ecosystem: Environmental > Aquatic > Marine > Coastal ...
GCCGGGCTTAGTGATTGGGATTATATCCACAGAAATCGTATTCCCTTTTAGAGACTTGTTTAAATTCTGACCATTTTGAAAGCAGTTTATTTGTTGTGGTATTAAGTCTTCAGTTTTGATACTAAAAGAAAGGATTTCACTGTCAGAATATAATTCGACCTTAGGATCGTAAGGGGAAACACTGTCCACTGGCATCGCCAAACTATTTAATTTGACCTTCAAGCTTTGAATATTGCTGTATATCCCTGCAGACGGGTAACGAGGTAAGGCCGAAAAGTCACTGTAGGACGCTATAGCACCGCTATGTTGAGCAAAACCAATGTAGCCATTAGCTCTGAGTCGATTTTTTAGTTTTAAATCAAATTCTCCATAAGGGTAAGCAAAATATTTTAAGCTGTAACCCAGATTGTTTTTAAGTATCGTTTCAGCTGTTTCTATTTCTAGTAAGCTTCGCCGCAACCAACTTTCTTCAGACTCACTTTTATTTTTCGTCAACATATGGGAATGTTGACTACCATGGTTAGCGAAGCTTGCGCCTTCATTAGCCATTATTTTAATTTGATGCCAATCAAGTTGATAACCCACAATACCAATCAAAGGTGGGTTAATAAAAATGGTGTAGGGGAATGAAAATTCTTTAAGAATAGGGTGAGCATTGTCATAAATATTTTTATAACCGTCATCAAATGTGATCACCACTACTTTGTCGGGCAACGGTTGCTTGTTTTGCAGCGTTTCAATTACCTCTTTGAGGGGCAATACCTGATGATGTTCAGCTAAATATTGCATGTGCTCACGAAAGGTATCGGGTGATACTGATGTGACCTTGGGAGTACTGTGACTTACTTGGTGATATAAAAGGATAACTGCATTGTCTTTTGCCAAAGTGTTTATGCTCAGTAGCGCACATGTTAATATCATCACCAATGTAACCCAATTTCTTCTCATATCTTCCCTTCATAACTGAAACTAAAATGACTAATAATAATATTTTATCAAACTTCTTTCAGATTAGTCTGCACCAAAAAATTATTGTTATTGCGATTCCTATGATCTTAAGTAATGTCACGACTCCCCTAATGGGACTAGTTGACACAGCTGTTTTAGGCCATATGCAGGAAATGTATTTTCTTGCTGGGGCGTCTGTAGCCGCATTGATTATCACTCAGCTGTATTGGTTATGTGGCTTTTTAAGAATGACCAGCACAGGTCTTAGTGCCCAGGCAAAAGGTAGTCAAGATAATAACCAGCTTCATCAAAGCTTATTTCAGGGGATATTGATTGGCTTTTTGTTAGGGTGCTTGTTGTTGTTAATACAAGATGGCATTTTGGCTTTGGGTTTATATTTTGCCAATGCTACCCCAGTTATTGAAGGGGTTATCTCTGAATATTTTTATACACGAATTTGGGGGGCGCCTGCTGCAATAGTTAATCTAGCTTTAGTCGGTTGGTTGATAGGCCAGCAAAAAGCCAAACAGGTGTTGCTTATTCAGGTGTTCGCAAACTTATTGAACTTGGTGCTTAATCTTTGGTTTGTGTTTGGCTTAGGGTTGGAGGTGTTAGGTGTAGCGCTGGCAAGCGTTGTAGCTGAATATTCCATCTCAATCATAAGTATAATTGTGGCATTGAACTTGATTGGTAAGCCAATAATACAAAAAAAGTGGTTCTCAAGAACCTATTTACATTCCCTGCTATCCCTTAACGGTAACACGTTTTTTCGAAACCTTATCTTACAAGCGTGCATCGCTTTTCTTATTTTTAGAGGGGTAGGGTTTGGCTCTACGTCAGCAGCAATCAACGCTATTTTGATGCAGTTTTTTTCCTTAATTGCCCTTGGATTAGACGGTGTTGCTTATGCAGCAGAAGCATTAGTGGGTGAACAAAAAGGACAAAAAAATGCTGATGGTATCATTCATGTCACCTTACATGGATTAGTGTGGTCCACCATAGTTGCAATCATTTACTCGTCGATTTTTATTGTATGGGGAACTGAAATCATTTCTACAATAACAGATCAACCGATCCTTCAATTAGGAATGCAAGACTACTTAATCTTTGTGTATTGTTTGCCTATCATCGCCCACTGGTGTTTCTTTTTTGATGGGGTTTTTGTGGGTTTGACTCGTTCACAAGCCATGCGAAATAGTATGTTGTTATGTGGGTTGGTAATTTACTTTCCTGCTTTTTGGGTGTTTTTGTCTTATGAAAACCAAGGTCTATGGATGGCGATGTTAATCTTTTTATTGTTTCGAGGCATTAGCTTGGGAGGATACTTTATCTATCTTTGTCGAACGGGGAAGGTGGCGGTTTAAAGCTAGCTATTATACGGTGAGCCAGAATGCCTAGGTAGCCCCTAATGGAATATAAGCTACCTACTACCAATAACACTAGACCTGGGATTTGAATAACAGGCGCGACCTTTGCGCCTATTAATACTGCTATTACCCCTAAGCAAAAGATGCCTAAACCACGTTTGAAAAAAGCCCAGCTTTTACTTGGGTCATTGGCTAAACGCTGCAACCAGTTGATGTTTATATCCTTGCTGAGCTAGTATTGGGTTTCAAGCCTAGTAGTAAGAGTGCTCGCCTGCTTCATGTTCGGTGGCATCTTTAACTGCTATTAATTCACCAGGAAATTGTTCAAGCATCTGTTTTTCTACGCCTTCTTTCAAGGTGAGATCCACTTGTGAGCAACCGTTACAACCACCACCGAATCGTAATACGGCTTCTTTTTCTTCTGTGATTTCAACTAATGTCACGTTACCACCGTGGCTAGCAAGTTGCGGATTGATTTCTGCTTCAATCATGTAACTCACTCGTTCAGCTAAAGGTGCGTCACTATCTACTTTGCGTGCTTTGGCGTTTGGCGCTTTGAGGGTTAGCTGTGAGCCCATTTGGTCAGTGACAAAGTCAATTTCGGCTTCTTGCAGGAAAGGCACACTTTCTAGATCTACGACTGCATCAAAACCATTAAATTCTAGCACCGTGTCTGATTCTTCTATCGCATCTGGTGGACAATAAGATACCCCACATTCTGCACTGGGTGTGCCGGGGCTAACCACAAACACTCTGATATTGGTATCAGTCTCTTGGTTTGCCAGCAGCTTACAGAAATGTGCTTGCGCTGTTTCTGAAATGTTGATCATGGGCTATCTACCTCTTAAATATAACTGTCAATACAATAACAAAATTACTTGACTAAAACACTCAAGTAATCATTTTTCCTTATGTTAATTTTGACTAAAACGTGCGAACATTTTTTAATGTTGACTGATTGGATTAATTTTTATGTATTTGTTGTTTCGAATCTTTGCTTTTTTGTTGTTGTTGATAAGTGTGCAAGCTTTAGCTATTGACGATGTTGCGTATTTACCAACAGGTACTCAATATAAAGCAGACATTACTTCACCCACCCAAGCATTAGGGGCGTCAGTAGGTGAATGGCACGTACGTCATGATCAAATAGCTAATTATATGCAAGTGTTAGCTTCTCAGTCAGATCGCGTTAGCTTGGTCGAAACTGGTCGTACTCACGAAAATCGTCCCCTTTATCTATTGGCTTTTAGTTCCTCTGAAAATCAACAAAATTTAGCTGCAATCCAAGCAAGGCATATTCAAAACTTAGGTCAATCTACTGATAAAAACGACCCATTAATTATTTGGATGGGCTACAGCGTCCATGGCGACGAACCATCAGGTTCGAATGCTGCCCTTTTAATTGCTTATTATCTCGCTGCAGGTCAGGATGAGATGATAGATGAGTTACTGAACGACAATATTGTTTTACTCGACCCAAGTGTAAATCCTGATGGCCTCTCTCGATTTGCTCAGTGGGCAAATATGCATAAAAGTAAGAACTTGGTATCTGATCCTCATCACAGAGAACATAAGCAAGCTTGGCCTTCAGGTCGAACAAACCATTACTGGTTTGACTTAAATCGAGATTGGTTGTTATTGACTCATCCGGAATCACGAGCGCGTATTAAACAATTTCATAAGTGGCGCCCTCATGTGTTAACTGACTTTCATGAAATGGGCACCAACAGTACTTACTTCTTCCAACCAGGCATTTCGTCTAGGAAAAACCCATGGACTCCACTAAAAAATGTTGAACTGACTGCGGCCCTTGGGGACTTTCATGCAACTGCGTTAGATAAAACAAAGCAGTTATATTTTACTCAAGAAAGTTTTGATGATTTCTATTATGGCAAAGGATCAACTTACCCCGATGCACATGGCAGTATTGGAATTTTGTTTGAACAAGCAAGTAGTAGAGGGCACCTGCAAGATTCTGTTCATGGCCCATTGAGGTTCACTGACACGATTCAAAATCAAGTGACCACTTCTCTTTCTACCTTTGTTGGTGCATTAGCTAATAAACAAGACTTGTTAAAGTATCAAGTTGATTTTGCCGAACAGACCAAAGATTTGGTTAAAGAGGATGATCTAGCTGGTTATATTTTGAATGAGAAAGCTGACAAGACACGCTTCGCAAAAATGTTGGAGATTTTGTCAGCACACCAAATTCAATATTTTCCATTGAGCAAAGATGTAAAAATTGATGGGCAAACGTTTGATTCATTGAATAGTATTTTTTTACCCCTAGATCAACCTCAATATCGATTGATAAAATCATTATTTTCAACTCGTAAATCATTTGACGACAACACATTTTACGATGTGTCGAATTGGAATCTACCTCTTGCATTTAATATTCAGTATAAATCGGTTAAAAGAGCACCAAAGCTAGATTTAAACCCAGTTAAATCATCTAAAATAGTTTTCCCAGGTTTATTGCCTGGCGCCTACGCTTATGCTTTTTCTTGGGATGATTATCAAGCACCTAAACTTTTACAGCGCTTATTATCTAAAAAAGTAAAAGTGAAATTGGCAGGTGAAGCCTTTTTTGCACAAACCTCTCAAGGTGGTATGAGCTTTTCTGCAGGTGCAGTAGTTGTGCCTATCTCCTTAAAACAGCCTGAAAATTTGTTAAAAATTATTGCTAAGGAAAGTTTTGGGTTAGAGATCCCCATTCATTCAGTGACATCAGGATTAACTCGTCAAGGTATTGATTTTGGCAGTCGAAAGATGCTCAACATTACTCTGCCTAAGGTACTTTTAGTGGGTGGGCGTGGCACATCACAATATGAATTGGGTGAGGTATGGCATTACTTAGATCAACATGTTGATATGCCTGTTTCAGTTACTGACTTAGATCAGCTTGGTAAACTTTCTTTGGCTAGCTATACCCATATGATTTGGGTCGAAGGTGCTTACAAAGGTGTATCTGAAAAAACGGTCAGAAAAATTGAAAGCTGGTTAAGTTTGGGTGGCATTCTGATCGGCCAAAAATCTGCAGCTAAATGGTTCTCTGATAAAGGCTGGCTTAAGGCAAGTTTTAAAAGCAGCAGTGATGTTAAGTCGGCATTTGAAACAGCAGATTTAACTTATATTGATCAGGAAGCGCTTAAAGCTAAACAAAGAATAGCAGGGGCAGTATTTGAAACGCGATTAGATGTGAGTCATCCATTGGCTTTTGGTTTTGGCTCTACTCAATTACCCATGTTTCGAAATAGCGCATTGATAATGCATCAACCCGACAAACCATTTATTACCGTCGCAAGCTATGTTAAGTCACCGTTAATAGCAGGTTATACTGCTGATGAATTACAAAAGCTTATTGGAGGTAGTGCGGCAATTGTGTCCCACAACTTTGGCAAAGGTAAAGTGATAGGTTTTGCGACTAATATCAATTTTAGGGGAGTTTGGTATGGCACTAGTCGCTTAATGAGTAATGCGATATTTATGGCTGACTTTATCAATGCACAAGGGTGAGGCAAATACCCCAGACATCAATTTTCAGATTAGGATTGTGCTGCCGTAAACAGCGGTAAGCACAGTCCATAGTAGTGCCTGTTGTGATGACATCATCGAAAAGTGCTACGTGATTATAACTTCTTAATCGTTGTTTAGACGCCTCATTAACTTCAAATGCATTGTGTAGATTTTTACGTCTCTGGGCTGCTGATAAATCGGTTTGAGCCTGAGTTGATTTGCATCTACTAATAATTGACGTATCCATATCCAGCTGACTCAACTTACAAATATGTTTAGCCAACTCTATACTTTGATTGAATTTTCTATATAAATAGCGGTGTTTGTGCAACGGCATAGGAATAATCAGTTGTGGTAAATTAGGTATAGAGTTTAAACAGTGCTTCACAAAAATTGTTGCTAGTGCATTGGCATTAGGCATACTTTTTGAGAATTTTAGTCCAGTTAATAACTTAGATATTGGCCACTGATAGTCAGCAAGAGCCAACACACTGGGAAAGTCTACTTTTGCCAACCCTGAGCTTACTTTTGGTGAGTACATTAAATTGTGCTGGTATCGTTCTAGATCAAATAATGTAAGGTCATCAATGCAATATTGGCATATTGAAGTGCCGGTTGATTGCTTACAGATTAAACAACGTTGAGCTATAGTGATTTTCATCTATAAATCATCCTTGTATATAGTGTGAATAATAATCATCCCAAGTGAAGTGTAGAATAAATGTTACTGAATTTAAAAGTATCGACCACTACCAGTAGTCGATACTTTTTGTACATGGTTGGAATGTAAACAGTTGAGTTTGGCAATCCTTAGACGGGTTAGTTGCGCAAAAATTGTTAAATTATGTCCCAATAAACTCAACCGATTGATGCTAATTTGTTCGACTCAAAAGTTTTCCAAATGTGCCAACTGACCCGGGATTGATTCTAAGGTGCTTGATTTATTTACCTATGATATAGAGCAGAATTTCTCTAAAACACGGGAACGATTTTTAGCTAATCAGGCCATAGTGAGTGAGAAAGCTAGACAAGATAAAAAAACAATCAAACGTACAGTGTAACAACATCTTTTGCCTTCATTAGTCGGCTAATATCAGGCTCAAGTATGTTGCAAGGTGTTGATTTTGATTAATAATTAAAGTTTGTATTATTTCCCTGCCATCTGTTTATTGGTCGTTTCGATATATTCGTTCTCGAGATGGTGACTCCAATTTTTCAACAACGTAATGCCACAGTGAATGTAGAGGTTATTTCTGATGCTGCTCATGCTCCCTTTATTTCAAACACTGAATATTTTGCAAAACGCTTAGTGAAAGCACAAGTTTAGTAACGAAACCAAGGTAAAGCTTTAAAAAAACCTTAAAATGGTTAATAATTGAACATGAGAGGCTGAGTCGAAGAGGTATGTAAAATGAATATTAGTAACAATATAAATTCTGCCATTGTAAGTGGCACAATAGGTATTCAACGTGCATCCAAAGAGTTAACACAAAACACATCGGATTTGGCCAGCTTAACTGCTTTTTCTGTCCCATCTAACGACCCACAAGAGTTTTTAGCAAACGCTGCCCTCAAGCAGCTCAGCTCAATTAAACAGATGCTTCCAGAAGCTAACGATGGGATGACATCTAATCTAGTCGGGCTGTCTATTAATCTGACCAATGCACAAGCTTCTGCGAAAGTAGTAGATACAGCTAGCGACACCGTTGGTACTATTTTGGATATCCTTGCCTAGTTTAGGCAACAGATACTATGAATATTCTTCCACCCGTTCCCACTCCAACAGTATTTAACGTCGGTACCGTTAATACTGAGGCTGTGCGCAGAGATAATACTCAGCGTGAGGCGGTGCCAAAATTAGTAGCCAATGAAAAGTCAGCTGCTGAAACAAGTATGGGTTCTGAAGCTGATAAGGTTAAAACCCCGGGGCAAGCTCCGCCAGCACTGACATATGAAAAGCCCGTTCCTCAACCAGGTCAGCAACTCAATACGCAAAATGATGCCGCTAAAGACAATGGGCAAGATGCCAGCGCAGGCAAAGAAAATGCTGAGGAACAGCAGCAAGAAAAACAGCTGCAAGCCGAACAACAAGTTACAGAACTAAAACAACGAGATTCTGAAGTAAGGGCTCATGAGCAAGCACACGCTTCTATAGGTGGACAATATGCGGCACAACCTGAATATGAATATGAAATAGGACCTGATGGCAGGAGATATGCGGTAAGTGGTGAAGTATCAATAGATATATCTAAAGCTTCCACACCTGAAGAGACCATCCGTAAGGCACAGCGAATTAAAGCTGCAGCCTTAGCCCCGGCAGAGCCTAGCGCACAGGATTTAAGAGTTGCAACTGAAGCCACTCAAATTGCCCTTGAAGCGCGTTCTGAAATAGCCAGTGAAAAAGTTGAAAAAGCGCAAGAGTCATATAATCGAGCTATTCCAGATTCTCAGAAAGATGAAGAACAACAAGAAAAATCAGTTATTGGAGAGATCCCTTCACTTGATGAAATTGTTGATGCTTTAAATGTGGGAATGCCATCTCGTTCATTGAATAGCAATCAGTCAGAGGTTGATGAGCAAAGCGTTACTGTTTCTGAGTTTGATTTGAATGCTGCGAGTCAATTTCTTGCAAACAGAGAGTTAAAGATTACTCACAGAGTGTCAGTAATAGAACACTTTTATCAAAAAGTGAGCACTCCTCGTTCTGAAGGGGGTCAGCAATCAGCTTAATTCTGTAATAAAAAGTGCGCTATGCCATAATGAAACAAGCCCTCTGAAGAGGGCTTACTAGTTTTTAGGGATAGGGGAAAACTTATTATTTTTTTGCTTTAGCAAAAGCATCAGCAAAAGCATTACCCATCATTTGATTCGATTGTTTAGCTTGAGTCTGATTGGTTTGAGCCGCTCGGTTGTGGGGTTTTTTTTCTGTATTATATTTTTGTCCTGATGGTTTTGCTGCTTGATTAGGTGTATCGCCCATTCGCATAGTGAAGGACACACGTTTTCTTTCAACATCCACTTCCATTACTTTCACTTTGACGATATCACCTGTTTTTACAATATCTCTAGGGTCAGAAATGAATTTGTCGGTCATAGCGCTGATGTGCACCAGTCCATCCAAATGCACTCCCACATCGACAAAAGCTCCGAAGTTTGCAACGTTGCTCACAACACCTTCTAAAACCATACCAATTTTTAGGTCTTTCAAAGATTGCACATCATCTTTAAAGTTAGCTGTTTTAAATTCTGGACGAGGATCTCGACCAGGTTTATCAAGCTCGCTAATAATGTCTGTCACTGTTGGTAAGCCAAATAGCTCAGTAACAAATTTTTCAGGTTTGAGTTTCTTCAATACTTCAGTATGGCCAACGATGTCGTTCATTGCAATGCAAGCATGTTCGACGATCGCGCTAACCACAGGGTAGGCTTCCGGGTGCACAGCTGATGCATCAAGAGGATTTTCTCCACCCATAATTCGTAAAAATCCGGCTGCTTGTTCATAGGCTTTTGGTCCTAGGCGTTCAACATCAAGCAAGGTTTTACGATGCTTAAATGCCCCGTACTGATCACGATAGTTGACGATATTACTGGCTAATGTTTTATTTAGGCCTGACACATGGCTCAGTAGTGCACCAGATGCTGTGTTGATATCCACGCCGACCGCATTCACACAGTCTTCAATCACTGTGCTCAGTGATTTTCCTAAGCTACTCTGACTTACATCGTGTTGATATTGGCCTACACCTATGGCTTTGGGTTCAATTTTGACTAATTCTGCCAGTGGATCTTGTAATCGTCTTGCGATAGACACCGCGCCACGTAGAGAAACATCCATATTAGGTAACTCATTTGATGCAAGTTCTGAAGCAGAATAAACAGAGGCCCCTGCTTCACTGACAATAATTTTGCTCACTGGTAAGTCTGGATTTGCTTTCATCATTTCGGCTGTCAGTTTATCGGTTTCTCTTGAGCCGGTGCCATTGCCAATACTGATAAGTTGTACTTTGTGTTGCTTACACAAAGTAGCAAGGGTGCGTAGCGATTTATCCCACTGATTCTGTGGTACATGTGGAAAAATAGTAGACGTAGTTAATACTTTCCCAGTTGAGTCTACAATTGCTATTTTCACACCTGTCCGCAAGCCTGGATCTAACCCCATAGTGATTTTTGGGCCAGCCGGTGCAGCCATCAACACATCGTTTAAATTCTTGGCAAATACGCTAATCGCGTCTTGTTCCGCTTTTTCACGTACCGCACCAAATAATTCGTTCTCCATATGTAGGAGTGTTTTGACTCTCCATGTCCATCGAACTACTGAGGTGAGCCAAGTGTCTGCTGGTCTGTTGGCAAAATTAATATTGAAATGTTGAGTGATGATTTGTTCACAATATGAGCTCTTATCTGCTTCATCCTTCTCTGGATCAGCATCTAGACTAACATGCAGAATTTTTTCGTTTCTGCCTCTAAACATCGCTAGTGCTCTATGGGAAGGGACTTTTTTCAACAATTCGGTATGTGAAAAGTAATCTTTGTATTTACTGCCTTCTGACTCTTTACCCGCTATAACGTGACTTTTTATATGGGCATTTTTGTATAAATACTGACGCACTTTTTGCAACAACTTTGCATCTTCTGCAAACCGCTCCATTAAAATATACTTTGCGCCATCTAAAGCTGATTTAGTGTCGGGTATATCACCATTTTCTGTTACAAATGCTATAGCTTCAGACTCAGGTGTGAGCTGCGGGCTATTAAATAAAGCATTGGCTAAAGGCTCAAGCCCTAACTCAATGGCAATTTGTCCCTTGGTACGACGTTTAGGTTTGAAGGGCAGGTATATATCTTCTAATTCAGTCTTGTTTTCTGCATCCTGCAAACCTGCCTTTAATTGAGGAGTCATTTTTTGTTGCTCTTCAATCGACTTGATAATAACTTTTCGTCTGTCTTCTAAATCGCGTAAATAAGTTAAGCGTTGCTCCAATTTTCTTAAAGCTATATCGTCCAGACCATTGGTCACTTCCTTTCGATAACGAGCAATAAAAGGCACAGTTGAACCTTCATCTAGCAATTTTATCGCAGCCTGCACTTGTTGCGCCTGGACTTGCAACTCATGCGCAATTTTTTTTACTATCATCATAGAAGACCTTGTTTGTCATTCACTTTCATCTAGGCACTATATAGGGGTGCGAGAGAGAAATTACCAGCGATAGATGAATAAAAGTGGCAATATTTGGTGAATCATAAATTTAACTCGTCACTAAAATGAAAAAAGACATAAAAACCAGGTGTTCAATGCCATATATGTGATTTTCATATAATTAATTTTTGCTAATCTTCTAGAGATACTTCCTTTAATTTTTTAGCTATATCGTCATTCATCATATCTGTGTTACTGGCAAATTCATTTGGCGCTTCAATGTTTGTGACATGAAACATAGCATCACCTTCCTGTACCAAGGAATATTCTGCTTACCAATAATAATATCCGCTTTAGGTGCTGTTACAATTTCAATAAAGCTACCTGTTGGACTACATATTTGAGCCAAAGCATCGCCTTTCTCTAAATGCCACCAAGAATCTTTTTGTTTAACACAAAACTGCTAGCAGTAGCTCAAACCCAAGCGCTATTGTCTATAGCAAATGGCAGTGTTTTCTTGTTAGAACTGGTTTGGTGTCTATCTATGCCTAGATGCGAGAATAATACTGAAAACACATCTCAATCCAATCTGGATAGACAATTTGTTATGCTTCTTAATGGACCGTCTCACAAGCCTGAACTAAGTAATACGGGTACACAAAAACATGAGCTAGTAATAAGATCTTTTCATCCTTAAGATCTTCTCTGATTTGAGGTAAGTTACTCAGGATAATGGTTCCTGTGTAGGTCAATTACGTAATCACATTTATTCGCTAATGCTGTTAAAAATAGATGAACAAGTCGACCAGTAAGTTAGCCCTTTGCAGAGCCTAGAAAACATCTATTTCAGTCACGTATATATGGTAGATGATGGATCTGATTGAATACCCCGTATACCTTAACTAAGAGCTCAGCAACGATTGTGCCTCTAGATAGTTTAAGGGATTTTGATATAAGCTGGCGGCGAATAATTTCAATTCCATTCCCACCAATAGTAAATCGATTTGCCACAGACCTAACCCTTACCTTGTGTGCGATTTTTATGAGGTTTAGCATTCTTTTCAATAAACTGGAATATCAAGGTCGCAATGTCTTTTTTAGTGGCAGCTTCAATGCCTTCCAAGCCAGGCGACGAGTTAACTTCCATCACGACAGGGCCACGTTCAGCACGCAGTAAATCGACACCGCATACGTTTAGTCCCATGATGTTTGCTGCCGAAACTGCTGTTGCCCTTTCTTCTGGTGTAAGCTTAATCAGAATTGCTGAACCACCTCGGTGTAAGTTTGACCTAAATTCACCCTCAGCACCTTGACGTTTCATAGCCGTTACAACGCGGTCACCAACAACGAAACATCGGATGTCCGCACCGCCAGCTTCTTTGATAAATTCTTGGATTAAAATATTGGCATTTAGACCCATAAATGCTTCAACAATTGCTTCTGCTGTTTTAGCCGTTTCAGCAAGCACAACACCTATACCTTGGGTACCTTCAAGCAATTTAATCACGCAAGGGGCACCACCGATGTTTTTAA
>Ga0075467_10003283_pt1 | contig 12475 bp, 12 predicted proteins | sample DEB08_DNA_9_FD_75067 | JGI IMG/M metagenome (GOLD analysis project Ga0075467, IMG submission 75067) | Aqueous microbial communities from the Delaware River and Bay under freshwater to marine salinity gradient to study organic matter... | ecosystem: Environmental > Aquatic > Marine > Coastal ...
AAGGACCCGGCCTGGTTGCTAAAGGCGCTGCCAGTAAACGCTGCGGCAAGGATTTCGACCATAAGCGCAAGTGCGGTTCCTTTGGCCTCGCCAATCGGCAGCATGGTGCCATCAAGCGCAGCTTTGGCGTCCGTCGTGGGTTTCCCATCGGCATCCAGCGCCCAGCCAAGCGGGATCGGTTGATTTGTCTTATGGGCATTCATTACTTTGCCACGGGCAACCTTTGACAAAGACAGGTCAATCACCAAGGGGGCACCGTTGGCCTGCGGTGTGGCAAAGGCAATTGGATTGGTGCCAAAAAACGGGTCTTTTGCACCCCATGGCGCGATCGCTTTGGGCGCATTTGCGACCATAAGGCCAATCATGCCCGCATCGGCGATTTGTTCAACGTGCGCCGACAATGCCCCGCAATGATGCGAATTGGCGATTGCCATGATCGCGATAGCCATAGTTTCCGCCAACGGAATTCCTGCTGCAAGGGCGACTTCAATCGCTGGAAAAGCAAATCCCTGATCGGCATCAATCAAAAGCGATGCGGGGCCACGCAGGGTCGTGGTGATCCGCGCGTTAGTATTGATTTTAGCGGACCTCGCTTGCGCTGCGTAATCGCCCAGACGCGAAAATCCGTGCCCACCTTGGCCTTCGGCCTCGGCTGCGACAAGGGCTGTGGCAACGGATGTGCAGACCGCGTCAGTTACCCCGGACGCGGCAAGCGCAGCATGAATCAGCGCCTTTGCATCAGCGATCGAGATACGGGTCTTATCAGTCACGGGTCACGACCTGCCTTTGGCACATGTATGGGCGGCCCAGTTTTCAGGGCCGCCCATGGGTTGCTTATGCGCTGCGGTACAGCTTGGTCATCGAGAATTCCCGGTGGCCAAGGGCTTCGGCAGCCGTGTTGCGGCCATTGGCGGTGCGGCGGATCATTTCGATCAAGGCATCGCCAGCCTCGTCGATGGTTTGTTCGCGGCGCAAAATGCCGGACACATCAACGTCGACATGCTCTGCCATGGTTCGCACTGTGCGCGGGTTGGCGGTGATCTTGATCACTGGCACAATCGGGTTACCGACCACATTGCCTTGCCCTGTTGGGAAGGTGTGGATCACGGCGCCACCAGCAGCCATCAAGGTTACACATTCTGCCGCAGCCGAGGAAGAATCCATAAAGTACAGGCCATTCCCTTTGCCGGGCGCTTCGGCTGGCTCAAGAATATCGATGAACTTCGACGTGCGCCCGATCTTTTCCAGGTTGCCCAAGGCCTTTTCTTCGATGGTTGTCAGACCACCCAAGATATTGCCCTTGGTTGGCTGGCTGTCCGAAAGGTCATCTGTTTGATGCGCGAAAATCACATCGTCCTGATAGGCCTTCCACATTTTGTACCAGCGCTCGCCAACGTCGGCGTTGATCGCGCGCTCTTTACAGATGTGTTCTGCGCCCGTGATCTCGGATGTTTCGCCGAAAAAGCCTGTGATGCCTTCGGGCAGCAGCTTATCGTACATGTTGCCAACTGTTGGACAGGACCCCAGACCAGTTGTCGTGTCGCTTTCGCCGCATTTGGTCGAAATCCACAGCTCGCTGATCGAACATTCTTCGCGCTGGAGTTCGGTCGCATGGTGGACAAATTCTTTGGCAGCCCAAGATGCCGCGCGAATTGTTTCAAAATCGCCTTTCTGTTCAATCGAGAATTCGGCGACAGGCTTGCCAGTCAAACGAATGCCATCGGCGATTTTCTTGGTCCAGCCGGGTTCGATCCCGATTACAACCACAGCAGCGACATTGGCATTAGCGCCTGTGCCGATGATGGTGCGGAAGTGAATATCAAGGTCTTCACCGAATTGCAGACGGCCATAGGCGTGTGGAATTGCCATGGTGCCTTTGACGTTATTGGCCACAGCTTCGCAAGCCGCGTTCGAAATGTCGTCAACAGGCAGGATGATAACGTGATTGCGCACACCAACCCGACCATTTTCGCGACGGTAGCCCTGTACGGTGATGTTTGAATACTTGGATGTCATATTTTGGGTCCTTACCAGCGCTTGGTTTTGCAGTTTTGAGTGTGGACGTGTTCGCCCTGACTGATATCAGCGATGATTTTGCCGATGTCCTCGCCGTATTTGATGGCGGTGTCGCCCGACTTAAGGTCTTTCAGTGCGATCTTGTGGCCGATTGGAACATCATGCTTGGCAGTCAGGCGGAAGGTCGAATTGTCATGGGTGATACAGCAAAGCATTTCTGTGCCTGCGGTCAGGCCCTCGACCACGACAACACCGACATTGTCGGCATCTTCATGGACAAGAAGGTGCGGAATTTCATTTGGAATGGGTTTGGTATTGGTCATCAGCGTCTCCAATTATGCTGGTTTGAGGATGATTTTAGGGGCTGCAACACGGCCTTCACGAATATCGCGAAACGCTTGCGCGCCGTCTTTCAGGGGCCAGTTTTCTGCCCAGTCGAGCGCGCCAAGGCGGCCGTCGAACATCGCCGCGCAAGTGTTGCGAAAATCTTGCGCGGTATAGGTATAGGTGCCGATGAATGTGATCTCTTGGAGGGTCAGGCGGCGGATATCCAGACCTGCGGTCCCGCCCCCCAAGCCTACATGCAAGATTACACCACCGGGGCAAGTGGCGGCACTGGCCGTGGTGCGGGTGGCGTCATAGCCGACACAATCCACGGTCATCTGAAACAGTTTGCCGTTGATCTCGTCAGGCGACATCACTTTGACCGACGCATCCAGTTTCAGATAATCCCGGCGCAACTTGTTCGGTTCAACCAAGGTAATGTCTGGCACACCTTGCGCGACCAAGCTGATCGCCGCAGCCACGCCAATGGCTCCGCCGCCAATGACAAGGGCGGTTTCAACCGCGCCTTTTGGCAAAGCCTCAAGCCCAAGCCGTACAGCGTGCCAAGACACGGCGACAGGTTCCGCCAAGGCAGCCTTTTCAAGCGATATGGTGTCTGGCACTTTTACCAGATTGCGTTCGGGCATTGCGACAAACTCTGCAAACGCCCCTTCGCGCGGTGGCATTGAAATGATTTGCCGCGTGCTGCACAGGTTATCGCGCCCTGCCAAACACGCAGCACAGCTGCCGCATGTGACCAAGGGGTTGATTGTGACGCGCGCGCCGTCCCATGCGCCGCCTACAACAGTACCAGCCCCTTCGTGGCCCAAGATCAAGGGGGCAGGGCGGCGGTCATCATGGCCCAAATAGGCATGCATATCAGAACCGCAAATGCCAACACTGTCGATGCGGATCAGATGATAGCCTTCGGCCAAAACAGGGTCCGCCACATCGCGAAACTCCAATGTCTCGACACCGGTATAAACAAGCGCTTTCATTTTGCTGTGAACCCCCCATCGACCATCAAAACCTGACCTGTCACATAGGCGCAGGCATCCGAGCAGAAAAACAACAGCGGGCCGTCAAGGTCATGCGGTTCACCATTGCGGCCCAAACAGGTTTGCGCCGCATTGCGCGCGGCACGTTCCGGGTCATTGAATACGGCCGCGGTCAATTCGGTGCGAAAGAACCCTGGGCCAATCGCATTGGCTGTGATCCCGTCACGCGACCATGCCTCGGCCATCGCGCGGGTCAGTTGTGCGACCCCGCCCTTGGATGCGCCATAGCTAAGCCCGCCCGGAAAAGCACGGTATGATTGCAATGAGGCGAAATTCACGATGCGCCCCCAACCTTTGGCACGCATCCCCGGCACCAAATGCTGCGACAGGAAGAACGGCGCCGCCAGATTAAGGTTCAGCGTGATATCCCAACCCTCAGCCGTGACATCATCTGCGATTTCGCGCGTGTTAATTCCGGCGGCATGGACCAAAATATCAGGCGCGCCAAAGGGTTCCGCCGCACGGCGCGCGAGGTCTGCAAGACCTGCGCGGTTGCTCAGATCATAAGGCAGGGCGAACACTTCGCCCGGTGCCTCTGTTTGCAGTGAAGCCAAAGCATCGGCGCGGCGTGCAATGGCGACCACTTTGGCCCCAGCCTGCGACAGCACAAGTGCCGCCCGTCTGCCGAGGCCAGAACTGGCCCCGGTGACGCAAGCAACATGGTCGCTAAGATCAGGATGATCGCCCGGTTTCATGATCAGTCTTCCGCCGTCAGATCAAAGGTTTCATTTGGGAAGTATTTGGCAAGCCGGATGTCAGCGGTTCTCGCATGTGCTTCCATGCCTTCAAGGCGTGAAATGCGCGCGGTTGCTTCGGCAATCGGCTTTGCCCCTTCGCGGGTTGACCGCTGCCAAGTGACGATTTTCATATACTTATGGACCGAAAGGCCGCCCGTATAGGTCGCAGCCCGGCTGGTGGGCAACACGTGGTTGGTGCCAGAGGCCTTGTCGCCAAAGGCAACTGTGGTTTCTTCGCCCAAGAACAAAGAGCCATAGCAATGCAGACGCTCAAGCCACCAATCCAGATCATCGGCCTGAACGGTCAAGTGTTCTGGTGCATATTCATCCGAGGTGGAGGCCATTTCTTCGCGATCGGAACACAAGATCACCTCTGCATAGTCACGCCATGCAGCGGTTGCGTTGGCGGCGTTCACCTCGGGCAGGGTTTCGATCAAGGTTGGCACTAGGCGCATGACCTCTTCTGCGATGCTGCGGTCATTGGTGACCAACCACACGGGTGAATTGTACCCATGCTCGGCCTGACCTACCAAATCGGTGGCAATCACCATCGGGTCGGCCGTTCCATCGGCAAGGATCAGGCTGTCAGTGGGGCCTGCGATCATATCGATGCCAACGCGACCAAACAAGATGCGCTTGGCTTCCGCCACAAACTGGTTGCCCGGGCCAACAAGGATATTCGCCTTGGGCAGGCCGAACAAACCAAAGGTCATCGCAGCAACGCCTTGCACACCGCCCATGGCCATTATCTTGTCAGCGCCACAGATATGGGCGGCATAAACGATAGCAGGATTGACGCCGATACCGGGCCGGGGGGGCGAACAGGCCACGATATGTTTACAGCCTGCGACCTTGGCAGTTGTCACTGTCATGATTGCCGAGGCAACATGCGAATAACGACCACCTGGCACATAGCAACCTGCCGCATCAACCGGCATGATCTTTTGACCGGCAATCATGCCCGGCACAATCTCAACTTCAATATTGGTCAAGGTTGCTTTTTGTGCCTCGGCAAAGCGTTTCACGTTACCATGGCTGAACCGGATATCGGCTTTTACCTTTTCAGGGACCAGCGCGATGGCGGCATCAATCTCGGCTTGGGACAGCAATATACTGCCTTCATACTTATCGAATTTGGCAGCATATTCCAGCGCCTTTGCATCGCCGCCTTGTTCGATATCATTCAGGATGCCTTGAACCAGTTCATGGACGTCCGAGGCGCCGCTGCTGGGTGTCAGGGCTGCTTTTTTGAGGTACTCGCGTGTCATGTTAAGGGTTTCCTATTGATAAACTTCGGGGAGCAGGATGGTTGAGATCGCAGGAATGTAGGCGATCATTAGGGTGACGATCAGCATGAAGCCAACAAAGGGAATGGCTTGGGCTGCGATTTTAAGAATGGATTCACCGGTTATGCCTGAGACGACGAACAGGTTCAGCCCAAGCGGCGGTGTAATGAACCCGACCCCCAAAGCGGTGATCATCATGATGCAGAATTGAATCTCATTCATGTCAATGCTTTGGGCTAGCGGGAACAGGATTGGCGCAAGGATCACGATGTTGGGCGTGGTTTCCATAACACAGCCCGCTGCAATCAAGATTAGGATCATCATCAGGATCAGAACCCAAGGCTCTTCGCTGATGCTCGTGGCAGCGGCGACAAAGCCCTGCGGAACACCCAGAATTGCCAGCGCCTGCGCCAGTGGCAACGAGAAGGCGATGATGGGCAGGATAACGCCGTTCACCTTGGCCGAGCCAACCAGCATCGCCGGGAAATCCGAGAATTTCAGGGTGCCAAGGATAAACCCAAGGGCGATTGTGACCATAACCGCGATAGCACCGGCTTCGGTTGGGGTTAGACGACCCGAAAAGATGCCATAAAAGATGATGCCGGGTACGAGGAACGCATACCAACCCGATTTGATCGACTTCCACAGGTTAGAGGCCCACTCGCCAAATGTCATCAATCCGCCGCCTTCATAGGCATGACGCCGATTGATAAGCGTGTTGGTGATCAGGATCGCCAGCAACACCAAAAGCCCTGGGATAACGGCGGCAAGGAACAGGATGGAAACGTTCACACCCAGCACAAGACCGATAATGATATAGGCGATCGACGGTGGGATCAGGATGCCGGTACAAGCACCCGCAGCAACTAACGCACAAGCATAAGGGCGCGGATAACCACTTTCGACCAAACGGTCGATGGTCATCCGACCAACCGCTGCTGCACCCGCCGCATCCGACCCTGAAATCGCAGCAAACATGCCGCAGACCAGAACCGTCGCCGACCCAAAGCCGCCCTTGGCCCAGCAGGTGATAGCCTCGGCCACATCAAGGAATTTCTTTGATAACCCCGTCCGGACAAGCACGTCACCAGTCAAGATGAACAGCGGTACAGCCGTGAGCGCAAAGTGGTCGATGCCATGAAACAGGCTTTCGCCAAGCAAGCTAAGTGGCAACGCGCCAGAAATCGTCAACATCAATATAGCAGCGGCACCAATGGCTGCCCAAACCGGAACGGCAAGGGAAACAAGGATGACAAAGGCGATGATTGGGATGTAGAAGTCCCAGCCAAGAATAACAGGTTGATTTTCAAGTTGTTGCCAAAGCATGACTTAGTCCCCTCAATCGAACAGTTTGTCGCCTTCGTAGACGGGACGGCCGCCACGAAGATCGGAGAGATCCCGAAGGAATGACTGGACAAGCCGCAATGTGACCAGCGCGAAACCGAAAGGTACGGCAAACAAGAACCAAACTTGAGAAACGCGAAGCCCGTGGGTGACCGAACCGAACTTCCAAGAGACGGAAACAGCCTCCCATGAATAATACAGGGCAACCATTGCGACCATGAACATGATCACATCTCCGAACATGTAAATTAAGGTTTTTACTGTGTTCGGTACATAGTTCAGGATTACATCGATGCGGATGTGGCCACGTTCCTTGACGGCTGCGGCGGCACCGATCCAAGCAAGATAAATGAACGCGTACCGCACCATCTCTTCGCCCCATATCGAGGAGTATGAAAACACCTCGCGGCGGATGACTTCGACAAACATTGTGCCAACCAACATGACGTAAAAGACAAGCAACAGCCAACGTTCAGCGTTTTTGTCCAAGGCCTTTAATATCCGCGACATGAATTTCTCCAATGCAGGCGCGCCCAAAGCGGTGCCCGTTGCTAATTTCGAAACTTCTCATGAGGATGGTGTGGACCGGGCCCGTAAGGGCACCGGTCCAGATTTGTTTACGCGTCGTTGACGTAGTAGCGGCCCATTGTGCCTGCAGCCTCGTCAAGGCGACCAAACACATCCATATCGCCAGCAAGGCCCATCTTGAACTTGTCCCACTCTGGTTTTTGATAACCGCCCGCCGCTTTCCATTCGCCCAACTGATCATCGTTCAGCGTATGAAATTCGACGCCGTTCTTGGTCAGCTCGGACATCGCAAAGGCGCGTGCAGCAGGAACCTTGGCAAGATTCTGAGCTTGGGTAATCTCGCCTGCCATTTCAATGCCTTCTTGAACGTCCGCAGGCAAGCCGTTGAACCATTCCAGATTGATCGAGTAAACTTGGCTATCAGGAACTGCCTGCGTAAAGGTGACATGGCTCAGGATTTCGCCAAAGCCAAAGACATGCAAAGCCCCAACCGATGGGTCAAGCGCATCAGCAACACCCTGACGGATGGCCGAAGGCGTTTCGCCCCAAGCCACGGGCGTCGGGTTGGCACCTACCATGCGGTAATACTGCTGTAGCATTTCCGAACCGGGAACCCGGAATTTCACGCCAGCCATATCCGAGGGCGTGATGATGGCGTTGCCACCTTGGCGCACCGCAACGACGCGTGGGTCAATAACGATATAGAACAGCGACTTAAAACCAGCAGCCCCGATCTTGGGATCAATTTCTGCCTTCCAAGCCGCTGAACTGGTCAGGTTGGTAAAGCGCTGGTTGGACCCGCAGAAATAAGGCAGGTTGATCAGGTCGACCGCCGGTGCAAAGGGTGCGAAGTTGGAAATCGAGTGCTGCGCGCACTGGATCGTGCCGGACTGCACGGCCTGAACCAATGCACCACCTGCACCAAGCTGACCACCGGGGGCCAAGCGCACATAGACCTTGCCGTTGGTCATGTTCTGGATGTTTTCTTTCAGGTCCAACTGCATGATTGGATAGCTGCGGTCAGCGCTCAATACATATGCGGTGGCCAAAGTCATGATATGATCGGCAGCGGCTTCGCGCTCGCGCTCTTCGCTTGCCGTTTGTGCGACGGCTGCGTCAGACCACAGCATGCCACCAGCACCTGCGACCATCGCTGCCGTAAAGCTGCCTGTGCCGGCAAGTTTCAGAAAATTTCTGCGCTCTGCGGATACGATATCTTTATTGCGGTTAGTCATTATGGCTCCTCCCATAAGGTTTCGTTCGTCTCTTAGTCAGGCGACTTCGCGCCTCTTTTTGCTTTTGCTTCTTGTTGAAGAATTCCGACGACAAATGCCGTTGACGCCGCCAACAACATCAACAATTCCGCGATATTCCCCACAAGCGGGGCATCGCCAATCGCGCCGATTGTAACGTTTGCGGTGAAGGCCAGAAATAAGATCAATGCGATGATAAATGCCATACATCCTCCCAAATCGCCTGTTTGTCTGGCGATTCGTTAGAAATGTAAGCGCTTACATGATTTCAAGCAAGTCTTTATATCTAGAGTGTGTCCCTGCGGAAATGGTCCCGAAAAGGGCCAGCTTGGCTTTATTGATTGAAAAGAAAGCGCTAAGTTGAACCCGTAAGGACCAGACAATTGAAAAACATGAAGCCCGATGCCCGAACCAATTGATGACAAACCGATTGCGACCCTCGCGGATGTTGCGCGTTTTGCGAATGTATCCACCGCGACGGTTTCGCGCTGCTTGAACACGCCAAATCTGGTCGTGCCGTTGACTCGTGAACGGGTGCTAAGCGCGGTTCAGTCGCTGGGCTACACCCCAAACTTTGGGGCGCAGGCTTTGGCCGCCAAGCATACGAACACTATCGGCGTTGTCATTCCGTCGATGGAGAATGCCGTTTTCGCCCGCGGCATCCAGGCCTTTCAGGAAGAGCTGGTGCGCAACGGTAAAACGCTCTTGATCGCTTCGTCGGCCTACGACGAAGCGCTTGAGGCTGAACAGGTGCGCACGATTGTGGCGCGGGGTGCCGACGGAATTTTGTTGATAGGATATCACCGCAGCGACGCAATTTATGAGTACCTGAAAAAGCGGTCTGTGCCTTTTGTCGTCGCCTGGTCTTTTGATCCCGCACAACCGCACCCCGCAGTAGGTTTCGACAACAAGGCCGCTATGGCCGAGCTTGCACGACAAGTGATCCGGCATGGCCATAGCAAAATCGCCTGCATTTCCGCGCCGATCGCCGCAAACGACCGGGCGCGTGAACGGGTCGCAGGCATTCGTCTTGCCATGTCAGAAGCGGGGCTTTCTGGTGAAGACTTGGTGCTTACCCAAACCCCATACGGCATTGAAACGGGCGAGATTGCTTTTCGGTCAACGCTGGCCAAAGCGCCCGAGAGTACGGCTGTCATGTGTGTAAACGATGTTCTGGCCATAGGCGCCTTGCGCGCGGCAAAGGAAATGGGGCTGCGTGTCCCGGACGATATCTCGATCACTGGTTTTGACGATATTGAACTGGCCATGTTGGCATACCCGGCTTTGACAACGGTCCATGTTCCGCACCGCGAAATGGGCCGGCGTGCAGCGAGCATGTTGATACAAATGGTAAAATCACATACGGATTGCGAAAGCGTAGAGCTGCCAACAGATATCCGCCTAAGACGGTCCTTAGGCACCAGGCTTCGGTGATAGGTTATGTGCATAGTTCAATTCGCGTACGAAGTTGTCGACATTTGCCGTCGAGAGATGAGCCGTGCTGAAAGCTTGTTGTCGTAAGCCGTCGCCCCAAACATTGGCCGCAAAAGGCGGTCGCGCCAACAAACCGAGATAATAGCGCTTTAGTTCGTTCCTGCATCAAAGCTGAACGTTGATCATTGACGCCATTGGCGTGTTGAAATACTGAAGTACCTCAGCGCGGGTGTTGTGTAATGGTAAGACCCTAGCCTTCCAAGCTAGAGACACGGGTTCGATTCCCGTCACCCGCTCCAATCCCATTTATCATATTTTATGTGCAGTCAGGTGCTATGCTCGGGAACGGCCGCTGGGTTCATCCAGAACGGTTCAAACACATTGCCATCCGGGTCTTGGAAGGTGCGGGAGTACATAAAACCGTGGTCGTCAAAGGATTTTGGTTCTGTTCTGCCTGCGGCTATCGCGGAATCCGTGATCGTATCTACGGCAGCGCGGTCGGGCTGCGACAAGGCGATAAGGGCAGCTGTGCATTTGGTGGTATCGGCGCGGGGCAAGGTCGCAAACCCTTCAAACCGTGGATGGGTCAGGATCATCAGGTGGATATGTTCAGAAATCACAACGCAGCAAGCGGTGTCATCGGCATAGCCTAAGTTTAGCGAAAAGCCGATGGCCTGATAAAAGGTTTTCGACCGTTCAAGATCGGCCACCGGAAGGTTCAGGAAAATCTTTTGCGACATGCGGCCAGCACCTTGGGTTGCATGGCCAAAGCTTCGGTTAAACCGGTTCGCAAATAAAGCGCCGCTTGCGGGCGCTTAAATGCGTTAGCTGATTTGCTCGGCCCTTGGCATGCCCATCACATGGTAACCGCCGTCCACGCGCACGATCTCGCCGGTTGTGTGCATGCCGTAGTCAGAGGCAAGGTAGACGGCCGTACCTCCAACCGATTCGAGTGAGGCATTGGTCTGCAAGGGCGCGTTTTGTTCAGCATGGCGGTAGGTGGCGCGTGCCCCACCGATGGCCGCGCCAGCAAGGGTTTTCATCGGGCCGGGCGAAATGGCATTCACGCGGATTTTCTGTGATCCAAGATCGGCTGCCAAATAGCGCACGGCCGATTCCAGCGCCGCCTTGGCCACGCCCATCACGTTGTAATTAGGCGTAACCCTGTTAGATCCGCCATACGTCATCGTCATCAAACAGCCACCATCGGGCATCAATTCCGCCGCCCGCCGCGACACGTCGATAAAGCTGAAACAACTGATATCCAACGTATTCTTGAAATTGGCACGACTGGTGTTGCTGATCCGGCCTGTCAGCTCGTTCTTGTCCGAAAAGGCAATCGCATGGACCAGAAAGTCGATGCTTCCCCATTCTTCGCGGATGCGCGCAAAGGCAAGATCAAGCGAGGCATCATCGGTCACATCGACATCGACCATCAACGTGGCACCCACGCTGGCAGCCAGCGGTTCCAACCGTTTGCCAAAGGCATCACCCTGATATGTAAAGGCAAGTTCTGCCCCTTCGGCAGCTAGCGCACGCGCACAGCCCCATGCAATGGAACGCTCATTCGCGACGCCCATCACCAGGCCCCGCTTGCCCTTCATCAGATCGGCCATGGTTTATCCCTTATATTTGGACATCAGCAGGGTGGCATTGGTGCCGCCAAAACCGAAAGAGTTGGACAGAATGCTGTCGTGGTCACATGTGCGGAATTCGGTGGCAATCTCCTCGGGCTTCAGCTCCGGGTCCAGTTGGGTGACGTTGGCCGATGCGGTGATGAAACCGCCCTGCATCATCAGCAAACTGTAAATCGCTTCATGCACACCCGTCGCACCAAGGCTGTGACCTGTGAGTGACTTGGTGGATGAAATCGGCGGCACCGACCCATCACCAAACACGCGGCGAATGGCCTTTACCTCGGTCACATCGCCCGCCGGGGTCGAGGTACCGTGCGCGTTGATATAGGTTACCTTGCGACCTTCGGGGATGGTGGACATCGCCAGCTTCATCGACCGCTCACCACCTTCACCCGATGGGGCCACCATATCGGCCCCGTCAGATGTGGCACCATAGCCGGTCACTTCGGCGTAAATCTTGGCGCCGCGGGCAAGGGCGTGGTTCAGCTCTTCCAATACCACAACACCGCCACCGCCTGCGATGACAAACCCATCACGGGTCGCATCAAAGGCGCGGGCCGCCAATTCGGGCGTGTCGTTGTACTTGCTGGACATCGCGCCCATCGCGTCGAATAGGCACGACAGCGTCCAATCCAGTTCCTCGCCACCGCCTGCAAAGACGATGTCTTGCTTGCCCATCTGAATCAGTTCGGTGCCATTGCCGATGCAATGTGCAGATGTCGAACAGGCCGAGGTGATGGAATAGTTCACTCCCTTGATCTTGAATGGCGTGGCAAGGCAGGCCGAGTTGGTGGACGACATGCAGCGCGTGACCATAAAGGGGCCCATGCGTTTTGGGGCGCCTTTTTCGATTACGAT
>Ga0075467_10003284_pt1 | contig 12473 bp, 11 predicted proteins | sample DEB08_DNA_9_FD_75067 | JGI IMG/M metagenome (GOLD analysis project Ga0075467, IMG submission 75067) | Aqueous microbial communities from the Delaware River and Bay under freshwater to marine salinity gradient to study organic matter... | ecosystem: Environmental > Aquatic > Marine > Coastal ...
AAAGTACGCGATTTTTATTGCCCAAGAAGAAGAGGAGAAGCTCATATTCTTTTTTGGTAAGCATTATCATTTCGCCTTTCACCTTGGACGCTTTGGCTTGAATATCAATTTCTATTTCGTTATAGGTGATTAAAGGGTTGCTATCGAATTGTTTGCGTCGAATTAAAGACTCTACCCGCGCTGCTAATTCCGCTAGGTGGAAAGGTTTGGCGAGATAATCATCCGCTCCTAATTTTAAGCCTTTCACCTTATCTTCCAGTGAATTTTTCGCGGAAATGATGATCAGGCCCTCTTCTTTGTTTTGCTTTTTTAGTTCGGCCAAAATACTAAGTCCATCGCCGCCCGGTAGCATTAAATCTAGCAAAATACAATCGTACGCATAGCTACTTATTTTCGCTATTGCAGATGGGTAATCGGCTGCCCACTCACACAAATAGCGCTCCTTGCTGAGGTAGCTAATCATATCATTAGCTAGGCCTTTTTCATCTTCGATTATTAAGATTTTCATACTCGCAAAGAAAGCAATCGATTTGGAAGAAATTTTGAATATGGATTAAATGTGATTCAGTTTATGAAACCGCTGCCGCTGTTAGGTATTAGACCGCGTTGCTTTGAGAGGTGAGATTTTTTTTAGTTAATTGAGAAATGTTTTCGTTGCTGAAATGGCAATTGCCATACCCGGTGCCAGAGGCTCTCGAAGGCGAGGGAGGGTAATCAATTGTAATTCAGTGAGAAAGGAAGTGGATTGTGGAGAGGGAATTGATTTGTAATTCGGGTAGCTTATAAAGACGCTATTTATCGCGTGTAATCCCCATCATCCTTCAAAGGGAGAAGCAGAGTCTAAATTAAAGTGAATCCAAAGTGAAATCTAGCCCAGGATTCCGCATTATTAGTGGGGTTCAAGATTATGCAGTAAAGCTAGTTGCGCTACTGGGATAAGCAGAGGTGCGTGTTTAAGCCGCTTTTAGAAGGGCCAAAAAAAGGTTTTTCAATAAAAGTGAAAACCCTCTAACTAAAAAGCGCAACTCTGGCTAGCTAAAGTTACACTTTCTAGACTTACCTTTTTTTTCTTATAAAAGTTTAAGGCTATCATTTAGGGTCGAACTCAGGTTAAATTCTCTGCCGAAAACAAGGTAATTAAGGTCATTCACTTACTTGGGTTCATCTTTAATTATTGATTGTTAGGAGATGAAGATGTACGGATAATTTTTTTCCGATTACGCTTAATATTAAACAGTAGAATAACACTGTGTAGAATAATTACTGCGAAAAGACTGATTAAAATAGGGCTGCTGATTGATTGGGAAAAGGTGAAAAATGGGGCGAAAATTAAAAAGCAAAAAAGCCATAAAGCTAATCCCCAGAATTTATTTTCAGAAATACCTCCATTAGCTATAGTGCCTAAAAAGATAATACTAAAAAGCTGTATTTTTTGAGTGGCAGTCCAAGAGTTTTCAATGCTCACGTAGACCAAAAGCATAGCAAAAAGAAGTATGCCTGCACTAAGAATTAAAAAGTTTGAAACCTTGTAGTGCGGAACGTCAGTCCCTGGCTTTTCTTGTTTCGGTTTGAACAGTTTTAAGAAAGGCAAATTATTGGCGGAGACAATTTCAAAATTTTCCTGATATTCCTTTACTCCGCAAACAACAGGAGTACTGCTTAGCTGTGGTTGAAAAGTTCCAAAAAGCTTATCCCAAATTATAAAAGTACCGCCAAAATTACGATCGATGTATTCGGGGTTAAGTCCATGGTGAACAAGATGATGACTCGGGGTGATTAAGATTTTTTCTAAGAAGCCACTATTCTTGACCAAACTATTGTGATTGTAAAATTGAATAATATAATGAATACTAGAAGCAGCGAGGTAGACTTCTACAGGGACTCCAATGAAGGCTAGAATAACAAAAAAGGGAAAAGAGCTTAGGGAAGAGTACCAGGAATTTCGAATACCCAGGGAAAGACTAAAGTGCTCACCTTCGTGGTGAACAACGTGGATCGCCCATAAAAATCTATATTTATGATGAATGCGATGCAGCCAGTAAAAGCAAAAGTCCCAAGTAATCAATGTGAAAATCCAAATTAGGACTAAAGGCCAATCTTGTAATAAATTGAAACTCCAATATTGAGTTACCAAATAGAAAGCGCTTACCTCAAGACCTCTGAGCACCCACATTAAGATGTGACCAGAATTTAAATTAAAGATGATTTCACGCCAAGGTATATTGTCCTTTTTTTTAAAATGAATTATGATTAGTTCTAAAAGCACTAATACGATCAGGAGGGCATTTGCGTAAACTAGACTCATTTTTTCGAATATTTAAATAGTAAGCCACTGATTGTCATTCCTGCAGCAGTACCGATTAAAAAACAACTATCACCTTCATTCAGTCTACCATTTTTGATACTCGACACTAAGGCTAAGGGTATGGATGCAGCTATACAATTACCGCTTGTTGAAAGCTCATCCACAATATTATCTGTATTTCCTTGGTTCAATGATGCCAACATACGCAAGCCCAATTTGCTAGCTTGATGAGGCACAATTAAATTAACGTCCCTTAAAGGGATATCAGATTCTTTAAAGAAGTCCTCTATAAAAAAGGGCAGAGTTCTTTTTGCAGCTTTTAGTAGTTTGTGTCCCATCATCTTAAAGGAGTATAAGCCTTCATCATAAGGAAAGTGCTTTGGGTGGTTTGCATTTCCTCCTCCTTGAATTATGGTATACTGGGCGGCTTCTGAATAGGTTTTAGCAGTATAATGTAAGAGTCCACCAGTACTTTTTCCTTTGGAGATGATAATGGCCGCCGCACCATCACCAAAAAGAGCATAGCTTTCAGGCTCTTTAGAGTTTAAACCATGGGAGCTTATCTCAGAACTTACGATAGCAATGTTCTGATATTTGGGGTCTGTTAATAGAAGTGAAGCATAATCTAGTGCCGTAATAAAACTAGTACAAACAGTATTTATATCGATACAAGGGAAATCTATTTTTTTGGCTTCAGGAAAGGATTCTTTAATTAAGCAAGACCTATTAGGTAGTACATAATCAAAAGTTGCAGAAGCTCCAATTAAACAGTCTATTTCTTCTAGATTTAAATTGGCATCGTTTAAGGCGGATCTTAATGCTTGTTGCCCCATAAAGGTGTTAGATTCTGTGGTAACCTGTCTGCGTGATTGAACGCCGATGTTTTTTAAGATATAACCTTCGGGAAGATTTAGTTTTTCTTCGATATCTGAGTTTAATACCTTTTTCTTAGGAAAATATTTCCCAACGCCTTTTATGCTAAAGCTGCGTGATATATTCATGGTAAATGCGAATAGTTACTGTAAAATATAATACAAATCAATATCTAAAATCCGTATTAATATTGCAGTCTAATGAGATTGTCAAGTTAAAATAAGAGTAAGTAAATGGGCTGCAGTAGCTTTCATGATGCAAGTAAAATTCTTTTAAACATATAATAATTCTGATTAGGAAGATATTCCTAGTTTAAAAGTGCGTTTAATTTTCCTCATTTTCTCGCCCTCTGGGAAGGATGGATTATGCTCGAAATGGTATTGAATATCAAAGATGTCATTCTCATTTAGCAATTGGTCTAAGGCTTCCTGGAAGATCTTTTTGGTGCTGAGCCAATCTAAATCGGAACATTCAATTCCAATAAGGAGTTTTTTTGGCCCCGTTTGATTAATTGAATATTTTTGAAAGGAATTCGTGCGAATCGCAATCCGTCGTGCTATCAAATCGGGGTAAACCTTGGTGCCTTCACAAAGTAAAACATCATCGTCACGGCCAATAATTTTTTCGATTGCCAAGAAAGGAGAGCCGCAAGGGCAGGGCGTTTTTTTAATTTGCAATAAATCATCCATGCGATATTTTACCACAGGTTGGCTATGCCGGGTGAAGTCAGTTATAATTGGATGAAAAGTATCCGTATCTACCCATTCTTTTTTAACGTGAATAATATCTTCGTTTAAGTGCATAGTGCCATGCTGACAAGAGACGCCAAGAAAACCTTCAGTGCACTGATAAATCTCTGTGATTTTTTGATTGAAAACCTTCTCTATTGTAAGCCTATCATTGTCATGTAAAACTTCGGCAAAAGAAATTAGTTGCTCGGGATTTATTTGGATTGTCTTTTCCTGCTGTGCTTTACTGATGTCTATTAAGATGGAAGGTTGAGAGGCTAAAATATGGGGCTGGAATTGGTTAAGTTCATGAAGTAATTGGTCAAGCGGTTGGAAGATATCGAAATATTGAAATTCAAAAAGGCGAGAAGCCACAGAAGAGTAAAGATTACTATTGGCTCTTAAAAAAAAAGCTACCTTTTGCTTTTTAAAAAGTTTGGGTTTAATGATGCGGTGCATAACCAAGGCAACCCATTGGGCTCGCTCGGTTTCTGAAGCTAGGAATAATGATCGTTTTCCGCTGGTACCAGTTGATAAACCTACGGTAATACCTTTTACTTCACTCTTAAAATCCCTTGTTTCTTCAGCTTTAAGGGCAGTTTCCATCGATTCTTCCAATTTGAGGCCTTGAGTATTTATTTCCTCAAAGGAATGCATGAACTCTTGTTTGGAAATTTGTGGAACTAAAGACCATTCGAAACCAGATTTACTAAAAAAAGCTTTATAATATGTTGATTTCGCCAAAGTGCGTTTTACGAAGCGGTTTAGCCTTTTCTGTTGGTACTTTTTTAGGTCATCTCGATTGCGAAAGCTTGAATTCCATTTTAAGTGCATGTAAAACGATAAAATTTTAAATTTAAAGGTCATGACTTAAGTAGTTGAGGCTTTCTACGCAGTGTGTAAAAAGGATATTAAAGTTACTGTTCTTGGATTCAAAATCTTTTAACTTTTGTTGGGTTTCGATAAAGTCTGGCCAAGAATCAAAAAATAGCTTAACTATTTTATTAGGCAAAATGCCATTATGATATGCTTCATAGGACCATGAAGCATCGGTAGCATAAAGAATTTTTTTGGTGTCTAAACTAAATATAAATCCAAGCATGTCCTTAGCGTGTCCGGGTAGGCTAATAAGCTTGAAATTTTCAAGACCAAAAATCTTAAACTCCTCTATACCACTGTTATTTATGGAAATCTCATCGGCAATATCTTCTAGAAATTGGCAACGAGAATTGAAATCATCTGGTATTAATTTAGGAAGAATGGCTTTTCTTACTGATTGAAGTCTATTGAGACTTATAGCTTGCTGATAAGCGCTCTTGCTGCAAATAAATTGTGACTGAGGAAAGTCTTGAAGTCCGCCAATATGATCAGCATGGAAATGGGAAATAATGATATATCTAATTTCACTGACCGAAATACCTCTTTCTTCCAGTATTTCTTTAGCACTTTGCTTAGGCTTTAGATACATTGGGGTAGCCCAACGATAAAATCTTTCTGGAAATGTGTGAGTTGCGGTTTGAAAGGCTTCACTATAACCGCTGTCAAAAAGCACATAGCCTACGTTTTTAATTTCTATTAAGGCCCAAAGGGCATAAAAACGACAAGTGCCTCTTTTTTTCTGCGGATTAGCAATTTTAGCATTCGCTTCGCAATAGCCTGAAGCAAAGAAGTCTAATTTTATTGCTGGCTTTTGTACCATACTATAAATTCATTTATACCTTCATAACTGCTTATTACAGGCTGATAGTTTAATTTAGATTTAGCAAGACTAATGTCCAAGGTAAAATTATTCGCCAATAAGCTAACTCCATATTTGGTTAGTGCTGGCTCCTTTTTACTTTTTAATAAAGTCGCTTTCATTTCAATTAGGGAAGCCACGAAAAAGGCTAAAGTTTTTGGAACTCTATCGATTATTGGCGATAAATTAAGTGAACTAAGGGTGTAATTTAAGGCTTTCCAAAAATTAATAGGTGCGCCGTCTGTAATATTGTATGCTCTACCGTAAGCAGAGACTGGAGCTTTAATAGCACAATCTATGGCTTCAATTACATTGCGGACGCAAGTGAAATCTGTCATGTTTTTACCTGTTCCTACAATTTTTAATTTTCCTTGTTTGTGGGCTTCTAAAACACGAGGGAAAATAACAGTGTCCTCGGCGCCAATTATTGCACGTGGGCGCAAAGAGATTGTTTGAAGTTCGCTGTTTTGCGCATTCAGAACCAAATTTTCGGCTAATAATTTAGTTTTAGCGTAATGGTTAACCAATTTAGTTGGTAATTCATCAGCTTCACTAACATTAAAACGATCCCGATAATTAAAGTAGATGCTAGGGGTAGAGATGAAGATGAACTTTTGGACTTTAAATTTCTTGGCGGCTTTAATTAGGTTATCGGTTGCAATAAAATTTGATTTGTAAAAGGAATTGTATGATCCAAATGGGGCTGACAAGGCGGCACAATGGATGATAATTTCTATGTTTTTGCATATCTCTTCACAAAAGGAAATATCAAGTAAATCACCGGCCTTAAACTCGCAGTGCTGAGCTTCTAATTCTAGCCTTCTGCTATCACGGCGAGAGGTAGCAAGTATTTTTCGGGATGGATAGTTTTGAGCAAAAAACTTGGCGGTTCTACCCCCCAAGAAACCAGCTGCTCCAGTAATTAAAATGCCATTATTCATCCGCCCAAATTAATTAAATATAATTTGGCTTCTTTTGGAGTTAATGACCAGTACATCAAATCGCTACTTTTAAATGTTTAGGCAAGTTGAAAAGCCAACTGCATGAATTGACGGAAACGGTGTGAAATGATGTAGATGGTGGAGAGGAAATTCGGTTGTAATTCAATTGTAATTCAGTGGGAAAGGAAGTGGATTGTGGAGAGGGTAATTCAATTGTTGAGACCGCTGGCGCTATTAGATATTAGACCGCGCTGCTTTGAGAGGTGAGATTTTTTTTGGTTAATTGATAAATGTTTTCGTTGCTGAAATGGCAATTGCAATACCCGGTGCCTGAGGCTCTCGAAGGTGAGTGAGGGTAATTTAATTTTATCGTTTATAACAAGATTGATCTACTAAAATTTATCAGCAGAAGTGAAAGTAATCCTGATAAAAAAAAAGCCCGCTTTAAAAGCAGGCTTTAGTCTTAAGATTTTAATCTTCTATTTTATTTCGGGCCAAATAATGGTTTCTTCATCTAAAAACAAAGGTGCCCATTGTACTTCACTTAATTTATCCTCATCGAACCAAAAGTTGATACCGAGGGAATCGGAAGCCATTAACTCATGGACGGGACTTTCTTCCGGTGACCAATCGTCGTACTCAAGATCATCGATTCCAAGGGCTTCTAATTTAGCTTCTAGTTCTTCTTTACTAAGTCCAATAGGCGCAAAGCCTTTGAGTAAATATTGGCTGGAGGTAATTGAAATAGTACCCAAACGCCAATCATCGCTGTCATCGAAACTAAGGGATAATTCTAAGGCATCATAATGCCAGTTTTCGGTCATGTCATCTTCGTCATCTTCTGAAAAGGAAAAGGTTTCTTTTTCATCGGGTGCACCGAGAATTAATTCTACGTCTTTTCTTTCCAGACCGAATTTTAAATCGCCTAGGCCTTGGCCTTCATCGATCGTGCTAATATTTGGCATTTTCTTAATCATAATTTTTACAAGTTTAGGTTTTATTTGCTGTTAAGCACGATTGGTACGATAACGTTGAAAAACAGCGATAAAGGAGCCGATAACCATTAAAATGGAGCCAATCCACAATAGGTTGATTAAGGGGAAGACAATCGCTTTCATTACAATAAATGGCTTTTGACCTTCGTCTAATTTACTCCAAGCTTTGAGAACAATATCATTGGTTTCCATATTCACTTCTTCGAAACGGAAGCGCAAGCCAGCATCGTAAAGAGTTTCATCGGTATGTCCTAAAACTTCGCCTTCTAGCTCATAGGTGGGACGGATTTTAAACTCTTGTCCTAAAACATTAATGACCCTAGCCACGGCGGTTAAAGTGAGGCGTTCCATTTCCCCTGTTTCATCGTTAATGCCCGCGCTAACTTTAAGGCTATCCATTACAATAAAATGCTCGCGGTAAAGAGCCGTATCACCTTCTCCTAATTCAACTAGGGCTTCTTTCCCGAAGCCATCGCCGGTATTAGGTTCTAAAAAGGAAGAATAGGTTACATGGGTATAAATATCCTTATGCCAAAAATGCTCGGTATCGGGATTGGGTGTGGGACCCATTTGGTCGCTCATTAGTAAGAAGGGACGCAATTGGAAGGCATAATTTTTATCGCCGGGCTTATTGAAATAACTAACCACATAATGCTGCTCGTTTTTCACTACTTCCATATCTTCAAATACCGCGAAGTATTGACCTAAGGCAGCACTGTCGGTTTGTTCCAATAGCGCATTTTCATTAGCGGGCAAATCTTCCGAAAGGAAAACCTCACTTTGGCTAATTACATCTTTTTTAGCATTGGAAATGAGAGAACCTAGCATAATGAGAGCGAAACCAATGTGCGCCACAGAGCTACCGGAAAAGCTTAATTTTCCTTTACCGAGAATCAACCAGTAATATAAATTACTCAGCACCGCATAAACGGAAACAAAGAGGAAACTTAGGTATAATCCTTGGCTCCAAAAATCGTAAAGTTGCGCCAATAGTGCCGTTACAACTAAGGCTACAGCGATAGAAATAAAGCTGTTTTTCCAAAAGCGTTTTGCATTGGTTTTACCGTAGGCTAAGAACTGGCCAATACCCATTAGTAAAGTAATAACTAGGGCGAAAGGCACTTGAAAACTGTTATAATGCTCAATGGCATCTAGCGGCGGAGCCATAGTGTCGCCCAAAATAGGCATGAGCCCTTCCGGACCAATTAGGGTATTAATTACGGGAATGGAGGTACTGAAAATAATTTGGAAGGCGGCAATCAACAAAACCAGACTAGCGATAAACATCCAAAATTCTCGCGAGGTGAGATCATCTTCTTTTTTGCTTTTCGGGATTTCCTTGTAGCGGAAAATCAATAGACCGAAGGCAATGAGGGTAAAGAAGCCCAAGTAGATGAGTAATTGTCCGCTTAAACCAAGATCCACAAAAGCGTGTACCGATGAGTCGCCTAAAACGCCACTACGCGTTAGGAAGGTGGAGTATAGAATGAGTATAAAAGAGAGAATGCTTAAGAAAAAAGCAGCGCTTAGAGCGGTTTTTTTATTGCGATAGATAAGCATTAAATGAGCGGCGCCCACCATTACAATCCAAGGAACAAGGCTGGAGTTTTCTACCGGGTCCCAAGCCCAAAAGCCTCCAAAACTTAGGGCTTCATAAGCCCAAGCTCCGCCCATTAAAATTCCCAGTCCGAGAATTCCCACACTAAAGAAAGCCCAAGGTAAGGCGGGCTTTACCCACGATTTATAATCACGGTTAAATAAGGCCGCAACGGCAAAGGCGAAAGGCACTAGGGTAGATGCAAAACCTAAGAATAGAGTAGGAGGGTGAATGGTCATCCAGTAATTTTGCAGGAGGGGATTTAATCCAGTACCATCCATAAAAGAAGGAAAGCGCTCTAAATAATCGGGAACCTTGGTCCAAGGCAAGCCGAAATTATCGGCGGTATTCCGCATTAATACGAAGGGGCTGCTGCCGATGCGCAGGCCAAAAGGGAAGACGCCTAAAACCATGGAGCTTAAGAAAGCCTGCACCGCACTAAAGACTATCATGGCGGGAGCTTCCCACTTTTTAGCGGTAAACTGCAATATCACGCCAAGTATGGCATGCCAAAATAACCAGAGGATAAAACTACCTTCTTGTCCTTCCCAAAAGGCACTAAAAACGTAGCGTTTTTCTAAATCTAAGGAAGAGTGTTTCCACACATAATCGTACTCGAAATAGTGGCTCAGCAAGAGGTAAAAGAGCGTGCCTACGATTCCCATTACCGCAGCGGCGTGGCTTAGAAATAAGCCTCGAGCGACTTTTTTATAGTTTTCGTTTTGCGATTTAATGTAAAGAAAATAGGCGATGGCAGAGATTAGTGCGGCGCCGAAAGATAAGCTTACGAAAAAGCGACCTAGTTGCCCAGGCAGGAGGTGTTCCCCAATGTATTCCATTCTAAAATTTTGAATAGGTTATAAAAACCTAATAAGTATCGTAACCAGCCATTTCGTTTTGCTCGTTGTACTTACTAGGACATTTCATTAAAATTTCGCTAGCAACGAAGGCACTATCGGTGGCAAAACCTTTCATAGTAATTTCCTCGCTTCTTTCGAAATCTTGGGGCTTGGGTTGATTGTAAAAAACTTTTTGCTTGTTACCTTCTTTATCGATGGCGGTGAAGTTAAAACGATTGGCGCGGGCATCATAGTCCATAGGCGCATCCTTATCTAAATAGCCTATAACCGTATATTTTGTTCCCGGGTTTTCGCTCGCTCGATTAAAACCAACATAAGTGGAAGCATCATTAATGGTAACCATAATGGCGCCAATGGCAAGGGCGATAAAAACTATAATAGCGATATGCGTTCTTTTCATCAGTCTTTCTTTTCAAGTTTACTAATCTTGCGATCAAGATTAATGAGGTAGCCTGCTAAGCCGATAAAAACGATCGCAATAATTACTACCACAACATATATTTTACCGTTCTCTCTTAGGGCATCAGCCATTTCTACTTGTGGCATTTGCGCCGAAGCATTGCTTAATGCGACTAGCATAAAAAACAAGGCGAGTTTATACTTGTTCATGTTTTTCTTTTAAATTTTTATAGCGCACTCTTAAGTTGGTAAGCCACAACCCAATAAGGATCCAGCCAATTACCGCACTGTAAAAAACAGGGCGCATATCACTATTTAAATCGTATTTATTAAAACCTGGGTTACCGCCGTTTCCGGGATGCAAGCTATCGGTTAAACGCGGTAAGATGCCGATAAATACGATCATCATTACAAAGGCAAAAATATTGTAAACCCCCGCGAGGCGAATGCGTTTAAAGGGATCTTCTACCGAATTACGCAATACAAAGTAAGCAAGGTAAATTAGCATGGTTACGGCAGTACCGTTAAGTTTAGGATCGTTTACCCAAAAAGCACCCCAAGTAAAGCGGGCCCAAACCATACCCGTTGACAGGCCAATACTGGCTAAAAAGAAACCTGTTTTAGCGGCTTCAAAAGCGTAGCTATCTTGTGCAAAATTATTTGTGTTGAGAGCTTTAAGACTATAGATTAAACTGGTAAGCATTAAGGCTACCATGGCAAACCACATGGGAACGTGATAATATAAAACGCGGATAGTTTCGTTTAGAATGGGTAAACGCTGCACTGGTCCTAGCATTCCATATACTAATGAAAATAAGACCAAAAGGAGCCCCAAAAGCTTCCACCAAATACCCTTCATCCGCTTTTTTTTAATCCCGCCAAAGGTAGGGAAATAAGAGAAAAGATAATAGTAAACTTACTAATGATAGTAAGGCTAAGACTATTAAAAGTGGGGCATTAACTTCCCAAGAAAAACCAGTTAAACTGCGCAAACTCACTCGGCTTAAACTAATTAGTTGCGGATAAAGCAGCGGAATACTTAAAATGGCGGGTAAAGCCGGATTATTAGAAGCCTTGGCAGAGATGCCCGCTACGAAAGTTAAAATTGCGCTAAAGCCTAAACTGGCGAGAAGCAAGATAAAAAGGAAAGCCCCTAAACTGTTGATTTCATTCCCCATTAAAAAGGCGAAAACTAGGGCCGTGAAAAGTCCAGTAGCGTAGAGGTATAAAAAGTTGTAGATAATTTTACCCAAGACCAAGTTTTCCGGTTTTACCATACCGTAGTAGAGTAAGAAACGCTGATCGGCTTCGTAATGAAAACTGCGATAGGCGGCCTGTACCGCCGAAAAGATGAAGATCACCCAAAAGAAGGCGTTCCAAGTTTCGGCACTTATTACCTCACTAAAAACGAGGTAGGAAAGATAGACACTACTTAAAATGTAGATTAAAATGGAAAAGTAGGATTGCCTTTCTTGCCATTCTAAACGAAAGTTGAGCTTTACGATTTGGTAGATTTGTTCTATCACGGCGCAAAAGTATTGATTATAATGATTGGTGGGGAAGGGAAAACCAGTTGAAATACAATTGTAATTCGGTGGTAAAGAATGGCGTGGTGGAGAGGGAAATTCGGTGGGCAAGAATGGCGTTGAGGGGAGGGAATTCGGTTGTAATTCGATAGAAATTCGGTGGGAAGGAAGGCGCGGTGGAGAGGGAATTCAGTTGTAACTAGGTAGGAAAGAATGGCGTGGAGGGGAGGAAATTCGGTTGTAATTCGATAGTAATTCGGTGGGAAAGGATGGCGCGGTGGAGAGGGAATTCAGTTGTAATTAGGTAGGAAAGAATGGCGTGGAGGGGAGGAAATTCGGTTGTAATTCGATAGAAATTCGGTGGGAAGGAAGGCGCGGTGGAGAGGGGATTCAGTTGTAATTAGGTTGTAATTCGGTGGGAAAGAATGGCGTGGCGGAGAGGAAATAAGGTTGTAATTCGATTCGAATACTATTTTCTCACCGGGAGGCAATTGATCGCTTCTTTAAATCT
>Ga0075467_10003285_pt1 | contig 12465 bp, 11 predicted proteins | sample DEB08_DNA_9_FD_75067 | JGI IMG/M metagenome (GOLD analysis project Ga0075467, IMG submission 75067) | Aqueous microbial communities from the Delaware River and Bay under freshwater to marine salinity gradient to study organic matter... | ecosystem: Environmental > Aquatic > Marine > Coastal ...
AAGATTGAGTTGCTCACGCATTGCCCACCTCCTCAACGACGTGCTGATCCATCCAGGCATTAAGGTCAGTACGGCGATAAATGACGCACCCGGAAATCTTCAAGAAATTCGGCCCCTTTGAACGGTTATGACGCATGCGGAGCTTCGCGAGCGTCGATTCTGACAAGCCGGTATACTGCGAAGCAGCTGGCGTGCGGAAGTACTCCGGGTGCTGCTCTTCTCGTCGATCGCCTTCACCTGACCGGGTAGTTTTGTTTTTTCGCATTATGTCACCTCATGAAATTGACCCTGTTTGCACAGCATTCCATGAGTTTTGCATCGACCGTCCCCCTTAATTGACATTTATTAGGGGGACACTCAATTCGAACGGTTTATACTTCAAACAGGATCAGCAATAGTGAATGCTGAAGAGGCTATTGCTGCTCGTCTGGGTGATTACAGTAGCGCCCAGGGCCCGTGCCCCGGCCAAAGCTGGAGATCGCTGACATATTCCGCGCACACGGCCCTGCGTGGCGGTAGACCAATGTGGGACATGTCAGCCTCTCCCAGCTGAAAGTGATGGACGCGATTGAAGCCTACCGGACCGAGGCGCTTGGCGGGCAATTGGCGGGCTGCACCAAGTGTGGCAACCACCACATTGCCCACAATAGCTGCAAGAACCGGCACTGTTCGCTTGAACGAAAAAGGGCGTGAAGCCGACCTTCGCTGCATTTGCGCTGGCTCTAGGCCAATCTCGAGGAAGCTGCCGTTCATATGGCGGTCGAACTCAAAAATGCTGCATTCGATCTAATGGCGGCAGAGAGCCCAGAGGAGAAGCGACGTAGTCGCGCTGCGTGTGCTCGCAGCGTAAAAAATGCGGCAGGTGCATAAGCGTCCGCGCTGCCTTGCGGCCGGGAAACCGGCCCTTTATGCAAAAAGCAGCGAGACCATTCCGGCGCACTCACAGGTTGCGGACGTTCTTGTCGTCCGCTGCGCTTGCACCAATTTCGCGTTTAAAAGCCAAGAACGGGGGTCGTGGTAAACACTGGGTGCAGCTCTGCATTTTACAGACCCAACTTTAGTGGATTGTGTGGTGTCTTGAGGCCTCTGTTGGCTGAGAGAGATTTGACTGGCAACAATGGAACGGTTGGAGTGCGGAAATCCAAATTAGGCACTTGATCGACTGCCCCAGAAAGTAATGCTGTCTCGCGACGAACCGCAGGTCGGGCCATTTAGACTACTGGCAATATGAAAGCTCGTTTGGATTTCTCACTTCGCAGAATGTAGTATCTCCAGAAGTTCATGTTGTGAAAGAGCGAAAGGATTTCCGCTCATAGATGATGCTTTGGAAGCAGCTTCGGCGACTTTAGAATAATCTGCCGAGGATAACCCCAGCCCTTGCAATCCAGGGAGACCCATTTTCCGGGACCAGCTACGCAGCGCAGGAATACCCATTCCTGTTTCGCCCTGTGGAAAATAGGCGTCAATTTGATGCAAAACCCAATGCAAGCGAGCAGATACTTCCGTATGTTTCTCTGCTTTGCGTAGATGCGATTCAAGGACAGCAGGAAGCAGTGCTCCGCAAATTGCGCCATGGGGAGCATTGGTTTCTCCGCCTATTACGCCTGCGAAACCATGTACGGCCCCAAGGCCCGCATTCGCTAAGGCCAAGCCACCACATGTGCTGACCCAAGCCATTCTATCCCACGCTTCGGGCGTGTCGTTTTCTACCAAGTCTCTCAGCGTGCTGAGTCCCGTTGAAATGGCCGCATAGCACAAGGCGTCGGTCATCGGATTGGCTTTGATCGACAGATACGGCTCAATTACCTGAGTGACCGCGTCGAGCCCGGCCGAAAGGGCCACCTGTTTCGGCGCGCCTTGCATGAGAGATGGGTCAACAATGGCAATGTTCGGCATCATACGTGGGTCGCGCAGACTGACTTTGATGCCGTGATCAGGCACCAAGATAACCGCGTTTTTCGTGACTTCCGCACCGGTCCCTGCCGTTGTTGGCAAGGCGATCATCGGCAGGGGTGGGCGGTCTAAAGGGCGACCTTCCCCGACAACTTCGAGGTAGGTCATTGGATCACTATCGCACGGGATCAATGCTGCCAGCGCTTTGGCAAAGTCGAGGACGGAACCGCCGCCAAGCCCAACAACAACGTCCGGTGAGACCCCTTTCAACTGGCGCAACGCGCTTTTGATATCGGGCAAGCTGGGCTCGTTCGCACAACTAATCATTTTGGTCGTTAGCCCCGCCGCGTGACATGCATCTATCAGCCACTGCGCGCGCGCAACATTTGCGCCATATACCAACAGGACAGTGGGACCGAAGGTTGCGGCCAGTGCTGCTGCGTTTTGGCTTTGACCGCGGCCAAAGTGGATCGCTTGTGGGCTGATAAAGGAAAACATCGCTTAAACCCCCATAGTGGCATGGACGGCTCTGCCCCACGCCGCGTATTTTTCGGTGCGCAAGATTTCATCCATCAATGGGGTAAATTGTGTTTCACAAGCCCATGTTTTGGCGAACTCTACTTGGTCCGGATAGATGCCCGCTTGCATTCCGGCCAACCATGCCACGCCAAGCGCTGCGGTTTCGGGGCTCGAAGGTCTGTCGACTGGAGCTGAAATAATGTCAGACAAAAACTGCATCGCCCAATCGTTGGCAGACATGCCACCATCAACGCGCAGCGTGGGTTGCACGCCGGGTGCCTGCCAGTCCGCCGCCATCGCTTGCAGCAAATCCCGGGTCTGGTAGCCAATACATTCCAGTGCCGCTTTTGCAATTTCAGCAGGGCCAGTTGCGCGGGTCAAACCAAAAGCGGCCCCTCTGCAATCAGGGTTCCAATAAGGGGCACCCAGCCCAACAAAGGCCGGAACGAGGATCACATTTTGCTGGGGATCCGCCTGTTCGGCCAAGGCCTGCGTCTCAGACGCGTCCTGAATGATCTGCATCCCGTCCCGCAACCATTGTACGACCGCGCCTGCGACAAAAATCGAGCCTTCAAGCGCATAAGTCGGTTTGCCGTCGAGCTGATATGCAATTGTTGTGAGCAAACGGTTCCGTGACATGACAGGCGTATCGCCCGTGTTCATTAGCGCAAAGCAGCCGGTCCCGTAGGTCGATTTTATCATACCGGGTTCGAAACAGGCCTGCCCGATGGTTGCCGCCTGCTGATCTCCGGCAACACCATTGATGGGAATTTCGCTACCAAACAAGTCCGACTCGGTGTTACCAAAATCGGCGGCGCAGTCTTTGACCTGCGGCAACATCTGCATGGGAATATCAAGGAGTTCGCAGATCGTACTGCTCCACCGACCTTTGCGAATATCATAAAGCATTGTGCGAGCAGCGTTAGTGGCATCCGTGGCGTGGATTTTTCCACCGGTCAGTTTCCAAATGAGAAAGGCATCAACGGTGCCAAACAACAATTCGCCGTTTTGAGCGCGGGCCCGCGCGCCGTCTACATGGTCCAAAATCCATTTCAGCTTGGTGCTTGAGAAATAGGGGTCGAGCAAAAGCCCCGTGCGCTGCGTAATCATCGCCTCATGACCTGCATCGCGCAGGGTGGCGCAAGTGCCAGCGGTGCGACGGTCCTGCCAGACAATCGCGTTATACAGTGTATCGCCAGTTTCCTTGTCCCAAACGATGACGGTTTCGCGCTGGTTTGTGATGCCTATTGAGGCGACTTGCGAAGGCGATATGCCAGCATGTCTGATGGCTTCACGACAGGTGGACAGCGTCGTGTCCCAAAGATCTTGGGGACTATGCTCAATCCAACCCGATTGCGGAAAATGCTGCGCGAACTCTTCCTGTGCGCTGGCACATGCGGTCATCGCCGCATCGAACACGATCGCACGGGTCGATGTCGTGCCTTGGTCAATTGCTAGGACATAAGTCATTAAGGGTCGCCGGTTGTTTGAGGTGAAAACAGCGGCCCCCTATGGAGGGCCGCTGATCTTGAACGTGTTCATAAAACCGTTTGAACTAGGGCCAATTGCTTGGCCCCAGAGCAAGGGTTTACTGCCAGGATTTGATCAGCTCGTCATAAGAGATCGTTACCGGTGCTTCGTCTTCATTGGCCAGTTTCGCTTTGGGCGAACCGGGCTGAGACAACCAGTACTCGGGATCTTTCTCTTCGTTCATGACCGGACCAAGTTCACCCTGAACACCGGCACGTTCCAGACGGATCAGAACCTTTTCCTGATCTGCGCACAGCGCGTCAAGTGCTTCTTGTGGTGTCTTTGCACCGGACATTGCGTCGCCGATGTTCTGCCACCACAGCTGGGCCAGCTTTGGATAGTCAGGAACGTTGGTGCCGGTTGGCGACCATTGAACCCGTGCTGGTGAGCGATAGAACTCGATCAAACCACCCAGTTTTGGCGCACGCTCGGTAAAGCTTTCGTGCTGGATCGTGGATTCACGGATGAATGTCAGACCAACATGGCTTTTCTTCACGTCCACAGTCTTGGACGTCACGAACTGCGCATAGAGCCACGCAGCCTGAGCACGGTCCACTGGTGTGGATTCCATCAGTGTCCATGAACCGGCATCCTGATAGCCGATCTTGGTGCCTTCAGTCCAATATGCACCATGTGGCGAAGGTGCCATGCGCCACTTTGGCGTGCCATCTTCGTTCATTACGGGCAGATCAGGCTCTACAGACGCGGCCGTAAAGGCGGTGTACCAGAACATCTGCTGTGCAACGTTACCCTGCGCAGGAATTGGGCCTGCCTCGGAGAATGTCATACCAGCAGCAGCCGGAGGAGAGTATTTTTCCAGCCATTCGATTGCTTTGGTAACAGCATAGACTGCTGCCGGGCCGTTTGTGGCACCGCCACGCGCGACACACGAACCCACAGGCTGTGACTTTTCGTTGACCCGGATCCCCCATTCATCAACAGGCAGGCCGTTCGGCTCACCTACGTCGCCCGCTCCGGCCATGGAAAGCCACGCATCAGTATAGCGCCATCCCAAGGAGGGATCTTTCTTACCATAGTCCATGTTGCCAAAGACTTCGCCCTCGACACCCAGGCGTGAAAGGTCACGACCGGTAAAGAACTCTGCGATGTCCTCATAGGCAGACCAGTTGACCGGAACGCCCAGATCGTAGCCATATTTTGCTTTGAAGTCCGCTTTGTTCTGTTCGTCGTTGAACCAATCGTACCGGAACCAGTAAAGGTTGGCGAACTGTTGGTCGGGCAGTTGATAGACCTTACCGTCTGGACCCGTAGTAAAAGACAGACCGATGAAGTCGGCCAAATCAAGATTGGGGTTGGTCACGGCAGCGCCTTCGCCTGCCATCCAGTCTGTCAGGTTACGGGCCTGTTTGTAACGCCAGTGCGTGCCGATCAGATCAGAGTCATTGATATAGGCGTCATAGATGTTTTCGCCCGACTGCATTTGCGTTTGCAGCTTTTCAACAACGTCGCCTTCACCAATCAGGTCATGCGTCACTTTGATACCAGTGATGGCCTCAAACGCAGGTGCCAGAACGGTGGACTCGTATGTGTGCGTCCCAATCGTCTCGGACACAACATTGATCGACATGCCAGCGTATGGCTTTGCAGCATCAACAAAAAACTGAAGTTCAGCTTCTTGATCCGCGCGTGACAGCGTCGATAATTCGCCGATTTCGCTGTCGAGGAATGCCATAGCGGCATCCATATCCGCAAAGGCCGGTGCGGCAAACATGCATGCCGCAAGACCGATCGCAGTGGTTCCTTTAAGTCGCAAGTTCATTATAGTTCCTCCCTAAAAGTGAACAGTGAAGGTGGCCCGGCTCTTGCTTGCCGGAACACCCTTCGATTAAACCCAGCGGAAGACCGCCAAGGCGTAAAAGAGGCAGACAATCAGCGCACCCCATTGCGGCGCACTGAGTAGTCCAAGCCAAGCCAGATTGATAAAGGCCGAGCCCAACAGCGTGATGAATAACCTGTCACCACGGGTCGTTTCGATCCGAAGGATGCCATTGCGCGGGACCTCCGGATATTTGATCGCCAGCACCGTAAAGGTGATCAGCGTAATTGCGATGATCCCGAAGAAGGCGGCGGTCGGCCAAGTCCATGCCATCCATTCCATATTTGTTTCTCCTCGCTTAGACGCGGCCCAGGGCAAAGCCCTTGGCGATGTAGTTGCGGACAAAGTAGATGACCAAAGCACCTGGCAGGATTGTGAGAACTCCGGCTGCTGCCAACACACCCCAGTCGATGCCAGCAGCACCCACCGTCCGGGTCATTGTGGCAGCGATCGGTTTGGCGTTGACGGACGTGAGCGTGCGGCTGAGCAACAGTTCGACCCACGAAAACATGAATAAAAAGAACGCCGTGACACCGATGCCAGAGGCCACCAATGGTGTGAAAATCCGGATGAAAAAGCGCGGGAAGGAATAGCCGTCGATATAGGCTGTCTCGTCGATTTCCTTTGGCACGCCGCGCATGAAGCCTTCCAAAATCCAAACGGCCAGCGGCACGTTGAACAGGCAATGCGCCAGTGCGACGGCAATATGCGTGTCGAACAACCCAACCGAGCTGTAGAGCTGGAAGAATGGCAGCGCGAAAACCGCAGGTGGTGCCATCCGGTTGGTCAACAGCCAGAAAAACAGATGCTTGTCGCCCATGAACGTATAGCGGCTGAACGCATAGGCCGCAGGCAGTGCGACCAGCAGTGAGATGACCATGTTCATGACCACATAAGCCATCGAATTAAGATAGCCTGTGTACCAAGACGCGTCCGTGAGGATTGTCAGGTAGTTGTCAAACGTCAGATCACGGGGCCACAGGGTAAAGCTGTTGAGGATCTCGGAGTTGGTCTTGAGGCTCATCATCACCAGCCAGTAGATCGGCAACAGCAAAAACAGCAGATAGAGCCCCATGACGATGGCATTGCCTTTGATTTTGGGCAGGGCAAAGCCGCGTTTGGTCGGGGTGATTGTGAAGTCAGACATCAGTGACCATCCCTTTTATCAAGGTTCGTCATCACCGTGTAGAACACGTAAGACACCAGCAAAATCACAAGGTAATACATGATCGAGAACGCGGCGGCGGGGCCAAGGTCAAACTGCCCCAGCGCCATCTTGACCAGATCAATTGACAGGAACGTCGTTGAGTTGCCCGGCCCCCCACCCGTCACCACAAAAGGTTCAGTGTAGATCATGAAACTGTCCATAAAGCGCAGCAGGATCGCGATCATCAGCACGCCCATGATCTTGGGCAGCTCAATGAAACGGAACACTTTCCAACGGCTGGCTTGGTCGATCTTGGCCGCTTGATAATAGGCGTCCGGTATGGACTGCAGACCCGCATAAGCCAAAAGCGCGACCAGCGATGTCCAGTGCCACACGTCCATCACGATGACCGTGATCCAAGCCGCATAGAAATCTTGGGTATAATTATAGTCGATCCCCAAAGCGGCCAGCGTATAGCCAAGAAGGCCAATATCGACGCGGCCGAAAATCTGCCAAATCGTGCCAACCACATTCCAAGGGATGAGTAGTGGCAGCGACATCAGGACCAAGCAAAGCGAGGCCCAAAAGCCCTTCTTTGGCATGTTCAACGCGACAAAAATGCCCAAGGGGATTTCGATGGCCAAAATGATTGCGGAAAACGTTATCTGTCGCCCCAAAGCGTTCCACATGCGTTCAGATGCCAACATTTCTTCGAACCACTCAAGGCCAGCCCAGAAGAACTTGTTGTTCCCGAACGTGTCCTGCACCGAATAATTCACGACGGTCATCAGCGGGATGACCGCAGAAAACGCCACCAGCAAGAGCACCGGCAGAATGAGAAACCATGCTTTTTTATTAACTGTTTTGTTCATCTCAGGCCACCTTCGGCGCAACGCGCCAGCTATCGGAATAGACGTTCACACCTGCCGGATCAAAGACCACGCGGTTCAAGTCAGGCGAAATCTCAGCACCTTCAGCCGCAAGGATGTTAATCTCTGTGCCGTGGAAATCGGCGCGCACGATCTTGTGGCGGCCGACGTCTTCGACCCGTTTGATCGTCACGGGCAGACCTTCGTCGCCCGCGCTCAGCGATGTGAATTCTGGTCGAACGCCCAATTCCACTTTGCCAGACAGCGCATCAAAACCTTTGCCCAATGATATCTGCGTACCTTCAAGCACGGCCTTGTCACCGTCCACCTGTGCGCTCAGCACGTTCATCCCGGGAGAGCCGATGAAATAGCCAACAAACGTATGCTCTGGTTGTTCAAAAAGCTGTTGCGGCGTGCCCATCTGGACAACGCGGCCATCAAACATCACCACGACCTTGTCCGCAAAAGTCAGCGCTTCGGTCTGGTCGTGGGTCACGTAAATCATCGTGTGCCCAAACTCGTGGTGCAGCGACTTCAACTGCGTGCGCAGTTCCCATTTCATGTGGGGGTCGATCACCGTCAGTGGCTCGTCAAAGAGCAGCGCATTGACGTCTTCGCGCACCATGCCACGGCCCAGCGAGATTTTTTGTTTAGCATCCGCCGTCAGGCCACGCGCCTTGTGGTTCAGCGTATCTTCCATCCCGATCATCGCAGCGATCTGCTGGACGCGCTCTTTGATATAGGCCGGATCAGCCCCGCGGTTGCGCAGCGGGAAGGCCAGATTGTCGCGCACCGTCATTGTGTCGTAGACCACGGGAAACTGGAAAACCTGCGCGATGTTCCGCTCTGTCGTTGGGGCCATCGTCACGTCACGGTCATTGAACAGGATGCGCCCCTGTGACGGGTGCAAAAGGCCTGAAATGATGTTGAGCAAGGTGGATTTACCGCAACCCGAGGCACCAAGCAGCGCATAGGCTTCGCCATCAACCCAGTCGTGGTTCAGTTCTTTAAGCGCAAAGTCATCTTCGCTGGTCGGATTTGGCAGATAGGAATGTGCCAGATTTTCGAGAGTAATTTTTGCCATGATTGTTATCCCTCAGGCCGCAACTGCATAGGCGGCAGGTGCCACCGATGTGCCGTCTTGGGCAAAGATGTAGACGTGTTTCGGGTCGAGGTAGACGTTCAGCGATGCGCCGATTTCCAAGGCTTTTATGCCGTGCACCAGACCGACCCAGTTTTCGCCGTGGTGGTCCAGATGGATGAATGTCTCTGATCCTGTAATCTCGGTCACGTTCAGCTTGCCGGTGAATACAAGCGCACCCGGTGCCTGTTGCGCCAACTCAAGATGGTTGGGACGAAATCCCGCGATGTAGCTGCCATCTTTCAACGCTTCAAAAGCACCGGATGCGGGTGCGGATTGTGCGTCACCAAACAGCAAGCGGTCACCAGTTTTTTGGATATCTAGAAAGTTCATGGGTGGATCGGAAAACACCCGCGCCGTAGTGGCGTTGACGGGCTGGCGGTAAACCGTCGGTGTTTTACCAAATTGCGTAATCGTGCCTTCCCACATCGCGGCTGTGTTGCCGCCCAGCAGCAGTGCTTCCTCAGGCTCGGTCGTGGCATAGACAAAGATCGACCCCGCTTCTTCGAATATCTTGGGGATCTCGGCGCGCAGTTCTTCGCGTAGTTTGTAATCAAGGTTCGCAAGAGGTTCGTCCAACAAAACCAGTCCGGCATCTTTGACAAGCGCACGGGCCAGCGCGCAGCGCTGCTGTTGCCCGCCCGACAGCTCAAGCGGCTTGCGGTCCAGAAACGGCGACAATTTCATCAGGTCAGCGGCCTTTTTGACGGCCGCATCGATCTGGCCTTTGGATTGGCCAAGCAACCGCATCGGGCTGGCGATGTTTTCATACACGGTCATTGAAGGGTAGTTGATGAACTGCTGGTAGACCATAGCAACGCCCCGGTCCTGCACCCGCATCCCCGTCACGTCTTTGCCGCCCCAGATGACCTTGCCAGTGGTGGGCACATCAAGCCCCGCCATCGCGCGCATGAGGGATGTCTTTCCCGACGAGGTTGGACCAAGCAAGACATTCATCGTCCCTGATGACAGCTCCAGGTCTGTTGGGTAGATATGTGTTTGGCCATTGATGACTGTGGACACACCCTCAAGAACAAGCGACATTTATCTCTCCCTTTCGTAGTTCACACTGCGTGTTGCTTGGGCACAATGGCGGTGGCATTCGCCATCCAACTGTCCAAAGCATCGATTTCCTTTGACGTCATCCTGAGCCCCAACTTCGAGCGCCGCCAAATGATATCTTCGGCGGTAGTGGCGAATTCACGCTCAACCAGCCAATTTACTTCGCATTCCGTTAGATTGGATCCGAAATTTCGGCCCAAATCGCCCTCTGTTTTCGCGCCGTCCAACAGGTCGAAAGCTTCCGAGCCATAGGCCTTGATCAGACGATCGGCCCAGCGTCCTGTTAAAAACGGATATGCCGCCCTCAATTTTTCAGTGAGCGCCGCGACACCATCAACCGGAAAATCCCCCCCCGGAAGGGCTGCACCCGCTGTCCATTTAGGCCCCGTCTGGGCGAAGAAGGGCGCTATTTCCTCCAGCGCGCTTTCCGCGAGCTTACGGTAGGTCGTGATCTTGCCACCAAAGACGTTCAGGACCGGCGCACCTGCAGATTGGTCCAGCTTTAGAACATAATCGCGCGTCGCCGCCGTGGCTGAGGTGGCCCCATCATTATAGAGCGGGCGCACGCCGGAATAGGTAGAAACGATATCATCGGGTGTGACGGGTTGCTTCAGGTATTTCGAGGCAAAGCCCAACAGGTAGTCTTGTTCTTGCGGCGTGCAGACTGGTTTTTCATGCACGTCAACGTGGTCTGCATCAGTGGTGCCAATCAGGGTGAAATCGGTCTCGTAAGGAATTGTGAAAATGATCCGTCCATCTTCGCCCTGAAAGAAATAGCATTTGTCGTGGTCATATAATTTGCGCGTGATGATATGGCTGCCGCGCACCAGACGGACGCCTTCGTTTGAATTGATCCGCATCGTGTTGCGAATGACGTCTTCAACCCATGGGCCGCCTGCGTTGACAATCATACGTGCTGTCACTTCTCGCCGCGCGCCACCCTGCGCCTCAAGTGTAATCTGCCACATGCCATCCATTTGCGCAGCCGAGATGACCTTGGTGCGCACATTGATACGGGCGCCGCGCGCTTGGGCGTCTCGGGCGTTCAGAACCACCAACCGGCTGTCTTCGATCCAGCAATCAGAGTATTCGTAAGCCTTTTCAAACCGGTCCTGCAGCGGCGCACCCATTGGTGTCCCCTTCAAATCCAGTGAGGTAGTCCCCTTTAGAATTTTCCGGCCGCCCAGATTGTCATACATAAATAGACCAAGCCGGATAAGCCAAGCAGGCCTGCGTCCCTTCATCCAAGGCATCAAGATATTCAGGACTTTTGAGGTTGGCGTATCACTCTCGAACCGCATGTCTTTGTGGTAAGGCAGCACAAAGCGCATCGGCCAAGAAATATGTGGCATCGCCCTTAACAGGGTCTCGCGCTCTATCAAGGCTTCGCGGACAAGACGGATTTCCCAATACTCAAGATACCGCAGGCCGCCATGAAACAACTTGGTTGAGGCAGAAGATGTCGCGGAAGCAAGATCGTTCATTTCGGCCAGCTCAACGCTTAGCCCACGGCCAACCGCGTCGCGGGCAATGCCGCATCCATTGATGCCGCCTCCAATGACGAACAGATCAACAATGTCCTGATTTTCAAGTTGATCCAATGAAGCCTCCCCGCATCATTTTCCGTGACAGCCTCCCAGCTCGCCACGTAGCGCTAGTCAACACCACAACACGAAATGTAGCAATAACGAATGTTCGTTTTCATTCTTTATTCCGCATTACATTGAAATACCTGAATTTTTCCTTTCGCATGTGCACTATTTTCGAATTTTCTGCAAGTTTAACGAATCCGCGGCCTTGACGAAACGTCAGGTCTATTGGTTGATAGGGAGGCAAGCGCCCTGCCTTCGTGTGGTTGGAAGGGGGCTGCATCGGAGTATGTCATGGCGTCAAATTTTAGACAGAAAGAGATCCTTGATCTTGCTCGCAAAGAGGGAAAAGTCACCGTGGACGGCCTCGCGAATCTCTACGATGTCACAGTGCAGACCATCAGGCGTGATCTCTCTGATCTTGCAGAAAGTGGGCGGCTTGAAAGAGTGCATGGAGGTGCGGTTGTGCCTTCTGGCGTTGTGAATATTGTTTACGAAGAACGTCGTCGCCTGAACGATGTGGGCAAAAAGGCGATTGCTGTCGAATGTGCCCGGACCATCCCGGATGGGGCATCGGTCTTCATGAACATCGGCACAACCACCGAAGCAGTTGCGCATGAGTTGCTGGATCATGAAAATTTGCTGGTTGTCACAAACAATCTCAATATCGCAAATATTCTGGCGATCAATCACAGCTGCGAAATTATCCTGGCGGGTGGTGTCCTGCGCCGCGCAGATGGCGGCATCGTCGGCGGTTTGACGGTCGAAATGGTCAAGCAGTTCAAGTTTGACTATTCGGTTCTGGGCTGCTCGGCCATTGATGCCGATGGAGACCTGCTGGATTTCGACGGTCAAGAAGTAATGGTCAGCAAAACCGC
>Ga0075467_10003290_pt1 | contig 12452 bp, 4 predicted proteins | sample DEB08_DNA_9_FD_75067 | JGI IMG/M metagenome (GOLD analysis project Ga0075467, IMG submission 75067) | Aqueous microbial communities from the Delaware River and Bay under freshwater to marine salinity gradient to study organic matter... | ecosystem: Environmental > Aquatic > Marine > Coastal ...
AATCAATTTTCACCTTCATTTTTATTTACTTTTTGACCTTCTACGGAATCGCTCAAGAGCTACCTCCTATAACTAATTATGCTTCAGAAGAGTACAAAGGAGGTAATCAGAATTGGGCAATAACACAGTCGGATAATAATTATTTGTATGTAGCTAATAATGAGGGGCTGCTGGAGTATAATGGAGAAGATTGGAATAATTATGCCTCTCCGAATGGAACTATTTTACGATGTGTACTTGCGAGAAATGAGAAGATATATTCTGGGAGTTATATGGATTTTGGCTACTGGAAAAAGGATATTACAGGGACATTAAAATATTTTTCCTTAGTCAAAACGGTCTATGACGAAATGATTGAGGATGAGCATTTTTGGCGTATTGAAGCAATAGGCGACTGGGTGCTTTTCCAATCATTGAATCGAATTTATATATATAATATCGAGAAAAAAACGATATCCTATATTAATACTTCGGGAATAGTGAACATGTTTAAGATAGATGATAGTATTTATTTTCAGGACATAAAAAAAGGCGTTTTTAAAATTACTAATGGTATTTCTGAAAGGTTTGATGCTTTGGATTTATTGATGGATAACAGAATCATTAATATTTTTGGTAAAAAAGATGAATTTCTCATATTAACCGAAAAAAAGGGTTTTTTCAGGTACAATAAAGATGGAATCACGAAATGGGATATTCCGGCCGGTAAAGAACTTCAAGGCGAAAGCGTTTATAGTGGTATTGAATTGGAAGATGGTTCTTATGCAATAGGCACAATATCCAAAGGGCTATTACTTTTGGATCCTTGGGGAAGCTTAACTTATAACCTAAATCAGACTAACGGACTTAATAATAATACTGTACTGTCGCTGCATGAAGATGAGGAACAAAATATTTGGGTTGGATTAGATAATGGAATCGATTTAATTAATTTGAAGTCCCCTATTAAAATTTTTAATGACGAAAAAGGTAAAATAGGAGCGGTATACGCCTCCAAGGAGTATGAAGGTAAATTATACGTCGGTACCAATCAGGGTTTGTTTTACAAGGAAAATACAACTGATGTAGACTTTAAATTTGTTGCTAAAACAAATGGGCAGGTATGGGATCTATTCCTTCATGATAACACCTTGTTCTGTGCTCATAATCTTGGAACTTTTGCAATTAAGGATGGTAAAGCCAAGTTGGTTTCCTCTATCCCGGGTACATGGAATATTCAGGTTATTCCTAATAGCTTAGATTTATTACAAGGAAATTATTCAGGTTTAAGCGTTTTAGAAAAAAGAGATGGGCAATGGCAATTCAAAAACCGTATCAATGGGTTTGATTATTCTGGAAGATTTTTGGAAGTTGACAATGAAAATACTTTATGGATAAATCACGAATACAAAGGGGTTTTTAAGCTTAAGGTCGATAAAGAATATCGAAATATTACTGATGTTGTAATTGATACAACTGCAAAGAAGGGTAAAAGTTCTGGTCTAATTAAATTTGATGATAAATTAGTGTATACTTCAGAAAATGGAGTTTTCTCCTACGATCGCGGGAAGAATATTTTTACTAAAGACAGCTTATTAAGTTCTGTATTCTCGATTGAGAATACATATACATCTGGAAAGATGGTTGTGGACTCTGATGATAATTTATGGCTGTTTACTGAAAAGACTCTAAATTATATTGGCAAGGGGCAGTTTTCCAAAGAGTTGCTTATAAATACGCTTGCGATTCCAAGACCGCTCAGGAATTCAATAATTGGTTATGAAAATATCTCCATCTTAAATAATGGAAAATACCTTCTAGGCACTGCAACTGGATATTTGATAATAGATAAAACAATCACGGTACCACATGAGAACACAATTTATCTTAATTCAATTAAGGTAAGAAGAGAAAATGACGAAGTTGAGTTTCCAATTAACACTGATTTGACGAATTTGAAAGCTGATGAGAATACAATAAATTTCCGTTATAGTGTGCCAGATTTTAGTAAGTTTTTGACCACAGAGTATCAACATTTATTAGAAGGCTATAATAGTGAATGGAGTAATTGGTCTGCAGATAACACGGTTACATTTGAAAATTTGCCCCCTGGTGCTTATATATTTAAAGCTAGATCTCAGACGGGAAATGTGCTCTCTGTAAACGAGATAAACAGCAAATTTGAAATTGCCCGACCTTGGTATAGGACCAATACAGCAATTGCGGGTTATATTCTAATTGGGTTAATATTTTTCATTGGTATCAACTCGGCCTATACTGGATATTATAGACGCCAAAGGAGGGAGTTATTGGAAAAAACGAGCAAAGATATTGAGTTGAAGGAGTTGGAAGCGCAGAAGGAGATTATTCAATTACGCAACAATCATCTTAGTTTAGACATTGATGCTAGAAATAGAGAGCTTGCGATCTCTACGATGAATATGATAAAAAAGAATGAGACCCTCAATGCCATAAAGGATGAATTGAGCCATTTAAAAGACGAATCAGGTATTCGCTCTGTAATGAAGGTTATTGATAAGAACTTGAATAATAAAGAAGATTGGAAGTTTTTTGAAGAAGCTTTTAATCATGCAGATAAAGACTTCTTCAAAAAGGTTAAAGAAATGCACCCGGAGCTTACATCAAATGACTTACGATTGTGTGTCTATTTGCGAATGAATCTCTCATCTAAGGAAATTGCTCCTTTACTAAATATCTCACATCGAAGTGTCGAAATAAAGCGTTATAGACTCCGAAAAAAAATTAGCCTGAATAGAGACATTAACCTAAATGACTATTTTATACGTCTCTAGTCAATACTTCAAATCATTGTTTTAGTACAACACCTATACAACATTACCACAACATGTGATTATTTCAACTATAAGTTTTCACGTTATTTGATATAAGTTAACGACATGTTAACATTGCTAATCTCTTGAAAACATTCATAAGTTATTACCAAATTCACAATATTGACGATGTTTAATTGTCATGTATGCTTTTTGTATAGGGTTGTTTTGTGTTTTTGACAATTGTACAAGCTAAATTGTCCCTATAATTTTAGCCAGATGAAATACAGTTTTTTTATTACAGCATTTTTACTCTTCTCGACGATTTCTTTCGCTCAAAATTTTGACGTGAAAGGAACCTTGATAGAAGGCGATACCAATTTCCCTTTATTAGGGGCTTCAGTAATTCAGAAAGGAACGTCAAATGGTGTTATTTCCGATTTTGATGGAAATTTCAGTATTGACGGAATCCCAATGAATGCGATTCTAGAGATTTCTTATTTGGGTTTCAAAACAAAAGAAGTAATAATAACGTCCAACGCCTTTCTTACTATTAGGATGGAAACTGATTCAGAGTCTCTTGACGAAGTAATTGTTGTTGGTTATGGAACTCAGCGTAAGAAAGAGATTACCGGGGCCGTTTCAGTAGTTTCAAGTGAAACCATTGAGGAATTAGCGCCAACTAGAATTGAAGAGGCATTACAAGGACAGGTAGCGGGAGTTAACATAACGGCTACTTCAGGTGCGCCAGGTAGTGCATCAAACATAAGAATTCGTGGAATTGCAACGAACGGGAACAATCAACCTTTAATATTAGTAGATGGAAATGTTGTTGAGGATTTAAGTGTAATAAACCCTTCCGATATTGAAAGTATTTCTGTACTAAAGGATGCTACGGCAGGTATTTATGGAGTTCGGGCTGCGAATGGAGTTATACTTATTACCACAAAGACAGGTCGAAAAAGCTCTGAGTTAAAATTTGACTATAATGTTTCTGGAGGGTTTCAAGAAACTACGAGAAAACTAAATGCACTCAACGCTACTCAATACGGACTTCTAGTAAATGAGTCTTTTGCGAATAATGGAGAATCTTTACCATTTGCTAATGTAGGTTCATTAGGAGAAGGAACAGACTGGCAAGATGAAGTGTTTACCAATGCAATAAAACTGAGTAATGATTTTAGTATGCGAGGTGGTACCGAAAAGTCTACGTACTCCTTTAGTGCTTCGTTATTGACACAAGATGGTATCGTGGGTGGAAACAAAAATAACTTTACAAGATATAATACACGTGTTAGTTTTAATACTGAAATCTTGGAGAAAATAAAGTTGAAGTCGGGACTTACCTACGTAGGTACTAGTAATAAGGGGCTTGCACAAAATTCTCTAGGCTCCGTTTTGTTTAATGCATTGAATAATGCTCCCACTTTTACGGTAAGAGATGATAATGGTGATTATACCTTATCTGAAGGTACTGGAGCAGAAGTTATTAACCCAGTAGCGCAGATTGAAAATACTTTTAATACAACCAAGGTTAGTAAAATAAGTGGTTTTTTCGGACTGAATTATGAATTTATAAAAAACTTTACGGCGGAGGCTAATATTCAGTTTAATTATGCCGAAGTTGAAGGTAGAACACTTAGTCCCATTGTAAACTACGGTTCAGGGAAAGTCTTTAACAAGGATCGTAGTGAATATGTTGAAACGTTAAATACTTTCAATGATTATACTTTTGATGCCTTTATTAATTATGATAATACTTGGGCAGAGAAACATCATTTAAATGTGACTCTCGGTACTTCTGTATTCAAGACAGAGGGTGAATTTTCAGGGTCTATTGGATTTGACTTAGAGGGGTATAATTTTGGTAATGCGAGGCTTGAGAATTCATCAGATGTGCAAAACTTCTTTCCAAATGGCAATGCTACTTTTGATTCAAGACTTTTATCTTATTTCGGAAGGCTTCAGTACGATTATAAAGGGAAGTACTTATTTTCGGCAGTTATACGTCGAGATGGTTCGACAAAGTTCGGTCCTGAAAATAGATTTGGTTATTTCCCAACGGCCTCTGTTGGTTGGATTATGTCAGACGAAGAATTCTTAGAAGATAGTTCTTTTATTGACTTTTTGAAATTAAGAGGTTCTTATGGAATTTTAGGAAGTGATGGTATACCAGATTACAGATACGTTTCCATTTTAAATGGTGAAGGTGTCTATGTTCTTAATGATGAGTTAGTGATTGGAATAGCGCAAGGTGCAATTGCTAATCCAGAGATTAGATGGGAACAACAAGAAACGTATGATATTGGTATTGATGCAAGGTTTTTATCAAGCAAATTAAATGTTACGATGGATTACTTCGACCGTAGAACAAATGATTTATTATTAGTCCCTGGGGTTTCTTCAATACTCGGAAATACGGCGCCAGGTTCTTCGGCACCTATAGTAAATGCAGGAGATGTTTCAAATAGAGGTTTTGAATTTCAAATTGGATATAACGATCAACTTTCAGACAATATGTCCTTCGGAATCAACTATAATTTCACAACACTAAAAAATGAGGTTCTCAAGGTAGATAATGGTCTTGGTTTCATTTCAGGAGGTGGCTTTGGAATTGGTCAGGGAGATGTTGCAAGAATGGAAGTAGGCAAGCCGATAGGATATTTCTACGGATTACAAACAGACGGAATTTTTCAGTCACAAGCTGAAGTCGATGCGCATCCTACTCAAATAGCATTGGGTGCAAACGCACAGCCGGGGGATCTTAGATTTGTTGATACCAATGGAGATGGAAAAATTGATGTTGAGGATAAAACGGATATAGGGAATCCAATTCCTGATGTGACTATGGGTATCAATATATCTTTTGATTATAAGAATCTTGATTTTCAAATGTATGTGTTTAGCTCTATTGGAAATGAGATCGTTCGAAACTATGAGAGAAATCTGGCGCTAACCAACCGGACAAGTTATGCATTAGATAGATGGACTGGTGCTGGTACCAGCAATTCAAATCCAAGAGTTACGACAGGAGCGACTGGTAATGGAACGTTTTCAGATTATTTTGTAGAAGATGGATCGTTTATTAGAGCACAAAATATGCAATTAGAATATTCCTTTTCTGATAAAATAATTACGGATATAGGCTTGGATAAAGTAAGGATTTATGCATCTGTTGGTAATGTGTTTACACTTACTAAATATAGAGGGTATGATCCGACTACTGCCACAAGTTCTCCAGTAGGAGCTGGTTTTGACAATGGTTTTTATCCTTCTCCAAGGACGTATTTATTAGGAGTAAATTTAAAATTTTAGAAAAATGAAGTTGATTAGAAAAAACGTATTTGGAATTTGCTTAATGGGGATTATGCTTGCAGTGCTTATCTCTTGTAGCGATGATTTTATAGATGTACCGTCTAATGATCCTAACTCAGAAGAATTCTTTAATTCTGAAAAAGAATATCAGGACGCATTGATTGGAGCATATGACATGTTGCAATCCACTTATATAAATGTCTTGATGGGAGAAATAGCTTCGGACAATACACTTGCAGGTGGAGAAAGTGCAAGTGATGTTCCAGGATTCCAGCAAATTGATGATATGATTCATACTCCTGAAAACGTTCAGCTTAGAGACTTATGGGGTTGGATGTATGCTGGTGTGAACCGTGCTAATTTTATAATGGAATTTAAGGACAAAACTGATTTTACAGGTAAAAATGAAGTTATTGGACAAACCAGATTTTTGAGAGCCTATTACTATTTTGAGCTCGTAAAGTGGTTCGGCGATGTTCCTTTAGTTGTTGATAAAAGAATTCAGTTTGGTGATCAATTTGACGTTGATCGGACACCAAAAGCTCAAGTATATGCGCAAATTGAGGAAGATCTTCAATTCGCAGCAGACAATTTACCTGCTTCTCAAGCCGACATTGGACGTATTACAAAAGGCGCTGCTCAAGCATTATTGGGTAAGGTGCTGCTGTATCAAGAAAAATTTAATGAATCTGCCAACGTTCTTGAATCTGTTATTAACACTGGTCCTTACAGTCTATTAAGTGATTATTCTACCATGTTCGAAAATGACAATGAGAATAATGCTGAATCGGTTTTTGAGGTTCAATATACAGACAAGGAAGGTGCAGGATTCGGTTGTCTTCAATGCAGTGAGGGTAATGTAGCAGTTGGTTTTAACGGAATTAGAAGTTATTCTGGACCACTGTTTGAGTCCGGATTCAGTTTCAACGTTCCAACTCAAGAGGTTGTTGATGAATTTGAAAATGGTGATGCTAGAAAGTCAATCGCTATTTTGGACATTGATGCATGGGCTGCACTAACAGGTGCTACTTTTGTCACAGGTTATGAGCATACTGGGTATTACAACAGAAAATATATTGCCAGACAAGGTGATCTTAATACCGGAGATGCAAACCTTACGAATCCAAATAATTACCGCTCTATTCGTTTTGCCGATGTTTTACTAATGGCAGCAGAAGCTCTGAATAGAGGCGGAATAGATGATTCTAGAGCAAGGACATACCTTAATAGAGTTAGACTAAGAGCAGGACTTCCTGAAGTGACATCTGCTGGTTCAACACTCACAACTGCTATTTATCACGAACGACGAGTAGAGTTAGTTGGAGAAGGGCATCATTTCTTTGATTTAGTGCGTACAAATCGAGCGGCAGGACAAATAGATGGATTTGTACCTGGTAAGAATGAACTTTTTCCAATACCTGCAATAGAAATAGAATTAACAGGAAATAGATGGGCTCAAAATCCTGGATACTAAAACAATAATCGCTATGAAAATTTTAAAATATACATTTAGTTTTTTGTTTGCGGCTTTCTTGGCTGCCTGTGTAACAAATGACGATATTTTTGAGGTGGTTGCGAACATTTCGGCACCCTCTAACATTAATGCAGTATTCAGTATTTCTCAGGATAACAGTGGATTGGTTGCTATTACTCCGAGTGGAGATGGAGCAACATCCTTTGATGTCTTTTTTGGAGATGCTTCCGGAGAACACGAGGTCGTCGCTGTTGGCGAGACGTTATCCAGAATATATGCAGAAGGAACCTACGATGTTCGAATCGTAGCTCAATCATTGAGCGGAGAAACCGTCGAAGCAATTCAACCTCTAGTAGTGTCGTTTAGACCTCCTGAAAACCTAGAAGTTACAATAAGCCTAGATCCAACGAATAATTTTGCAGTTAATGTAGCAGCTTCTGCAGATTATGCAACCTCTTTTGATGTTTATTTTGGAGATGCAACGAATGAAGTTCCAACACCATTAATGATAGACCAAACAATTAGTCACATATATGAGACAGTTGGAGAGTATATTATTAGAGTTGTCGCGCTAAGTGGTGGTGCAGCAAATCTAGAATATTCGGAAACTATTACGATTCTAAATCCTTTGTTATTACCATTGGATTTTGAAGATCCAACACTTAATTATGCCTTTACAGATTTTGGAAATGTTGTTTCCTCTGTTGTTGGAAATCCGGATCAATCTGGACTAAATACAAGTGCAACTGTAGGTCAGAGCTTTAAACCAATTGGCGCAGAAGAATGGGGAGGATCATTCCTTTCACTAGACGAGCCAATTGATTTTTCATCACTTCAGAACATCGCAGTAAATGTATGGTCTCCAGTGAGCGGAATAACAGTGAAACTTAAACTTGAAAACGCGACCGATCCAGATATTTTTGCAGAGGTTGACTTAGTTAATACTGTAGCGAGTGGCTGGGAAACGTTAACGTATGATTTTAGCTCATCCGATTTATCACAGGAGTATCATAAGGTTGTTATTTTCTTTGACTTCGGAAACGTAGGCAACGATTCAACCTACTATTTTGATGATATTAACTTAGCGCAATCAACAGGAGGAACTTTTGAAATGTTCCAAGATTTTGAAGGCTTGGTTCCTGTCTTTACCGACTTCGGAAATATTGGAGCTACGGAGGTTGTTCCAAACCCTATGGTTGGAGGTTTAAATACTACCGACAATTCTGCTCAATTTATTAAAGCAGCAGGATCTGAAACCTTTGGAGGGACATTTTTTGAACTAAACAATCAAGTAATTGAGTTTGCTGGTTCTAAACAAATTCGAATTAAATCGTATTCGCCAGTTGCTGGGAAAGTTGTGAAATTAAAGTTAGAAAATGCAGACGCAAGTATAACGCATGAGGTAGATATGATGACTTCTGCTGTTAATGCTTGGGAAGAGATTACTTTCGATTTTATTGATGCGCCAAGCGCTCAATATAACAGAGTTGTAATTTTCTATGACTTTGGAAACCCTGGAGATGATACCGTTTATTATTTTGATGAAATGGAAGTTGGTGAAGGTGGACTTGTATCAACGGTACCTGCTTTATTAGTAGAAAATTTCGAAGGTACTCCTCCAGCATTTATCGCATTTGGAAATATAGAAGATACAACGATTGAAGCAAACCCTAATATGTCTGGTATTAATCCTACCGCTTTAAGTGCGAGTCAAGTAAAAACGGCAGGATCTGAAATTTGGGCAGGGTCATTCTTTGAGGTAGCAACACCGTTAGACCTTAATTCCTATAATAATATAAGTGCAATGGTCTACTCGCCTACAGCGGGAGCTGTTGTGAAAGTAAAACTTGAAAATGCAGATGCGAGCATCGTATTTGAAGTTGACGTTACAAGCAGTATTACCGACGATTGGGAAGAGTTAATTTATGATTTTAGTCAGGCACCTGCAGCAGACTATACTAGAATTGTATTCTTTTTCGACTTTGGTAATCCTGGAGATGGATCAACCTACTATATCGATGAATTTCAATTGACAAATTAGAAACAGCTATGAAAAACATAAAAAACATTCTTTATATAGGCCTTTCGGTATTGATTTTCTCAAGCTTATTATCTTGTCAGAAAGAAGATCAAGAGTTTGGGGCAATAATAACACCAACAAATTTGGTTGTTAACTTTGAGATTGTTGGTCAGGATTCGGCTAACCCTAACGGGGACGGAAGCGGAACTGTAAACTTTACTGCAACGGCAGACAACGCTATTGCATATAGGTTTAACTTTGGTGATAATACTGGGAATATTCTAGCTCCTTCTGGAGTAAATTCACATAGGTTTAATCAGGCTGGAACCAATTCTTATGTTGTGACTCTTGTCGCAACAGGAAGGGGTGGAGTTAGTTCATCAACAACTGTAGCCGTAGAAGTTTTTAGTAATTTTAATCCAATTGACATTAAAAACTTTCTTACGGGTGGAACTTTGAGTTCTAAAACATGGTATTGGAATGCTTCTGAGCCTGCTCATTTAGGAGTTGGACCAATAGAAACAGCAGATCCGAGTTATTATTCAGCATCGCCTTTTGAAAAGCAAGATGTTGGATGCTTGTATGAAGATACAATGATATTCTCTCAAGATGAAAGTGAAAACATCACTTTTGAATTAGTCAATTTAGGAAATACTTATTTCCATAGATTAGAAGTTCAAGACGAATTGGGGCAACCAAACCCTGGAGAAGATACTTGTTATGAATATAGTACTGAAGGCGTAAACATTGTGAATTTCGCACCTTCTACATCTGGCCTAGACGAAACCTTATCAACCCAAACTTCCTATTCAATTCAAAATGGAGGTTTCATGAGTTACTTTGTTGGAAACAACGAATTTGAGATTTTAAGTATCTCAGATTCTGAAATGCATGTTAGAGTGATACAGACAGAACCCAGCGGAAACCTTCTTGCCTGGTATGAAAAGTTTTCTACGAACCTCCCGGTTAGTGGTGGTGGATTATGTGATGGAAGTACAGGTGATGATGGGTCTGGTAATAATGATGTCTTAGTTTGGGCAGAAGAATTTGATACAGATGGAGCGCCCTGTGCAGACACTTGGTTGTATGATATCGGTGCAGGTGGCTGGGGTAATAACGAAGCACAGTATTATACTGACAGACCTGAAAATGTTGTCGTTGAAAATGGTCTGCTAAAAATTAATACACTTGCTGAATCTTTCAATGGGAGTGATTATACTTCGGCAAGAATTATAAGCAAAACTAAATTTGAATTCAAATATGGTAAGGTTATAGTTCGCGCTAAATTTCCTGAAGGAGGAGGTACATGGCCGGCTATTTGGATGCTAGGATCAAATTTTGAAGTTGTTGGATGGCCAGATTGTGGTGAAATTGATATTGCAGAACACGTAGGCAATGATCCAAATAAAATCTATGGTACACTCCACTATCCAGGTAATTCTGGAGGTAATGCTAATGGAAATACGACGGTAATTTCAAATGCAACTTCAGAATTCCATGATTATGAGGTACAATGGACAGAATCATCGATTAAATTTTATGTAGATGGTTTAGAGTATCACACGTTCATGAATAATTCGAATGTACCATTTAATCAAGACTTCTTTCTAATACTTAATACCGCCATGGGTGGTAACTTAGGTGGCGCAATTGACCCAAATTTTAACCAATCCACCTTTGAAGTAGATTACATTAGAGTATACCAATAAGATATGAAAGAAACTAGAAAATATTTTTACCTACTGTTGCTTTTAATAGTATTTACTGATTGTAAGGAGAATAATGCAAATTTGATTGGCCTCAATACTGAAGTTAATATGAAAATGAGAACGGACTCTTTAGATCTTAAAGTAGCCGACTTGTTGTCGAAAATGACCTTGGAAGAGAAAATTGGTCAGATGAACCAATATAACGGATTTTGGAATGTTACGGGACCATCTCCTGAAGGAGGTGATGCAAAAAAGAAATACGAGCATCTTAAAAAAGGGTGGGTAGGATCTATGCTCAATGTTCGTGGTGTGGAAGATGTTAGAGCTGTTCAAAAAATAGCTGTTGAAGAAACTCGACTAGGAATCCCCCTAATTATTGGTTTTGATGTAATTCATGGATATAAGACAATTAGCCCGATTCCTTTAGCTGAAGCTGCAAGTTGGGATTTAGAAGAGATAAGAAAATCTGCTAAAATGGCGGCATTAGAAGCTTCAGCGGCAGGGATCAATTGGACGTTTGCACCCATGGTAGATATATCGAGGGATGCCCGATGGGGTCGCGTGATGGAAGGTGCCGGAGAAGATACGTACTTAGGAAGTGCTATTGCTCGGGCTCGGGTTTCAGGGTTTCAAGGAGATCAACTTACTTCAAATGAAACAATTATTGCTTGTGCAAAACATTTTGCAGGCTATGGTTTTGCAGAAGCTGGAAGAGATTATAATACTGTTGACGTAGGATCTAGCACTCTTTTTAATGTCATATTACCACCTTTTAAAGCTGCTAAAGACGCCGGTGTTCGAACCTTCATGAATTCATTTAACGAATTGAATGGAGTTCCAGCGTCAGGAGATAAATATCTGCAAAGAGATATCCTTAAAGGCGAATGGAATTTTGATGGATTTGTGGTCTCAGATTGGGGCTCAATAGGTGAAATGATTGCTCATGGACATGCCAAAGATGGAAATCATGCTGCTGAAATCGCGGCTAATGCAGGATCTGATATGGATATGGAATCTTCGCTCTATGTTGAAGAACTTGCGACATTAGTAAAAGAAGGTAAAGTTTCTGAAAAGAATATTGATGATGCTGCGGGCAGAATTTTAAAAGTGAAATATGAATTAGGGCTATTTGATGACCCTTATAAATATTGTGATTCAGCTAG
>Ga0075467_10003292_pt1 | contig 12446 bp, 11 predicted proteins | sample DEB08_DNA_9_FD_75067 | JGI IMG/M metagenome (GOLD analysis project Ga0075467, IMG submission 75067) | Aqueous microbial communities from the Delaware River and Bay under freshwater to marine salinity gradient to study organic matter... | ecosystem: Environmental > Aquatic > Marine > Coastal ...
AAAAGCGAAACCGGAATACACTTCTGGATCTATACCACAATTTTGTAGCACATTTGGATCTACCATACCACAACCCATAATCTCTAACCAGCCTGTTCCTTTCGTAATCCGATAATCTATTTCGGTCTCCAATCCCCAATACACATCAACCTCAGCACTTGGTTCTGTAAACGGAAAATAAGATGGACGTAATCTGATTTTCGACTTACCAAACATTTCAGTAGTGAAATATTGAAGTGTTTGCTTTAAATCGGCAAAACTTACATTCTTATCAATATATAAGCCTTCAACTTGATGAAAAAAGCAATGTGAACGTGCTGAAATAGCTTCGTTACGATATACTCTACCTGGAGAAATCGTACGAATTGGTGGTTTGTTATTTTCCATATAACGCACTTGTACAGAACTAGTATGAGTACGCAATAAAATATCTGGATTTGTTTGAATAAAGAACGTGTCTTGCATATCGCGTGCAGGATGGTATTCTGGCAAATTCAATGCTGTAAAGTTGTGCCAATCATCTTCAATTTCTGGTCCTTCACTTACATTAAAGCCAATATGTGAAAAGATATCTATAATTTGATTTTTTACAATAGAAATAGGATGACGAGACCCAATTTCAATCGGTTCTCCTGGACGTGATAAATCACCATAGACACTTTTAACTTCTTGCTTGCTTTCAAGCTCTTCTTTTAAAGCATTTACTTTATTTTCAGCAGTCTTTTTAAGCTTATTTATGGTTAGACCAAATTCCTTTTTTTGCTCGTTGGCTACATTTTTAAACTCAGCAAAGTAATCATTAAGCAATCCTTTTTTTCCCAAATACTTAATTCGGAATGCTTCAATTTCATCCAATGATTGAGCAGAAAATGATTCTGCTTCTTCTATAAGTTCTTTAATCTTATCTATCATGATTGTCCTTCAAATAAGTGGCAAATTTAGTGAATTTAATTTTTTAAACGAATCAGCTTTATTGAATATAATCTGTTTCAACAAAATAGTTTACAATGGCCTCTTTCATTAAAATACTTTGCTCTCCTGCTTTAAGATGAGGCAATTCTGTCTTTGTAGTATAATGTGGCCAACCATCATCATCAACATAATCAAATTCGTAGTAACCATAAGGCGACAATAGCTTACAAATTGCAATATGCATTAGATCTAGCTTGTGGTCTTTTTTATATTTTCTATCAAATTGACCAAGTTCTTGCACGCCAATTAAATAAATAATCGCATCTAAATCCAAGGTGTCTCCATCAGCAAATTGTTGAGATAATTTCTCAACCAATAATTCCCAACGTGATTTTAATTGTTCGTCTCTTACCATAATTGGCACAAATTTACACACTTATATAATAGCAATGCAACAATTACGTTATATTAATTAAACCGCTTACATTTTACGTATTATAACAGAAAATTACACTAATTTTAACTTGATTTATTGAAATTTTGGTTTGTATGACTGTTATAGATATTGTTTTAGGTGCATTGCTCCTTTTTGGATTAATCCGTGGATTAACTAAAGGACTTTTTGTTGAAATTGCTTCGCTTTTAGCGTTAATTCTTGGTGTTTATGGAGCTATCCATTTTAGTCATTTTGCAACAGATTTTTTAGAAAGTCGAGTTGAATGGAGTGAGAAATACATTAACATTGCAGCCTTCGCCATTACATTTGTTATTATTGTTTTTACAATTTCATTGGCTGGAAAAGCATTGACTAAACTTGCAGATTTTGCTGCTCTTGGTGCACTAAACAAATTACTTGGAGGTCTTTTTGGGTTTTTAAAAATTGGGCTAATATTAAGTGTGATCTTGATGGTGTTTTCAAGTATGAATAAAACTATTCCTTTTATAGATGATGAGGCAATTGAAGATTCTGTGCTTTATGAACATGTACGTTCTTTAGCACCAATGATTTTTCCAAATATATTGAATGAAGAAAAAGAAGAAAATGATGAGGAAAAAACAGCCTTAAACAGTCCTTAAGATATACTCATTATATATTGTTTGGGAGTAGTTCCGTATTTTTTTTTGAATGCCGAAATAAAATGACTCGCTGTACTATAACCAATTTGTAGACTGATTTCCGAAACATTATAACGTTTAGATAATAATTGTTTTCTTGAATACTCAAGCTTATAATCAAGTAAAAAATTAAAAACAGATTCACCATAAATATGTTTAAACCCTTCTTTAAGCTTTGACAATGACAATCCAATTTCGTCGGCTAGCTCTTGAAGTGATGGTGGTTCTGCCATATTACTTATAACAATTTGTTTTGCGTTTTTAATTTTCTCAACATTAGCCTCATTATCTAAAAAAGGGCAACTCATTTTATCATCTTGACTTTTACCAAAAAACAAACTCAACGTTTCATAAGCTTTAGCCTTAACAAATAACTGCTCCATTGTATTAGTGTGTACATCAAAAATCTGATTTAATACTAATACCTCTGATGGTGATAAAGCTTTGTCTAAGTAATATTTTTTATCCTGATTTTCTTCATTTAAAAAAGGAATGATTTCGGCAACTTGAGAAAAAAAAGAATGAAATAATTTTATAGTAACTATAAATATTAAATATTTCCCTTTTTCATTTAAACTTAAATTAATTGGTAAATTTTGATTTGGATTGTAAAGAAGTACAGAATTTTGATTTTTTATATCTAGGCTATAATGAGGGCCATAATGAAGCTGTGCATCGCTATTAATACAAAAGTGCATTTGTATAAAATTACTACTAACTTCTTTTCTAAATCTAAAAACATCATTTGTAGAGTTTTCAATTTTTAATATGCTAAATCCATCTTGGATTTCAAATTCCTGAACCATTCTTTGTGCGTTACTTTTAGAAGCTAATAACGTTAATCGTTATTTTTTGTGTTTTATTTAAGCTGCAAATATACTGAAAACACTTAGATTTTTTATAATAAACCTAATTATATATTTTTCGATACTAATTTATCTTTAAGCGTTATTTTAAAAATAATAGTGACACTACCTTTGCCCTGATTTTAATAACTAAAGATATTTGATGCGCCCTATTTTTTTATTCATCTTAACCTTTTTTGTCATTTCCAAGAGCTATTCACAAGTTGATCCTGTTTTAGTTAATGATACGCTAAGTGTAAATGAACTAAATGAAGTCTTAATTACTGCGACTAGAACTTACAGACAGTTATCATCCTTACCTCTCCCTGCTCAAATAATTACTAAAAAAGAAATAAAAGAGACCAACAGAACAAGATTAAACAATATTTTAAACGAACAAACTGGATTGATAACAGTTCAAAACTTCATTGGTGGTGAGGGTATTCAAATGCAAGGATTAGGTTCAGAATACACCCTTGTTCTTGTCGATGGCGTCCCTTTAGTTGGGCGATCTGCAGGGACTTTAGATATAAGTAGACTTGCTGTTGGCAATATAAAACAAATCGAAATTGTAAAAGGAGCTTCATCCAGTTTGTATGGAAGTGAAGCACTTGGTGGTGTAATTAATATTATCACAGATAATCCTAAAAAGAATGGATTTAACGGTGACATTAATTACAATTATGGAACTTTTAACACACGCGATGCTAACTTAAATCTAGATTATAAAAAAGATAAGTTTTCAATTAACACATTTATTAATAGAAATAGTAGTGATGGCTATGATTTAATAAATGCTGTAGACGCAAATACTATAGACCCTTATTCTAACTACACATTTAACACGAAAGTTAATTATGATTTAAATAATAATACAAAATTATATGCGTCTGGTAGATATTTTCTTCAAGATCAAGATTATATACCAACTGAAACTGAAGTGGGTAAAATAAAAGTAAATGAATGGAATACGCATCTAAAAGTTAATCATAAGTATAGTGAAAAATGGAGTAGTTATTTTGAGTTTTATGCAACACGATATAAGGCAGAAGATTATTTAAACAATGTTTCAGACAATACATTATTTAGTGCTAGTGATTACAATGAATTATTAGTAAGACCAGAGGTTCGTGCCACATATAACCCTAACGATAAAACTGCTTTTATCGCAGGTATTGGATTAGATCATGAAACATTAGTAAGGACAGATTTTGCTACAAATCCTGAATTTAATTCTCCTTATGCTTATTTCCAATATGATGGTAATCCAAACGAAAAGGTAAATATAATTCTTGGAGCACGATTTGATAAACACAACGCATATAAATCTCAATTTAGCCCCAAAGGTGCAATTAGATATAAGTTAAATGATAATTTAGCCATTAAAGGTTCTGTGGGCTATGGGTTTAAAGCGCCTGATTTTAGACAATTATATTTTGATTTAGCAGGCATAGCTGGCTATACTATATTGGGTTATAATTCAGTTTCAAGCAGAATTCCAGAAATGTTAGCTAATGGAGAAATTGAAGATGAAAGTGATATCCTAGTTCCGCTTTCTCTATTCAATGATAAACTTAAGCCTGAGAGTTCAATATCTTATAATCTTGGAGTAGATTATAAACCAACGTCTTCATTAAAACTTGGATTAAACTTATTTAGAAACGACATTCAAGACCTTATAGATACTCAATTAATTGCTAACAAGGTTAATGGATCAGGAGTATATAGTTATTACAACGTTAATAAAGCATTCACGCAAGGGCTTGAGTTTAATACCACCTGGAGAACTTCAAACAATCTAAGAATTTCCGGAGGATACCAATTGCTTTTTGCAAAAGAAAAAGAAGCAATTGAGCTATTTAAAAATGGCCAAGCTTTTGCTAGTACTCCAGGTTCTCCTTCGTTTCAACTTAATGAAAACGATTATTTTGGTTTATATAATCGCTCAAAACACATGGCAAATTTGAAGATATTCTACAATTTCTCAAAGCATAATTTAACCACAAACTTAAGAGCTAATTATAGGAGTAAATATGGATTATTCGACACAAATAGTAACGGCTATTTAGACACATATGATGACTTCGTTGGAGCCTATACTCTTTGGAATTGGGCAATAAATAAAACGTTCTATAACAATTATGAAATAGGGTTTGGAATTGATAATATTTTTGATTTCACAGATACTCCTGAATATGAAAATGATTCTGTCTTTATAGGAAATATTCCTGGAAGAATTATATATGCGAAACTTAATTTTAAATTTTAATACATAAATATTCACAATGAAAACAATTAAATTATTTACATTATTAGCCATTTTTATAGGTTTTAGCCCATGCAGCGTCAATGATGACGAACCAACACTCTTAGAGGTCGAAACAGAATTGGTTTCCAATTTTTATGCACCACAACTAGGAGGTCAAGGACAACCTGTTTCTGGCGATTTTACTAAATTCGATTTTACTACAGGAGCTGTTACAACCAGTACAGATGAGTGGGATATTGCTTTTAGAGGAACAGATATTATAATTAATGGTGGGACTTCTTCAGGTGAAACTGATGAGCCTGCAAGAACAGGCAATGTAGCGGCTTACATAGCCAATGGAACAATGGCTAGTGTTACAATGGTAGATGCCTCTTTATTAGATCAAGACACATTAAATGCTCACGTATTAGCTAACTGGTATACTTATTCAGGTCCACCAAACCATTTAATCTTACCAACTGCTGGAAAAATATTAGTTATAAAAACTCGTGACGGAAAATATGCCAAAATTGAGATTTTAAGTTACTATAAAGATGCTCCAGAAAATCCAAATGCGTATTCAGACGAAGATCGTTATTTTACTTTTAATTATGAATACAACCCAAATGAAGGTGAAATCACTTTTCAATAAAGAATAGATTTTAAAACAAAAAGCCACTCGATTAGAGTGGCTTTTTGTTTTAATCTAAATGATAAATTTCCATGATGTTTTTGAGAATATTATCGAAGTCTATTTTTAAATCTATAAGTTTTCCCGAATGAATATCAAAAACCCAACCATGTACTATTAATCCTCTGTCTCTATACGCTTTTTGTACAGCTGCTGTTTTAATAAGATTTACACACTGCTCTTGTACGTTAAGTTCAACAAGTCTATCGTACTTTTCATCTTCACATTCAATGGCGTTAAGTTCATTTTTATGTATGCGATATACATCACGAATGTTACGTAGCCAAGGATTTAAAATTCCCAAATCCGCAGATTGCATGGCAGCCTTTACACCTCCACAGGCAAAATGACCACATACAACAACATGATTTACTTTAAGATGTACAACAGCATATTCTATAACTGACATTACATTTAAATCTGTTCCAATAACCATGTTTGCTATGTTTCTATGAACAAAGACTTCTCCTGGCCCTAAACCCATAAGTTCTTCAGCAGTAACTCTACTATCAGAACATCCAATAAATAACAATTCTGGATTTTGACCTTCTCCTAATTCATCAAAATAATTAGGGTTATAAGATAGCTTTTCTTGAATCCATTTTTTGTTATTATTAAACACATGATTTAAATCCATAATTTTTAGCTTGAATATTTATCAGCGACATTATCTTTTACCCATTTTAAACAGGTTTCGAAATTTTTAAAAATATGCTCATTAGGAATAAAATCTGGAATAATATCAATACGCTCCATCATATATCTTGGTTGTTTTAACAGGCCTACAAATAATACTTGAACATTGTTTTTTTGCAAATCTTGCAGCATATCCTCCATTGCATATAACCCAGATTGATCCATATATTGCATTCGTCCTAACCTTAAAATAACTGTTTTTGCAGTATTTGGAATTTGCTGTGTTAATGCTTGAAAATCACTTGTTGAACCAAAAAACAATGGGCCTTTAAGGTGCTTTATAAATACTTCTTCTTTTAATTCTTCAGGAAAACTACCTTCATCTCTCCAAGCTTCTTCTTTTAACGATTTAACATCTGAACGTTCTGCAGTTAAATCTCCAATTTTTTTCATAAACATTAACGAGGCAATTACCAATCCTATTCCAACTGCATAAATTAAATCCCAAAAAGTAGAAAGTAATAAAACAATTATCATTATTAATACTTCTGAACTTAGTTTTAATGGTCCTAATTTTATATCTCTTGGTAAACTAGGAATTGCTTTAAGTCCTTTATAATCCATAACTCCAATACCTACGGTTATTAATATACCGGCTAATACTGCTGCTGGAATTTTTGATGCAATGTCACTTAAGGCTAACATGATTATCAACAAAATAACACCAGCTATCATTCCTGAAAGTTTTGTTTTTCCACCTGCATTGATATTTACAACTGTTCTAATCGTTGCTCCTGCTCCAGGAAGACCTCCAAAAATAGATGCAATACTATTACCAATTCCTTGACCAATTAACTCCTTGTTAGGATTGTGTTTGGTTTTAGTCATATTATCTGCAACTACACTTGTTAATAAAGAATCTATTGCTCCTAATAAGGATAAAGTTAGTGCTGTAAAAATATATGGAGTAATGCTACCTAAACTAAAACTAGTAAACATTTCTAGTTTTGGAATTGGAATTCCTCCTGGTATTTCTGAAATTGGTCTATATCCTAAATTAAAACCATATGCAATACCAGACATTACAATTAATGCAACTAAGGTACTTGGAACTGCTTTTGTAATTCGTTTAAATCCATAAATAATAAATATAGTACCTAAAGCTAGTATGAGTTCTAGCCAATTAATATTTTTTAAAGCTCTTGGTAATACTTTTAAAGCGCCAATTGTCCCTGACGCATCTTTAGCTGCTAGTGTTTGAGATTCTTTTAATATCTGTTCTGGTGTTATTTTATTAGCCCTATCAATTGTTTCTTTAAAATCTTCTAAAACTAATATTCCTTCACCTGCTTCTTCTATTAATATATTTTCAAGAATAACTTCTTCGGCTTGTGGTTTAAATTGTTCTACAAACGCAACGTCTTCTTTTGGGTAATAACCTATAGAAGGTAAAATTTGTGTAATCAATATTATAGCTCCAATAGCTGTCATAAAACCAGAAACTACAGGATATGGAATGTACCTTATATATTTCCCTAAACCAATAAAGCCTAGACCAATTTGCATTAATCCTGCAAGTAAAAAGACGGTTAAAATTATTGGAAGCGCTTTTTCTACACTACCATCATTTGCTGCAACTAAACCAGCAATAATAACCATACTTACAGCTGTCATTGGTGCAGTTGGCCCAGAAATTTGTGTTGAAGTACCTCCAAAAAGTGCTGCAAAAAAGCTGATGAAAATGGCTCCATAAAGACCAGCTTCCGGACCTAAACCTGAGGATACACCAAATGCTAATGCTAATGGTAAGGCAACAATTCCTGCGGTAATACCACCAAACGCATCACCTTTTATATTAGAAAATAAATTTTTCATTTTTAAAATTAATTTAGAACTACCAATATAATTCAAGTTTAGTCAAAAAAAAAGCCATACATAAAAGTATTGGCTTTTAAATTTTAGTTAAGCTTTCTTGCTTTTAAAAGTTTACAAAAGTAATGATGTTAATTTGATCTCTTGAATCGGTTTCAAAAAACTGATTCATATAACCTAATTCAACTTTAATATTTTTATTAAGGTTATATCCTAATCCTCCGTAAACCCTATTTCTGTCAAATATTGAGCTTTTTGAGTTTAAGAAAATTTCATTGTAAGCTGATAAATATAAAGGGTTAAATCCTTCCTCATTAGTTGTTAATGGGATGTTTAAGCTTAAAAAATAACGAAAGCGTAATTTAAAATCATCTTCAACAAAGCGTTGTTCAAATCTATAGCGATGACTTAAATTAACTTTGCCAACACTTTGTTTAGTAGTATATTGTTGAAATATTCGATGCTCATTTACTGAAATTTTATCATCAGTTTCTCCAATATAGTTCTCAGATAAAATGTATCCATAACCTAATAATACATTATTCTTATCATTAAGATTATAACCAAGTCCAGTTCTTAAAAGTAACTGCTCTAAATCTCCAATGGCATTATAATTTCGGTATTGCACCTCGTTATGAATATTCCATTTAGAATTTAGTTTTTTATTACCAATATATATAAGCCAATTTCCTAGGTTACTTTCTTGCGCTTTAATAATTGTTGGTAACGCTAACATGAGTGCTAGCGTTACCAATATTACTTTCTTTTTCCTTTTGCTTTTTTCCATAAAAGGGTTAGTTATTCGTAAAAGTTTACAGCTCCAGTATTAATGTCATACATAGCTCCAATAATCTTAATCTCTCCGTTATTTTGCATTTCGGCTAGTACATCACTTTCTTCAATAATTCTATCTATAGTAAGTTGTACGTTTTTTGCGGATACGTTATCAACAAATTCTGAGTTTGAAGAGTTTCTTAAACTAGGATCTGATGGTTCAGCTACTGCTTTTACAGCAGGTTTTATTTTTGCTAACATACCTGTTAAATTACCTAATCGCGCATCGTCGCACGCGCCTTTTACAGCACCACATGCTGTATGTCCTAAAACAACAATAAGTTTAGTTCCTGCCAACTTACATGCAAATTCCATGCTTCCTAAAATATCGGAATTCACAAAATTACCTGCAATACGTACACTAAAAATATCGCCTAAACCTTGGTCAAAAACAAGTTCTGCTGATACTCTAGAATCTATACAGCTAAGTATAGTTGCAAATGGAAATTGCCCATCACTTGTGTCGTTTACTTGCTCTAACAGGTTTCTATTAGCTTTTAAATTGTTCTGAAACCTTTGGTTTCCTTCTATTAAATAGTTTAATGACTTTTGAGGTGTCATTGTTGACTGTGTTTCTCTTGTATGTGCTTTCATAATATATTTATTTAAATATTAAAAATGTGTTATTTAAACTTTAGTTTTGTTCCGTAGTCAATAAAAGTGAAACATTAAGATTTCTAACAACATCCTTTATGTTTGCTTTTGTTGAATTATTATACATGTTTTTGTTCCCTCTATCAAAACATAATAAATTGATGTTATTTTTTGATAAATAATTCGACATGTTTTTAAGGGTATTATCACTTTCTTCAAAAACATACTCTACAGTCTTTTTATTATTTACAACAGTATTATTTGTTTTATTTATTGTATTGACTTTGTTTATGATTTTAAACGACTTGAGTGGTTTTTGCGTATGTTCTAGTAAATTTTCTGCTAAATCTAACTTAAATGACTCGTCTGATGTATTTAAAACTCCTAATGATAATTCTTTATTAGGCTCAAATGTGTTTTTATTTGAAGCCAATAAAATTGTCCCATCATGCTCACTAAAAACAAAGTTTGTTAGATTATCTCCAATTAAACTAATTGAATTTTGTGATTTTTTACCCAATACAATAATGTCTGGTTTTACTTCATCAATATGCTTAGATATTTCACTCTTAATGTTTCCGAAAGTAAATGAATGCTTAATATTAACATTATATTCTTTTGAAATAGAATTAATTAAATTTTCAATTTTCTTTCTTGTTTGAGCGTGTTTTTCATTTATAGTTCGCATAGCTGACAATTGATTTTCTCTTTCAACAATATCAATTGGCTTTTTTACATGAAAAAACTCAATATCTCCATCAATCATTTTCGCCAAATTTACAGCGCTTTTTAGCGTTGTACTCGTCGATTTTTTTAAATCCGAAAGGACTAATATTTTGCTTCTATTATTTTTCATAATATTTTGATATTAGGCTGTTTTAGGTCTTAGCTTGAAAAACTCTATAAAGCTATCTGGGTTATTAACTGTGCCTCTTTCAGAAATTAACTGAATGTCAATATTTTTTTCTTTTGCTTTAAATGCAAAATCGTCAAGAATCTCAATAATATCATTGTCTAAATATCTTGTTTTTCTAACATCTAATTCTAAAGAAGTATCTATTGGTAAGCTATTTAATTCTTTTAAAATTGCTCCTTTATTAAAAAAGGTTACTTCTTCTGCAAGTGTCATTTTAATTTTATGCTTCCCATTACTTTTATCTTCAATATGTAAAAAGTGTGAATTTTGGTAGCTTTTTATTAAAATTACAATAATACCTACTCCCAAACCTAATCCAATTCCATATAAAAGATCTATGAAAACAATTCCTAAAACGGTAACCGTAAATGGTATAAATTGTTTCCATCCTAAATCATACATTTTTTTAAATAAGGCTGGTTTTGCTAACTTATAACCTACAATGAATAATATTGCTGCTAATACTGATAAAGGAATCATGTTTAACAAATTAGGAATAAGTATAACTGAAATTAACAAGAAGAAACCATGTATTATTGCAGACATTTTACTTCTTCCTCCAGATTGAATATTGGCAGAACTTCTTACAATTACTTGCGTAATAGGTAAGCCTCCAATCATTCCAGAGATAATATTTCCAGTTCCTTGAGCTAACAACTCTCTATTGGTTGGTGTAACGTTTTTGTGTGGATCTAGCTTATCAGTAGCTTCAACACATAACAATGTTTCTAAACTTGCAACTAAAGCAATTGTAAATGCAACAATCCAAATATCTGGATTTGCAATTGCGCCAAAGTTAGGAAAGCTAAATTGTGCTAAAAAAGAGGCTGCATCTTCTGGTACAGGAACACTTACTAAATGTGATTGTGTAATTGCCAGGGTTTCATTTGATTTTGTAAGCAAGTAAAAAACAATACTCGCTACTACAGCGACTAATGGTCCTTGAACTAATTGGAAGATTTTTCCTTTTTTTGACAATACTTTATCCCAAAGCAATAAAATACCAAGGCCAATGATACCAATTAAAGCCGAACCAGGTTTTATATAATTAAATGTATTAAATATTTCTGAAAATGTATTTTCACCATCTACTTGGAAAAATGCAAAATCACCTTCTGGATCTGGATCATATCCAAAAAAGTGAGGGATTTGCTTCAGAATGATTATTATTCCAATTCCTGTAAGCATTCCTTTAATAACAGATGACGGAAAATAATATCCAATAATTCCTGCCTTTAAAACACCGAAAAGTAACTGAATTATTCCTCCTAAAACGACAGCTAAAAGAAAGTTTTCATAACTTCCTAATGATGCAATAGCAGCTAATACTATTGCTGCAAGTCCTGCTGCAGGACCACTTACTCCAATTTTAGAACCACTTAATGATCCTACTACTACACCACCTACAATTCCTGCAATTAATCCTGAAAAAAGTGGCGCTCCACTAGCTAAAGCAATACCTAAACATAATGGTAAGGCGACAAAAAATACGACTATACTCGCTGGTAAGTCATTTTTAATAGTTTTAAACATTTTATAAAATAGATTAAATCAATCAAAAAAAGATTGAATATTAATTGAACTTTCAATTTGGGTTAAAGAACCCTAAAATCTGGATTATTAAATATTTACTTCTGGTGGTGGAGATGTTAATTCTTTGAATAAAGAACTATAATTATTGGTGAGCTCGTTTAGTAATCTTAATGAAGATATAGTATAACTGTTGTATTCTATATTTTGTTTAGATGGTTCTTCAATTTCAAAATCTTTAACTTTTTCTTC
>Ga0075467_10003295_pt1 | contig 12444 bp, 19 predicted proteins | sample DEB08_DNA_9_FD_75067 | JGI IMG/M metagenome (GOLD analysis project Ga0075467, IMG submission 75067) | Aqueous microbial communities from the Delaware River and Bay under freshwater to marine salinity gradient to study organic matter... | ecosystem: Environmental > Aquatic > Marine > Coastal ...
ACTGCTTGTTTTAGATATGCTTTGAGTTGTTGATGTTCAGACGAATAATTTTATTTATAGAAAATTTAGTAACTGTCTGTTTGCAATGGGTAACATCCAGGGAGAACCGACCACGAGACTCAAGGAGATCATCGAGGGCCTTTAAGAAGGCGAAGAGGAATTACAAAATCAGTCCAAGATGCTAAGCGTCAATTGCACTGACCACGAATAGTTCTCCGGGAACTATAGCGACGAAGACTTCGTCAAATTTATGCAGCAAGTCTTCCCTTACAACTGCGGCATCGACCCCGCAAAATCTGGGCTTGACACGCGCCAAAAACGCACGACTGAAATGATGAAGCAAATTTGGCAGTGTGGCTTCACCACGCCCGAGAAAAAACTGGCCATGCTCTAGAATGGAGGTAAGTCACCAATCTGGTCATCACGACATCCCTCTGTGTCTTGCGCCTAGCCCAGCGCACCCTCTTAAACATCACCCATCAATCATCTTGCTAACCCACCTTTGTTCAATTTGCCTAGATTACAAGAACATTGCGATCCCTCAAAACGAGCAGGCTGTCAAGTTCATGAATATGATGGACCAGAAGTGCGTGATCCTACTCACTAAGTACTTCATGCAAAACCCCCCTGGTCAGAACAACCAAGACAACTTTTTCCAGCACATGGCCAAGAAGATAGACGAGTCCGAAAGCTTTGAGAGCTTCTTTGGTGAAAACATGACGATTTCGTCGAGAACCATCTTAGATGAAGCAACTATCGATTGTCTCTTGAGCGAGATTAAAGACGTGCCGCAAGGAACTCTACGCACTTCAACAACCGAACAACTGTTCCGTGACATGAAAAACAAGGTGTTTGTCCAGGTGCTCGAGAACACTATCGAAAGGTCTCAGGATCAGAAGTTCTAAGCTAAGTGCCTTATCCTGTATATGAAGAACTCGATTGTAAGAGGCTGTCCTTAGGGGCTACTGAGAGCCACTGAGCTGGCCTGCACCTGCGTAATCAGCCTCATCAGCTGCATGGACCACTTCTGCAAGCAATCTGAACTCGCTGCACCTCCTACAGAAGTTACCAATGATACTATTTGTCATAAAGAGAACGAAGAGACATTAGTCTATGCAGTCGAATTTGGAACTGGAGGATAAAGTACTGCAGAAGGCGACAAGTTCCTTAAAATGGGCAACACCTGGTTCTGGTACAAGGTAGAATAAGGAATGGGCAAGGCAAAAGTTGGTGAAGACGGAGCATTCAGTGATAGCAAGTTAGCCACGTCAGGGTGGGGATTTGGAGATGCTCACATCTTCTAGATGAACGGAAGACTTATGATTCGGCAACAATATGATGAAAATGTGCCATTCTAAGAGCTAGACAAGGAAACACTCGACCCAGTCGAACCCAAGACAGTCAAAAAAAAGAAACCCTACGTCGGAGAAGAGGGAAAGGAGGTGCCGCTCAAGTGGACTCCTGTCGACACTGTCTACGAAAGCAACACTACAGAAGGCAACCGGTGGGCTCGGTCCATACCACTCTATTTCGATGGAACAGAATTGCACGCGCTCGTACCATATAACGAGACAGACTGTGATTCTACGATGGTCAAGGTTGTGCTCGAATCCTACACCATTGACGACAACAACAAGATTTGTCTTCAACGAGAAGTCACTCTCACGCCACCAGAAGCAGAAATTGCAGAAGGGAATAAATATTGGGCAGATTCTAGTGCTATATTAAAACACGCATCTATTGCATGCAACGGTGAATACTTGATTTTATCATGCAAGGATTATACTTGGGTTTTCAACTCGAATACTGGTGCAAAAATGTCAATATATTAAGGTAGTAGTGTTATCTGTACATTTGACCCAATAAGCGGTTTCGGTTACGAAATGGACATTGCGTCTTACAGCTGGCTTAAAAAGTTCACCTGGATTGGCTACAAGCCCCGAAATCGCAAGGGAACTGAACTTCCTCCTCTTCCTATCATCCATGACGAGCTCAAAGCAGAGATGTCAGCAGCCATCAAGGCAGCAGGCGATCAGGAGCACGAGAAGAGTGATCGAGAAGATTTACTGAGAGACCTCATTTGTGGCGGCAAACAGAGAACTCAGCCTAAGATTAACATTGATTTAACTCGATCTGCGGAAGAGAAAAAAATTGATAATCTGCCTGAGATGATCAGAGCTGTGGTCATAAGCACGATGGGCGCCTGTGCTTTCGAACCCCTTGAGCGGCTCGCTAAGCTCGGCAATAAGTCCTTGGAGGCTGACGAGTTCATGAGTTACTACATGCATCCTTTTACAGTGTCAATCACAGCGGAGTATCTGACAAACCTTATCAGTCATGTCAAAAAAGAGGCATACATTGCTGAGTCTCTGAATAATACCATTGATATGAGTCTGACTTTGAACTTGTGCAGACTGCTTTATGTGAACTTGCAGTGTTTGGGCAAGATCCGACTCTAGCTCAGAGAAGTCGTCGGCGCTTCAGGCATGAAATAACTGGTAGAGCTGGCTGCGACTTAACTGGAAGCTCTAAAGCTAAACACAGTCAAGAAGGCAGCAAAAATTGACCGTTCAGCTAAAAAGATTGCTCCCCATCACGTTCTTATCTTGCACTTGGAGAAAGAAGTGGCCAGATTGATTTCACTGATCGACGAATTGAGCCCTGAAACGCCAAATCTTGACAACCTGATCACACAGCTTGAGAATTTGACTCAGGGGAAAAAGATTGATGTCAAAGTGACGCGTGAACAACTGAAAAGTCTCTCCACAGTGCCGACCCTGAAGATGTTATTTGAAAAAGATCTCACGGTCATGCTCAAGCTTAAGATCATCCTCAAGCTATGTATCTAACAGTTGCACACACATGTTTCCTTGCAGGCGGACTAAGCTCTCGCCAAGAAACCTTTGAGTGTCGATGCAGATATGCTCAACACTGAGATTTGCACGTTTGTCAGAAGTTTCTGCACTTAGCTGCAATTCACTCTTTGCAATTACGAGATGACACTTCTGAACCTTAAAGATTCAAGCTCTACAGAAGACAAAGTAAAACTGTAGAAGGCAAAAGACAAGAAGCGCCAGATTGAGCCAATCATATATGACACCTTCATTATGGTTTCAGCCTCCTTCAAAGAGCAACTGTTTGCCATTTCAGAAAAGATTTGGAATGCAAAGATTTACAATTGGTCTGGAGGTGAAGCCGAGTGGACTGCCTGCTATGACAAACTCAAATCCCTTATGTGCAACGATTTAGCCTTGTCCCAGGTCGTTACAGAGTTGGCTCTTGGCTTCAGCTGCTACGTGCCTAAGGTCACTTGGCTTGACGAAATTGCTGAGGCAATCAAACACTGCATCACTGGCTCCAATCACGCCATTTCCATGTGCAATAACTTCCCACCCAATCAGCATGCTGAGAAGCTTAGAAGCTGCAATTCTTTGGTCCCTTACCTGGTAAACTTCCTGAGACATATGAACTATGCGCTCGGAAACATTGCCTGTCAGCTTATCCAGCGCAACTATGGTGAAGAGAATGACTAAGCAAACGAGTAGCTGAAAAAGCTGAACATCTTGCAAGGCGGCATTGAGCTCAGACACATCCCATCACTTTCTCGAGAAGCCAAACTTCAAATTGAGGGTAGCTTTAAGATCACTTAGGACGCAACACTTAAGGACTTGTCGCACAAGCAAGCCGATGAAATCGTCAAGACAGATGAAGACATCCTGTTAGAGAAGATCATCGAAAAGTCAGATGAAGCAATCATTGAAGTCGCTATCGGCATTCTTTAGATTGGTCTTCAGAAGAAATAACCAATGGTAGTCCACGCTCGTCTTGGAGGTGAGCAAGGAATTCGACTAAACAGGGCTGCTTTTGCCGTGATTATCAAATTCTCTGGACAAGCTGATACTTTCAATCAACTGTTGAAGGAAATCGAAAAGGCTGCTGACAAAGTCCCTAAAGGTTCAAAAGACGCCAACACACAAATCATGCAAATGCTTTCCGAATCCAACAGTGCCAGCTATCGGGCATGCGTGTCAAAGTGGGAGCAAGGATCGCAGATGAGAAAGTGGACCTAATTTATAAAGCTTCAAATCTCTGAGCGCACCAATAAAGAAGCACAAGAAGCTGTCAAGAAAGATCTTGCCGAGAAAAATCCATCAGGAGGCTTTAAAGGCACTTTCACTGCTGAATAAAAGCGTGACATTGAAACGAAGTCTAACGAGGCATTTGACAAAGAAGTTTAAATCAAGTATGACTAAGTCATTGAAAAGGCCAAGTTTTTGATCAAATTACAGGTCCCAGAAGCTTTCATCCAAGCCATGGCTGCCGTTTAACAAGAAAAAAAGAAACAGGAGTCTTCCAAAGCCCCAGCAATAGCCGGAGCAGGAGACCTCGCTATGACTATGCTGACTCGCAACCGCAAACCAACTGGTGTCTTGATCAACACCGGTGAAATCAAAAAGAAAGACGTTGAGGTTGACTGGAAGGACAAACTGAGAAAGTGGCGCAAAGTTCAGCTTTCTTCAGGAGCTGTCAACTCTCTGACTGACAAGAACTAGAGCGTGTTCCAGTCTTGCTCAGTATCAGTCCTTGGCTGCCTGCAGGCATCTTTCACTGCTGACTAGCTAAAGAGCAAGATTGAAGAGTCTTTGGTGAATGGTCTGAGACGCTCAGCTGGCCTCGACCTGATTTCATTTGCCATGGAATAGACTCATTCACCAGAGCTCTTTTACGAATCACTCCAGTGGTTCTCAGGCTCTCTCCGATTCAACAAAGGCAAGACTTCGCATTACTTAGATGGTCTTGAAGGATGTGGCGCAGAAGCTGAGAAGGGTGTTCGCAGTAAATTCTTCGCAATCATTAAGAGAGTCATTTGGTAGTTTAACAAAAATTCGGATCAGACTGCGGAAGAAGTGATGAAGTGCAAAAAGGCAGAAGACCATGAAAGTATTAAACAGTTGTACCAGTAAAGTGCAGATCGGGCAGTTTACCTGATGAATGCCATTGTGTGCTGGGACTACAAGATCAACGATCACGAAAATCTCGTCAAACTTGATGTCGTCAAAAACTTGTGCAACAATGAAGGCCTAAGATTTGGCGAAACCACAGCTTTCAGGGCCCTAAGTACAAATTAAAAAGATAATTTCTGCGCATCACAACGACTCAATCAGTCGTATCTGTTCTTTATGAAGACTGCGATTGCCAGCGTCTTGACTGAGCATTCAGGCAAGGTTGACATCGGGGCGGAGACAGCCTAGTCCAAGATGGATCAACTGAAGAATGCTGTCAATAAAGAAGCAACCGAAACTTTAATCAAACAGATTCTCGAGTCAATGAGTCAAAACTTTGATCGCTATCTATTGACTACGGAGCGTGATTAGGTCGATAATAGGTTTTATTTCGAGTAGTTCTAAGATGACGAAGGCAATGATGAAAAGAAAGAACAAGTTAAAATGTGTGAAAATGAGCTTGAAAAAGCTTATGAAGGAGGTGAAGAAATTCATCTTGGAAAAATTTTGTTGAAAGAACACATGAAGAAACTAAAGGTGCAATAGTTTATCTCTAGAGTAACATCTGAAGAGATCGCAAGAGGGTCACCACTTTACAAAGCTTTGCGCAGTCTGCTTGGAAAAAGAGTTGCTACGACGATTGACCATGTGGTCTAAAGAAAGATCGATGCCGTTGCAGCCATCGAAAGCAAGACATGGGAAGAGTTGTGTTTGACAGAACCCAAATTGACTCCAGAACAGATCAAAGCTATCACAAATGTTGAGTCTACTGCGTTTGACGAGGCTCTTAAAAAACAATCAGAGACTGAGTACCCTGCCTTTGAAGAGACAGAAACCTGGAGAAAGATTGATAAGATTATTGCTACAAAGATTGATGAATCTGATGCTGTATTCATAGATACAGAATGTATCCCATACACAGATGTGTCACTGATGTGTTTCATTGATTCACTCGATACTTACCTCTCTCTAGCCAGTGGGTACACGTCACAAGCCTTCTGCATCGCAGAGAAGGTTTGCTAGCCTGAATTCTTATCAATTCTGATCCGACTTTCAGTGAATGGATCTTCCAACATCCAATTTATGGCCCACAGACTGCTACAAAGTGTCCTGGCCTTCGACCTACCTCTAGAAGTACTTGATGCTAGTGTAGCTTTGGCTGAGTAGCATACAGTGCCGAGAAAGTTCCACTACTTCTACCAGAATCAAGTCAAACACTTGCTGGCTCTCAAGACTCCGTTAGAGTTCAAAGGCAGTAAATTCCTGTAGCTCTACTTTAACTAGCTATTCGAAGCTAGATAAGCTCAATACTTTGAGTGCCGGGCCGTCAGAACTGGCATGACATCCGTAGTAGATGAGGCTATTCGCACAATTCGAGTGAGTGTCGTCATCATTGACAAAAACACCAAGATGAGTCAGATCTTCGACCAAACAGTCAAGGAAGCTCTTTTGACTAGAGTTGAAAGTATGAGCGAGAGCGAAATTGACACCATCATGTCTCTAATTCCTGAAGCACAGTTTGAAAGATTAGCAATTGGCACCCCACTGCAAGAAAAAGATGGCAAACGCTACACCGTACTTGGTATTACTGAAGACTTTTCTGAAAGCAGCAATTAGAATGATAGCTATCTTTATCACAACATAAGTTTCAAGGATGGTCGAGTGTAAATGGCTGCCCTTAGTCATGATCCTTTGGCTCCTGAGCAACAAGAAGTTGTTTAAGGGATTGATCCAAGTCAAGTCTGCACATTGATTGACTTGGATGAACAGCATGCGATAGACGGCGCAAAGCAGTCTCTTCTCATGAACAGCGAAGTTGCAAAGAAACTAATTTCCATTCTATCCAAGTCAAAAACAGACTGCGCAGATCAAGAAGCCCATGAACTCCTCAAGCTTTTCATTATTCGAGGTTACTTCCATCTATACAAGACTCTAGGATACGAGTGCATCTCCTTCTTGCAATCCTTGGGCCAGTAAGGTGACTTGATCCAGTCTCTGCTCAAAGAAGCCATGAACGATTAGCTAACAACTAGTCAGCACATTGTGTCTGAAACACAGCTCGAGATGCTTGCAGATTCATGCCGCAACCACCTCGCAGAAGAAGACCTCCATCAACATAGCTTTTAATTTTAGTATACGTTGCAAAAAGCTGCAGACGCCATTACTTTCTCTGCATCTGACCACAGGTACGAATCTGTTATCGTTGAAAAGGAGTTTGCATGCGTAGCTATTTATGGGAAGAAAGAAGAAGGTTACTACGACTTGATTCCACCTTAGGTGCTAAAAACAGAATATGATGCAGAAAACTAGCGATCGTTTATGATCAAGTCCGAGACACTCAACAATATGTCAGTCAGAATTGCAAAATTAGTAGAGCGAGCTGAAGCAATTATCACTGATGATACCCAAAATCTTGATCAATTCTGGTGCAGAGTCATGGATTACAAAAAGAAAAGATTAGTAACTTTCGAAAGGCTCGATTCGAAAACTTTTTATATCTTATCACAAAGTATTTTCAAAGAAGTCGAAGACTTTATCAACAAGCCAGTTTTGGGCAAGGCCTCACAAGAGGCAGCAAATACAGATGCGTAAGCTGTGACCGCCATTGCTAAAGATGTCGTTCTTGACAAAGATCACATTGCACGATTAACAAGCAAGCAGTTTGATATGAGTAATGCGCCAACTACTGACAATACTCCTACCCATTCTAAATGGTAAAAGTGTTTTAAGACGCATATTGAGGTCGATGGCTAAGTATAATTTCATTGGCCTCTACTCTAATAGCTAAATGACAAGCTAAGACATGGCTACAGCCTCAAGCTAATCCATGCTTTAATTTCAGCTCCTGATGCCATCAAAAGTCCTGAGATTTAAGGGATGCTCAATGACGACACAAAGTGCCAGCAGATCTCCGATTTGATCATCAAGAACTGCATCACGACTTTGGGTGTCTATCAGAACCACAAAAATGAAAACTACAAAGAGTCAGGTACAAAGGAAACCCACCAAATCTTGTAGGCACTCAAAGGACAGAAGAAGTTCGTTGACAATTTTGTGCGCACTCTTCAAATGCGAGCAAACGAGTGGTAGACTGCTTGGGTCAAATCGCTCGAGGCTGACGCAGACTTTTATGTTAAGGACGAAGAATTAAGAGCTGTGGGTGAACCATTCGGTGCAAAAGACCTAAACCCTCTAGTACTTGTCTCACTTGTGAAAGAACTCTTAACCTTGGATGTGCTAGGCATTGACAAACTCGCATCATTCTACAAGTCAACTGTTTGCACCGCCCTGATTCTAGACACATCGGACGATTCAACATATCAAATGTGCATCAAACTTCTAGAAGTTGCTAAAGAAATTTTGGACTCTCTAACGCAGCAAAAGAACGGCGACTTCCTCACATAACAAGATGCCGTGGTTAAAGGATTCTTCGACAACGCTTTCATCAAATGCTTTTTTGACGGTCTCGAAACGGACCATCAGCTAAGAAACTTGAAAACAAACACAGAAAAAGTGCCTTAGCGGAGCCAAGCTGTCATTAACCTCACTGTCAGTTTAATTAAGATGCACAACCGATTGGACGCAAAGAGCCAGGCCTAGATAAAGGAGTTTGGCTTCGAAGTTCCCAGCTATGGCTTCTCATTAATCGAAGCTTTCTAAATTGTCGCAGAAGGAGATTCCTTTAAGACGTTGAGCAGAGACATTATTGTCGATCTTATGGCTCAAAAGTACCCAAGTGAAGTCAAAGATGTATGTCGCTACTTTAGTCACTCTGGATCTTTCAATAGCAACTTAAGATTCAACAAGGAATTCACTGCCAAAGATAAAGAATTAGTCCTCAATTTGACAAAATTCTCCAAAATTGCAGGAGGAGCCATCGAGTTGTGTGACTCAGAAGGGGCTAAATCATATCTTGGAGCAAACTCCCTTCACGATCCAATCGTGGTTAAGCCTGGTCAAAAGTTGTAAGCAAAATACCCGGCAGGAACACGTTCTGTTTAGATCACAGGCACTATGAAGAATCAGTCATTTGAATCTCTCTAAGAATTGCCTGGCAATGAGTATGCGGCTTTGGCCTCCAAGCTCCATGCATGTCATCATGGTCTGCTTGTCGAAGATGTGGCTGGCGGAGTCGCCAGATTTGGCTTCCGCATGAAAGCAAACCACGAGTCAGTTATGCATTTAGAAAAGATGGAACTCCCTGAAGGAATGAATGGCATTGTCAAAATAAGTGCCGGTAAATTTGCTTAAGTAGCATTGACAAAAGACGGTCGTCTGTGGGCTCATGGCTTATCAAAATCGTATTCACTTGGAGTTAGTATCGGTTCAGAATATTTGGACAAGTGGCACGAAATAACTTGTTAGATTGACAACCTGGAAGAAAACGAAAAAATAGTGGACGTTTGTTACGGCAATAAAGATCTTAGTGTAGTGACCGACAAAGGACGACTAATCGCGCGAAATTATATGACGTATAGATACATCGAGAATAAAATCTAGGAAAAATGCAATGAGGATTACGCTTTTGAAATCACCTTACCAGAGGGCTACAAAGCTGACAATGTCTGGCAGGCCAACAAAAGAGATGAAAACATGTGGTTTGACACGTATTATGTTACAGGACACAAAGAAGACGACGGAACCAAGAAAACCTTTATCTAGTCAGACTAGTTCAAACCAATGGATGTGCCTGAAGGAGTTTACTTCAAATCTGTGAGCAGCTAAAGAGCAAATGCATGTGGTATCGATCAAGAAAACCGCTTGTGGATCTGGGGCAACGAATATTACAGAGACAATCTGGACAATGTTACAGCGATCTATGACCCGACTCTTTATGATGATTTAACTATTCAGAGTAAGCCCATGCGCGTCAAATGGTTCAGTGACAAAGGCCTAAGCATATTGAAGGCTCTTTCTGGAGAAGAACACTATGTTTTCCAAACCGTTGACAAGGACGGTAAAAAAGCCATGTATGGAATGTGGCTAGGAAGTAAGGATTTAAAAACCACTGCGAACTATACGACAATCTTTGGTGCAGCACCAAAGAGCATCGTTAATGATATGCTGGAGCTTGATGTGCAAAATGAGCGTATCGAAGACTTTGCATGCTTAAAGGCAGGCACTGTATATCTATACGCAGCAAAACCATAAGCCAAAGAAAGCATCGTCCCCGGCAAGCCAGAGACCACCGGAATGGTCTACTTCTACAAGTCTGGTGGCATGTGGAAATTCGTGACCGAAGATGAGTACGAAGCAAAGAAAGCGTCGTTGCCTGACGTGTGCTTTGCCACCGATCAGTTCATCAAAGATTTCTCGAAGGCGACCTTCCCAGATCTGAAGTCACTTAGACTCGAGCCCGGCCAAGATTACATCTCAGATGTGCCAGAAGATGTCAAAGACTCACTAGACTTCTAGTTCAAGAATCAAGAGTGTCTGTATGTAGCTATCAACAGAACAAGTGCTGGCATTCAACGAGTGTACGCCCATGACGACCAAATAAGATCAAAAGAATTCACAGGAAATGACATGAAGTCGCTGATCTGGTACCGCATCAAAAAGCCCTTCAAAAATCTAGACTGCCAACTGAGACCACTCGAATTGACCAACTACTTTACCATGAGTGATGGATGCGAATTTAAGCTTTCATTCAAGCAAAAGACCATCTCAGATGAAGTTCGTGACAAGATCTCTAAGTCTAAAAATGCTCAGGCTTTAATCAATAGCGTGTGCCAGGGATTTGACTCAAATGCTAATTCTGAGCTACTCAATCTCATTTCACAAAAATGCACAAATTGGCCAGATGATGAGAAGCTAGCAAAGATGCACGATATAGATCCAAAAATCTTCGAACTTGATGCCAAAAAAGTGTCCTAATCTAAGCACTTGAAGGATGTGCCAGAGTCTTTAATCGAATTAAGAAAGTAAATGACGATTTGTCTTGCCCAAAAATGGCTGATTGCTGTCAACTTCTTGGATGCAAAGAAGATGTTCGAATCCGGATCAATCTCAGAATCGGTCGTCAAAGCAGCCAAACTGTTACCTGCAGCATTTGTAAACGTTGTCTTCGACGGAAAGTTTGTGGATGACTATAACTATGGTCCCTGCCCAGATATCCATTTGAGCAGACGCAAAGCCATGATGTTTAAAGAAAGAGGCTAGGTTGATCACACGGCCTCATTCACTCTCTTTGGCCAAATTGTCTAGGAGCTCGAACGCGAGAACCCTGACATGGACAACTTCTACTAGAACTCTGTTGACACTAAGTGCTACAAGATTCACTTCGCCGGCGAAGGCGGTATGGATTGGGGTGGTTTGTTCAGAGATGCGCTTGTCAATGTTGCCGAAGAGCTGGAGTCCCCAGTTCTGCCCATCTTGATGAAGACTCCTAACAACAAGAACGACTTTGGAAACAACCGAGAATGCTACATGGTCAGTTCGAATGCGCGCAGCCCAACCCACTTGAAGATGTTTAAGTACCTTGGCGCCTTGCTCGCTTACAACATCATGACCAAGTCACCGATACCCATCCACATGGTGCCTTTCTTCTGGAAGCAGCTAGCTGGTCACGATACAATGTCTCTCGAGGACCTCGACTCAATCGACAGCTACTCAGCGCAGATGCTTGTCAACATGAAACAGTATGGAGGCATGTTGTCTGCCGATGATTTTGCAGCCAGCATTGATCAGAATTTCACCACCGTACTTTCCAACGGTAGTGAGGTTTCACTATGCCCTGGTGGCGAGACTAAGAAAGTGACGCAAGCAAACATGGAAGAGTTTATCAACCTTGTGCTCGTGGCGCGCTCCAACGAAAACTCAGTCTAGATCAAGGCGATGCGATCGGGCTTGGAAGCTGCCATGCGCAAAAAGAACTACTGGCTAGCTCTGCTCTCGTGGGAGACCATCGAGTCTCGAGCTTGTGGACTCAAGATCTTTGATGTTGAAAAACTCAGAGAAATGACGCACTTCAGCTATATGGAGGCTGATCATGCCCTCGTCGCTCGGTTCTGGAGAGTGTTCGAAGCATTCACAGAAGAAGAGAAAGCCTTGTACCTGAAGTTTGTCTGGGGTAGAAGTCGCCTGCCTATTGACTGCTCCAAGCTCGAATACAAGCACGAGCTCAGGTTGCAGTCGCATATGGATGCTAACGCATTCCCGTAATCTCATACTTGCTTCTTCTAGTTGGACCTTCCCGATTATAAAACTGACGAGATTTGTCGCTAACGTTTGACGTAAGCTGCTGAGCTCTGTGGCTAGATCGATTGTGACGCAGACGCCGCTGATGAAGACGAGTGAGAGCTCATTCAAAGATAATTTGATTCCATCAGCTCCCAACACCACACTAATAAACGCACACAACAACCATATCATTGAGTCGAATCTCATCTAAAAAGACACATGACCAAGCAAGAGAAGTAAATCTCAATTGAATGAGTAACTC
>Ga0075467_10003297_pt1 | contig 12440 bp, 13 predicted proteins | sample DEB08_DNA_9_FD_75067 | JGI IMG/M metagenome (GOLD analysis project Ga0075467, IMG submission 75067) | Aqueous microbial communities from the Delaware River and Bay under freshwater to marine salinity gradient to study organic matter... | ecosystem: Environmental > Aquatic > Marine > Coastal ...
AATAGATCACACACAAAGTCTTCCTAAAACAAATGATGATGATTATGATTTACCTTATAAGAATCCAAAATTATTAGCAGACGCTGGAGTATTAGTTGGTATTCACACGGGAAACAATTCAAACTTCCAGACTCGTAACTTACCGTTTTACGCAGGACAAGTGGTTGGTCAAGGTATGGGCAAAGAAGATGCCTTAAAATTAATCACCTCTAATATTGCTGAAATTTTAGGCATTGATGATCAATTAGGAACTATCTCAGTTGGTAAAAATGCTACGTTGTTTGTAAGCGAAGGTGATGCTCTTGATATGAGAGGGAATCAATTAACTCATGCTTTTATTGATGGTCGTGCTATTAGTTTAGAAACGCACCAAACTGAGCTTTGGAAACGTTATAGTAATAAGTTTAAAGGAAACTAAACTTCCTATTATTGATGTTAAAAAAAGCGAGCTAATTGGCTCGCTTTTTTATTATTCAACAATCATAGTATTATCTGGAACCTTAAAAATTTCTTCGTTTGGCATTTCCTTAGAAAGTTTTAAGTTCACAAAATTCACGGCATTTCTAAGTGTTGTTGGTTTGTTATCTTCATAATTATACCAAGTTAATGTTTTGGGTAATAGTACTCCAATCCCATCTTGCCAATCGCTATACTTTATAAAATGAAATTCTTTGCCTTTTTCTTTTGAGAAATACGTTACAGTATAGCCTAACCATTCCATTTTATGGGTTTCAGGATGATAGTATAATATATATTCATCTTCAGGTGATTCTCCTACGCCATCGTTATATGAAATCAATATTCCAGGATAATTTACACCTTCAAACTCTAAAGCGTCAACTTCTGAATAGTTAATACCATCATCACCCAACACAAAAGGCATGGCATAAAAATAAAACATCAGGTTATAGTAAAATTTCGGGTTTGATTTATATGTGACAGTGTCCAAGTTTTTCAACCATACATTCTCACCATCAAAACCTAGTAAGTGATGTTCACTTATTATTAATGATTTTCGGCTTTTAAGTGCAACATCGTATTTGTCATTCCCTTCTGGTTTTTCAATTTCAAAATAAAGACTTTCAAAGGCGTTCCATGCATCAATGCCACCATGTGCTTCAAATATTTTGGATATTGATTCAGGATAGATAGATGTACTTACATCCAATTCTTTCTCGGTATAATCTTCGGTTTTTGGTTCTTGTTTACAGGCAGTAAAAGCAATAATTAATAATATGAATAATGTTACTTTTTTCATTTTAGTGGATTTAGTTGAAAGCTTTGTCGTTTACGAAGGTAGTTAATTACTTTAATTATTTACTTTTGTATTTCTATGACTAATATGATTTCAAGCATTCAAAATCCGTTGGTAAAAACCCTATTTCAGCTCAAAGAAAAATCTAGAGCTCGAAAAAATTCTGGATTATTTCTTATCGAAGGACAACGCGAAATTAGTTTGGCTATAAAGGGCAATTACGAGATAAAAACCATCTTATTTTATGATAAGCTTATTTCAGAAGTTGATGTAAATAAACTCATAAACGAATTAACAAATCAACCAGAAATTATTTCAATTTCTAAAGAGGTGTATCAAAAATTGGCACATCGAGACACAACAGAAGGGGTATTGGCTGTAGCAAAAACAAAAACGTTAGAGTTAAATAATCTTTCCATTAAAAAAGAAAATCCATTAATTCTTATTGCTGAAGCACCTGAAAAACCTGGTAATATTGGCGCTTTATTCCGTACTGCAGATGCGGCCAATGTAGATGCTGTGATTATTGCAAATCCAAAAACCGATTTGTATAATCCAAATATCATTCGTTCTAGTGTTGGTTGTGTGTTTACAAACCAAATTGCAACAGGTTCAACTAAAGACATTATTGCTTATTTAAAAGCGCATAACATTAATATCTATTGTGCCGAATTGAAAGCTTCGGTTAATTATCATACTCAAAATTACACAAAACCATCAGCTATTATAGTTGGTACAGAAGCCACTGGATTAAGTGATGAATGGTTACAAAATTCGACTCAAAATATTATTATTCCAATGCAAGGCGAGATTGACTCGATGAATGTATCTGTTGCTGCTGGAATTTTAATTTTTGAAGCCAAACGACAAAGACAATTTAACTAATGACAAGTACAACGCTTTTTTATATCATCATAGGAATTATCATCATCAATTTTATTATTGATAAAGTTCTAGGTTCACTCAATGCTAAACATTTTAATGACGTTTTACCTCCAGAATTACAAGATGTCTACGATGAGGAGGAATACAAAAAATCGCAAGCTTACAAAGCAACTAATCATCAATTTTCTAATATTACATCTGCTTTTTCTCTAATACTTACGCTAGCTTTTTTCTACTTTGATGGCTTTGAATATGTTGATAATATTGCTAGAAGTTACAGTACAAACAGCATAGTAATTGCACTTATTTTCTTTGGCATCATCATGTTAGCAAGCGATATTATTACGACACCTTTTTCCTATTATAAAACATTTGTGATTGAAGAAAAATTCGGATTCAACAAAACAACGGTTAAAACATTTAGTCTTGATAAAATTAAAGGATGGTTAATGCTCATCATTGTTGGTGGAGGTATATTATCATTAATTCTCTGGTTCTATGAAGCCACAGGAACCAAATTTTGGTTGTACGCTTGGGCTTTGGTCACTGTATTTTCCGTATTCATGAATATGTTTTATTCAAAGTTAATAGTTCCTCTTTTTAACAAGCAAACACCTTTGGAAGAAGGTGAATTACGAAGTAAAATTGCTGCTTACGCAAAAACTGTTGGTTTCAAACTCGACAAAATATTCGTCATTGATGGTTCCAAACGCAGCACAAAAGCCAATGCCTATTTTTCAGGATTTGGCAGTGAAAAACGTGTCACATTATACGACACCTTAGTCAACGATTTAGACGATGAAGAAATTGTTGCTGTCTTAGCTCACGAAGTTGGTCATTACAAACGCAAACACATTATTTTTAACCTTGTCACTTCAATTTTATTAACTGGATTAACGCTTTTTATTTTATCGTTACTTATTTCTAATCCTTTATTATCAAATGCATTAGGTGTCGAAATTCCTAGTTTCCATATTGGTTTAATTGCCTTCGGATTATTGTACAGTCCAATAAGTGAAATTACAGGCTTAATCATGAATTATCTATCACGTAAATTTGAATACCAAGCAGATAATTATGCTAAAAATACTTATGAAGGCGAGCCATTAATAAGCTCACTAAAAAAATTATCTAAAAACAGTTTAAGCAATTTAACACCACATTCTGCTTATGTTTTTATGCATTATTCACATCCAACGCTTTTGGAACGCATTAAGAATTTGAGGTCGTAAAAGAAAATACTATCTTGGGCTCTTATATTTTATAAATGAGCGAACTTAATATTGAAAGTAAACCATGGTACAAAAGCATTCCACATGCAGTTACTATGTTATTTGGAATAATCATTTTAGTTACAATTCTCACTTATATTTTACCAGCTGGAACTTACGAACGTATTGTTGTTGACGGAAGAAATTCAGTTGTTCCAGATTCTTATGAAGAGATTGCTTCAACACCAATTGGACTTCTAGACATGTTCAGGGCAATTCCTTTGGGATTTAAAGCTGCTGTAGAAATTATATTTATAGTATTAGCAGGAGCCATCATGTTTGGATTTATGGAAAAGTCCAAAGCTGTTGAAAATTCTGTTGGTACATTGGTTAAAAATTTAGGTCTCAAAAACAAAAATCTTATCATTGTTATCATGACCTTCATATATGGTTTTCTAGGTGTAGCGGTTGGTTATGAAAATAACATTGCTATGGTGCCTATTGCCGCAGTGCTAAGTTTAGCACTTGGTGGTGATTTAATTTTAGCAGCAGGAATTTCGGTTGGCGCCATGACCATTGGTTTTGGACTCTCTCCTATCAATCCTTATACTGTTGGCACAGGCCATCAATTAGCAGATTTACCAATGTTTTCAGGTGCACTTTTACGAAGCGCACTTTGCTTTACGGCTTTGAGCATCATGGCTTATTACAACGTGAGATATTTTAAAAAAATCACCAAAAATCCTGAAAAAAGCCTAGGCAAAGGCTTAGATATAAGTGGCATGTCTTTATCAAAACCAATTCAAGATTATAGAGTATCTGGAAATAACTGGCTGGTCATCTCTATTTTTTTAATTGGCCTTATGGTAATTTTATATGGAGTTTTCAATCTAAAGTGGTACCTAAATGAGCTGTCAGCGGTTTTTTTAATGGTAACTCTACTCTGTGGCATAGCCTCTAGAATGAATGCCACTACTATGAGTGAAACTGTTTTAAAGGCAGTGTCTTTGGCTGCTCCAGGAGCTTTTATGGTTGGTTATGCAACATCTATAAAAGTACTCATGGAAATGGGTAATATTGGCGATACGATTTCCTATAATTTATCTTTAATGCTTGAAGGTTTGCCATTATATGCCTCAGCAATTAGCATGTCAATTTCCCAAACAGTGATTAACTTTTTTATTCCATCTGGAAGTGGTCAAGCATTGGCGACTTTGCCAGTGATGCTTCCACTAGGTGAATCGCTTGGTTTAACTAGGCAAATAACCATTTTGGCTTTCCAAATTGGTGATGGTTTATCTAATTTAATAAATCCAACATTAGGAGGATTAATTGCTATGTTAAGTATGTGTCGAGTTCCTATTGACAGATGGATTCGATTTATTTTTCCAGTTTTAATTACCTTATTAATCATTGCATTTTTAGCACTTATTATTGCAGTAGCAACAAATTATAGTTAACAAAACATATGACAGTAGAAGACATTTTAGCAAAACTCGTATCCTTTCCAGTACTTGGTGGCGAAAGTAATTTAAGCATCATTAATTGGATTAAGGAATACATTGAATCTTACAATATCACAACCACCTTATTACCAAATGAAGACCATACAAAAGCATCACTACATTGCCGCATTGGTCCTGCCGTTGATGGAGGCGTAATTCTTTCTGGCCACACAGATGTGGTTCCAGTTGAAGGTCAAGAATGGAGTACTAATCCGTTTGAATTAACTGACATAGGCGATGGAAAACTTTATGCTAGAGGCTCATGTGATATGAAAGGGTTTGTGGCCTGTTGTCTAGCTGCACTTCCAGATATGGTGAAAGCTGATCTAAAAAAACCTATCTATTTTGCCTTTTCTTATGATGAAGAAATTGGCTGTTTAGCAGGACCTGAACTCGCAAAAGCGCTTAGAACGTATTATACTGAAACACCAAAATATGCTATTATTGGCGAACCTTCACTTATGGAACCCATTGTTGGTCAAAAAGGAATTTACATTCTCGAAACTTATGTGAATGGTTCTGCAGGACATAGTAGTAGAATCAAACAAGAAGTAAGTGCCATACATGAATCTATGCGACTCATCTTGTGGTTAGAAAACAAGATGAATCAATTAATTGAAGATGGACGATTAGACGATCGTTTCCATCCACCTCACTCCTCTATTCATATTGGTTTGGTAAATGGAGGTATTGCTCCAAACGTGATTGCAGATAAAGCTTATTTTTATTGGGATTTACGAACCATTCCAATGGATAATCCTTTTACAATAGTTGAAGAATTTGAAACCTATTGCAGGCAAAGAGAACAAGAATTACGCCACATATTTCCTGGTTTTAAAATCTTTACAAAAGAAAATCATCCTTCTGTAATACATCTTGATACCAAAGAAACTGACGATGTCGTAGGTTTAGTAAAACACATTTCTGGGAACACTCAACTAAATACTGTAGCATATGCTGCTGAAGCTGGACAATTTGCAGCAGAAGGTTTTCAATCTGCCATTTGTGGTCCAGGTTCTATTGGACAAGCACATAGAGCCAATGAGTTTATTGATAAAGATGAATTGGTGAAAGGGATGACTATGATGAGCAAATTAATTGCTGAATTGTCTAGTGCTGAGTTCAGCTAATTGCATTGTTCATTATTTGGTTTTATTAAAAATTTATTAACTTAGTATTTCCTTAAATCTAAAATAATAAATATTATGAAGCTCATTTTAAAACTTAGCCTTTGTATGTGTTTACTTATTGGAGTATCAATGAGTTGTTATGCACAACAAAAAACAGCAGCTACTACAAACAATCTTCCAAGTGGTAATATTGTAGATAAAGAAGACCTCTTTACAAAAGCAGAAATTGCTTCCATGGAATTGGAAATACAAGATTTTATAAAAACCACCAAAATCCCAATGCATGTTTTGGTAACACCAATGCCTAATAATTCTGATAATAACCAATGGACTATTGGAACTCTGAAAAACCCAAAAGGGATTGTATTTTCAATTAGTAAGTTAAGTAAAGAGATTAGTATTGGCGTTGGACCAGAATTATCAAAAACCCTGACCAAAGACAAGGTTGATGATATTATTAATACAACCATACTTACTGCATTTGAAAAACAGCAATATAAAGTTGGGATAAGTAATAGTATTAAAGAACTTTTAAGACAGCTTGTGAATTAGGTATTGTGCCCAAAACGAACTTGACTTTGTTAAAAAAATAGTCGAACTATCTTTAACAGTAGATATAAACAATTAAAAAAATTTATATCAAAGCATAAACGAACCTCAAATTTTCATTCGCTTTTAAATACGATATTTCAGTATCTTTAAACAATGAAACAACCTGTATTACTTTTTGTCTTTCTATGCTTAACACTACTAACTTGTAAGCAAGCACCAACCTTTGATATTTCAGAATTAAACACACCTTTAGCAACAGCGAATAGCTGGGTAATTAATGATGTAGAAAGGTCATCAGACATTATTACCAAAGATGGTATAACCAATTGGCAACATCAAGAAGATACCATTAGAACCTACTTCTATACTGAAAAAGAAACAACCATTCCTTTTGGAATTATTGCCAAAGGGTTTTCAGAAATTAGTGTTAGCTATAACGATAAAACTGAAAACATTAAGCTTTTAAATGCAGAATTTGACACCATTTATATTGGCGATTATATAGCAACATCTAAAGGCTATCAGTACATTGATTTACAAGGCATCACTAAAACAGATAGTACGTTTGCAGACATAAAAAGCTTTATATACCAACAACCACAAGACAGTACCTTACTAAAATATTTAAAGGACGATTTCTATTTTGGCAGACGTGGTCCTTCAACGCATTTGGTATTTGAAACGCCAACTGATGATATTGAGTGGATGTATAGCGAAATTGAAATTGATAAAGGAGAAGACGTAAAAGGTTCTTATTTTATGGCAAACGGTTTTGGTGAAGGTTATTATGGCATTCAAGTAAACTCAGATACTGAGCGACGTATTTTGTTTTCTATTTGGAGTCCGTTTAAAACAGATGATCCAAATAGTATTCCAGACGATCAGAAAATAAAACTCCTTAAAAAAGGCGAAGGTGTTACTTCTGGTGAATTTGGCAATGAAGGTTCTGGAGGTCAAAGCTATAAAGTCTTTAACTGGAATGCTGGAACACGTTATGGTTTTCTAACAAACGTTAAATCAAATGGTGATAACACTACAGATTACACATCCTATTTTTTTGATCCAGAAACCAACCAATGGCATTTAATTGCAAGTTTTAGACGACCAATAACAGATACTTATGTAACTCGACCTTATTCGTTTTTAGAGAACTTTATTCCTGATACAGGAGCACTTGCAAGACGAGGTGGCTTTTACAATCAATGGATGCGAGATAGTAAAGGACAATGGTATGAAATTACAGAAGCTAAATTTTCGGCTGATGCAACAGCGAGAAAAGATGCACGTTTAGATTATTCTGGAGGTTCAGCAAATAATGGCTTCTATCTTAAAAATTGTGGTTTCACAGACGACCTAACGGTTATCGGAACGAAGCTTTCAAGAACAGAATTAGGTATATCACCAAATATTAATTTTAAAGACTTAGACTAACTAGAATGAATAAAAGAACAGCATATACAAACATTTCTGAGTACTTTCAAATTGCACTTGGAATTTTATTGGCAAGTGTAGGTTTAAAAGCCTTTTTATTGCCAAATGGCTTTTTAGATGGTGGTGTAACTGGAACTGCTATTTTGGTTAATTCTCAGTTTGAAAACTTTAATGTTTCAGTGCTTTTGGTGCTCATTAATATTCCGTTTTTAATATTGGCATATTTTACATTATCAAAACGAATCTTAATAAAATCTTTTTTTAGCATCATTGGTTTAGCCTTAGTTATTCATTTTGTAGAATTTAATACCATCACAGAAGACAAGCTACTAATCTCTATTTTTGGAGGCTTGTTTGTTGGAGCTGGCATTGGACTTACTGTGAAAAATGGTGCTGTTTTGGATGGTTCAGAGATACTTGGTGTATTCTTAAATGATAGATTTGGATTCAGTATTGGCGAAATTATCTTGTACTTTAATATCATATTATTTAGTATAACAGCTTTTGTACTCTCGGTTGAAGTTGCCATGTACTCGATACTAACATATATTGTCACTGCAAAAGTTATTGATTTATTTATTGAAGGCTTTGAAGATTTTATTGGTGTGATGATTGTATCAAAACATCATAAACAAATTAAATCTGCCATTATAAATGAACTTGGTGCTGGAATGACAATTTATAAAGGCGAAAAAGGTTATGGAAGCAGTGGTGAAATGGAAAATTTTGATATTATTCATACAGTTATAAATAGAATTGACATTAGAAAAATGCATCGCCTAATTGACTCGGTCGATCCACGTGCATTTTCAATTGAATTTGACATTAACCACATTAAAGGTGGTGTATTACGTCGTTACTTAGCAAAAAACAAAGGCAAAAAATTACCTAAAGAAATTCTTGATTATAATAAAAATAAATAGAGTCTTCTTTAGTTAAATGGCAACTTAAAATATCTAATCCTTTACTTTTTGAAATTAATAAAAGTCTAGTTACTATTATTTAGCTATCTTAGTAAGAACAATGTAGATAACAAACCATGAATAATAAAGGGTTAACACTAATTTTATGGTCAGCAAGACTACTAGGATCGGTTGTAATTATTTTTTTATTATTTATGACTATAGGAGAATTGTTTAGCACAGACTCAAAAACTGTCATAATGAAAAGCTCCGACATGCTTGCACTACTACTCTTTCCTGTAAGTACCATTATTGGTCTTTTATTAGCATTTAAATGGAAAGGACTTGGCGGACTTATTACTGTTGGAGGTATGATTTCACTGCATATTTTCAGACCTGATTTAGCCTCTAACCTATTAATCAGCTCTTTTGCAATTCCTGGTTTATTATATATAATATATTCCGTTTGGTCTAAGCAACACTAATCTTCATTAACATTCATATACGTATAACCCATTTGATCTAACGCCATAAATGCAGTTTTTGCAGAAATTGAGACACCTATTTCAGGTGTTAAATCTTCTTGAGGAATATTCATAAAACCTAAACTTTGACCACAAACATAAAATTGAACACCATTTTCTTTATAAGCTCTAATTGCTTCTAAATTAGGGTTTTTTATTCCATATTTTTCTTCATAAGCAGTATCATTTAAAATAGAGCGAACTGCTCCTCCATGAATAATAACAGCCATTTTTAATTTATCTTTTGGAACACCATTAGCAATATTAAGATTATACGTTCTACCGACTTCTCTAAAAGTTCCGGCGAGTTTGCTTGAATCTTTTACTCTGTCATAAACGTCAATTGCAACCTTATAATCAATTGAAGCATCATACTTTAAAACCGTGTTTTCAGTATCAACAACTGCCATATATTTATGCAAATTAAATACAGGATATTTCATTTTTCCTTCTAAATGAGGTGGAAGAGAATCTTGTGCAAAGCTTGAAAATTGAATAAGGGCTAAAATTGAAAGGATGGCTAGTTTTTTCATGAGTATATTATCATTAATTAATTCTTGAAAGATAACAATTATTACAAAAACTCACGATACTGCATAACTCTAAAATCGAAGGTGTTAAATTCTGGGTTTTTCGCTTTTAACTGTTTGTATAAGAGAATTCTACTAATTGAAATATTTGCAGCGCCAGAACCAGATGTTAAGGACACAGTTTTTATGACTCTTTTTCCGAGTGAAAATTGATGAATTCTTGGAATTTCATTATTATTTAATTCCAATTTTAAATTAAATGTTTTAAGATGTTTCCTAAAAAAATATTCAGGTCCATTTTTGCTATTGCCTCCTGTAAATAACAACGTATCAATACTTGGGAACTGTTCCAGATAACCAATAATATTTCTCAAAACAATATTTTTCATTCCCAAATCTGAGGCATCAATCTTGTCACGTTCAGCACTTTCAACAATATCACAAACACCAATGTTCTGTTTAATAAGAAATTGTTTTCTTTCATCAATAGCCTGTTGCGAATTGTCAAACCTCAGCCCTAAATCATGAATTTTATCTATAAATAACCACAGCGAATTATAATAACTCCCATAACAAAAGTCAACATCTTTTTCTAAAAGTTCTCCAGTTGAAAAACGTGGTGGAGGAAGCGTACCAATAATAAGTTTTGTAGTGGTTTTATGAATGAATGGCTGATAAGGATGTGTATGTTTAAACATAACTACCTAATAAAAACTAACTCAGTATCTGTTGACATAGATTCACTAAAACCATAACCTTCATAATTAAACCCTTTTATATCTTCAATAGTATTTACATTATTATCAATTATATAGCGCGTCATCAGGCCTCTAGCAATTTTAGCAAAAATAGCTATCATTTTATATTCACCATTTTTAAATTCTTTGAAAGACGCAGTAATTACTGGTACTTTTAATGCTTTAGTATCAATAGCCTTAAAATACTCATTACTTGCTAAATTTAAGAATAGCTCATCATCTTCTAATTCATCATTTAATGCCTTGGTCACTTTCTGTTTCCAAAACTCATATAGATTCTTGTTTTTGCCAACCGGAAATTTTGTTCCCATTTCCAAACGATAAGGTTGCATAAGATCTAGTGGCTTTAATACACCATATAATCCAGAAATAATTCTTATTGTGTTTTGTACTTTATCTAAACTTTCCTTCGGAATTGTATAAGCATCCAAACCACGATAAACATCTCCACTAAAGGCATAAATAGCTTGTCTAGCATTATCTTTTGTGAAAGGCAATTGCCAATCTTGATTACGATCATAATTAAGCTGACCTAAAGCTGGAGATATGCTCATTAATTTTGACAAACTTCTTGCAGATTTCTTTTTAAGCAGTTTATTCAAACGCTCAGATTCATTTAAAAAGCAAGACTCAGTACTTTTTGTAGTTGGGATTTTGCTTTCATAATTCAGCGATTTTGCAGGCGATAACACTAATTTCATAGTTTAATTTTTGTTCTTTTTCAAAGTTACAAATCATAACTGAATATGACCATCTAGTCATTATTTTTTCTCTATGATTTCATAGTTAAAATTTAGTTTTATCATATTTCCTGTCCAACCTTTTCAATTAAAACACATCTAGTTAATACAACCAAGGTTATTGCTCAATGAAAAAAATCACATTATTATTGAATACAGAAAATGGGTTTCTAAAGATAATTTAGTACTAGGTAGCTGTTATAACTCAACTTTCATGTATAATAATAATTACCCAATACAAGAAACTAGAATGTGACTTTCAGGAATAACCAAGGTTTTTACTTATGAGTACTATTAAATTTGGTGTGTTGCATATTTGCTCCACTTTGCTATACATTGTTGCATATCATCAGGAATTTCAGAAGTAAAACGCATAAATTCACCAGTTTTAGGATGTTCAAAACCTAAGGTTCTAGCATGTAACGCTTGGCGAGGTAAGACCTTAAAACAATTATCAACAAACTGCTTATATTTTGTGAACGTCGTGCCTTTTAAGACTAAGTTACCACCATAACGTTCGTCATTAAACAAAGTGTGTCCAATGTGCTTCATATGCACACGTATTTGATGCGTACGTCCTGTTTCTAATCTACAAGAAACAAGTGTAACATATCCAAAACGTTCTATAACTTTATAATGAGTTACAGCTGGTTTTCCTTTTTCTTCGTCATCATCAATAAACACAGTATTTTGTAATCTGTTTTTTGGATGCCTTCCTATATTACCTTCAACGGTTCCTTCATCATCTGCAACATTTCCCCAAACTAAAGCAACAAATTCACGTTCGCTTGTTTTTTTTGCAAATTGACTAGATAAATGCGCCATAGCATCTTCTGTTTTAGCAACTACAAGCAAGCCACTAGTATCTTTGTCAATACGATGCACCAAACCTGGTCGTTCGCTAGAGTTATTTGGCAAATTTTCTATATGAAAGGTCAATGCATTTATTAAAGTCCCTGAATAATTACCATGTCCTGGGTGCACAACCATTCCTGCTGGTTTGTTCACCACCAGAAG
>Ga0075467_10003299_pt1 | contig 12438 bp, 10 predicted proteins | sample DEB08_DNA_9_FD_75067 | JGI IMG/M metagenome (GOLD analysis project Ga0075467, IMG submission 75067) | Aqueous microbial communities from the Delaware River and Bay under freshwater to marine salinity gradient to study organic matter... | ecosystem: Environmental > Aquatic > Marine > Coastal ...
CAGACCCTCCGGGGAAAAGGAGAGCTCGCGACACAGGCTAACATCGGTTGGCGAAGGTGGGCAAGCTTGTCATACTTCTGATGGTGCTTTTACTCACAGAGTGTCCTTTGACGCTTATGGCTGATTGGCAGCCATTGATTACCTCTTTTGATGGCCTTAATTTCTAATTATACTCGTCGAAGAGCCCCTTCTTATTCGTGAAAGCACAGGCGTGCAGTGGAAACTTCTGCTACCCCACGGTGAACACGCCCATCTATTTCGGCAACAATGACCGTGCAAACTGCCACACCCTGTTGGACTCGGTAGACACGAACATGAACGCTGACATCTTCATCGCTGGCCGAACGCAGAGCATGTCCCTGATCAGAGGCGGCAATTACTAAAGTTGTTTGAGCACCAGTCTCACTGGCCAGTGGGCAGGCTACGTCACCCGTTTCACGCATACAGACATCCAATGGAGCAAGTACTGGCAGGGCACTGAGGCTGATGAGAACGTAGTATCCTTCCCTTGGATCGGTCTGTCTAGAAGTGCCCTCCAAGGTGTATACCATGTTTACACAAACTTCGTAGGTGTCTTCATGAAGTTCAGAAAGGCAGAGTTCCTCGTAATGCTATACATCAGCAACGGAGGCATCGCCAACATCAACAAGATCTAGTCATAAGGTACAGAAGGCAGCATGGACCTCTCCAGACACGGCAACAACATTGTCTTCTAGCTGCTGGATAATAACTAGTAGTCGAATATTAACTATTACCGCTTCTTCATCGGATGGGAAGATTATTATACAGTAAATTAGAGGAGAACGTTTGACTTCAGAAGCAGATCAGTCACTTAGTAGAAGAGAGTCTACGATTCCGGCTATGCTTACTACAGGTATGGCATCAGGGCGGTGTGTTGGTACCACCGCATCTACTTTGGAGGCTCAAGGTAATATGGTTCTGGGTTCACCCCCTTTATCGGATACGCTGACGCCTGGAACATGAACATCTAGTAAGCTGTGTACTGGAATGATAGAAATGGAGGCTATAGAAGTTTTATCATCGAGAAGATCCACACTGCGCACTCGGTGTGGCAGCACCACATGGTTGCTCTGGCCTCGTACTACACTTAAAGCTGGGGTGCAAGCAGGAGCAATAGATGGCTGTTGATCGTAGGCAGAGATGCTCAGAGCCACTCTTGGAGGTATAACTACGGCACATGGGAATGGAGCACCTGGCTAATAACAAATGCTGACAGCAGATACAAGTGGACTGATGATGCATTTGGACCATATAACGACGGATCTGGGTACTCAACGTGGTACTTCGTGTTCAGACAGTGGTACGACTCGTCACACTGGAGTGCCGATGAAGTAGACAACTACTCTTACAAGGTGCAGAGGATGGGCATCAAGTATTATGATCAAATCTACACAAGATATGGCAGAGACTATAATCGGTATGGCATGCAGAAGTTCCTGCACAACTATGGAAGCACGTCTCAATGTAACTACAACTCAGGCCAGCTGCCTTGCATCAACAGACGCTCTGTGCGCTCTCAGTGGTCAGGCACTGAGTTCTTCTAAGCTGGACATACCTCTCAGTACAATGGTGCATACGTGAATGGAGGCAGGTATGCTGCAGTGCTATGGAAGTACCCGTACATGAATTATTAGACTCACAACCAGGGAGATCTGATGTACAACTACTACTGGACCCATCGTGAGTACGAACTAAGGTCTCCCTACGACTGGAACTACAACACGTTCAATGGCCAGGTTTATCTATCGAACAGAAACCTCAACTTAAACATAGTGCACAGGATCGGTGCTGGCAACATGTACAATTATGTGACCAAGTGGGCAAACTGGGACTCCTTTGCCGAACACATCTACGAATACCAGCCTTACACAGGTACGGCCCAGACTTCTTATGATGAGTACATTGCTCACAACTATACTTCAGACTCGACGATTTAGATGTATCATTACTCGTCTAACAACTATTTGCAGCTCAGAGTAACTAGTGTTAGCTACCCACGAACCTTCAGGTTCTACATCCAAGCTCATAACAAGTTCTACAGCGCAATCTCAGACCTTGTAACGATCACCATCCTATGCCCGCTCACAGGAGGAGCAAGTTTGAACCCGCCTTAGTCATCATATCAGCTGTTCTTCGACAAGAATGTGCAAGGATCCAATGCAAATGCAGTCTTTGGAGCATGGACTATCACCAACGTTCAATACACCAATTGTGGCAACTTTTGGAAGTACGAAATCACAGGAGCTTCTAGCTCGACCTCAAATTTGTAGTATCCTGAGCCAGGAAAGACGCTTACGGTTAACTGCTTGACGACAACCTCATGCCTGGCCATCAGGATTCTGGACACCTCCGCTGGTAGGATCCACGACATTACGTTGTCAATGTGGCTGCACAACGGTGCAAACCCAGTCTCGATCCCAATGCAGATCATCGTCAGCTGGTGCTCGATCAAGACCTTCGTGACGACAGGTAACCCGTCTGACATCCTACTTTAACGTAATGGAGAGTCTAATTAGGAAGTGAACTACATCTGGGCACTGACGTATGGCATGAACTTCATCACTGAAGACCCTGTGAGATGCCCTATTCTCAGATATGAGCTTTAAGACACTAGCAACAACGCTCTTGTGCATCCTTAGGTCACTTTGACTAACGGCAATGACCCAGCAAATACCAGGATCACAATGACTAATCAAGCTCCCTACACGGTGACAGTGAGAGTTAGAGGCTTCACAGAAGAGCAAAATGCCTACGTCTAATGGACCGTCAGAGTGTGTGGTCAAGAGAGTCTCACAGTCGTGAACTCTGCTCGTAGATTCTACATCTATGGCCACGAGACTGGCACTACGTCCACAATGGCAGACACCACGAGGTATCATATCATCCCTCAGAGCACTTTCTAGTCGTGGTTTAGACTCTCGCCGAGCAATGATCCTTGCAATGTCTACCTTTATGAGCTGTACGTAACAGTAACTCCAGAAGTAGCATGGCCATCATCTGATACTAGAGTGTACCTCTATGGATCAATTGGGTTCTACGAACTCAGACTTGACAAGACGGTGCCTGCCAATGGAGTCATCTTCTACCTGAGAGCTAAGACCACGGGTTTGGTTGTGGCAAACCAGGAAATATAGTACACAATTTGTCCAAGGACTGGTGGAGTGACAGTCACACCACCATCGCCCACGACAACGAACCCTGTTGATGGCACTAATGGAGCCAGGATGAACTTGGCAAGCAACTCGTTGCACTAGATCGTCAACTATGCAAGCTCTGGAACAAGTGCAAACTTCAACTTTGCCCAGTGGTAGATCGCCGACATCTATGTTGGCTGCGGCTAGTTCTGGAAGTATGGCATCTCTGCAGACAGCAGCAATATAGGTTACTTGACCTTTCCACAACCAGGCTACTCCTTGACTGCACACTGCTACGCAATCAGCTAATGTCGGAGTGTGAGGATCTATACCTCTTATCGCAGAATGTATGACTTCACTCTGCAGCTGTACCCCATGTACGACTAAAATCCAGTGGGTATCCCTGTCAAAATTGACGTCAGTCTTTGCCCCAACTACCACAGCATGAGTGTAAGTAGCAACCCAGGCTAGCTAACACTGGACAGGACGACCATATCGGGCAACAAGGTGCAGAACAACATCTACCCGTAGTGGCTGAACATCTTTAACCCAAACTACGTATCTGAGTGCCCAATTATGCACGTATCTCTTCTGCAGACCAATAATCAACCACTAAGTGATGCCAGGTTTACGCTTGTCAACCCTGAATCTCCAACAAGTTCCAGAATTGACATTAAAAACGACGTAGCCTTCTCAATGTAGATCCGCATTTAGGCGAGGACGATGTCGAAGACCAACTACATTACCCTCACAACACGAGTATGCGGTGCTGAAACCGTCAGTCTAACAAGCTCTTCCTCGCGCTTCTATATTGATGGCTGGGCAGCAGGTAATCCTGGCAGTCTATCGGAGTCAGCTCGTTATATTGTAATTACTTAAGCGACCTTTCAAGGGTGGTTTTCAACACCTGGTGGAGATCCTTGCACAGTGTCAGGCTACTCTCTGCATGGGACAGTTTCTCCACTTGCAAACTTTCCTGACACCTAGGTTTAGCTTACTGGTTCGATGGGAAGCTACAAGATTCGTATTGATAGGACAACAGCCACGAACACGAGGTCTTTCTACTTGAGAGCTATCTCTAGAGGCTTGAAGACAGCTGACTAGCTTGTCACCTTTGTGATCTGTCCTCGAACAGGTGGAGTAACGGTAACACCTCCTCCAGGAACCACTCCATCAATTGTTGACGCAACTAATGGAGTCAGATTTACTATTCCTACAGGTGGACTCCATCAGGTTATCAACTATAGAGTCACTGGGTCAAGTGCGAATGCAGTCTTTCCTCAATGGCAAATTGCTGATGTCTACTAAGGTTGTGGCCGGTTCTGGAAATACGGATATTCTGCAGATAGCAACAATTCTCCTTATTTGACTTTCCCTGAGCCTGGATACTCCCTCTCAGGCAACTGCTACGCAATCAGCTAATGCCTTAGAGTGAGAGTGTACACCTACTACATCCGAAGATACACCTTTACCCTGCAACTATACCCCATGTACGGTCAAGACCCTGTTGGAATCCCTTATGAAGTGGATGTCTCTCCTTGCTCCAACTACGCTTCCTTGAGTGTGAGTTCTCAACCTCCTCTTCTTTCCATCGAAAAAGTGACAGCCACTGGCAACATAGTGCAAAACTTTGTGAATTCTCAATGGCTTAGTCGCTATTCAAACAACTACGCCTCCAACTGCCCCATCATGAGGCTGAGTTTAAAGAACAGTGGTGGAGGCACTCATACTGACTCAAGGATTACCTTGGTTAATTCAGAGTCGCCAACTACAGCGAGAATTGATATACTAAACACAGGCACCTTCTCAACGACCATTAGACTCTACGCCTTCACCATGGGTAGAAACACCTACCTCAACCTGCCCATTCGAGTGTGTGGTGTTGAGAACATTGTGCTCACTGGTGCTTCTTCAAGGTTCTACATTGACGGAATAGTGACAGGCAACGTTGCTGGCATGAGTGAGGCAAGCAGATATATCATTATTACCCAGTCAACTTTCCAGAGCTGGTTTGCTGTCTCTCCGACAAATGACCCTTGCGTTATCAACGAGTACCTGATATACCAATCAATATCGCCTCTGGTACCTTGGCCATCAAACGATGACCAGGTTTAGCTCACAGGTGGCTTTGGCAGCCACAAGATCAGGTTGGATAGGGCAACTGGCACAAACACCAAGACCTTCTATCTTCGAGCAGTAACAAGAGGCCTGGTAACTGTAGACCAGCAGATTCAATTTGTGATCTGTCCACGAACAGGTGGAGTATAAATAACTCCTCCTGCTGCGTATACTCCTAACGTTATCGATGTGACCTATGGCCAAAAAGTGACTCTTGAAGCTGGCTCTCTTTACAGAAGGATTGACTACTATGCTTCTGGTAGCTCAGCTAACGCTGTGTTTAGTCAGTGGCAGATAAATGATATTTATCAAGGCTGTGGAGCGTTCTGGAAATACTCGGTGTCTGGAGATAGTAATGTTACGCCATATATTACCTTCCCTGAGCCTGGATACTCCCTTTCAGGCAGCTGTTACGCCATAAGTCAGTGTCTTAGAGTGAGAATGTACACTTACAGCATGCGCTAGTATTCCTTTACCCTCTGGCTGCATCCGATGTATGGTCAAGACCCAGTAGGTATTCCCTTCATGGTCGATGTTTCTCCATGCTGGAATTATGCCTCTCTCGGAGTTTAATCCCATCCTCCATGGCTTTATTTGGACAAGAGCCCAATCGCAGGCAATACTGTCTAAAACAACATCAACCCTCAATGGCTGAACCTTTACTCGATAAGTTACGCCTCATAGTGCCCTATTATTCGCGTTGAATTGCTAACGAGTGGTGGCAGTGCTTTGAATGATAACCGTATCTTCCTGTTCAGCCCGGACACTCCAACAACCTCGAGGATCGATATCAAGAACGCAAACTAGTTCACTTTGTCTATCAGAGTTAAAGCCTACACTATGGCGAAGAATGCATACCTCAATTTGAACATCCGGGTATGTGGAGCTGAAACTGTGAACTTGGTGTCTTCTTCTACAAGGAACTACATTCATGGTGTTGTGTTGGGAAGCACATCTGGCATGTCAGACAGCACAAGGTACATTCTGATTCCTCAGTCAACCTTCCAATCCTGGTTTTCTGTCTCTCCATCCAACGATCCATGCACAATTGATCAATACTCTATCTGGAGTAGTGTCCAACCTCTCTAAGGATTCCCTGACGCTCAGGTGTTATTGACTGGATCGCTTGGTAACTATATGCTCAAGATTGATAAGACTATGGCTACAAACACTCGTACTTTCTACCTCAGGGCCAGAACAAGAGGTCTCAACACTGTAGACCAGCGAGTGACCTTTGTTATCTGCCCTAAGACTGGAGGTCTTCAAATCGGACCTCCTTCAGCTTACCTGCCTAACATTGTGGACACCACCAACGGAGGCAAAGTGACGCTTTAGTCTGGTTCTCTGTACACAAGGATGAACTATCATGGAAGTGGAAGCGCTGCAAATGCAAACTTCCCTCAGTGGTCAATTACAGAGCAGTATGATGGTTGCGGTGTGTTCTGGAAGTACGGTGTAACAGGTGATGGCAGCAACTTGCCTTACCTGACCTATCCTGAGCCTGGGTACTCCTAGACTGCTAACTGCTACCTGATCTCTCAGTGTCTTCGAGTGCGTGTCTACACATCGTCCATTAGGAGATACAACTTCATGCTGTGGCTGTACCCAATGTATGACCAAGACCCTGTGGGAATTCCCTTCATGGTCGATGTTACTCCTTGTGAGAACTATGCCTCTCTTGGCATTTCTTCTCAGCCTCCTTGGCTCTATCTCGATAAGAGCCCAAACACAGACAATACTGTACAGCAGAACATCAACCCTCAGTGGCTGAACCTGTTCTCAAACAATTACGCGTCTAACTGCCCAATCATTCGAGTGGAGATGCTCGCCAGTAACGGAGCAACTCTAGTTACAGACCGCTTAGCCCTCGTGAACCCAACAGTTCCAACTTCATCAAGGATAGACATAAAGACTGATCAGACCTTTACTATGGCAATAAGGATCAAAGCCTTCACAATGTCAAAAAATAACTATCTCTCCTTGAACGTGAGAGTCTGTGGTGCAGAGACGATAACCCTTTCTTCATCAGCAGCAAGGAACTATATCGAAGGCATCGTACTCGGAGATCCAAACAGCATGTCTGATTCAACAAGGTATATCCTTATCCCTCAGTCCACCTTTGCCACCTGGTTCTAAGTGAGCCCTAACGGAGATGCTTGCTCAATCGACCAGTATACCCTTTGGCACACAACTACTCCTCTAGCACCCATGCCTGATACAGGTGTATTGCTGACAGGCTCTCTTGGCAACTACATGCTCAAGATTGACAAAACTGTGGCTACCAATTCCAGGTCCTTCTTCATCAGGGCAAGAACTAGGGGACTCAACACTGTTGATTAGCAAGTTTCTTGGGTAATTTGCCCTAAAACAGGTGGAGTCACAATTACTCCTCCTCTCGCTTATACCCCTACCATTGTCGATGTAACAAGCTAGGGCAAGGTGACTTTGGCCTCGAATTCTCTCTATTAGAGGATAAATTATCGAGCTACAGGAAACGATGCAAACGCTAATTTCGCATAGTGGACTTTTACCGAACACTATGCAGGTTGCGGCGTGTTTTGGAAGTACGCCGTTTCGGCAGATAGCAACAATTCCCCTTATGTGACTTTCCCTGAGCCTGGATACTCCCTATCAGGTAACTGTTACTTAATCAGCCAGTGTCTTAGAGTGAGAATATATACATACTACATCCGAAGGTACACCTTTAATCTGCTAGCGTACCCAGTCCATGGACAAGACCCTGTGTCAATTCCATACTTTGTAGACGTGACACCTTGTTACACTCAAACTAGCTTCTATAAGTTGAGAGATCCTGATCAGCTTGTAATTGATCGAAGCTACTCAAATGGTAACATCGTACAGAACAACATCTATTCTACCTACTACAATAATTACTACAACAGCAGGACACATGAATGCCAAATTGTCCGCTACGAACTTTAAACTACTTCAGGAGCCGTTCTCAATGACGCAAGAGTAACTTTACAGAACGATGAAAGCTGGAATTCTGCCAGGTTTGACGTGCGTAACGACGCACCTTTGACAATTTCGTTCAGAATCAATGCTATCACAATGAGTAGAAGTGCTTACTAAACGCTTACAGTCAGAATTTGCGGTAACGAAAATCTCTCTCTTACGAGTTCAAGCAGGAGATTCCACTTGCTTGGATACGTTAGAGGTGACCCTCACTCAATGTCGGAGAGCACTAGGTACCTTGTAATCACTCAGAGCACATTCCACTCCTATTTTGCGATATCTCCCTCCAATGATCCTTGTGCCATCGATCATTACTCTATATACAGCTCAGTCAACCCTCTTGTGCCTTGGCCTTCTTCTGACACCTCAGTCAGGTTTACAGGTTCGTATGGAAGCCATAAGCTTATGATTGACAAGACTGTGCCAACCAACACCAAGTCGGTTTGGATTAGAGCGAGAACGAGAGGCCTGGTGACGATAGACCAATAAATTGACTTCGTTATCTGTCCTGCCACAGGAGGCAACACTATCACTCCTCCCGCTGAGTCTATGCCTAAGCAACGAGACATCACAGGAGGGTCAGAGGTAACTCTGGTCAACGGTGCTCTCTATCATCAGATTGACTAGTACTCATCTGGTGGTGCAGCTAACCTGCCATTCCCTCAGTGGACAATTCAGAGCGTCTTCGAAGACTGTGGACAATTTTGGAAATATGCTATAACCGGTATGTCACACAGTAACTACCTTCAGTTCCCTGAGCCAGGGTATTCCCTCACTAGCCACTGCACTTAAATTAACCAGTGTCTGAAAGTTAGAGTCACTAACACCAACAACCCAGTGCAGGTCACCTTCTAGCTACAGCTATGGCCAATCATGGGGCAAGACCCAGTGTCTATCCCTTACTACGTGGACATCAGTCCTTGCAGGACATGCACCCTCTACATCACCTCACAACCTTCTGATTTGGTCATCGATAGAACAGCTGAGAGTGGCAATATCAACCAGTACCCAATTTCACCCACTTATCATAACCTCTTTGCCTCGAACAAACTCAGTTATTGTCCTGTTCTGGACTATCTGCTAAAAGACACAATTGGAAATGCTCTTAATAACCCTAAAATAACTCTAGTCAACCCTGGAAATCCTCCAACAGCACGTATAGACGTGCGTAATGATATTGGCTTCACTCAGAACCTGAGAATCCAGGGGTATACGATGAACAAGAATACATACTTAAACCTGAAAATTAGGGTTTGTGGTGAAGAAACAATTGCTCTTACATCAAGTTCCACTGTCTCCTTCCTTCTAGGCATTGCTAGAGGAATACCAGCTCTGCTTCCTGATGCGGATAGGTATTTCTCTCTTGATCATGAGACAATGATGGCTTACTTTTCAGTGTCTCCAGCTAATGATCCTTGTATACTGAACTTCTTTGAAAGAGTTTTCACACCTGAGCAACTTGGAGTCAAGCCATCTCTCAACAACGAAGTGTTCTTGACGGGCTCTTTTGGCAACAGTGACTTCCTCAGGTTTGATAAAACTGTGGCTACTAATGTACAGACAGTCAAACTGAGAGCACAAACAAGAGGGCTTGTAGACGTCCACAAGGTCTTCGAGTATGTAGTTTGCCCAGCTACTGGAGGCAATACTATCGTAAAGCCTATAACCCATTGGGAGTAGATCGTCAATTACAATGGCCAGAACATGAAGAGGAGGATTGCCTGGCAGAACTAGCAGCTCCAAATATCTGACGTTGGATAGACAAGCACTGCAGTAGATCTGAGAATTAAGGCTACTGGAGGTGAAATGATCATACTCACAGATGAGGAGCTCTATATGCAAATTGACGTTGATTCTTCTGGGTCGTAAGCCAACATTCCTTTCAATGGCTGGGCCATCTCAGACGTTTACAGAGGCTGTGGAACTTTCGAAAAGTACTCAATCACAGCTAACACTTCGACGTTGAATATGTTGCAATTCCCGGAGCCAGGACTGACACTTGAAACTGACTGCACATTGATTACTCTGTGTTTGAATGTGCGTGTAATTGATACCTCTCAGCCTGGAATAATTAGGTTCAGACTGCACTTACACCCTGTGGTTACCCAAGACTCTGTTTCAGTGCCCTTTGTCATTGACCTCACACCTTGTCGAACTGCCTCAATTACAGTTCCAGAACCACCTCCAGATCTGACTCTTGATCGAACTGATGTGATTGGCAACACGTTGTCCTTTGCAATCGAGCCAACGTACAAAGCTTATTTGGTCAACAGCTAAGATAGTCATTGCCCATACCTGGAGTACGACATTCTTGACAACAGCGGAGCAGCTCTTACAAGCAATTTCGTAGGTATGATAAACAAAGAAACTCCTGCTTCCACGAGGCTGACTGTGAAGAATGATGTGCCGTTCGTTCTAGCTGTCCGCATTAAAGCAATTACGATGTCCATCAACAACTACATGACTTTAAACATAAGAGTCTGTGGAACTGAGTAGCTCTCCCTGGTACATGTAGCCAAATAAACCTTCATCACAGGACAAGAGGCCGGAGATTCTTCAGCAATGAGTGATGAGGTTCGTTACCTCACAATTCCAGAAATTGACTTCGCCTAGTACTATGCATTTGCACCAGTCGGAGACTCGTGCACGGTCAATCATTACGAGATATATAGACCTCCAACAATCGTTAACGTTGGAGGTATGGTCATTGAGGTTCAACAGCCTGTTGATAACTAAGTGTAGCTCGCAGGAACTCTATCAAGCTATGTATTAAAGTTGGACAGATCAGCTGGAGTTGGCATCAAGACGATTCAACTCAGAGCGAGGACAAGAGGTTTTGTCACAATTGACAAGGAGGTTGAGTTCACAATTTGTCCCAACTAGGGCTCAGCAAGAGTGACTCCACCCACTCCTTACTCACCAACAACCATTGATGCAACAGGAGGTGCTGTTATCAACCTTTAACTAGGCTCTCTCTACGCCAAGGTAAATGTTGGGGCATCAGGCACTGAAGCAAATGTCCCATTTACAGCCTGGTCGATTGAAGACATTTACCCTGGGTGTGGACTGTTCTGGAAGTATGCGATAACAGGAACGAGCACCAACCTACAAAAGTTGCAGTATCCTGAACCAGGAAAAGTCCTTGATGTGGACTGTACTCGTATCACAGACTGTCTGAATATTAGAGTTGTGAACACAGCTAATCCTTCCATAATCACCTTTACTCTTTAGCTCTTCCCTCAGTTCAAGGGTAATCCAATTGAAGTGCCTTTCGTGATTGATGTGACTCCTTGCAACACTTACTCCTTGAGTGTGCCAGTACAACCTTCAGATCTTGTTTTAGATAGAGAAATAATTTCAGGTAGCACAACTGAACAAGCTGTTACGCCCTCATTAAGTAACCTTTTCGTATCTTCAAACTCACTTTGCCCAATCACAGACTTTGATCTCTTGGACAACAGTGGAGTAGTCCTTGCTGACTCCAACGTAATAATGCAAGGCAAAACCACCCCTTCTTCGACAAGCCTCGTGATAGCAAATACAAGGGCATTCAACATGGCAGTCAGACTGAAAGCAATTTCAATGACCAAAAACACCTTCATGTCCTTCAATATCAGAGTGTGTGGAACAGAATCCCTTTCACTTGCCAATACAGAAATAGTGTCTTTCGTCTATGGTCAAGTGACAGGCAGTACTTCTGGCATGTCTGATTCCACCAGATACTTTAGCCTGCCTTAGAGCACCTTTGAAGGCTACTTCACGCTTTCTCCAACAAATGATCCTTGTTCAATAAAGAGCTACATTCTATACGAACAACAGACGCCCCAGGTTGTTTGGTCCTCTTCAGACACTAGATTGGCTGTGACAGGTATGTTTGGCTCGCAAGAACTGAAGTTTGACAAGACTGTACCAACCAACGGCCTTTTGTTTTATCTTCAAGCCAAATCTCGAGGTCTAGTATCGATTGAAAAGAGGATACAGTATTCAATTTGCCCCAGGGCGGGTGGTTCAAGAATAACTCCTCCAGCTGCTGAGCTGTTCTATTCCATCAACCTTGGAACTTCTGGAACGGCTGCAAACGCAAACTTTGCGCAATGGATAATTGAAGACATCTATCTCGGTTGTGGACAATTCTGGAGGTACGGCATCAGCGGGACTTCAGCAAACCTGCAGTATTTACAATATCCTG
>Ga0075467_10003300_pt1 | contig 12436 bp, 10 predicted proteins | sample DEB08_DNA_9_FD_75067 | JGI IMG/M metagenome (GOLD analysis project Ga0075467, IMG submission 75067) | Aqueous microbial communities from the Delaware River and Bay under freshwater to marine salinity gradient to study organic matter... | ecosystem: Environmental > Aquatic > Marine > Coastal ...
TTTGTTATCAACCTCGTCCAAAAGTTGTTTGTTTATGCCATAATATTGAGAATATTCCCGAATTGACGGGAAGTATTTAATGTCTTGTCGCTCCAGTTGTATTCTTAATACATTTGCTACATCGCACCATTTTAATGCTTTTTTGACATCATATTCGACACCGACTCCTAATTCTGAAATATATTTTGGTATCAATGTCGGAGGCCCACAAACTTTAACTTTCGCACCTAATTTTGCCAAACAAAAAATATTACTCAAGGCGACCCGGGAGTGCATAATATCTCCAAAAATTACAATTTTCTTACCTTCTAAATCGCCTAATTTCTCTCGCATCGAAAAAGCATCTAACAAAGCTTGCGTCGGATGTTCGTGTGTACCGTCACCAGCATTGATAATATTCGCATCAATTTTATTAGATAAAAACACCGGCGCACCAGGTGCCGGATGTCGCATCACAATCATATCTACTTTCATAGACAAAATATTATTGACGGTATCTAATAAAGTTTCTCCTTTTTTTACAGAAGAGCTTGACGAAGAGAAATTGACAACATCTGCCGAAAGGCGTTTTTCTGCTAATTCAAACGAAATCCGAGTTCGAGTCGAATTTTCAAAGAATAAATTCGCAATCGTCACATCACGCAATGCCGGCACTTTTTTAATCGGTTGATTGATGACGTTTTTGAACTGTTCAGCCGTTTCAAAAATCAATCGAATATCGTCTGCCGTGATATATTTAATTCCTAAAAGGTGTTTGGTACTTAATTCAGCCATTTTTTTATATAAATAAACCGTATCGATTTTTAAAACCGACACGGTTTGCGATTAACTATTTTTATTCGGCATTAAAACTACTTTATCTTCGCCATGAACGGCTTGCCACTCGACTTTTACGTAAGCATCGTCCAGAGTATCTACATCTAAACCCACATAATCTGGGTCAATCGGCACATCACGGTTGAAACGACGATTGATTAAAACCGCCAGTTCTACTTTTTCAGGTCGTCCGTAATGTTGAATGGCATTGAGTGCCGCATTTATTGTTCGTCCGCTATACAAAACATCATCTAAAAAGATGACTTTTTTGCGTTCGACGGTAAACGGCATTTCAATTGGATGTGGTACTAAAATCGTATCACGACGACGAAAATCGTCTCGATGAAAGGTCACATCTAATTTGCCATATTTTAAATCTACAAATCCCAGTTCTACCAATCGTTGATGAATCCTATCACTGAAATAGATTCCACGAGGTTGAATACCTACTAAACAGGATTCCGAAAAATCTCCGTGATTTTCAATCAATTGTTGACAAATTCGCTCAATCGTCAACCCCAAACGAGGCGATTCTAATATGGTTCTATTCATTGTTTTATGTTCGAGTGTTTGAGTGTTTGAATGTTCGAGTGTTTCCGTACGACAATATTTAAACACTCGAACATTTAAACATACAAACAAAAAACTACATATATTCTGGCATTTCAATACCCAATAAACCGACTGCCGTTTTCAGTGTTTGACCAACGATTTCATTCATTTGCAAACGAAAGGCTTTGGCTTCGTCCGATTCTACATTTCTAAAAATCGGTAAATCATGGTAAAATCTATGATACGTTTTCGCCAATTCATAAGCATATGTGGCGATTTCTGAAGGGTCGTAAGTTTTGGCTGCTTGTTGGATTTTTTCAGGAAACTGCTGCACCAAAACCAACAAATCTTTTTCTAAAGGTTGTAACGTATAATTTGCAGCGATAGACGCATCGTAATTACCAGCTTTTCTTTTTACAGACCGAGTTCTTACGTAAGCATTCTGAATATAAGGTCCAGTTTGTCCTTGCAAATCTAAAGATTCTTCAGGATTGAAAACCATTCTTCTTTTTGGATTGATTCTCAACATAAAATACTTCAATGCACCCATTCCGACTTTCGTCCAAATATCTAACTTTTCTTCGTCTGACAACTCACTTAAAGTTCCTCTTTCTTGTGATTCTGAAATAGATAAATTCACGACTTCATCCATCAAATCGTCCGCATCGACTACCGTTCCTTCCCGTGATTTCATTCTGCCTGTCGGCAAATCTACCATTCCGTAAGACAAGTGGAAAAAGCCGTCAATATTTGGCAAACCTAATGATCGCAAGGTTTCAAACAATACTTTGAAATGATAATCTTGTTCGTCACCGACGACATAAACCATTTTCTCCATATTATAATCTTCCGTCCGATTGTAAGCCATTCCAATATCTTGCGTAATGTAAACGGACGTTCCATTACTTCTCAAAACCAGTTTATGATCGAGTTTTTTATCCGACAAATCGATCCAAACCGAGTTATCGTCTTTTTGATAAAAAACTTCATTTTTTAAACCAGCTTCAATTTTATCTTTTCCTAATAAATAAGTATTCGATTCGTAATAATTCTTTTCAAAAGAAACGCCTAACCGTTCGTAAGTTTCGCCAAAACCACTGTAAACCCATTGATTCATTTTCTGCCACAACGCTCTAACTTCCGTGTCGTTTGCTTCCCATTTGAGGAGCATTTCGTTTACTTCCGCACCGAGTTTACTTTCGTTATTAAAATATTTATTTTTATAAACATTTTTAAAAAAATGTGATTTTACATCAAAATCAGCTTGTTTATCCTTTTTCTGATTGCTAATCAACTTCTTCACGTCCGTTTCTGCTAACCAATTTTCAAAAACAGTGTTAGCTTCTTTAGTTTGTTGCCAAGCGTCGTATTCTTCAGATAACTTATTATTAAAAATCACATAATACTTACCGACAAAATGATCACCTTTTAAACCAGCATCTTCTGGCGTTTCGCCATTTCCGAACTGTTCCCAAGCTAACATTGATTTACAAATATGCACACCTCTGTCGTTGATAACTTGCGTTGTCGTCACGTCATAACCTGCTGCTTCCACGATTTTCGCAGCCGACCAACCTAAAAGGTTATTTCGAATATGTCCTAAATGAAGTGGTTTATTGGTATTTGGAGAAGAAAATTCGACTAACACTTTTCGACCATTTGAAGGAGCAAAACCGTAATTTTCTGTGTTCAAAACAGTTTCCAAAAAGTCTATCCAATAGCTATTGGCAACAGATAAATTTAAAAAGCCTTTGACTACACTGTAATTTTCTACAATCGTTACATTTTCTTTCAAATACGCTCCCAACTCTTCCGCAATCATTGGCGGAGCTTTGCGAGCAATTTTTGAAAATGGAAAAACGACCACTGTATAATCTCCTTCAAACTCTTTCCGAGTCACGTTTACAGGTACTTTCGCAGCTGGAAAATCCTGTCCGTACAAGGCTGCAATCGCTGCAACAACCTCACTTTGTAATGTCGAAATAATATTCATTTTTGAGCTATGTTTTTATTTAGCTTTCTTAACTCGCAAAGGTAGGTTATTCGTTCCTTGTTTAATAGATTAAAGAGGATTTTTTGTGCGGTTCGTAATTGGGACGCTGAAAACACTGAAAATGCCGAAACTCGCTGAATGTTTGCTTCGCAAACTTTGAAATTATTACAAAACTATTTTATTATTCCTTAGCGTAGTTAAGCGTTTTCAGTGTCAATCAGCGTTTCAATACAATTAAAAACGTGCTGGATATTCTACATAATTTCGTGGTGTTTCGTATAGCCGAACGCTGACATCATATTTATCGTCCAGTTTTTCTTTTAAAATTTTCCAAATGACGATACAGATGTTTTCTGCTGTAGGATTTAGATTTTTAAACTCTTCCACTTCTAAATTCAAGTTTTTGTGGTCGAGTTTTTTTTCAATATCATTTTTAATAATATCTTTCAATATTTTTAAATCAATCAAATAACCCGTTTCCTCGTCAATCTCTCCTGATACACAAACTTCCATTTCGTAGTTGTGGCCGTGATAATATTTATTGTTACACAAACCAAAAATTTTTTCATTCTTTTCGTCTGACCAGTTTGGATTGTGTAAGCGATGTGCTGCGTTAAAGTGTGCTGTTCTAAATGCTGAAATTCTCATTTTATCAGTTTTCAGTAGGCCGTTTTCAATAAACAGATTATAATTAATTGTCTATTGTTTACTGAAAACTGCCTACTGATTATATTTTTCACAAGCCAAACAAAAACCTTTGCGAATGGTTTAATATCTGAAAACTAATCATCATCGAGCAATCGGGACAGGCTAAAAAAACTAATCACAAATCACTAATATCACTAATTATGATTAATTTTGTAATTTGCAGTTTAATAATGACAAATATATCATCTATACATCAATATTCCATCGAAGGAATCGGAGGAGAAACAATTGATTTTGAGGCGTTTAAAGGGAAGTATATTTTGGTCGTCAATGTAGCATCTGAGTGTGGTTACACACCTCAATATAAGCAGTTGCAGGAATTGTACGATAACTATAAAGATAAATTGGTAATTGTCGGTGTACCGTGTAATCAGTTCGGTGGACAAGAACCTGGCTCAGAAGCTGAAATACAAAAATTCTGTAAAGTTCGCTATGGCGTAACTTTTCCGTTGACGAAAAAGATCAATGTGAAAGGTAAGAACCAGCACGAGTTGTATAAGTTCTTGACAAACAAGTCATTAAATGGTGTTCAAGATAGCGAAGTACGTTGGAATTTTCATAAATATCTTCTCGATACTAAAGGTCATTTGATCAAAGTTTACCCTTCTTCCGCAAGTCCTTTTGAGGTAATTGACGAGCTGTAGTATTTATACGTGTTCTAATGTTTGAATGTTCAAATATTGTTGACACTCAAACATTCAAATAATTGAATCACCGAACAATCGAAATATCGAAAAAATCGGGACATTCGAATAAAGAAATGAAATTCAGTCAAGTCATCGGGCAGGCGAAGCCGAAAGCATTGTTGAAAGGTATGGTGGAAAGCGAACGGATTCCGCATGCACAGCTATTTTTGGGTGCGAAAGGTGCCGGAAATTTGGCGTTGGCAATGGCTTTTGCTCAGTTGACGTTGTGCGATAACCCGAAAGGTGGCGAGGCTTGTGGACGTTGTGTGAATTGTATCAAGGCGAAGAAAATGATTCACCCTGATATTCACTATTCGTATCCGACGGTGGGTTCAAAAGTCGTTGCAACTAACTTTTTGAAGGAATGGCGACAAGCGGTGGCCGAAAACCCGTACATGAACCTCAATCAATGGTTACAAAAAATCGGGGCTGAAAATAAACAAGGGAATATTAATAAAGACGAATGTTTGGCGATTGTTAAAAAGTTAAGTCTAAAAACATTTGAGGGAAAGTACAAAATTCTAATCATGTGGTTGCCCGAATTTTTGGGGAAAGAGGGGAACCGCTTATTGAAATTAATCGAAGAACCACCAGAAAATACGCTGTTTGTACTCGTTGCTGAAAATCAAGAATTGATTTTAAATACAATTTTGTCAAGATGTCAAATTGTCAAAATCAATCCGTTGCAAGATGAGGAAGTTGCACAAGGATTGGTAGAAAAGAAGGGCATTGGTGAAGAAGAGGCGATGACAATCGCTCGATTAGCAAACGGTGATTTTAATGAAGCGATGTTTTTGACCGAACATACGGAAAATGATAACGCTCAATTATTTTTGGAATGGTTCAGGAGTTGTTACAAAGGTAACGCAAAGGAATTGGTAACATTAACAGATAACTTGGCAAAGTTAGGGCGAGAAAATCAAAAGTATTTTTTGACCTATTCGCTACATTTTCTACGAGAATTAATGGTTTTGGGTGTCACCGGCAATGCCGAGAATATACGCTTACAAAGCACCGAAAAACAAACGGCTCTAAATATGAGTCGAGTAGTTGATTTTCAAAAAGTCAGAAAAATAAATGACTTAATCAACGAAGCAATTTTTCACGTAGAACGAAACGCCAACCCCAAAATCTTGTTTTTGGATACCTCAATTAAATTACATAAAGTTTTGAGAAAGCAGTGATTGGTGATTGATAATTGATAATTGGTTTACGACCAAAATTTATATCAATGCTTAATTTCCAAATATTAAATTCACTCAACTCAAAACAAACAACTTGGTAATCGGTAATTGGAATTAATTGTTTTTAAAATAGAAACCTATAAGGTTCTAAAAAATCTTACAGATTTACAATTAGATTGGTCAGTTTTGAATATTCGTAAATAACCAGTCGCCAATCACTAATCACCAATCATTATAAATTATGGGATGTGCAAGTTGTTCGACAGGTGGATGTGGAGTAAAAACTGTCGATGGAAAAAGTGCTTCGGGCTGCAAAGGAGAAGGCAGTTGCGGTTGCAATAAGAAAAATACTTACGATTGGTTATCAGATATTGAACTACCAGAATACAATGCGTTTGATGTCGTAGAAGTGAGCTTCAAAAATGGAGCAAGAAAGGGCTTTTATGTGAATCAAGGATTTTCTCGTGCAGAAACAGGAGATAACGTCGTCGTAGAAGCAGGAACAGGCTATGATGTAGGAACGATAACACTTTCAGGCGAGTTAGTCCGTTTGCAAATGAAGAAGAAAAAGGTATCGACAACAGCAGTATTGCCGAATATAATTCGTCGATGCAATGAACGTGATTTTGAAAAATTGCAGGATGCACGAAGTCTGGAGCAGCAAACAATGGTTCGAGCAAGGGTCATTGCTCGTTCGTTGAAACTGGATATGAAAATCGGTGATGTCGAATATCAAGGCGATCGCCGAAAAGCGACTTTCTATTATACGGCTGATGGACGGGTAGATTTTCGTGAATTGATAAAATTATTCGCAAAGGAGTTTAAGGTTAAAATCGAAATGCGTCAAATCGGTGCCAGACAAGAATCTGCACGAATTGGCGGCTTAGGCTCTTGTGGACGAGAGTTATGTTGCTCGACCTGGCTGACGGATTTTAAATCGGTTTCTACGGCTGCGGCTCGATATCAAAATTTGGCAATTAATCAATCAAAATTATCGGGGCAATGTGGGCGTTTGAAGTGTTGTTTGAATTATGAATTGGATAGTTATATGGATGCTTTAACGGATTTTCCGAAAAAAGCAGATGTTTTACTCACCGAGGCAGGAAAGGCAACCTTAGTGAAAACGGACATTTTCAAACGAACGATGTATTATGTTTATCGTGGTAGTAAAAATAATAAATTCTATCCATTAGATGTAGAACGGGTTAAGACAATACTGGCAATGAATGCCAACGGTAAAAAGCCTATCGAGTTAATGCCAACAGGCTATGAAACCATGATTGATGCAATTGAAGAACCTGATTATAAGGCAGTTAACGATGTCTTAGAATTAGCTCCTTTAGAGAAACGCAAACGTAAACGCAGTAGAAATCGTAAACGTAGTAGAGGTGAAACTCCGCAAAGAAATACGGTTAAAGGAATAGACAAACCAACTACTCAACAGGAGGCGAAACCTACTGCTAAAATATCAAAAACAAATACGAAAACAACTAAATCGAATAGGGGAACGAAGTCGAATAAATCGACGGATAGACCAGCTACGAAACCAATAAGTAAACAAAAGACTAGACCACAAAAGGCAAAGAAGACGGCAACTAAACCACCTCAGCAACAGGTAGATAAACCCGTTGCGGATAAGCAAAATACGAATCCACAAGAGGGACAACAGCCGAAAAGTGACAAGCCAAAAAGTAAATTTAAGAGGAGACGACGACCGAAAAGGACTAACGACAAACCAAAGGTAAATCCGCAAGCACCTCAACCAAAAAATCAAGAGGGGCAAAGCACGGAAAATCCTACGGAAAAGAAGAATTTTAAGCGTCGCCGTAGAAATCGGAACAGAAATCGGAATAGAAATAATGATACGAATAAGGGAGAATAGTGCTGTTATGCCTGATTACCCTTTAGGCTTTAAAGCCATTATTTTGATTAGAAAACAATGGCTTTGAAGCCGATGTTTATGCCATAAAAAGGGCAGCATCCATTCTTAGATTTTACAATTAGTTATTTCCGAGGTGTATAGGTTGATTTCTTATACTTTTTTTATAAAGCACACAAAAAGTTATATCATACTGGTTAAAATATTTTATTATTCATACTATTTTTATACAAAAAGTGACATTGAAATTAGTAATAAAAAAGGCAGTTTTTAATTAATCAAGTATTTTTTTCAAACTTTTATTCAGTTTGAAATAGCTGTATTTGAATTTAATCGAAAGAATCAAGCGACGCAATATTCATATATTTTGACCATAAATGCTGTGACAATCGACAATACAAAAGTCCGAAAAATGTAAATTATTAGTCAATTAAATGTAATTGAAAGACGTAGTATGACAATGAGTCTATTATAAATAAATTAAATATGTAGGACTTAGCAATAGGAAGGGTTGTGTATTATATGAAATACATATGTTAGTTTTAACTAATTCTTAATAGAAACCTAATTGTCATTCTATTTTACTATTAATATTTGTGACAACATTGTGACAGAAAAAAACTTATGTAACTATACTTTTGCAGTTAAATATGTGAAATACATGAGTGAGATTTCAATATACAAAACCATTACAGTAACCCACAAAACTACAAATCTCAAACAAATAAGTGATTATGTAGTGATGGGCCATAACGATGATCTAAAAGAATTATTGCACGATTTGAAGGCAAAGTTCGGTTTAGGTGAGCTATTGTATTTGTCTACCTGCAATCGTGTGCTATACCTTTTTACGACACCTTATGAGGTGAATGCAGACTTCACAAAACGTTTTCTTACGGCAATTAATCCGAAGTTTCAAGAAAAAAAGGCTGATAAACGAATAGATGAGGAAGTCCTTCGATACGAAGGGGTTCAAGCTGTTCATCACATCTATGAAGTGGCGGCCTCTGTTGACTCTTTAGTGGTCGGCGAACGAGAAATCTTGCGTCAATTGAGAGAGGCGTATCAGCAGTGTATAGATTGGGATTTGACAGGAGATAATCTGCGATTATTGATGCGTTATGTGGTGACTGGTGCGAAGAAAGTGTATGCTCATACTCGAATTGGTGAAAAACCTATTTCGGTTGTTTCGCTAGCTATTCAAAAGATGTTGAGTACGAAGTTTTCTCGTCGTTCTCGTATCCTGTTAGTTGGAGCAGGTCAAACGAATAACTTGGTTTCTAAATTTTTAGTAAAATACGAATACAATAACGTCACGGTTTTTAACCGTACATTCGAAAAGGCTGAAAAGTTAGCATCAAAATTTTCGAACGGCCAGGCATTGAGTTTAGATGAGTTGGCTCATTACAGAAAAGGATTCGATATTATTATTGCTTGTACTGGTTCTGTAAAACCTTTGATCACGAATGAGGTTTATGCCAATTTGTTGAATGGCGATGATCAACATAAATTAGTCATCGATTTATCAATTCCGAATAACGTGGATAGAGGTATTGCGGCAGCGCATGATGTAAATTATATCGAAATTGAGGATATTCGTCAATTAGCAAAAGTTAACTTAGCTTTCAGAGAAAGAGAAGTGACCAATGCTCGAGCGATTTTGACAGAGGAAATTGAAGAATTCGAGGTGCAATTTCGTCATCGTCAAGTAGAAATAGCGATGCGAGATATTCCCGTTCAGATGAAAGCGGTAAAGGTCAAAGCGATGAATGAAGTCTTCAAGAAAGAATTAGCGGATTTGGATGAAAATACCATCGACTTGATGGAACGAATGTTGTCTTATATGGAAAAAAAATGTATCAGTATTCCGATGAAAATGGCTAAAAAAATGGCAGTCGGTCAATAAAAAATAAATACTTGTTCGTTTTAAAGTCGTAAATCGCCATGTTGTTGTCAGCATGGCGATTTTGTTTTTATTATTAAAATCACATTCCAAGCGACTTCACTCGCCGCTCAATACTCCACCAACTCGCTCCAAAAAACAACACGATGAACGCAATTGCTACCAAATATGTCAGCATCGAAAAGTTATTATCCAAGCTAAAACCTTGTTCTGTTGTCCAATCCACAAAGAAGTAACGACCAACTGCCAGTGCTATAAACGTCAACACCACGACGCTTCCAAATAGTATGGCTAAGTTGCGGATCAAGACTTGACTAATCGTTTTGTGTCGATGACCAATTTGTAATAAAAGCTGAATATCTCGGCTTGATTCTGCGATGACCAATTGAAAATTCAGCATAAAAACCAAAAATGATAAGAAAACGATAATACCGCCAATTACACCAATGACGCTCAACAATAGTTGCAACAAGACTTTCAACTCTTCACCAATTACACGACCTCGACTAATTTCATAATTTTTCTCTTTTAAATAATCCATTAATTCTTGACTGTACGGATTGTCAGTAGAAAAAATCAGACGAGAAGGTTTTTCTGCAATTCCGTTGCCTAATTGTTTATTGGTATAATCCAAAAAAGACTGTGGTACAAGTATCGAATTAATTCTATCTGAAAATCCTGCAATTCGACCTTGATAACGTCGAGTTGTACCGTTGCCACTTACCGTAACTGTAAACGAAACTTGCTTAATCGTACTTTGCGTAAATTGCGGATAACCTTGACTCGGGGCAAACCCAAAATTGTATAACGCCAAATAATCTCGAGAAATCACCAGCGGAATTTCTCGATCACTCGGCGACCAATTCCAACCTCTCGGCTTCACATCCAGAAACATATCAGGAACGGCTTCCATAAACATTTCGCTATAAAAACCAAGCATTTGACTTGATGCCGACACTCGAAATTGATTTGATTTAAACGCACCAATTTCGTCCACAAAATCCTGTTGTTCCAACGCCTCAATTTCTTTTTTCGAAAAAGTCGAAGCACCGCCCAGCGTATTGAGTAAACTCACTTTTTTATTAATCATCAAATAGCCCTCTTCTCGACTATTCGATGTGCCGTCCATCAAACCTTGCAGATCTGAATAAAACTGCACGGCCTGCAACAGTAACAACATTCCGATAAATGTCCCAACTGCGGCACCCAAAATTTGCCATTTGTTCCGACCTTTCCACAATAACTTATTGAGTAGATTTTTCATTCTTCTAAAAACTAAGTGAGCAGGTGACTCGAAATCACCTGCTCACTATTCATGATTTTAATTTCTCACAAATAAAAACTTGATTCCCTTGTATAACCCCACAAAAATATATCCTAATGGTCCAGGTTTTGCTTTTGTGAAAAATCGAACACTCACACTCGAATATTGAATCTGTTTATCATAGCTGTTGAGTTGGCCTTTTAGTTGTTCGATTTGCGTATTCAATCGCTCCAGTTCTCGTTCAATTTCCAAAATATCGCTGACTTTGTCCGCTTTATTCAACAACTCTAAATAACGTTTGCGACTTTTTTTCGCATTTTCCAAACGAATGTCCATGTCGGCATACGCTTCCGTTACATCTTGCGAATACACATTTCGACTCTCGACCTCGCCCATTGTCGCCACCTCGTCCATGAATGCATTCAACTTTTCCGCAGGAATTCGAACCGTCACGTTATCAATATCCGAACTCACCATATAACCTCCTTGACGCTTTGCTTTCGCAATAACGGCCTTCGTTTGTTCCTCAATTTCATCGACTTCGATTCGCATTGAAGCGTTGTAAATAATTTTGCGTTCGGTTTCTTTTACTTTTTTATCAATATCATAACTGGCTTCCGCCCTTTCGATATAGGCATAATCTGACTTTGCAGCAGAATTATAAGTCGTTGCACTGCAAGAAGTTAGCAGAATTCCGATCGTTATGATGATTGATACTTGAAATAGTTTTTTCATGTTTTTTATTTTTTAAGCCTCAGACGCTTTCCGTCATTCCTATTTGGTTCAGCATGACGGACATTATTTGGTTTTTAAATTATGACCTAATTTAAATGAACCGCCATCGCTTCCACATCACGAATCTGCACATCAATATTTTCACTCAACGTCGTTGCTAATGACAAACCAACGTAATTTATGGAAATCGGAAAACTTTTATGTTTTCTATCGACCAACACGGCAACTTCCACTTTCTTTGGAACAATATCCAACAAAACAGGCTGCATCGCATAGAAAATCGTGCGGCCAGTATTCGCTACATCATCCACAAAAATCAAGGCTTTCCCTTCAAGCTCATCCAAAGGCGTTTGGATTTCTACGGCTTTCGCCAATGGTGCAGCGGGATTTAACATGACTTGTGTCATCAAAAAAGTCGGTTTTGCAACTTCAATCGAGTTGATTGCCTCTAATAACATCTGGGCAAACCCCAAACCATTATTATTAATACCAATAAGGTAAACTTCCGTTTCGTCATGGTTTTGTTCCAATATTTGAATCGCCAAACGCTTAATTTTTTGCTTTATCTGTTGTTCGTTTAATATAAGTGCCATTTTAGTTTATGTTATTTTGTAGTTGTAGTAGTTATTAGTTGCTCTTGATATGATTAGAAACTTTGAGTTTAAAGCTTCCAAAGTCAAAATTTTTAACCGATTTTTCCGTTCTTACGAACAAAA
>Ga0075467_10003305_pt1 | contig 12428 bp, 9 predicted proteins | sample DEB08_DNA_9_FD_75067 | JGI IMG/M metagenome (GOLD analysis project Ga0075467, IMG submission 75067) | Aqueous microbial communities from the Delaware River and Bay under freshwater to marine salinity gradient to study organic matter... | ecosystem: Environmental > Aquatic > Marine > Coastal ...
AGCCCAGTTCGTGCAGATGGAGGTAGCTATCGGAGATAGCATTATCAATCCAGGTTTCCTCCCGCCCAGAACATCCTTCGAGAACTTCGTGGAATGCAGTATCCATTTTCACATCAAAGGGCTTTTTCCTTATTGCCCTTGCTAGTCCGTGGGGGATGTGGAATCGCTGGTCCAGCGGGATGATCCCGCGCATGAGCGGAGAGAACCAATAGATCTCGCCGTCATCAGCCATCGGAAAAACACCTTCAGTGTAAGCACCTAAGAGGATATGAGGTGGTATTCTTTCCATATGGATGGATGGATGCGCTGTATGTGACTGATAATGCATACTATGAAGTAATACCCGATAAAACAGAGAAAATTACAGATGATTGTTTGAATTGGCTTCATGCTCCAGCGCGGCTGAATCACGCTCCTGCATGGTAGCTAGAATGGCTTCAGCTTGTTCTTCATCCTCATCAGCGACGGCCAGCCTGATACCAGCCGACATCGTAAGGTGAGGAGCAAATGTACCCATGACCTCATCCAAGATAGTAGATTCAATACCATGGCTTCCCAGCTCCAATTTGGCGAGCTGGGCCGGCATAAGCATTAAGTATTTCTTGATGACGATCATGCAAAAAAAGGTGAACTATTTACTATTCTGCTCCGAGAGTTTGGGAGCCTCTGGTGAGAACAGATGTCCGCAGTTGCCCGGATATACACTGTGTTACCCTCCTTGGAATCGTAGGTTTGAAAGCCATCGAACCCATTTTTTAGCGGTTTCCAGATGATTTTCATTCCCGCTGGCTCTACGCTGAGCTCAGCCCGAATCGTTGCTGGATACGCCACTGTAGTGGTCAGAATGGCCAGGATTACTAGAAATTTCATCAAATTGAGGATATTCCGAAGGGGCAACGGGGGCAACCTTGAAATAAAATCCAGGAAAAGTTGGTGAAACTATAGGAAATCCTGCTTGACTCAGCGCCTGACCGGCACTATTCCCTGCCCTCCGCAACACCAACACTATTTTTCCTATGGCCACTACAGAAGTTATTCTCCGCGAAAAAATCAACTCACTCGGATCCGAGGCAGATGTTGTCACCGTCAAGGCAGGCTACGCCCGCAACTACCTCATTCCTCAAGGTAAAGCCTTCGAGGCCACCAAGGCGAACCTCAACCATCTTGAGTCCCTTAAAACGCAGCGCGTCAAGCGTGAAGCCGAGGATCTCGAAAACGCCACTAAACTAGCTGGTAAAATTAAGAAGCTCAAACTCTCTTTCACTTTGGAGACCGGACAAGGCGGCAAGGCATTTGGTTCGATCACCAACATTGACATCCACAAGGAGCTCGTTGAAAAAGGTATCGAGATTGACCGTCACATCATCCATCTTGAGGGCCCGATCAAGACATCAGGCAAGCAGTCCATAGAGATCAAGCTCCATCCGGAGATCACCTCTACCCTCAACATTGACGTCAAAGTTGCAGGTGACACAGCTGAGGCGTAAGCATCACATCTACCCTTTCATGGGGTAGCTAGCTTGCCGGAATACGGAGGGGCTTTTTTTTGGGGCCGAGGTCACGGTAATTTCGTGAGAGGTTCAAATCAGCCACGTGGGCTGTTGCTTGGGCTATCATTTGGGCCCATCCTCGAATCACACCTTATGCAGCTTCAATGATTCCAACCAATCATTCAGAGTAGCAAAGAGATGTTGGCTGCCGGCGCCACGGAATGGCTCGTGGCGCATATCATCAAGTTCCTCGTATCGCTTTGTTTGGTTTGGGAGACGGGCAAAGATATCACGCGCAAGCTCTGGCGGACAAACCGGGTCTTGTCCACCTTGGGTATAGAGTAGTGGAATGGCTTCCGGAATCTCTCCGATCTTCTGACTCAAAAGCTCGGCAAAATCCAGCAATGTGATTGCCCACCCCAGTGATATCCTGTTGTGCCAGAGCTGGTGTTTGGGTGCGCTTGAGCTGGGTTCGTCAGTCGCGCAACCAGCTTCCTTTTGCTTTTCCTCGGAAGTTGAGCTGCATGCTTCGCGAACCACTCCAGTGGAGCAGGTCAAGGATGGCAGCAACGGTGCTAGCAGCCTGCTGCACATTAGAAAAAATGGCGCCCTGTCATGACCAGGCTCCAAGAGCGGTGATGACAACCAGGCAAAACGAGGAATGGGAAGCCTCCCCTGCCCGGCAAGCACAAGATGACGGGCGGCCAGCAGCCCCCCCATTGAGTGTCCCATCACGCCATAAGGTAAATTTCCCCTGCTGACTATTGCCCCCAGCGTATCCCTGATTATAGAGTCTAATAAATCAACATCACCGCAGTGACCTCGTTTCCCGGGACTGCGGCCATGCCCGGGTAGTTCTGTGATGGTGCAGCGGACGCCACGATTGGTAAATGGATGCAGCACATCAAGATAGCGCTCTGCGTAGTCGCCCTGGCCGTGATAAAAAATAGCCTCGGCACACACAGGCATGGTATCTTCCGGGTGGAGCACAAGTCGGTGCAACAAATGCCCCTCTACCTGCACGCGTAGCGACTCCTCTCTCATTTATTTCAATGTTTGAGCAAGCTCCTTGAATAGATCGGAGTCCTCGGTGCGGCCCAAGGCGCTTAGGCTGTTGCGCATCTCGGTAACGTAACGTAGCAAGACAAGGCCAAGGTGGCCAGAGTCGCGGACCGCAGAGCGGGCACTATCAGATATTTCCGGATGCAATCGAAGCAGTGTGTCGGTGTCAAATTTACGACCTCCATGGAAACAATCGATCAAATGGGATGCGCCATTAATCTGAATGCGGGCAAGAAAATGCCCTGGGTAATTACAACCCTCCACCCTTGCCCCCATACGGCGTCCTAGCAACATGAAGAGACAGGCGAGACTGGTAGGGTTTCCCTTACGCAGATCGATGACCTTACAAAGATCATAGTTTTCTAGTGAATCCGCTTTTTTGGAATCGCCCTTGAATCGCCCACTTTTAAAGAGCCAGCGCCTAAGCTCATTCGCACTTGGCGAGGCAAAGTCTTTGGCAACCTCATCAGCGAGCAAGTCGAGGCTATCCGAAAGTGATGGTCTCAGTGAGACTCCGTCATGCAAAAAATCACAGATCTGCCTAAGGAAATTTTCGAAGCTCTCCCAGTCATCACCCAAGGCTGATGCTCCATGAGTCGGAACTAACCATTCGCTACGCAGTGTTTCCCTTCTGCCCGGTTCGAGTAATCTGGAAAGTCGTTTTTTGCCCTTGGCGTTAATGGGGATTCCCAGCGCTGCCAAGTCGTGACTGATATCGCCCCTCATTTCGGAAAGCCGCTCACGCACTACAGGAAGCACGGCAGGATCCTTATCATCAAGCAAGCGGATCAGGTAGGGCAGGTCATCTATTATATCCTCCCTGACATCTCCTGATTGATCTGCTGGATTGGACACGGATTCATTCTACCCCGTAAGGGTGACATCGACCAATCATATTTGCATGAAAAAAGTCCCCGTATGACACTTCACACGAGGACTTTCTCAACCTTAAACAAAACAAACCTTAGTCTCACTCAACGGGCTTTGCTTCGTCCTCCTTCAGTTGCGGAGGTTCATCGGGCTCTGGTAATACCCCGAAGCGAAATCCTTCCATGTTAATCTTATCGAGTCTCGCTCGAATATCATCCGGCACTGCAGCCTTGTCTTGCTCGGTTTGATAGGGCCCCTCAAAAAGAACTCCCCCTTCCTTATCCTTCACGATGACTTCCCTCTTGCCGTTGATTTTTTTCACGGTCACCGAGCCGGCATCATCCATCAATGTGATCGATGTCTGAGCATTGAAGTTGAACTTTTCATGTAATTTTTCAGGTATTCCTTGGGGGAGTTTCATATCGCCATGCTGCTCGTCAAAAAACTCTTTCATATCAAATTCCACACCACCGTTCCTCTCTAACTGCTTGCGCATTTCCTTGAGGCGCCTCTTCATCATGCCCTCAATGCGATTGCGTTCGATTCTGGGGAGATGTCCCATGCCCCGCCATAACGGATCATCCTCTGGCTCTCCAAGGTCGTGATGCTGGTGCCGGTTGTCTGTGCGTTTGCCAAGAACGACTTTTCTCTCCACCACCTTGCCTTTTTGAATGAATTTGATGACGACTTCGTCACCAGGATTTCTGGCAATGACTGCTTTGCGAAGATCCTCGAAGTCTCCTGTTTTTTTGCCATCACATTCAGTGACTACATCATGCATTTTGATGCCGGCCTTTTCTGCAGCCGAGTCAGGGCAAACATGAAAAATGGTGAGCCCATTACCGGGTTCAAGGCCGAGATGCCCTGCTAGGGCCTCTGAAACTGGAGCGCCGCCAAGCCCTATCCAGGCTAGTTGCTTCTCGTTTCTATTTTCCTTCGGGGCCAGCTTCGCAGCGGCATCCTTGTTCTGTCTCTCATTATGGCTTGGTTCATTGTTTGCATGAGGGCTTTCAATGGCCGCCGCAGGCAGGATCAGGGTAAGAGAAGTCAATCCAGTAAGCATCATTGCGTAATTATTACTACGTTTGGTCGTTTTCATTTTGTTGTTGGTGTAGTTTATTACCATTATGTTAAATCGTGAAGTTAGAGAGAAGGTTGCACAGCATCACAAACCTTCTGTCACTATAGCGCACGGATCAGAAATTCTTGTCTCATAAAACTAATATGTTTCGACTGGAATTAAAACATACTCCACCCCTGGACGGGTAATCATGACCTCGCGGCCGTCCGCGGCCCTCACCTTGACCCGATCAACATATTCGACTCGGATGCAGCGATGCGGCATATTCTGACCGGCAAGAACCACACCCTGGTCGATGGTATTGGTGATTTTGTGAGTCAGCGATTCCTGCTTAAGTAAATCCTCTCCGGACTTTGAAGAACCCGCAAAAACAAGGTTTGATTCGTTCAATAAAGAGTTTCCAGGATAAGCTTTTGCCACGGAATCCGCAGTTGGCGCCTTCTTCAAGAAACCTGTCATCATCAGTGCCGTGACAGCGCCGAGTATTGCCACAGCTGCAGCTGAGCTTAACATGCCGAGGCCATAACGTTTGCGTGCCTTTTTTCTACTTTGGTATCCTGTGTCAAAGTCAACCAGCTTCTCCTCCACAGGCACCCGTTCATGCCAATTGTCCATGGCAGAGACCATGCGCTCGATCATATTCCCAGGCATGGTGGAGGGCGCTATCTGCTGAAGGTGGATTTCAAGTTTTTCGAAACTTTCAAGGGCACTTAGGGTATGGTCCCCGGCATCCGTCATGGAGCACTCGAGCCGGGAAAAAAGCTCGGCTGAAATGTTCATAGGCATGAGTCGCCCGAGCTGCTGCTCAAGCTCAAGCAGATCTTCGGACAGTTCATGATCTGAATTTAATGACATGGTGTTTTGTTTTTGTTATACTTCGGAATTAAAACCTCTATTTTTTTCCTCATCAGATATCGTTATGATCTCTGGAAAGTCCCAGCCCCTTGCGGAGTTGTCTGAGTCCATAGCGATACCGGGAGGCTACCGTATTGAGCGAAACACCAAAGGTCTCACCGATTTCGGCAAAGGTATGCCCACCCCAGATTTTCATGATGATTACCTCGGAAAACTTGGTTGGCAGCTTTTTCAATTCTCTTTCCAAGAGCAGACGTTTTTCATCATTTGAAGCGTCACTGTGAAACCATGGGTCGGTAACACCACCGGTTTCAGCCTTACGATCGGCTTCCGCTTTTTTTTCCCGCTTGGTTCGACGGTCGTTCTTACGGCCAAGGTCGATGGCACGTCGACGTATGGCCGTGTAAAGGAACGGCTTCCAAGATTCCTGTCCACCATCGAAGGTTCCTTCCTCCACCATGCGAGCGAGCTTGACGAGGGCGTCTTGCAGCACATCCTCGGCATCTTCTGAGGTGCGGGTTTGCTGTCGTGCGAACAAAAGCATCCGGGAGCCGTTTTCAGCCAGCCACTGCCCCCATTGAGAATTTGACTTCTTCACGGGTGTAGATGGCCCTTTGCTGCCACCAGCTGCATCCATTCTGATGGTGTTTTCAGGCTCATGTTCCGACGAGGCTGCCATCACATATTGTGCGGGATTGATTTGACGATGATTCAAAGTATTATTGTTTTCATCCCCCATAGCGCTACATCAAAGATCCTTTGTTTAATAAGAATGAGAAAAACTTAGCATCGATGTACTATTTGTAACGTTCTTTCTTAATCTTGCCGCCCGAATAAACGCCCCGTGAGTGATGTTGAGGCGGCAATTTCCTCGGGGCTTCCTGTGGCGACCACCTTACCCCCGTGTTTGCCTCCGCCGGGCCCAAGATCAATGATCCAGTCTGATGCGCGGATGACATCAAGATTGTGCTCAACGATGATTAGCGAGTTTCCGGCGTCACAAAGCTGGTGCAGAACCTCAAGAAGAACCTGCACGTCATTGTAATGCAATCCTGTGGTAGGTTCATCAAGCAGGTAGAGGCAGTGACCTGAATTTGGCCGCGATAGCTCGTCGGCTAGTTTGACGCGTTGGGCTTCACCACCAGAAAGCGTATTGGCTGCCTGTCCCAGATGGATGTAGCCAAGGCCCACATCACAGAGCGAAGTCAAAATGCGCTTCAGCTTTGGCACGTTTTGAAAGAAACCGAGGGCCTCCCCAGCGGTCATTTCAAGCACCTCGGCGATATTGCGGCCTTTGTAGGTGACTTCCAGCGTTTCCCGATTGTAGCGACGTCCTGCACAGGAATCACAGCTCACGTAGGCATCGTTGAGAAAGTGCATATCAATGCGTATCGAACCATCACCCTGGCATTTTTCACATCGCCCACCCTTCACATTGAAACTAAACCGGCCAGAACTGTAGCCCCGTTGTCTTGAGAGGGGCAACTTGGCAAACAGAGCGCGAATCAGATCATAGGCACCGGTGTAGGTTGCCGGATTTGAACGTGGACTGCGGCCTAGTGGTTTTTGGTCGACCACCACCACCTTATCGAGCTGATCGATGCCCTCGATAGCGTCATGAGCGCCAGGAGTCGCCGTTGACCGGTAAAAGTGCCGTTCCAAAGCACGACGCAATATCGTGTCAATCAAGGTCGATTTGCCACTACCGCTCGGGCCGGTAACGGCAACGATCATGCCAAGCGGCACCGTTACATCGATGCCGCGCAGATTATGCTCGCGGGCATTGCGAATCACCAGTTCACCGGTCTTCTTGTTACGAGTATTGGCCTTGAATTGTGAGGCATCGCCAGCCAACCACTGACCAGTAATGGAATCCTTGTTGTTTGCCACTTCATCAGGCGTGCCCGCGGCAAGTAATTGCCCGCCGCGCTTACCGGCTTCAGGTCCAATATCGATCAGCCAGTCAGCAGCCCGAATCATCTCCTCATCGTGCTCGACAACCACCACGGTATTGCCAATGTCACGCAGGCGCTTCAAGGCATCGATCAGGCGCGCATTATCAGTGCTGTGCAGCCCGATACTTGGCTCATCCAAGACATAGATCACGCCGGATAAGCCGGCACCAATCTGGGTAGCCAGACGGATACGCTGGGCCTCACCACCGGAGAGCGTATTGCTGGCCCGGTCAAGCGTGAGATAGGAAAGCCCGACATCATCCAGGAATTGAAGTCGCCGCTTGACCTCGCCCAAGACCCCGATCAGGGCCTCGCTGCTGCCCTCAGGCATGCGTAGTTTTTTGAGCCATGCCAAGGTGTCTTCCACAGCCATGGCGCAGAGCTGGTCGATAGCAAGCATCTCTCCGTCTTCGCCCTCCAACATCACCGCAAGGATCTCAGGTTTAAGCCTGCGCCCCTTACAGCAGGAGCATGGGTTAGATGTCATGAAGCGGTTCATGCTACGGCGCACGGCATTGCCTTTACTCTCCCTGGAAAACCGCTCAACCATCGGGCAGAGACCCTCGAAGCCCTGATTTTTATCTCCATGAAAAAGCAAGTCTTTGAATGCTTGGTCAAGACTCTCGAACGGGGCGTTGATATCAATCCCCATGGTGGTGGCTAACAGGTTGATTTTTTTGCTTTGCAAGCCCTTCTTGCGTTTATTGCTTTTCCAAATGACGATAGCGTCTTCAGAGATGGATTTACTGGCATCAGGAACCAGTAAATCCGGATCACATGCCAGCTCCGTGCCCAAACCATGACAGGCTGAGCAAGCACCGTAGCGTGAATTGAATGAAAAATGCTTTGGGGAGAGTGCCGGCAGCTCAAAGCCGGTCGCAGGATTACGGTAACTTGTCAGCAATGACACCTCATGAAAATCATCATCATCAGGCTCCGCCACCAGAGCCATCAGCTGACTACCGCAAACGCGAAGCGAGGTTTCCACAGAGTCTGCCAACCTACTCATCACACCCTCACGGACGACGAGCCGGTCCACAACAACTTCAATGTTGCTGACCTGCTCAGGCCACTGAGAGGCCGCATCATCAAGCTCGAGAATTTCACCGTTGACTCGCACCCGGACGAATCCTTGACGTTGCAGATTTTCGAGTAGTGCGGAGACATCTGCAGATTCAGCCAATGGGATCGGAGCAAGGATCACCAGTTTGGTTTTTTCAGGGCTGGCTGCGAGGGAATCGATGATGTCCTCAGTCGTCATTTTCTTAAGCCGATCCCCAGTCGTGGGATCGTGAGGAATGCCCATACTGGCGTAAAGAATCCTCAAGTAGTCATAAATTTCAGTGGCCGTCGCGATGGTCGAGCGAGGGTTCATACCTCCGCTGCGCTGTTCAATGGCGATGGCGGGACTTAATCCATCAATGGAGTCCACATCCGGTTTATCGAGCTGGTGGAGAAACTGTCGGGCATAGATACTCAGGCTTTCCACATAGCGCCTCTGCCCCTCTGCATAGAGGGTATGGAAGGCAAGCGAAGACTTACCACTGCCACTGGGACCTGTAATGACCACCAGCTTGCCGCGCGGAATCTCAACGTCAATATCACGCAAGTTATGCTGCCTTGCTCCTTTGATGATGATTGCGTCCACATCGCTATCTAGCCCACCGAGCGGGAGAAATCCATCGTACATTGAGATTACTTGTCTTTTAGTCCTTCCCCATATTACTATCCGGCATCGTTCAAAGTGTCACTGCTCTTTGTTTTTTGACATGTCGTATCATTTCATCATGAAGCTACTACCTTCCCTGCCTTGTATGGCTGCGATCGGGATGGCTGTGCTTAGCTCTTCATGCATCCGAGGACTTCGTGTGGAAATGCGACAACCTGTAGATCGACTTGCAGCTGTCGGCACCACCAGGTTTGAAACAGTAGCCACCGACACAGTGAGAACACCATGGACCAGCGGTAATCATGTTGAGATACTGGTTAATGGGGATGAAATCTTCCCCGCAATGCTCGACGACATCAAGAATGCGAAAAAGAGCATTTGCTTTGAGACTTATCTATTCATCAAGGGCAAGATGGCTAGCCAGTTTGTTAACGCTTTTTGTGAGCGCGCCCGTGCTGGGGTGAACGTGCATGTCATTCTCGATTCCATGGGTGCTATGAACATGGGAGATACCAACTACCAGCGCATGATCAAGGCTGGGGTCGATGTGAAACTCTACCATCCGCTCAACCTCAGAAATCTGCTCCGTTACAATGTCCGCGACCATCGCAAAATCATGGTGATTGATGGTAAAACCGGTTACTCAGGTGGGTGCGGCGTTGCCGACTTTTGGATGGGTAATGCTCAGAGCTCAGAGCACTGGCGAGAAACCCACTACCGCTTGACCGGCCCCGTCGTCGCGCAGTTGCAACAAAACTTCAACGTGAACTGGGTAAAATGCGGGGGCAAACCTCTCTCAAGTGTCGCCTACTTCCCCCGTTTATACAGCACAGGCAAGATGATGGCACAGGCTTACATCGCCTCCCCAATTGATAAAAACTATGCCATTCCTCACATCTACCGCCAGGCGATGGCATCTGCCCGTAAAAGCATTGTCATTAAAAACTCCTACGTCTTTTTAGACAGAGCCATGATGAAAGCCGTCATCAATGCTCGCAAACGCGGTGTTCATGTGGAAATGATCCTCGCATGGGAACACACAGATGCCTGGCCCATAAGGCATCTTTCCATCTACCAATACCACAAACTGCTCAAGGCCGGAGTTCACATCTATGAGTATCGCCCATCGATGATTCATTGCAAAGTCATGGTCATCGACGAACTTTTCTCGATCATCGGATCTGCCAATATCGATCCACGCTCTCTCTACATTAATGATGAATCAAACGTAAACATCCTCGATGAAAGTTTCGCCAAGCGACAGCTGGACATCATCGCCAATGATAAGCTCGACTCACAGCGCGTCCTAAAGCCGCCATTTTTCTGGAACCCGATCACCATGCCTTCCCGGGCAGCGGTAACGATCATTTCGCCACAGCTCTGAGAGGCATCACTCAACCATTCTGAGCCAGTCATTGAGCGTGACATAAGCTGCGGCGTGACTACTTGACAAAGTCTGACGCCCATCTATTCTCCCCCCTTCTACCGCATTAGACAGGTTTAATGATTGCCTGAATCCAATAGATCAACTCATCCTAAACATCTAATAATCAGCTTTTTATGAATACAATCCGTACATTCCAGACCGGCTCCGGCACCGAAGGTAAATTCCACTCACTGCCCGCTCTTGAAGAAGCCGGGCTTGGAAAAATCTCACGTCTGCCTATTTCCATCCGTATCGTTCTCGAGTCCCTGCTCAGAAACTGTGACGGCCGCAAGGTCTCCGAGCAAGACGTCAAGAACCTCGCCGGTTGGAATGCCGTGAAGCCAGGCACCTATGAGGTCCCCTTCACCGTTGCCCGTGTTGTACTCCAGGATTTCACCGGCGTGCCGCTCGTGGTCGATCTCGCCGCCATGCGTAACGCAGCCGCCGAGGCTGGTGCCGATGCTTCCGTCGTCGAGCCCCTGGTTCCCGTAGACCTCGTCATCGACCACTCGGTCCAGGTTGACTTTGCCGGCTCCCAGAACGCTCTTGATCGTAACCTCCAGATCGAATTCATCCGCAACAAAGAGCGTTACCAGTTCCTCAAGTGGGGCCAGCAAGCCTTTGATACCTTCGGCGTGGTCCCTCCAGGCATCGGTATTGTTCACCAGGTCAACCTGGAATACCTCGCCAAGGGCGTGCTGGAAAAAGACGGCACCTACTACCCAGACACCCTCGTTGGCACTGACTCCCACACCACCATGATCAACGGCCTTGGCGTCGTTGGCTGGGGCGTTGGCGGTATTGAGGCCGAAGCAGGTATGCTCGGTCAACCCGTCACCTTCCTGGTCCCCGAAGTCGTCGGTGTTCATCTCTCCGGCAAGCTTGCCGAGGGTGTCACCGCCACTGACCTCACCCTGAGTATTACCCAGCTGCTGCGTGAGCACGGTGTTGTTGGCAAATTTGTCGAGTTCTACGGTCCGGGTGCCAACTCACTCTCATTGCCCGACCGCGCTACCGTCGCCAACATGGCCCCCGAATACGGTGCCACCATGGGTTTCTTCCCGATCGACAGCGAGACCATCGCCTACCTCCGTGGCACCGGCCGCTCCGAGGAAACCTGCGCTACGGTTGAGAACTACTTCAGAGCCCAGGAAATGTTCGGCATCCCTGAACAAGGTGAAATTGACTACTCCGTATCCATTGAGTTTGATATGGCCAGTGTTGTCCCCGCTGTCTCCGGACCGAAACGCCCGCAAGACCGTATTGACGTCACCGACCTCGGCTCCAAGTTCAACGAGCTGTTCACCGCCCCTGTAGCCGATGGTGGTTATGAACGCGCCGCCGAAACACGCAATGTCGCTATCGACCTTGAACTGAGCGCCCCTGCCGGATTCTCCGCCACGGGTGCCGAGCTACTCGAAGAGGCGGGCACAGCCGTTGAAACAAAAGCAGTACACGACAAACTACAACTCAAGCACGGCAGTGTTCTGATCGCCGCCATCACCTCCTGCACCAATACCAGTAACCCGAGTGTGATGCTCGCCGCGGGCCTTGTGGCTAAAAAGGCCAACGCACTCGGGCTCAACATCGCTCATTACGTCAAGACCTCGCTCGGACCCGGCTCCCGCGTGGTCACCGATTACCTCAATGCCACCAATCTGCAGAAAGAGCTCGACCAACTCGGCTTCCAGACCGTCGGTTATGGTTGCACCACCTGTATCGGTAACTCCGGTCCACTGGCACCTGAAATCGAGGACGCCATTAAAGAGGGTGACCTCATCGCCGCCTCTGTGCTATCTGGCAACCGTAACTTCGAGGCACGTGTGCATGGCTCCGTTCGCGCCAGTTTCCTGATGTCACCACCACTGGTGGTTGCCTACGCCATCGCAGGCCGGGTTGATCTCGATCTCGCCAATGACCCGATCGGCACAGACAAAGACGGTAACCTTGTTTACCTCAAGGATGTCTGGCCGAGCAGTGACGAGCTCAAGGAAGTCATCGACGCCGCCCTTGTACCCGA
>Ga0075467_10003306_pt1 | contig 12427 bp, 10 predicted proteins | sample DEB08_DNA_9_FD_75067 | JGI IMG/M metagenome (GOLD analysis project Ga0075467, IMG submission 75067) | Aqueous microbial communities from the Delaware River and Bay under freshwater to marine salinity gradient to study organic matter... | ecosystem: Environmental > Aquatic > Marine > Coastal ...
ACCGAACAACCCTTTTTGCATCGCCCAGGCTAGGGCGAGAACCCTAGCGGGTTCGACTAAATGCGAATGCATTTTGGACGCCAAAGGCGGTTCGAAGAACCGATTAAAAGACCTTAGTCTTTTAATCGTCAATCCCTTCTTCCAGAACGCAGACCTTCCAAACCGAACAACCCTTTTTGCATCGCCCAGGCTAGGGCGAGAACCCTAGCGGGTTCGACTAAATGCGAATGCATTTTGGACGCCAAAGGGGGTCCGAAGGACTTCCTGACAGTGCTTAGGCTGTTAGAAACCAATCCCCTCTCCCAGTGCGCAAAAGATCTAAACGAAACTGCACTACCACTACTACATATCCTCAAAATACAGCCAGAGCCCCAAATGGTAGCAAACACATCTTCAACTCACGCAAACCCCGGCCTTTTCATTGGCATAAATAGCTAATCATACGTGGATAAATACCAGCCTTTTAGGTAGGCTGCCCATCAAACTAAATTCTTTTATGGATAGCTCAATGATCACCTCCCTTATAAATCGCTACCTCAAAAGAAAAAAAATCTATTTATCGTTAACTCTGGCCATTATCCTGTCCTCAGGATTTCTAACTACAAGTACAGCTGATGACACTACCCCTGCAGGGCCTCTCGACATAGATGGAAACGGGGAGTATGACGCTCTAACCGATGGATTACTGCTACTCAGGGGAATGTTCGGCCTTACCGACACTGCGCTTATAAACGGCGCCTTAGCCTCTAATGCAACCTATACCACTGGACCAGAAATAGCCTCTGAAATAAGTGCCCTTGGCAATAGTATCGATATAGATGGCAATGGGTCAGCGGACGCATTGACCGATGGTCTGATGATTTTGCGCTATCTATTTGGTCTCAGAGACGATGTGTTGATCAGTGGCGTTATTGCATCGGATGCGACTCTATCTGATGCCAGTGATATTGCAGCTAAGATCGAGAGCCTGAAGGTCGAAACACAGCAGCCAGTGATGTCTAATGCAGTTATAACCAGTGATGCATTCAAGATGACCGGCAGTGATTATCTCAACTTACCCCTGTCCTATACCTGCGATGGCGTCAATGGCGGAAACTCCCCCGCCCTATCCTGGTCAGGTACATCATCACTGACAACTCATTTGGGACTGACAATGCACAGCGTTGATAGCGACGGCAGTGCTAACTTTCAGTTCTCCATATTTAATATCCCGAGTTCGGTAACTACCCTAGCCGAGGGCGACTTCTCAATTGGTACTGCAGCCGGAGGTGATATGACTTCGACAGAGATAGCTGCAGCTGGTGGAATCGCCTATGCCGCACCCTGTGCTGCTGGGGCAGGCCTGGAGACCCTCTATGTGTTCACTCTTTACGAGCTCGATGCAGAGCTAGAACTAACCTCCTCGGCGACACATTCCGATGTACAAGCTGCGCTTAATGAATTATCCATAAGTTCCGTGCCACTGACGACTAAGCGCATCAGATTTGATGCTGCATCACTGGCTAATAATCTCCATGTGCCGCAGAACGGTACCTTTAACTGTGCAGAAAAAACCGCACACTTTAATCAGTACTCGGCAGTCCATAGCTCAGTCAACTGTAGTGAAAATACCAATCAGTTTACCGTGGTCTCTCATATCGCAGATGGCCTAAAGACAGACAGGCCTGATCAGCAACTGCAGGTGGGTATTAACAGCTGGATTGGGCGCCTGTCGCTGCCCTCGCAATCAGGCAGCACAATGCGCCTGACGCCCTCTTATTTAAGCGAGCCGAGCAATAATATCTCCTGCGATGGAACCGGCGTCCTCGGCTTTAGCGTCGATGGACAGGTGATTTTGCCCTATTACAAACAGAGCAATAATGCTGGCATAGGCGACAACTGCGGCCCTTCTGATGGCGAAGATTATGCAGGCAGAGATACAGTCGTTTTGGGCGAAGTGGATCAGTGTTACGGACATTCACCCAATGGTGAAGGCTACCATCTCCACGGCGCACCGATCTGCCTAATGGATGTTCACGACCCGAGCAAACCAGTTGCCTATATGACTGACGGCATACCCCTTTACTATGGCGAGGCCGGAGGCACGATCGAGAACACTCTACATGCACAGACAGCCCGCTCAGTAACTGATACTAATTTTGGCGCCGGCCTCTATGAGCACCTTAACTACAGCCCATCGGATGTTCAAGATGGCAGCAACCCGCTCAATGAATGCAATGCTTACGATATCAATGGAGATGGTGCGGTGTCGGGCTATGCTTACTACTCCACCAAAGATGCACCTTACTCCATTGGCTGCTTTATGGGAGAGGTACTGGACTCCGACACTAAAGCTCCGGCAGCCAATACCAAGTTATTGACTGAGAGAAATGGCTGGACGGGACAGTCGGTGGGACAGGCGATCAGTGTTGAGGTGATGGCCAACTACAGCGGTTTATATAACGGCAAGACTTACAATATTACTGAGGTCATGCCCGGCAACAGCGATGTACCTAGCTTTTTGACCGCCAATACTATGGCCCAAGTTTTGTGGCGGATCCTTGATAGCGATGATGCAAGTTATGATGCCTCAACTACCTGCTTTGAGTTCAGGTACCGCGCGAACAAATCAATCACTGATAGCGACGAAGCTGAAACAATCTGCGCAGAGAAGGCAGTCGGCGATGCAACCTTGGACTTTACGCCTTTTGGCAACTAGAACCATAGCTTCCAATCGAGCAATACAGGTACTGAGACGGTGCCTGTTAATGCTGATGACTAGTGCAGCCCTCTCTGTCGAAGGCCATGGTCTGGCTTCAGCCTCGGCGAAAATTGAGGTCAGGCCCAGTCGCCTGGTAGAGCTAACAGTACAATTCGATTTTGTTGAATTACTTAACCATGGGCCAAAGGCTTATCCTCTGGCCGTCGTGGCCGCGCTGCCAGATGAAAAGTTTGCCCTACTCTACAAAGAGGTAATCAAACTTTTTGATAGTGAACTTAAGGTGGCGCTAGACACTAAGGCAGTTGTATTGAACAAACGATACCCGACAGCTCAGCAGATGTTTAGTTTGCTGAAAGGCCAGCTTGTGAATTCCCAGTTTTCCAATCAAACCTCTAAGCTCTATACCTACAGCGACCGTCGGTTCTTTCAAGTACTGGCCTTTGATTTTAAATTGGCTACAGCGCAGGAATTAAACCAATTAACGGTGACTTTTCCCAAAGAGTTAGGTGATATCTATATCACTTATTCCAAGCCTAAAAGTAGCAGCCTGCACCCCGGGGAACCCTGGCAGCCTAACTAGCGGTAGAGATAAAAGTTCAGACCAGATCCAACGCTTCGTCTTGAAAAGAAGAGAGCTACCCGTTTTGATAAAAGTGTCGAATCTTAAATCGAAACAAAAAGGTAACTCTCATGATTCATAGTAACAACCCAATCATTAAACACTGCCTCAAAAGCCGGCAAAGAAGTGGGCCTGTCCCGATTTCGCAATCGTTATTAGACTTCCATTCAGAGCCATAACAACCTTATTGATGAATTGCATATAAGCATCGTTTGTTAATATGCCTCGTAATATCAGCAATCCGCCTTAAGCGCACATTGGAACAGGTCATCAACCGAAAGGGGGGAGTAAACCGCGGCAGACCCAATATGACACGTGGCGGTTCCGCGCCAAAACAAAAATGGCGTTAACCACATAACTGTCTACTTTTAACTTAGGTTATTGGTACGCTGCCTCAGAGGCCTTTTCCCTGACGCTCAGCCCTTTGTTGGCGTCCCGGGCGCTTGATGACACACGCAAGCACCAGAGACCACCCATCATTATTTGTGGTTCCAACTCGAATCACACTCACTTAAGTGCCAAGACTTCAGGCTAGCCCGCTGGAGCCAATGCCTTTTCTTTCGACTTCTTAAGTACGACCTTCGCGCCAGCATCTGTATTGTTCAAAGGGTGATACTTGCCATAGGGCATAGTCGCAACAGCAGTGACATTTACTTGCCGCGCAATGGGAATGTAATCGGTCATTGCAGTTGTTACAGCAGTCTTGATGATATCGGCGAGTAAAAAGCCAGTTGAGTCACCTGAGGTATCCACCACAATTTCTTGATCGTAAGACCATAGAACCGCACTGTCAGTAGTTGAACGAAGCACATAGCTCATACCAACGGTCACATTCGCAGCTAAGACAATATAATTAGTGTCCCACTTATTAATTGTGATATACAAAACCGAATCTGCGCCAAAACTTGTTTTAAACATACTCAAAGGAATACCCGTAATCTGGCTGCCTTCTATAAGCCCTTCCCTTCTAAAAATATCCGAGACAATGGAAACAGGGAGTACATAGTATCCATTGTCGGCGAAAGGAATCGTCAATGTTGAGTTGACGAGATTAGCCGCATCGGCAGCAGTAGAATTGTTAATTGCAGGTACTACGACAATTGATACCGGTTTATCAGTTTCAGAATACATCTTCGGAAAAGCCTGACCTTTTGTCTCAACTTCGGCGCAAGCACTGATCAAAAAAACTAACGCAATGGTAGAAATAAGTTTCATTATTCTTCAGCTCCTGTTTTTGGCTTGACCAGCAGCCGCTGCAAAAATATGGCAGACTCTGGGTACAAATCTCGTTCAGCCTGATACTGGGCTACCGCCTCATCATTTTTATCTGCATCACTCAACAAATTACCTAGCTCTGCGTGAATTCCCGGAGGAGTACGCAGATCTTTCTCTTTTGACTTAGTGATAATATCCTTTAGCGTTGCTTCATGTGCCGCTCTTGTTGTCTCACCTGGATTCTTTAAAAGGTCATGGTAAGTGTAAGAGTATTTCCCCCAGTAGTAACCACCAGGCGAGACTGTAGTGCAACCTACTAGCCCTATGCATAAAATAACGGCTAAAACTTTAATCTTCATTTTCTAATCCTTATGTCTCGTGTTTGACCATCGCTAAAATATAGACTCTTGCTGTAGACCACAACGTCTCCATCGCTCACCTTTATAGGTTGGGTTCCACTGTCTACCTCGAGCACTATCGTTTGCAAACCCTCATTTTCTGAGTCTTTGGCACCCAAGACTCCAAACTCATAGGCTGTCAGGTCAGCTTTAGATACCAACATACTAAACCTGGGCCCCACATCAACTCTGGACCCTACGAGAACCTCACTGCGAATAATTAATGTAGCCTGCTGAGTAATACCGGCCTCATATTTCTGAAGACCGCCACATGCGCTAAGCCAGAGTGCTAAAACGCCTATATAGAAACTTTTAATCATCATGAACCCTCAAATATTTAATCGCTAACAACGTAATATTTACTAAGGTCAGATCCGATAGAACCTGACACCTTTGAGACATAGGAGATTTCATTAAACTCGTCGTCGCCAAATGTCATCTCCACAGAGATAACCGCAACTTGTTTGCCGGGCAAGGTTATCAAAGCACCAGTTTGTGGGTTTTTAATCGTCTTTCCTGATTGAAAAACCTTTAATTTTAAACCCTCTGAAAGGCCTTGACTTGCGCCGCCCGCAAGAATGTATGAGCCGCTGTCTTCATCTTCAGACAGAAGATATGAACGCCATGGCTTACTCGTCATATTCTCCACAAGATTACTTGTTAACTGGGATATGGCCGCAGACATGGCTTTATCTGTGAGGCTTTGATCAAAACCAGCACTTGACCCCACACCTAATGTTTTCTTCGCTTCAGAAATGGCTTCACCAGCCCCTTCTTCAGAGTGAATTATTCTGCCGGTGCTTACCTCGATCAGGCGCACATTGACCTTTGCATAGGCCTTTTGCACCTTTTTACGGGAGAACACGCCGGTATCACTTTCTGTAGAGCGCCCAAATTCACTCACTGAACCGACGATTAAATAGTCAACGGCGACCCCTTCACTTTTTAAGCCAGCCAGAAGTTTTTCCGCGGAAGTTTTTTCAGTATCTATCCGCTCAAACATTAGGAAATAACCCGTATCGGTCAAGCGAGCACTCAATATATCAGCGGCCTGCTTACCAATTCGATTACCAGACTCGCTGACTAAAAAGGAGTTGCCGGACTGAGTTTCGTTGGTGAAGCGGGAAATGGCTATTTTTCTTTTAAGCTTAACCACCGGTTGATCGACAGTGGCATCAGACTGCACTGATAGAGTACTAATTGTCGAGTTGCCAGCATCGGCAAAACTACTCACAGCCAAAGCTATTGTTAATGCACGTAAAAAAACAATCATGGGATCTTAACCTTAATGTTTACCTAAAAATGAATGGTGCCACAAACCAAACTATGAACCAATCCATGAGCAGCCAATCCCACTGACTGCTGGATCGATAACCAATTTGACGGCACAGTAACCCGAATCCTAGCAGACTATTGCCTGCATAACCTTATACCCCAACATCGAAATAAAAACGGTGGTGAACCGAACCTGATTATTCACCATCACAACTGCTGGTTACAAACATAAACTATCAGGCTCCGATTAGTCTAACAAGAGGACCAGTAAAAGGCTGCCGCAGCAGCCTTTTTCTTAAAATTCGAGACTCTGCTAGCTTTCCATACGCTTTATCGAGTAGAGATCAAAACCCACATCCTGACAGTCATAAATGGTATCAGCCATCTCACGAGCAGTATTACCCTCTGCCATCCATGCTGCCATGTCGGCCGCCTGCTCATCGGCGCTACCCCAGAAATCAGCCCTGACAAAGGTGTAGTTTTGCATGGAGCCTCCTGTAGTTGCCGGGTCAAAGGTAGGGATTTGCAAAAACGCCATATAGTTCATACCGCGACCTACGGTGCGTTGATCGGCAATCCATTCGGCAAATGCCGCTCCAGCTGCTGCACCATCTGCTTGGGTCTTGCCCTCTTTAAATGAACAGAAACTATAAGACGCCTGAAACTGTTGTGCCGGATCCCATTCCTGTACCGGCGCGGTTATCGGCATTGTTTCGAAAAGAAATCTCTTCTCAGCATTGCAGACGAGTGTACTGTCAAATTCAGCACCGAATGCCTCCGCATGGTTTTCCACCCAGTCTTTCCAACCTGCCTCGCGAGCTTCTACTGAGGACCAAATATTGGCCCACATGCCGTCATAGAGCTCTGTTTTAACCTTTGGCATAATCGCAAAAGCACCTAGTGCTGGCACAGGACTTTCCTTGCTGATTAGGTTCCACGCCGCTGTAAGCTTGGCATAATTCTCGGGGCTAAAGTCTGCTCCGCCATCACAATATAGATACTCTACAAACGTAGATACTGGCGCAGCCGGTTGAGCCGCAGCCATATCCATTTCAACCGCTGCGCTCATCTCCCCATTTTTATCTCCGCAGCCGACCAATAGCAGAGCGGTTACCGCTAATCCTGTTATTAATTTCATCCTGTCTACCCCTCAGTAGTAATTGTTATTATTTATTCTAAATCCGGTAATGATTTGCTTAAAAACCAATACATATGGTCTTCTGCCAATTCAAATATGATTAGTTTTCTTCGTTTATACAGGCTTAAGCCGTTATTAGCAAAAAATGTAACCTAGGGTATTTGCCAAGAAGGGCTTGTTTAACGATTCTTCTAGTATTGAATCGATAATCTTTTCGCTATAATGCCCGCGCCTCCCCTTGGTGAAATTGGATATCACGCTAGCCTCCTAAGCTTGAATTTCAGGTTCGACTCCTGAAGGGGAGACCATTACAATCGCCGCCATGAATCTTCTTCTGCTCAAGCCCGACCAAATCACTCAGCAAACTGCTACTGTCAGCGGTCGCCAGCTCGAGCACCTGCTTGTTGTTCAGCGTGTCGAGGTCGGTGACTCCGTGCGAGTAGGTGAAATTAATGGCCTGATGGGTCAGGGGATTATCAAAACTCTCAGCGCCGAACAGGCAACCCTCGAGATCAATCTGGATACTCCGCCGCCGCCAGTCACACCACTGAGTCTGGTACTGGCACTGCCGCGACCAAAGATGCTGCGCAGGACCTTACAGAGTGTCACCGCTATGGGGGTCAAGAAAATTTATTTGGTGAATTCCAGCCGTGTAGAGAAAAGCTTTTGGCAGTCGCCATTTCTGCAGCCTGAGGCCCTTGAAGAGCAAATGATTTTGGGCTTGGAACAGGCTCGGGATACGCTGATGCCTGAGATACATTTACGCAAACGCTTTAAGCCCTTTGTTGAAGATGAGCTGGGGGAAATTATTAAAGGTAGCCAGGCACTGGTGGCCCATCCGCTGACAGAGGTACCCTGCCCGATCAACTGCGATTCAGCCGTGACCTTGGCCATTGGCCCAGAGGGGGGCTTTATTCCCTACGAAGTGGAGCTATTGAGCTCTATGGGTTTTGGGGCGGTGCATCTAGGCCCACGTATCCTCAGAGTTGAGGTCGCGGTACCTGCACTGATATCAAGATTGTTCCCCGCCTAGCGACGACGGGGTTTAGTACGAGATGAACGGGGCTGAGCTTTTAGGTTCGGCCGCGCCTTGGTGCTCTCGCGACGAATCACTTCTTTCTCACGACGGGACTCACCCGGCACTAAGAAGCCGTCACCACTACCAATCAAATCAGAACGCCCCATACGACGTAACGCTTTGCGCAGCATGGGCCAGTTTTCGGCGTCGTGATAACGGAGAAAGGCCTTGTGTAAAGTGCGCTGCTCTTGAGTTTTGGCGCTGAAAATCTGCTCTGTATTGTTTTTGCCCAGTGGCTTAAGCGGATTTTTCTCGGTGTAATACATGGTTGTAGCAGACGCCATGGGCGAGGGATAAAAACTCTGCACCTGATCAACTCGGAATCCGTTAGCCTTGAGCCAGAGACCCAGTGCCATCATATCTTCATTGGTGGAACCTGGATGGGCAGAGATAAAGTAGGGAATCAAATACTGCTTTTTGCCCGCTTCTTTGGAGAAGCGCTCGAACATTTCTTTAAATTCATAATAACTGCCCATGCCCGGCTTCATCATCTTGGATAATGGTCCGTCTTCAGAGTGCTCTGGAGCAATCTTTAAGTAGCCGCCAACATGGTGTGTAACCAGCTCTTTGACATACTCAGGATCCAGAACAGCCAAGTCATAACGCAGACCAGAGGCGACAACCACTTTCTTTACCCCTTCCAACGCGCGAGTTTTACGGTAGAGCTGAGTAGTGTGTTTATGGTCAGTTTCCAAATTGACACAGATCGACGGATAGACACAGGACGGACGTCGGCAAGTGGCCTCAATCTTTTTATCTTTGCAGTTGAGGCGATACATATTGGCCGTAGGGCCGCCGAGATCCGAGATGACACCAGTAAAGCCTGGAGTCAAATCACGAATCTTTTCAACTTCGTTCAAAATCGACTCTTCCGAGCGACTCTGAATAATGCGTCCTTCGTGTTCGGTGATGGAACAGAAAGTACAGCCACCGAAACAGCCGCGCATAATATTGACCGAGAAACGGATCATGTCATAGGCGGGAATTTTGGCATCACCATAGCTGGGATGGGGAACTCGCTTATAGGGTTGATCAAAGACCCAATCCAGCTCTTCCGTTTCCAGTGGAATCGGTGGCGGATTGACCCAGATATCGTTACGACCCTGGCGCTGCACCAATGGCCGAGCATTGCCCGGGTTGGTTTCACGGTGGAAAATACGGTCGGCATGGGCGTAGAGTACTGGGTCCGCGGTCACTTCATCAAAGGACGGCATGCGAATATAGGTTGAGCTGGGGTCGGTCTTGATCGCCTGAGTGTCGGGAATAATCGACAGCACCTGCTCTTCCCTGCCAGTGCCACCAGCAGCAGATTCTGCACTGGCGCAGGTCTCAGATTTCAAAGACTGCATTCGGATCTCTTTAGCATCGGCATTGTCCGAAGGCTTCGACATCTCGTAGGGGTTTTTTTGTTTTTTTAGTCGGCCCGGCTGATCCACTGAGGTGGAATCGATCTCTCGCCAACCCTCGGGAATAGTCCGACACATAAAGGCGCTGCCGCGGAGATCGGTGATATCGCGAATATTCTCGCCCTTGGCCAATCTGTGGGTCAGCTCGACCATGGCGCGCTCGGCGTTGCCATAGAGCAGAATATCAGCAGTGGAATCAATCAATACTGAACGCTTAACCGACTCTGACCAGTAATCATAATGGGCCAGACGGCGCAGACTGGCTTCGATACCTCCGGCCACAACTGGCACATCAGCAAAGGCTTCGCGACACTTCTGCGTGTACACAGTGACTGCCCGATCCGGACGCTTGCCACCCAGATCTCCAGCTGTATAGGCGTCGTCATGGCGCAGACGCCGATCTGCGGTGTAGCGATTGATCATCGAATCCATATTGCCGGCGGTGACACCAAAGTAGAGATTGGGCTTGCCCAGCACTCTAAAGCTCTCGGCGTCGCGCCAGTCAGGCTGGGAAATAATACCCACTCGGTAACCCTGGGCCTCAAGCACACGGCCGATTACCGCCATACCAAAGCTCGGATGATCCACATAGGCGTCCCCTGTCACCAGGATCACATCACAGCTGTCCCAGCCCAGTTGGTCCATCTCTTCCCGCGACATCGGCAGGAACGGCGTTGGCAGCAAACATTCGGCCCAGTATTTAGGGTAGTCATAAAGTGCTGTCGGTGGTCTGGGAGCTGCTGCCATGGCGTATATATGCTTCTATGTGAGGGTTTTAAAGGCCGCATTGTACCGGAATTTGCAGTCTCAAGAACTACTGATTTAAGACGCGGGAAATCTCAGCCCAGGGCAGCCATAAAGAGTGCCTAACCTAGATCTAAAGCAGCCCTGGATTTGGTGTAAATGATAACGATTCTTATTAACATTTAACTGAAATCGGCGTACACTTAGCGCCTTGAAGTCAGTCAAGTAAACAAAGGCACGCAAGCAATGACACTATGGGATTTGAAACAAGGCAATTCGGCCACCGTTGAAAGCTTCTGCAGCGCATTGCAGAGCGAGTATCGCACCCGTCTCAGCGAGCTCGGTTTCCATCCCGGCGAGCTTATCGCCTGTGTCCTCAGCCCGAGCCTCGGCGCACCCAAACTCTACCGTGTCAACAACACGGTCTACTCTCTGGATGACAGCGTCGCTTCGTTGATTACCGTAGCCTAGAAGGGCCCTCTAGCATTGACCTCTAAAACCATACTTATCGGCAGCCCCAACTCAGGCAAAAGCCTGCTGTTTAATCAGCTCACCGGCCTCAACCAAAAAGTCGCTAATTTCCCCGGGATCACTGTCAATATCAAGTCCGGAAAAAGCACCGTTGACCCAGAACAGATGTTGATGGATTTTCCTGGGGTCTATTCCCTGCACGCGATCTCGGGTGAGGAGAAAATCTCCGTAGATGCATTTTATGCGGGCCTTGCAGATCCAGAGGTCAGCTCGGTTGTCTGCGTAGTGGATACCACTAGACTCGAGAAAGGATTGATTTTTGCTCTGCAAGTTATCAATGCCTGTGCCGAATACAACAAACCGGTGGTCATTGCCGCCAATATGACCGATGTGCTCAACAGCCACAGCATGTCCATGGATATGGACGGTCTTGCCGCTGCGTTAAAAGTGCCAGTGGTTGCCATCTCAGCTAAATCGGGCCTAGGCCTGGAGAATTTGCAAGCGGTTATGGCCAGCCATCGCGACAGCCCAAGTGCCTATGCCAGCACAATAGTTGCTGGCAATGTAGTTATTGGCAATGCAGCTAATGGCGATATTATTGCCAGCGATGATTCCATTGTTCACCGTCAGGCCCAGCAGCTAGCGGCCAGCTTTGGCCCCAAAGGCGACCTGCTAATAAACTCGCAAACGCGCCTCGACCAATTTTTTCTCCACTCCTGGTTTGGCGGCATCAGCTTTATCCTGATTATGTTTTTGCTGTTTCAAAGCATCTTCACCTGGGCTGCGCCGATTATGGATGCGGTCGAATCTGTATTGCAGCTCGCTGCTAGCGTGGTTGTTCCGTTGCTACCCGCCGGTGCTGTCAGCGACTTTGTCTCCGACGCCCTGTTTGGTGGCATAGGGGCATTTTTGGTATTTGTACCGCAGATATTTATTCTTACATTGGTTGTGGGCATGCTCGAAGACAGCGGCTATTTGGCCCGCGCCGCAGTGATCTGCCACAAGCCCCTGCGTATATTTGGCCTTACCGGCAAGAGTTTTATCCCCATGCTCTCCAGTGTGGCCTGCGCTATTCCGGGAATTTATGCTGCCCGCACCGTGGATTCACCGCGCAAGCGTTGGCTCACCTATCTGGCTATACCGCTGATGCCCTGCTCTGCTCGATTGCCAGTGTACAGTCTGTTGATCGCTGCCTTTATTCCAGCCACCGGCGTCTTTGGCGGTCTGATTGGCTGGCAGGGATTTGCCATGGTCAGCATCTATATTTTTGGCATTCTCTGCGGTCTCTTGGTCACGGCCCTAGTTTCTCGCAGCAGTGCGGCACTGCAAACTGATCTGCCTTTTGTCCTCGAGATGCCGCCCTACAGACTGCCCTCATGGAA
>Ga0075467_10003308_pt1 | contig 12425 bp, 6 predicted proteins | sample DEB08_DNA_9_FD_75067 | JGI IMG/M metagenome (GOLD analysis project Ga0075467, IMG submission 75067) | Aqueous microbial communities from the Delaware River and Bay under freshwater to marine salinity gradient to study organic matter... | ecosystem: Environmental > Aquatic > Marine > Coastal ...
ATCGCTTGGCACATCCGACGGCGTTTCGCTTGGTTGATCGCTTGGCTGATCGCTTGGTTGAGCGGATTCCGACGGCGACTGACTTGGCACATCCGACGGCGTTTTGCTTGGTTGATCGCTTGGCACATTCGATGGCAGATCGCTTGGCACATTCGATGGCAGCCTCGATGGCACATCCGAAGGCACATCCGAAGTCGAAGGCACATTCGAAGGCATACTGCTTGGCACATCGGTGGGAGCCGGAGTACCTTGTGCACCGCGACAAACGGCGGCAAGAAGTGTGAGTGCAGCAGCAGCAAACTTCATATTGTTTTAGTGACTGATGAAGCAGTTGCAATAAATAGAATGCTCTCGAGACTATTCAATAAATAATGAAAGGCAGAACAATGTTAGTTGGATTAGAGAGTGAAGTACCATGGCAGTGAAAATGGATTCTGCTGATGATGCACAAAATCAAAATACATCTCAAGAGATCTCGTCTCAAGTTGTTGCCACAGAGACTGGCCAATGCCCGATGAAAAATCATCATTCACAAACACTAAAAAATGAAGCACTTACTACTAAGTTGTACGGTGAATTGAGAGGAGTGCGGGTCAACGGCCGCCGCTCAGTTAGTTGGTATGTATTGACAACGTCCGCTACAGACAGTTGATTGTATGCTGCGTGGTTGGTGTACTCCGCCACCGCTTCGCGCTTCGCTTTTTTCTCATTTCTACTTGAGCCCCACAAGTCTTTTGGGCCACTTTTCCCTTGCAAAGGGGCTTATGCAAAGAAGGCCCATGGTAGTTGCAGATTCTATGTAGAGGTACTTCGAAATAATTTTATGTACTTACTGATATGTACGGGGGGATAACCCATTCAATCACAGAGTTAGGGTCATTTTTAGTAGCCCGGTCATTTTAAGCTGGAAAGCGCCGTCAATATATATCTAGTTTTAGTGGGGGTGGCATCAGAGGCAGTAGTAGTCAGGCTGGTGTAGTAGGTTGTGCCATGGTGAGGCGTTTTTATGCATTGGGACGGTAATTGATGATCTAAGGCTGTCCAATAATATGCTGTATCAATACTAGCACAGCTCAAGGGCTTGCCAAAAAGCCACTCTCGCACTCATTGGACCACTAGAGAAGGCAAGATATCAAAAGATATCTAAATAGCTGGTGCAGGCATGGTGCATACATACTTAGTTATTTGATGAGCCAAAAGAAGAAGTTGTTACACTCAAGCCATTATCTAAGGGATTTGCAATTTGCAAAGGCTCGATGCGACATCAATGGAAGATGTCTGTCTCAAAAGTCCGCCTACTGCTCTCAGCCACGCCACGCCACTCGCTACACGCACACAACATGAACATCAACATCATGAAGAGGAAGTCAGCCGATGACGCGGAGAATGGCATCGATGTATCAGGACGAGATCTCTCATCCTTTGGTAGCCAAGAGAACAGCAGCTCTCGCACCATTTCCAACTTCTTTCATCAACATATTGTCAAAGAGGGCACACAAAATCTTGAAATCACTCTACTCAACATCTCCAGGTGTCGACTAGGTCCGAATGGGGCAACTAACCTCCTCTCACATCTATCCAACCATTCATATATAAAGACATATCAACTCAATCTGCAGCGAAATGCAATTGGCTCCACCGGCGGACGGGCAATTGGCTCCTTCCTCCATCAAAATCAAACGTGTACACGAGTCGATATTAGTTTAAATGATATTAAAGCGGGTGGCGGACCCCTTGCCATTGAACTCATCTCCAACGCACTTGTTGCTAATGAAAGGTTGACTGCATTACTAATGAACAAGTGCGCCCTTGGTCCCGATGGGGGGGCACATCTTGCACATGCACTCAAAGTTAATTCATCATTGAATGAATTACAGCTGGAAGGGAATATGATTGGTCCAGTGGGCGCAGAAACTTTGTTTGATGCGTTACAATCAAATCGAACTTTGGAGGTGTTGGGGCTGAAAATGAATCGTATTGGTGGAGGTGGAGCGAATGTAAATGGCGCTGAAAAGGCAGATGTTCGATCGTTAGCGTATGCATTGGGGAACAATAATGGACATCAATGTTGTCAATTGCACACACTGGATTTATCCTACAATGATCTTCGTTGTTTGGGATGTACCATTTTAGCGGAGTCATTGGGACAATCGCAATGTGCTCTTAGGGAACTTACTTTGGAAAAGAATGATATTGGTGGAGAGGGGGCAGTGGCCCTTGCACATGCTCTTGGTAGTGGTGGTAGCAAATTACAATCTCTTGTACTAAAGGGGAATGCCATTGGAGATGTAGGTGCCATGGCTCTTGGGGAAATGCTACAACACAATGATTCGTTGAGGATATTGGATATTTCGTCATGTTCTATTGGCAATGAAGGCGGGGCAGCCATTGGTTCGGGACTGTCTATGAATGCTACCCTTCAGACTCTCAATCTTGACAAAAATTCACTTGGTTCTGGATCGAATCATGTGCTATTCTCCGAGGGGGTTTCGACCAATAAAGCTTTGAAGACATTGCATCTATCGGGGAATGGAATTTCAGATGAGGAATCGTTAGATTCGTCTACGTGGGGGGAAGCTGTTGCAAATGCTTTATCCAGCAACACGTCTCTACAATATTTGGACCTTTCCAACAATGCACTATCGGAAGGGTCAATCATTGATGCAGTCGCTGCTCATACGTCAATTACAACTGCAAATTTGTCAGATAATGACTTTCAAAGTATCAGTATCGAAACTCAGTTAAAGCTCGCAGGACGAATGACTACGTTGGACATGGATTTGTCATTGAATGCATTGTCATCGCCTCCACTGGGGAGATTGGCAGATAGTACCAATTTGAGAAATTACCTGACACTCTTGGCCAGCGAGAAGACTGCTGTAACCCGAATCAGACTGATGGTATGTGGTCATGGAGGCGTAGGAAAGTCTACGTTTGCGAGAGCAATCACGTCTGAAAATGATCCGAGCGGCTTTCAAGCGTCTCTATCACCTGTGGTGGAGTGGGGAACGGATCGATTAATGGATTGGGCAAGTCGGCTTGGCACGCTGTGGGCAGAGGATGCTGCTCGGTTGATTTTTGACGAAGGAATAACCGGCAAAGATTTGACAAATTATGTCGATACTGATAGTGGTGGTAACTCCTCCCCCTCTGAGCTGCTCAATAGTTGTTCCTCAACATATCAATCCATCGACACAGCGTCTTTTGCAAAGGCAATATCAGCCCTTTGTGCAAAAGGTTATTTGTCAACGGTTGGAGTAGTCAAAGTTCAGGGTCAAGTGCCGATTGGAGATAATAGAACCGTCTCTCTTGTCGACTTTGCGGGCCAATCGGAATTTTTGGTATCCCATCAGCTGCTGCTTTCCAGCCTCCACACACTTTGTCTTATCATTCAACCTGCTCCCTCATTCGAAAGTAGAGATCATCGTCACTATGGTTCATGGAAATATTGGAGGCAGTTCTTATCATCACTCGGTGACCGAAGAAGAGGCTCACTGCTTCTTGCAGTCAGTCAGCTGGACAAAGTACTAGCCGGAGAAGTGAATAATTGTGACTGTGAAGATTTAATATCCAATGAATTCAAAAAGATCAAAGAACGATCTTCTGGTGCAATCTCTTGTACGGAAGCATTGAGACTCGATTACCGTCCTGGATCGATTGCAGATACAATTTACAGAGCAAAACAAGCTCTCAGCAAGTCAACGAATGAGGTTGCACACTCGTGGTGGGTACCAAATTCCTACGAGACGCTCTCAAAAATTGCACAAAACGTTGCAAAGACGAAATCAGCTAATCATGAACTTCCAATACTCACACGTGATGAACTCGTTCATGAGATCAATAATTTTTGTGAGAGAGTTCCTCAAAGCTCTGCTCTGTTAGGTAAGCTGACGACTGACCCGCGGCTGTTACAAAAGGCGATCGAGTATATGGAGGCTGTAGGCGACGTCATGCAAGCTGGTGATCAACTACTTATCGATCCTATTGGATGGTTTTCCACCTTTCTAGCTCATTTTGTGAAGGATGATCTAGCTGTGTCTACTATCCAAATTGACAACTCAGCATTGAAGAAACAACGTGGCACGATTCATCTGGCGGACGTCATTGAAGCACTTGAGCATGAGTATGTATCACCTCATGAGCATATCGCTCAAATTATGGAGCTTCTATGTGGTCTTGAACTATGTGTACCTCTCGACGAGACGTCGTTCTTGTTCCCTTGCTTACTGCCACATTTATCGCCATGCATAGAGCTCCTTGACGAAGGCTTTCTAAACATCTCAGATGTCTCTGCTGTTCGAGGCCATCGATTTCGAGAGTCATCCGGCTTTATTCCGCCCGGTCTGTTTCTCGGTCTAGTCGCACGGTTGTTTCAGAGGCTTGCCCCTGGTACTATGGAGCCTACCAGAATGTGGAAAGACTGCGCGGTGCTGTTTTTGAACAATAAATCGACACGAGTTCTCTTGAGATGCGATCTAGACGAGTCGATTATTGACGTAGTAGGAATGGCCCCCTCATCTGAGCAAATTTTTGTTGGAGCTGCAAAAGGACAAGCAAGCATTGTCATTTGGATAGTGCACTTGATAAAGATGTTTCTGCGGAACTACTCGCAACTCAAGTTTGATGAGGCTTGGCTGTGCACAAACCCAGAATGTCATGCGAGTCGAGATGGAAGATACTCTTACCACGGATCAGAATTCCCTCTGTTGTCGAGAGCCACAAGTAAGAAAAGCAAAGCTCATGATTGCGACGCTGAAGGGTGCCAACGATTCTTAGGTGTTGGTCATAGCTTGGACTTGATGCAGTTGAGTTGTCATGAACCTTGCACAACTTGTGGCAAGTCCCAAGTATTTAGGTTAAGGGATGTGATAGACGATTGAACAGCAACATAATTACTTTACTTCTTTACGTCAAATATTCCCAAGTGTTACTCATTCTTCGTACTGTAAGAAATTGTTCATTTCTTGGTCTTAACAACTACACAAAACATTAGAGGTCGAATTCAAATTACGCCTCATTTTTCCATGGCAAACACACCCTAGTTCCTCCCGTTCCCCTCATGCCGTACTTGAATAAGTTGTAACCGCTGCGTCCAGCCACTGAATAGATAACAAAAAAAGAACACAACTCCTGCAGAGAGATTTTCTCTGAGATCTTAGGCTGAATGGTACCCTTTTCATGCAAGAATGCCAAATACTGAAAGTCGCGGATGAAGTTTACCCGTTTCTCAGCGCTGCTTTCATCCTTGTTAACATTGAATGCTTTGAAATCTTCCTTCGTATCAACAATGATAGTTTGACTCATCAAATACCTTGCTTTTGTGAGGTTGATCTTACTTTTCAGCGAACCAACATCGAAGAGGCCGAACAGTTTGTCATCGTTCAAGCTGTTACTAGGCAAACAGATAAGGAAGCCATCTCTTCCAAGAGCCTCCCAAGAAGAGGCATACCCATCCATGCACGTGTTGTCGATGACAATGTGCATTTTCTCTTTGAGTTCAGGTAACCAACTGTTTGGCTGCAGATCAACACAAGTGATTCTGGAGCCGAGCGACTTCAGATACTCATGATGAGTCTTCTCAGCACAGCAGTAGATATTGGCACCTTCCTCACTTGCGAGAGCAATGGCAGCTTGACCAGCCGCCGATATTGCGTCTGTAAGCAAGATGTTCATTCCAAACAAGCTGGCTCCACTCATGGCGTTCTTGGCGACGGAAAGTGCCCTGTATGCAGGCACCCAATCGTGCATCAATGCCAACGCAGCTGTATTGCTCATACCACTACTAGTAGGCGCTTTGACAAAATTATCAGCTTCAGCTGACAAGAAGCATGAGCAGCCTCCACCATGTACCATTCCCATCACTCGATCTCCAAGTTCAACGTCAAAGAAGATAGAATCCACCTCACTGCCAATACCTTCAATAGTTCCAATGACGAGTTCTCCAGGGACGTATGGGTGTATAGAAATGCCACTGCTCTTCATCTTCATGTTCATGGCGTCTTCGACAGAGAAGTTAGATGCCTGAGTTTTGATGTGAGTAAGTGAGGGAAACATTGAGAATGAGTGACTGAACACCAGCTAGTGGTGCATTATGATACTTAGTGCATAAAAGAACTTACCATAACCTTGATAAGGAGATGAGTCTTCTCATCTGGGATGGCGAAGCGAGAGGAGGAGCGAAACGCCAAGCCACCGCTCGCATCATTCAATGCCACGTCATGGTTTATCAACCTACGATTGGCCGACCGACAAACTTTGTCGCAGGCCGCAGTATTATCGGCGGTCAACGCACTTATAAATGACGAAGAAGTTATGACAGTAATGTCAACGTTGTCACGGTCACATTCTTCTTCCTCATCGATGCGGGATTCTTCGTCTTCATCGACACGAGATTCATCCTGCTTGGAGAATGCGTTCAAACGGAACTGTGCCGCGAAGTTCGATTTCATCGTTGCACCGCCCAACAATGTAGAGCTGTTAGAAGGTAAGCTGGTAACCATGTTGTTGGTGAGATGAGAACAATATTAATTTTTTATGAAGTATTTTACCTGCGGCGAGTTGAAGAGGAGAATGGTTCTCAAAGGAATGGTTCTGCCGCACCAACCCGACATTTGTGTGTACGTGGACTAAACACAAGGTTTACTTCAAAAACTACTTGTTTTACTATTGTAAAATACACTCTGTTTAGTAAGCCTCCGTTCACATAAATGTCGGGTTGGTGCCGATCAAGCGTTGTTTATGCGTTAGACCATCAGCCGCGTTGACAGGTGCATCTTTTCACCCCCCTTTGTGAATGTAAAACGCAGAAATCATACCCCCAATATATTTGTTTTCTAAGAGATAGCTTAGATGTCGTTTCTACCCTGAACCCTGAGGTTATCACTTGGACATTACATGTATGTGCGTTGAGACAGTTGAGAATGAGACTTGAGAAATTCTGTGAAAATTTCTGTCAAAGAGCGGTGTACTTACATGTATTTAAACTTCCCCAAGCATCTCATGGCTGAAGTCAACTCTCGTGATTCTCGAGTTTAGATATTGTACTGATGTCGAGTCTTCTCGACATTGGCACCTTCCTCACTTGCGAGAGAAATGACAGCTTGACCTGGTGCGGAGGCGGAGAGATTCTGTGATGTTCACATCAAACAAGCTGACCCCATTCATAGTGTTCTTGGCGACAGAGAGCGCTCTGTAGGCAGCCATCCAATCCTGCAACATCAATGCCAACGATATGATGAGTCTTGTGATGTTACCAACCACCAAACCACCGCGACGATTACCAAGTGGTTGGCATCAATCTCTACCTTCATAATTGTGGCCATTGCCGTCGTAACGGTAATACGAACAAAACCATCGAAGACGGAAACGTCTTTGAGACTGGGTGTATTCGGTGATCATTCATTTGCTCCTTTTACCACCATCAAATACGCATATCATAGAATCGAAACTTCCAAATGCTCTACAGATAATGAAAGTAACTGGCAGGGGCCAAACCCAAGCTCAGATAATACCGTGATGCAATTCTTTGCCTTTGGCGATGTTCCTATGATGACGATGCAAACACATGCATAGGGGAAGATGGCTTGCCGCAAGAGCCATGCACTCGCTACAATTGTACAAACCCCAGAAAGTTACAAAGAGACAATACTTGCACTTATGAGGGAGCTGAGTACCGTTGTTTGAAGGGCAACATCATTCCATACATGAATGGCAAATTTGCCGATGGAGACGCTGCGTTTGCATTACATGTACGTGACATCATAAAGGGCGACAAATTTGCATCAAACAAACGGTGTAGTGACGCCTCATTTGAGTCTCGACAGAATCTTTTCAACCAATGCTCTAATCTTTTGCTCGTGCCCGGAGACAATGAGTGGAATGATTGTGCAGCAAACGAGAAATCTCCATTTCATCAGTTTACTGATGACTTTCCATCTGCTTTTGGAGGTGGCAGGCCACATATTGTTCGGCACAACAGCAATCCAGAGATTCTCTTTCTTACTTTCAAAGAGGTAGGAGTCTTCGGCTTAAATCTACCTGCAGGCGACAACTATATCAAAGACAGGTCATCGGTCGATATTAACGCTCAGTGGGTAGAAGAAAAATTGGATAAGGATAGATGCAACCTGAAATCAATTGTACTATTTGGCCAAATAGTACAATTGATAGGAGTGAATGCCAAGTTACATGACTACTACAACGCATGTTCGACTATACTAACACTTGTCATCATCGGCAACGGCCACCCGACGATCTATTGCATGAAGAAATCTGAAAATAGATTCACGTTGACTGTGGAGGCCTCTCAATCGGGACCATTGTTAGTGTCTATCGTTCATGACACAGATGGGCTTCATTTCTTTCATGTCAAGGATAAAGACTTGGTAGATTCTAATCAAAGCTGTCCGGAGTTGTCAATGACTGACTGACTGACTGACTGACTGACATGACTGTTGAGAGAGGGGAAAATTGATTCACTTTACTAACTCGGGTGGGGTTCATCAACAATCCGGACATGTTTGGACGGCCAACGCAAATGGCCAAGAATGAAGGGTAGAAAGTGGTCATTTCCCACACTCTCAAGATTGCTTTGGATGCGCAGGCCGGAACTAACCGGGGCCTAAGGAACTGAAGATTAAATAGAAGTCAAAGGGGAAGAGTAATTATCCTCCACAGAAGAGATCAAAGCCCACGTCTACGTTGAGTTTGAACTGTTATGCAATTGTGGATGGCATGCAGCAAAGTGAAGTCGAACACGTGAAGGCTGCATTGTTAAGGATATTGTGTGTAACCCTGAAGCCTAAATAATATCTCGTCGCGTATTTCAGCCACCCGCTTCTTACATTCATGTTCATGTTGCGGTCTATGATTCTGCTGACATTATCGCTGCAGTATCCAACTAGATCACAATCGAACATGCTTCAATAAGTTTGCTACAATACCGAGTTGTATGAACTCAAGTATCTCTTCTCATGATGAGACTAAGCCTTTTATCAAATGAGAAAAGGGTGTTATGTACCGATTCGCGACTCGCAGGACAGGAGGAGTGCATAAGGCACGGCGCTAAGGTCAAGCGATGCAGCCATGAAGGGTACACAAACCAAGTACTCAGAAAAGAGGAGCGTGTTGGGTTGGAGGCACGTAGCGAAAGTCAACAATGCAGCACAGTGTCTCTCTATGCGAGTTGCAATGAGCAAGAATGAGCCGAGCGGCAGCTCGGATACATATCTGAATCTGTAGCTTTTGAAGTGATACACCCAGAGGCATTATCGTAGTTGAACTTAGTATTCTCCATAAGATATACTATGTATGATAATGTTATTATTTGAAAAATGTTAACCCATGTCACCTGCAGGACTCATGGGGTTATCACTTTCACGTTTTGCCAACTCACTCGCAACAACTATTCACTTCTCACTTCCTCCGACGATGATGACGTACCCAAGGCCAACCAAGCGACGAACTAGATCAGCACGGCTGCTGCTACTAATAACCACCGCCCTTGTTGCAACTGCCCCACCACAGGCTGCCAGTTTCAGTTTCAGCAGTATCACAAAATCTGCACCAGCGAAAACAATACTTCAAAAATCATCACGTCATCGTCGACCATCGCTCTCTCTCCAAGCAGCAAACACAGACTCCAACAACAATGCAATAGAAGAAGAAACAGTCGACATTGCCATAGTCGGAGCAGGTATAGGCGGACTCTGCGCGGGAGCCATCCTCAATACGCTTTACGGGAAAAAGGTAGGGGTGTATGAATCGCACTACCTGGCTGGCGGGTGTGCACATGCGTTCGAACGGGTGGTGCAGCTTGATGATAATGAAAGTAACAATGGTGACATGAAGAAAAAGAAAAAGAAGGTGTCATTTACATTCGACAGTGGTCCCACAATCGTATTAGGATGTAGCAAAGAACCATACAATCCATTACAACAGGTGCTTCGTGCGGTTGGAGTTGATACTCAAGTGGAATGGATCCCCTACAATGGATGGGGCATGATTGAACACCCATCCAAACGTGGTGGTGGTGATGATGATGATGACAATAACAAGAAGGAAAAGAGATGGAAACTCACCGTGGGGCCAGACCACTTTGAAAATGGTCCATTGACACAATTCGCTTCTTCTTCCAATGATGCAATTCAAGAATTCAATCAACTACGGGAAATCACCAAACCATTAGTTACAGGAGCAGCTACCATCCCCGCTATGGCCATGCGACCAGGATCTACTGCTCTCATCCCCCTATTGAGATATCTACCTTCGTTAGTTTCAATCATTAGTAATGGAGTGGAAGCTTCGACTGGCCCTTTTGGTCCTTATATGAATGGACCTATATTTACAGTGAGAAATGCATGGTTGAGAGATTGGTTGGATGCACTTGCGTTTAGTTTGAGTGGATTACCGGCCGATAGGACTAGCGCCGGTGCAATGGCTTACGTTTTGTTTGATATGCATAGGGAGGGTGCTGCGTTGGATTATCCAAAGGGTGGGTTGGGTGAGGTTGTCAACGCGCTGGTGAACGGGGTGGAACAGCCTACAAGGAGTGGTGGTGATAAGGGGGTGGTGTTGAGAAGTAAGGTTAATTTACGGCATCATGTGGAGAGTATTGATACAACTGAGGATGGGACGCGTGTTGTTGGATTGACTGCTCGTAGAGCGGGTGGGAAGATTGTAAAGGTGAAGGCTACAGAGGGAGTTATTTGTAATGCACCAATGTGGTCGCTGAGGAAGCTGATTAAGAATGAAAAGGCGTTGAATATATTGAGTGGTGGTAGTGATGATGTTACAGTAAAAAAACAGAGTGGCAGTGTCGCCGCCCAATCTTGGATAATAGATTCAGAAGTTGATCCGAGAACAGGAAGGGGAAGCGTGATTCGTCCATCGCGACAGCAACAATCAAATGAGGAAAGAACTTTGATAGCAGACAATCTTCTCGCAAAATGTGATGAAGCAGAGATGACTGGTTCATTCCTCCATCTACATGTGGCTCTCGATGCCAAAGATCTTGATTTGGATAGTCTAGAGCCCCATTATACTGTCATGGATCGTGGACTCGAGGGGGATGACAGAATAATGAATGGGTTGCCCGACGGACCTTGTGGGGAGTTGAATATGATTGCAGTTTCGAATCCATGCGTCTTAGATCGAACGTTGGCTCCAGAGGGGTATGTTATAGTGCATGCCTATGGAGCTGGAAATGAACCATATGATATTTGGAAGAGCAAGTCGAATGATGACGAGACGTCAACTTTGACGTCAGCACGCACAGACGGGGAAGAAGACATCGATTCACGCGACTCTGGAGATAGATATCAATCTTCTACATACAATGCGATGAAGGATTCTCGTGGGGAGGCATTATGGCGAGCCATTGAATCGATCATCCCCGATGCACGAGAACGAACCGTCCTTGCTATGCTTGGATCACCACTTACCCATGAACGATATTTGAGACGTCCAAATGGATCATATGGCGCAGCATTCGAAGATTGCCTGAAGGATGGAAGCACACCGATACCCAATTTGATGCTTGCTGGGGATGGTGTATTCCCTGGAATAGGTATCCCTGCAGTTGCACTGAGTGGTGCAAGCGCTGCGAATGGAATGGTGAAAGTCATTGAGCAGTGGAGATGCCTGGATGAGTTGAAGTCACAAAAGCTGATTACATGATGAAGAATATAATAAGTCATAGCTGGATCGTGTTTCTCTCTAGACTTAATTGATGTACCGTTATTATTTATGTACATATCTCTTCTGCGGCCATCAATTCGCGAGGGGCGTGAAACGTGAAACCACCACCATGGCCTCCCCAATGCTACTACTGTACGAACCTCCCTGTCGCAAGCTCGTTTCACGCCCCACGAGTAGTTCGTGTGCAATCGCCATTTCAATTTTGTGTTTGCGATTCGATATTGCACCATAATTCCATTCTACAAACTCTCCAGAGGAAGTGTCATTGTCGTGCTTCGTCCAAATGCATCACTTAATTCCCCCCAAAAAAGGATAAAAAAGGATCAAAATCTTGATATTTTGAGGCCAAAATTAAGTATGCTGTATGACAATTTTGGTGAAAGGTGCGCGTATTAACCTTCATATAACCATCAAGTAAAAGTATTGGCCATTATTTTGGCCATATTGTTTAGATTAGTGTCTAATATTGTAGCATGGATGCATACTGCTATTTTGTGCTCACGTGCAGCTCTTGCCAAAAATATTTTGATCCTTCGATAGCAAAGAGGGGCTGCCCCCTTTCCCCTCCTTCATCCTTTGTCAAGCCTACGGCTATGTACCAGTAAGTACATATAATTTCGAAGTTTGTTTTCTCTACATAGAATCTGCAACTACCATGGGCCTTCTTTGCATAAGCCCCTTTGCAAGGGAAAAGTGGCCCAAAAGACTTGTGGGGCTCAAGTAGAAAT
>Ga0075467_10003309_pt1 | contig 12423 bp, 7 predicted proteins | sample DEB08_DNA_9_FD_75067 | JGI IMG/M metagenome (GOLD analysis project Ga0075467, IMG submission 75067) | Aqueous microbial communities from the Delaware River and Bay under freshwater to marine salinity gradient to study organic matter... | ecosystem: Environmental > Aquatic > Marine > Coastal ...
GGCAGCCATACGCGAAATATTTAAGCGGGCGTTTGCTTTGGCAGAATTGCCTTATTTTAATCCGCATAGTTTTCGTAATACCTTGGCGGCATTGGGTGAAAAATGTTGTCGTACTCCTGAAGAATTTAAGGCATGGAGTCAAAACCTAGGCCATGAAAAGGTATTAACCACGTTCTACAGCTATGGGGAAGTGCAAGACAATCGGCAGGCAGACATTTTTAAACAGTTTAAAGAACCGCGTGTGGGGGTGACCACTTCGGGGGTCGATGTAGCGGAGTTGGCAAAAGCGCTTAAAGCTGAAATGAATGGGTAGTTGATGTTTAACTACCCTAGGGAGGGGGAGGTTAAAAACTATTTCCTAATCGCTTAGGGATCGGCGTGGGGACCTGTTTTTACCACTAACTAACTTGATACAGAAGCTTTGCCAATAGAGTCGCCAATTATCCTCAAGGTTTTATTACCTGTGATGCTAAGGTTGCCAGAAGATGCCTTTTCTATATGCTCGCTCCACCAGTTCATCAATGGTATGCGGCGTTTCAAATAGTCGGCGCGGTTGTAAGCGTTGCGTACTTCATTGTCGCCAACGTGGGCCAGTGCCGCTTCGATAATATCGGCATCAAAGCCTTGTTCGTTTAACGTGGTGCTGGCTAGTGCCCGTAAACCGTGTGCAACGAGTTGTTTTTCAAACCCCATACGCTTTAGAGCGGTATTGCCTGTTTGTGCATTGGTGGGCTTTCTCAGGCTTCTATCCGAAGGGAATACAAATTCACTGTGCTTACCACTGATCGGGTGCATTATCTCTAGAATAGCTAAGCTCTGTGGCGACAATGGGATAGTGTGAGGTTTTTTCTTTTTCATTCTTTCGGCTGGTATATTCCATAGGCTCTTTTCAAAATCAATTTCATCCCATCTTGCGCCAGCCGCTTCACTAGGTCTTACCATTGTATGTAATTGCCATTCAATAACGCACCGTGTGGTGATCTTAATGCTGGCTACTGAGAGCGCCGCCATGAGTTCGGGTAGTTGTTCAGGCTTTAACGTGGGTAGGTGTTGCTTTACGGGTGCTTGGAAAGCTTTGCTAATCCCTGCTAGTGGGTTGGCCGTTAGCAGACCTGTATTAACCGCATAAACCATAATCTCATTTAAGCGTTGGCAAAGGCGCTTCACTGTTTCTAAATTACCTTTAGCGGCAATAGGCCTAATCGTTTCAATGGCCTTAATTGCGGTGATTTTGTGAATGGGCAATTTTCCGAGGTTTGGGAATATATGGCCTTCTAGCGAGCGCCATGTATCTAAGGCATGGTTTGCCGAAACGTTACCTTTTTTCACTTCTAGCCATTGGCTGGCAATGTGTTGCAGCGTATTTTTGTGGGAGGTTTCGTTTAATAAGGCTTGTTCGTCGCGGTGTTCTTTGGGGTCTATGTCTTTGGCGAGTAGTTCCCTAGCGATTTTACGTTTGCTGCGCGCTTCGGCAATGGATACTTCTGGGTAATTGCCAAAACTTAGGCTGGTACGCACTTTAGTAAATGGCCGGTAATAATCCAATAGCCAAAGTTTGGAGCCGTTTGGCTTGACTCGAAGCTGCAAGCCATCGCCATCCGAAAGGGTGTAAATCTTCTCTTTAGGTTTGGCTTGTTTAACTTCGGTATTGGTTAAGGGTTTGGTGATTCTGGCCATTTTAGTAGTACCGCTTTTGGTTGTATCACCATGGTACTACTAAAAGCACTACTAAAAAAGAGGGATGTTACAGGATGGCTTAGAACACTATAGGCACAAAAAAGCCCGTAAATCGTTGAATTTACAGGCTTTAGTGGTCTTCTTTGGGTCTTGTGAAACCCTGAGTTGGTGGAGGCGGGGGGAGCTGTCTTTACAGTATAACTATATGTTTTATATGGATAATATTAATAGGTGAATTGTTTAGTACTGCTATCGGTACTGCTAAAACGAAAAGTCACCCCCAATTAAAGAGAGAAACGCGGATTTTAATTCGACTTCTGGCCGCATGTGCAATTAGGTGCCAAAGCCCTCTAAATTTCTCCTTTATCTATAAGTCTTAATTTAATTCCTGTAATCTTCAGTCCCAATAAAAAGACCTATTAGGATGATAACGCACGAATGACCTCCCTAAATAACATCCTCACTCAATACCGTGAAGCTTCCCAAACCGAACGCGAAAAAGGCACTTACTTTGAAGAACTGATTTGCACCTATCTTCGCTATGAAGCTACCTATGCTGATTTATATAGCGATGTATGGATGTTCAACGATTGGGCAAAAGAACACCCTGAATTTAATATCAGCGCTAAAGATACCGGTATTGACCTTGTGGCACTTACGCGCGGCTCTAATGAATATCACGCCATTCAATGTAAATGCTATGCCGAAGACTACCGTCTGCAAAAGAAGGATATAGATAGCTTCTTTACCGCATCGGGACAAAAGCCTTTTGCTCATCGAGTGATCGTCACTACTACCAACTTATGGAGTGACAACGCCGAAGCCGCGCTATTTAACCAGCAGCCCGCCGTCACTAAGATCGACTTGCACGATTTAGAAAACAGTCAAATAGATTGGGCGCAATATCAGCCAAACCAAGAACCCGTATTACTCCCGAAATTCGAGCCGCGCGACCACCAAAAAACTGCCATTAATGCAGTAAAAGTAGGCTTAGCCACCGCCGACCGTGGCAAGCTGATTATGGCCTGTGGTACAGGTAAAACCTTTACCAGCTTAAAAATTGCCGAGCAAATGGCAGGCAAAGGCAAGCGGGTATTATTCTTAGTGCCTAGTCTTTCATTGTTATCCCAAACCCTCACCGAATGGACGCACCAAAGTAAAACCCCATTACATAGTTTTGCCGTGTGTTCCGATAGTGACGTGGGTAAAAAACGCAAAAAAGACGACGACGTAGTACAAACCTTCGCCCACGAACTACTCTACCCCGCCACTACCAAGGCCGATAAGCTCGCGTTAGAAATGACCAAACGCCATGACGATGTCCACATGAGCGTGGTCTACTCCACCTACCATTCCATTGAGGTAATCAGCAAAGCCCAGCACCAACACGGCCTTGCCGATTTTGACCTGATTATCTGTGACGAAGCCCACCGCACCACAGGTTCTAAGTTTACCGATGAAAGCGAAAGTAACTTTGTTAAAGTCCACGATGCCGATTTTATTAAAGCCCGTAAACGACTTTACATGACCGCCACCCCACGCATTTTTGGTGACAGTGCCAAAATCAAAGAAGAGCAAGGCGAAGTTGCACTCTTCTCAATGGATGACGAAAAGCACTACGGTAAAATACTCCACACCATCAACTTTTCCGAAGCCGTTAGCCGTGGCTTATTATGCGATTACAAAGTGATCGTCCTCACCGTTGATGCCAAGCATATTAGTTCGCGTTTACAAAGCCTATTAGCCGATGAAAACAACAGCCTAAAAGTAGACGATGCCGCCAAAATTATTGGTTGTTGGAAGGCCTTAAACAAACAAGGCGTACAAAACGATGTGGGAGCAGACACCAGCCCCATGCAACGTGCCGTGGCCTTTTGCCAAGTGATCGAACCCAGTGGCGCTAAAGCCAAAACTCACAAGGTAAGCTCCAAACAAATATCGGGTATGTTTCAAGAAGTGGTTGAAGCCTATCAAGAGCAAGAAAGCGAAGTAGAAAAAGCCAGCCATGTTGGCCTAATTTGCGAAGCCTCACATGTTGACGGCAGCATGAACGCCAGTGCCAAAGAACAAAAAATTAACTGGCTAAAAGCCGATACCCCAGAAAACACCTGCCGTATCTTAAGCAATGTGCGCTGTTTGTCCGAAGGGGTAGATGTACCCGCACTCGATGCCGTGTTATTTCTAACCCCACGCAACTCGCAAGTAGACGTGGTGCAATCCGTTGGTCGTGTGATGCGTAAAGCCACAGACCCAAAAACAGGGAAAGCCAAAGAGCGCGGCTATGTAATACTCCCCGTAGTCATCCCTACTGACGTAGAGCCACACATTGCCCTTAACGATAACAAAACTTATAAAGTCGTCTGGGAAGTCTTGCAAGCCCTACGCTCACACGATGACCGCTTTGATGCCACCATTAACAAGCTAGACCTAATCGGTAAAGACAATACCAAAATGGAAGTGATCGCCATTAGCGATGACGTACAAAAACGCCAAGACAGCAGCGGTAAAGACAAGAGAAAAGGCAGTGGCGCAAAAGGTTCACGCACTATTGGCGAGGCAGAAATCACCTACCAACCCGAACAAGCGCAACTGCAATTTGAAGTGGGTGAAATAGAACGTGCCCTTTACGCCAAAATCGTTAAAAAATGCGGCAAACCTAACTACTGGGAAACATGGGCAAACGATATAGCCAAAATAGCCAGCACTCATATTACCCGCATACGCACTATTGTTAGCGATGAAAAAAACATCAAAGAAGTGGCCGCCTTTACTGGCTTTGCCGACGAACTACGAGACGACCTAAACGACAGCATCACCGATGAAGAAGTGATAGAAATGCTAGCGCAGCATCTCATCACCAAACCCGTATTCGATGCCCTGTTTGAAGGCTATAGCTTTGCCAATAACAACCCCGTATCGCAAGCCATGCAACAAGTGCTAGAAATTTTACAAGAGCATCACCTAGACAAAGAAGCCGACACCCTAGAACAGTTTTACAACAGCGTAAAAATGCGTGCCGATGGCATTAACAATGCCGAAGGAAAACAAAAAATTGTAGTTGAACTTTACGATAAATTTTTCCGTAATGCCTTCCCCCGTATGACCGAACGCCTAGGTATCGTCTACACCCCCGTAGAAGTGGTCGATTTTATTATTCACAGTGTTAACGACCTACTCCAACAAGAGTTCGGCCAAACCCTAGGCAGCGAAGGCGTACACATACTCGATCCCTTTACAGGTACAGGCACCTTCATTACCCGCCTATTACAAAGCGGCTTAATCAGCAAAGACCAGCTCGCCCATAAATACAAAAACGAAATACATTGCAACGAAATTGTCTTACTCGCTTACTATATCGCCGCCATTAATATCGAATCCGTTTACCATGCCATCGTTAACGAAAATGTGGAAGTAGGAAAACATAACTATGAACCCTTTGAAGGCATTTGTTTAACGGATACTTTTCAGCTGTATGAAAAAGACGATTTAATTAGTGACCGTTTAGCCGACAACAGCGACCGCCGTAATCGGCAAAAAGCATTGGATATTCGGGTGATTATGGGGAACCCGCCTTATTCTTCAGGGCAATCTAGCGCCAATGATAATAATGCCAATGTAAGCTACGAAGGTTTAGATGGGCGCATTCGTGATACCTATGCGGTACGTTCAAACGCCACTAATAAAAATGCGCTTTATGATTCTTATATTCGAGCAATAAGATGGGCAAGCGACCGCCTTTGCAAAAATCGTTCAAATATAAAAATAGACTTTGCAAAAAGCGACTGTGCAAAAAAATGTCAGTGCAATGGCGTTGTTAGTTTTGTGACTAATGCAGGGTTTTTAGAGGCGAATACTGCCGATGGTTTAAGACAGTGTTTAGCGGATGAGTTTAGTTCTATCTATGTATTTCATTTGCGTGGCAACCAAAGAACCTCTGGAGAATTAAGTCGTAAAGAAGGCGGTAAAATATTTGGCAGTGGTAGTCGCGCTCCTATTGCCATTTCCATGTTGGTGAAAAATCCAACTGCTAAAGAACTCGGTAAAATATACTGGCATGATATTGGCGATTATTTAACACAACAACAAAAGCTAGATGTTGTTAGTGGTTTTGGAAGCATTACAGGAATCACTAAGGCGGATGCTTGGCAAGTAATAACACCTGATGAGCATGGGGATTGGATTAGTCAGAGAGATAATAGTTTTGAGCATTTTATTAAAATTGGTGATAAGAAAAATAAAACAAAAGTTGTAATTTTCAAAAATTATTCTAGGGGAATAGAAACCTCTAGAGATGCTTGGTGTTTCAATTCATCTGTTAGCTCGCTAACTAGCAATATCCAAAAGATGATCTATTGTTACAACGCAGAAACTGATAAGTTTAAAATAACACTAAATGCTAACTTGCAAGACTTTATAGAATTTAACCCTAAAAAAATCAGTTGGTCTAGCAGTTTGATAGCTAATTTGGAACGTGGAATTAAGATAAAATTAGATGAGAGAAAATGTTATCGAGCTGTCTATCGACCTTATTCTAAACAGTGGGTTTACTATGATGAAATATTAAATCATCGTGTGGGGCAAATGCCTAAGATTTTTCCTCAGAACAATAACAACCTAATTATCTGGGTTACGGGTGTAGGAGCTACGGTTCCATTTTGCTCTTATATTACTAATACAATGTGTAGTCTTCAGCAAGGTCCAGCTGCAGTGCAGCACTTCCCCTTATATCTCTACGAAAAAAACCAAGACGACACCATCGACTTTGGCAATAGCAAAGATATGTTCGCCGAAAAAACAACAGAAACTAAAATCGAAGGTGGTTACACCCGCAAAGACGGCATTAGTGATACAGGATTACAGCATTTTCAAGAGGCTTACCCTAACAAAATCATTAACAAAGAAGATGTTTTCTATTACGTATATGGCTTGTTACACTCGCCCGAATACCGCGAAAAATACGCCGATAACCTCAGCAAAGAATTACCCCGTATCCCTTGCGTAAAAACCGCCAGGGATTTTTGGCATTTCTCGCAGGCAGGCCGTGATTTAGCCGAGCTGCATATCAACTATGAAACTGTGGAAAAATACCCCGTCACCCTCGATTGTGGTAAGCGCACCATTACGCAATTAAAAGATGATGATTTTAGAGTCATCAAAATGAAACGCCCTAAAATCAAAAGCGACGAAGGCAAAAGCATTAATGATAATAGTACGATAATTTATAACCACGCTATTACCGTGCGCGATATACCGCTAGATGCTTACGATTACATCGTCAACGGCAAAGCCGCTATCGAATGGGTAATAGAACGCCAAGCCGTCACCACCCACAAAGACAGCGGCATAGTCAACGATGCCAACGACTGGGCAATAGACACCATGAACAACGCAAAATACCCGCTAGAGCTACTACAGCGAGTAATAACCGTAAGCCTAGAAACCAATAAAATAGTAAATGGCTTACCGCCATTGGATATTGATTAATGGTACTTAGCCAGATTAATGCGGGGTTTACACTCGCTGAAAACATTAAGACGCTGTTTAAAAAGCCAGAGCCTACGGTTGCTTCGCGGTTTGTTCTGTTATTTGAAAAGCACGGTGTACACCGCAATCAAATTCCTAGCTTTTTTAAGCATGGGCTTACCGTTGCCGCCGTCGCCAATAATGACATATTGTTACCTATATTAACGGAAGAAATGCTCAATGCCGCCTGTCAATTATTCGCTGTTAGACGTGAATGGTTAGATGGTGTGGATACGCAAATTTACCCTACCCATGATTTTTATAAGCATCCTGAAGAGTTCTATAAGTTTATTGTTAACTTGAAAAAACAATCAGCAGGTAGAGTTGATGGTGTTTTATTCGTCTCAGATTCGCCATCACGAGATAATGATGATGCCGTTATTATTTTAGAAGAAGAAATAGCCACTATTGGCGAAAAAGCCATTTATCGCTATCACATGTGTGGCGGTTGGCTATTTAACTACTGGAAATGCCGAGTATATTTAGCTACCTGCATTGCTTTAGCATGGAAAAGTAATGTTTATATTAATGGGCGAAAGTTACCTTTTAAAAAGCTAAATGGATACCTGAATGGCGATCAATTTCTAGGTGATGACTTCAATGACTTGGCTGGTCGTTCTAGCACGTGGCATCCAGAAGATATGGCAGGTAGTCCTAAAGAGCTTTTAAAAGGTTTGGAGGAGTTATTGTTTGAAGGTGAGTATGAGCAAGCAATTAAGCTATGGCTAACTCTTGCGGAGCAAGGCTGGATGGATACAGGCTTAAACTCACTTGATGTAGAGGTATTCGAGCAAGCGTTGGATAAATCTATCAAATGATTCTTATTTTTAAGAATTTACTGTTATGGGTTTGATGAATAATAACAAAAGAATGGTTTTAACTCTGTTCTATATTGATTGAAAATTAAGGAGTGATTATGGCTAGGCGTGATGCAACAGTAGATGACTTGGTAGGTATGGTTGAGCGAGGTGAATTACGCTTACCTGAAATGCAGCGTAGATATGTTTGGCGTTCAACACGAGTTAGAGACTTAATGGATTCACTTTATCGTGGCTACCCATCTGGAGCTATCCTTATTTGGGAGGCAGATGAAGCAGTGCCCATGCAAGAGTTTTCTGTCAGTCAGCAAGATAGTCCTTATCAGAAGGCGTTATTATTACTTGATGGGCAGCAACGGTTAACTTCTCTTTCTGCTGTTATCCGAGGCGAGCCTGTTACTGTTCGAGGTAGAAAGAAGCCGCTGGAGCTATTGTTTAACCTTGATCACCCTGAGAAGCTAGAACTTGTCACGGAAGTAAATGAAAATGCTAGTGATGATGAGAATGAAGTGGGTGATGATGATGCTATTGATTCATCGGAAGATGAGCTAATGCAACGCTTCCAAAAAATGACCTTCGTTGTTTCAACTAAAAAATTATTGAATTTGCCTAATTGGATAAAGGTCACCGATGCCTTTAAGAACGATGATGATGCGGATATTTTAGATAAGACAGGAATTACATCATTAAAAGACCCTAGGTATCGCAAGTATTCTCAACGTCTGGCTAAACTTCGAGGGATTCGTAATTATGTTTATAGGCTGGACGTGCTGGAGCGAGATTTATCCTACGAAGAAGTGACAGAGATATTTGTTCGCGTGAATTCTTTGGGAGCAAAGCTACGCGGTTCTGATTTAGCGCTAGCGCAAATAACTGCTCGCTGGAAAAATTCTCTTGCTGTCTTTCAAAATTTTCAAATGCAATGTAAGGATCAAGGGTTTGATCTGGATTTAGGTATTTACCTTAAAAATATGATTGCTTTTATTACTGCTCAATCTCGATTTCTTTCTGTTAATACGATTCCTCTTGATGACCTCAATAAGGGCTGGGAGGAAAGTAAAAAAGGTATGGAGTTTGCGATTAACTTTATGCGGAATAATGCGGGCATCACAAGCCCTGCTTTACTAGCATCCCCTTTTATATTAATTACTGTTGCCTACTATGGTTATAAGCATGACTATCAAATTTCCACTGAGATGGAAAAAAGTTTGACGTACTGGATTCGCATAACTAACGCAAAGGGGCGTTATTCACGTGGTTCAAGTGAATCTTTTTTAGATCAAGATTTGGGCACTATTCGAGATGGTGGGATTGTCGAGGACTTACTTGCACGCTTAAAAAACCAAGTCGGTACTCTTGATGTTACACCGGAGGAGCTTGTAGGTAGAACTCGCAGGAGTGCACTGTTTAAAACTATGTTTATGGCTTTCAAATCATTGGGGGCTAAAGACTGGAACTCTAATTTATCTATTGGAATTGACCATGCTGGGGCAGCCCACAAACTGCAATTCCATCATATCTTTCCTAAGGCCTATTTAAGAAAAGAAGGCTATACAGCTAAGGAAGCTGATGATATTTCAAACTTTGCCTTTATTGGTGGAAAGACAAATAGGAAGATTAGCGATAAAGCTCCGGCAATATACTTCAAAGATATAAAAAGTAACTCAGGCTCTGAGGCTTTTGATCTTCAATGCATCCCTCACTTTGACGAGTTGTTAGATGCTGAGTCTTTTAAGGAATTCTTAAATCAGCGCAGAATGCTTATTTCTGATTGCCTCAATAAGTATGTTAAGGGTTAAGTTATATTAATAAAGTTTAATGGCAGGTGAATATAAAGAATGGAAGAAATAGATTACTGGCGTTTATGCGAAGAGCTAAATATTGTACAGGCGGCAATGTTGGTTGTTGGTGAAAATGCAGACCTTGCAAAATTTGCCGAAGGTTGGGAAGTTAATAAACGGCCTAAAGGTTATGAGGCTGCAAAAACAGCTATTTGCGGTGGTTTAAAGAACTTTATTCAGTATGAGCAGGAATATGAAAATTTAGAAATACAAACCGCAAACTTACAATTTGATAGACCCAATGCTCCTAATTTATTATTTGAAAATGATGAACACTTAACCAGCCTATTAAGTCGGTCTATTGAAGGTTCAATAGTTCTAGAATCTGACTACGATATTAATGGTAATAATTTAGGCTTTATTAGTGGAACAATTGATTTATATAGATCTACTGTTAAAGCTGAGTCTCTGAAATGCTGGCTTAGAGTAAAAGGATTTACAGCAGGTTTTTTCTTTCCAGAGCCTGTAACTACAATGGATTTTTTAGATCCGTCAAATACTAGATATGCTCCCAAGCTAGCCGCAGCAGTTAGCGCTTGGCAAGCGGTAACTCATGCAGGCAAAAGAAGCCCCAAGCAAGCCCTCGATAAATGGTTAAGGGAGCATGCGGTAGACTTTGGTTTGACTAATGATGATGGTAAACCTATAGAGCAAGCTATTGAAGAATGCAGCAAAGTGGCTAACTGGAATGCCAAAGGGGGGGCAACTAAAACGCCAACTTAACCACCCTTTAACCTATTGATTTATAATGTTTTATTTTTAAAGTTTCACCCTTCTATTGAGCTTTCCCCTTGTAAGCTACACCGTTACACATCAAATATAGATGGGCAGGTTTTCTTAACTTGCCCATCTATTCTAATTTCCTCTGAAAACTATTATGGATGCATGTTTAACAACGCCCTTGGGGGTATCAACATGCAGCATACTATTCTAAGACTTCCACAAGTAAAAAAACGCACAGGCTTATCCCGTAGCAGTATTTATTTACGCATAGCGAATGATGAGTTTCCCGAATCGGTTTCTTTGGGCGGCCGTGCCGTGGGCTGGTTAGAAAGCGATATTGATGAATGGATTGTTGAGAAGATTGAGCAGGGAAGAATTAACGACCATGGGTAGTTACAACGGTAAACCCTTTAAAAAAACCGTAACTAACTTATGAACAAAGGAAAAGCTCACGATCATGGCTAATTACAATCCTAATCTGATTAAGATACATCGTAACTACACCTATGAAGAACTGGCCAAAGTGTTTGGTATTCATAAAAATACCATTGCCGCATGGGTAAAGGATGGTTTGCCGTGCTTACAAGAACGGCGGCCATTTTTAATTTTGGGGTGTAATGCTAAGACATTTTTACAGGATAGGCGTGCCAGTAAAAAACAAAAATGCAAAGACAATGAGTTCTATTGTATGCGTTGCAAGGCCCCCGTTAAACCCGCTGAAAACTTTGTTGAATACACGCCCATAACGAGCACAAAAGGACGCTTAACGGGCTTCTGTGAGCGCTGTGAAAGCATTGTTAATAAGTTTATTAGCTATGCCAGTATAGAGGAGTATTCGTTAATTTTTACTCTCGAAAAACCGATAGGTTTGGAGCATATAGATGATACCTATAACCCTCTCTTAAACAGTGACTTAGCAAAGCGAGTAAAAAAATGAGTAAGCACAATGCCAATAACGAACGAATTAAACGCAAATACACCACATTTTTAAAGCAAGCCAAAGGGCAAAATGAAGCCACGATTGATAGTGTGGAAAAAGCCCTTTCGCGGTTTGAAAACTACAACCAATATAAGGACTTTAAAGCCTTTCACTTTGAACAAGCTATCGGGTTTAAACAGCATCTTGCCAAGTATAAAAATCAGCGTACAGGCAAGCCCTTAAGTTTAGCCACTATGAATGGCACGGTAAGACATTTAAAAGCCTTTATCGAATGGCTATCACAACAGACGGGGTATAAATCTCGTATTACCCATTCGGATGCGCAATATTTTAATTTATCCGAAAAGGATACCCGCACCGCAAAAGCCACGCGCAAAAAATCAGTGGCAACGATTGAGCAAATAAACCATGTGCTAAGCATCATGCCCAATGCCACTGCCATTGAAAAACGCGATAAGGCTTTGATAGCCTTTACTCTGTTAACGGGTGCAAGAGATAGCGCTATTGCCTCTATGAAGATCAAGCACGTCGATATAAATATGGGCATGGTGTATCAAGATGCTAGGGACGTGAAAACGAAATACAGTAAATCATTTACTACGTACTTTTTCCCTGTGGGTGATGAGGTTTTCCGTATTGTTGCCGAATGGGTCGATTACTTAAAAAGCGAACACCTATTTGGTAATGAGGAGCCATTATTTCCGAAAACCAAAACAGGCGTGGGTTCTAATCATAACTTTGAAGCGGTGGGTTTAACTAAAGAGCATTGGAGTACAGCGGCAGCCATACGCGAAATATTTAAGCGGGCGTTTGCTTTGGCAGAATTGCCTTATTTTAATCCGCATAGTTTTCGTAATACCTTGGCGGCATTGGGTGAAAAATGTTGTCGTACTCCTGAAGA
>Ga0075467_10003311_pt1 | contig 12417 bp, 9 predicted proteins | sample DEB08_DNA_9_FD_75067 | JGI IMG/M metagenome (GOLD analysis project Ga0075467, IMG submission 75067) | Aqueous microbial communities from the Delaware River and Bay under freshwater to marine salinity gradient to study organic matter... | ecosystem: Environmental > Aquatic > Marine > Coastal ...
ATAATGTATTGCCTATGGCAAATGGTTTACATCGTAAACAGTGGCCATTAGAGAGTTTATCTAACTTTCAATCGCCGCATATTTTTTGGGCTGCATCATTATTAAAATGGAAAGGACTTGACCTGTTGTGTGAGGCGACTGACTCTTTTGAGCTTGATCCCCCATTACCTAGCGTCTGTTATATTCATCCAAAACAGACAGATCAAGCTATATGCTCTCTTCCAAATAAAAAATATATACAATTATATGAAACGCCGAACAATCTCAATGAATTGCGTGCAAGCGCCAATATTTTTGTATCTACAAGTAAAAATGAACCCTTCGGATTATCAATTTTAGAGGCCATGGCGGCAGGTTTATGTATTGTTATACCCAGTGATGGCGCATATTGGGATAGTGTATTAGAGGATGGAATAAATTGTATTAAATATCAGCCTAATAACAGCGACGATTTGTACAAAAAATTATATTATTTAGCCACCAGAATGGATATAGCGAAGAATGTTTCGGTAGAGTCAAAAAAAATCTCTGAAAAATATGATGCTAAATCAAGTTATTTACCCATTGTGGAGTCGGTACTCGGTATTTCTTTAGATTCGTCTGTAGACCCATCAGAAAAATTGATAGCAGTTAACAATGTCCCCAAAAAAAATATTTCGAAAATGGGCGAGATATGAAGCTATTTTCAAAATTACCTATTAAGTTATCTACGCCGATAAAACAAGCGATGTTATATGCGATCAGTGTCGCTCTTATGCGGGGTATATCGTTATTAATGCTACCTTTTCTGGCGAACTTTCTTTCTCCAGAAGAGTTTGGTCGTTTAGAGTTGCTATCAAGCATCGCTATTGTGGGTAGTGTATTAGTTGGTTTAGGCTTAGAAGATGCACTCTTTCGTTTTGTAGGCCAAAGTGATAATGACGACGAAAGGAAAAAAATTGCTGGAAGCATTTTCACGTTGACCATTATTATAGGGGGTGTTTTTGCTCTTTTGCATTATCCATTAGCGACCTTGTTAGCGACGTTTATTCCCGGTGAGCTATCCTTATATGCGATTCAACTTGTCTTAATGATATTAGCACTTGAAGGCGTTATTTCTGTTCCTTTAGGATGGTTAAGAATGCGTGATAAAGCTGCATTGTTTTGTGTGGTTAGCGTAGGTCGAGTATTTATCCAGGCAGGACTAACATTTTGGTTTTTATCTGATGGTAAAGGCGTAGAAGGGGTGTTTGAGGCCGGATTTATTGCGGTATGTATTCAAGCTTTGATCTTATCTTGGCTTCAATTACGGGATACTGGATTACGCTTATGTAAGAACCAATGTAAAAGCATCTTATTTTATAGCGTTCCTCTTGTCGCTAGTGGTTTACTGGCTTTTGGCTTAAATGGCTTTGACCGTTGGGTAATTGCAACAACGGTGGGTATTAATCAAGTCGCTTTGTATGGGATAGCTGCTAAATTTTCTATTGCCATTACCATCCTCATGCAGCCCTACGGCATGTGGTGGATGCCGCGCCGTTTTTCCGAATTAACCAAGGCTGATGGTATTAACAATGTACTGCGTTACTCTGTTCTCGGTTTAGTGATGATTATATTATTGATGTTGATCGTAGGTTTGTTAGCGCCTTGGCTAATTGTTTTTATGTTACCTGCGGAATACAGTACCGCTGGAATTTATGTCGTTGGGTTGATTTCGATTGTTGCATTGAAAGAAGCAACAGAGTTCATCAATATAGGTTGTTTTAAAAATGATAGTACTAAAATACAGCTTTGGATTAATATAGCGACGACGTTTATAGGCTGTATCATGTTATTAATAGGTGCTGAACTTTATGCCGTGTGGGGGATTATAGGTGCATTATTTATAGCCTATTCCTTACGCCTTTCTCTATTCTTCTATTATAGTCAACGAGTTGTATTTATTGATTATCCCATTAAAAAACTAGTCTTATTATTTTCAATTGCTAGCTTAATGTTGGTACTGACTTTGCAGTATTCAACGTTAAGCACGGGTGAATTACTGGAAATTAAACTGCTAAGTGTCGATATACTACTGGTTATTCTTGTGTTTATTGTACTTTTACTGATGTTGATTCATACCGTAATAGAGTTGCTTCTCCCTTTGTTTTCGCAACAGGATATGCATAATGATTCGCGATCTGCAAATACATTCAAAAAGAGATGGCCGTTATTTAACGGGAGCTAACTTATTGCGACCCAAGACGCAGATATACGGGTCGATTCTTGTTTGTGTCATCATAGGCATACTATGGCATATACTGGCTCATCCTTTGTTTATCATTATGCTGAGCCTTATCCCTATTGGAATATTATTTGTTCTCGGTTATAACTTTCTAATGGTATTGCTCTTTGTTATATTTTCATTTTTTCGTATTCATGAAGCATTTCCTATACTTTATTCGCTTAAAATTCCTTTGTTATTATCTCTTGCGTCAATATTTTCTTTGGCTTGGCATGTGGCGATTAGCCAAAAAATAAAAGTCTATTGGACGAAAGAGCTTACGGTTATCAGTCTGTTTTTTTTATTAGTGGTTATTGGTGTTTTTATGGCGAGTAATCGCCCGGTGGCGCTCCATTATTTTAAAGGCGTGTATTGGAAAATCATTATTATGTTATTTGCTATTGCATGGTTAACCAGAACACCTAAAGATTTTTCTTTTGCCGCTAAAATAATCACCGTATCGGGGTGTTTGGTAGCGGCGGTGGCCATTAGCAATAAACTACAGGGAATTGGTCTAGTGGAAGGAACACGAGTCACCATAGGACGCCATATTGGTTCCGTGCTAGGAGACCCTAATGACCTGGCACTTGTACTAATGTTTCCTACGGCTTTTGCTGTCAGTTTACTCGTGACTAGAGGCGTTAGCCGTTCTTCACATTTATTGGGCTTAGTGGGCGTTTCATTGTTGTTTTTCGCTACTATCGCCACGCAAAGCCGAGGCGGCTTACTGGGCGTATTAGCGGTGTTTGCGGTGTTTGGTATTAAAAAAATAAAATCTAAAGTGTTGTTATTATCTATTGGTTGTATCCTCGCGTTATCTCTCTTTGCCTTTGCAGGGATATCCGATCGTCAATCGGGAGGGAGTGCCGAAGCAGGGATTGATGCTTCCGCTCAAGGGCGCTTATATGCATGGGAAGCCGCCGCAGGCATGGCGATGGATAATCCATTAACGGGTGTAGGGATTGATAACTTTTTTTCTAATTATTATTATTACAGTAAGCACTGGGATGGCCTTAATCACGCCGTACACAGCACGTGGTTTGGCGTATTAGCGGAAACAGGGGTGTTGGGTCTAATCGTATTTATTACAATGATTACACTGTTAATTAAAGCCTCCGCACGGTCGGTGCGAGCAATAGACCGGCAAGCATTAAGCGAAGCATCCATTGATCCCTCCATGCAGGCTTGCTCCCAAGCCATCTTTGCTGGATTAATCGGGACCATTGTTTCGGGTACCTTTTTAACCCATGGTTTTACTTGGCCTATCTATATTTTAGCGGGTTTAGTCGTCGCCATATCTCACTGGACAGAGAAACATTGCTATAGGCAATAAGATTAACTTTCCCGCTATACCTATTCACCTATCACCTCTCTTTCTTTCAATAGCGCTTTAGAGTGGAGACTAATGCTGCCCCATTGACTTCAAGTAACGCTGTTAGCTGAAAGTCGAAAAAGTAAGCTTAATTGTTGGTGTTCACCTGTTCTCAAATTGATTTGCATAACGCAAACGATATTTTTTTCATATCGTCAAATATCAATAAGCCTTTGATTTTAAATGAAAAAATACTTGGCATAAGAAATGTATTAGTACTTAAGTAGCACTGTATTTATCTATTCATACTACACAAGCTATTACCATAGTGCGCCATTATCTATGTTAGATGCTAACCAAGGAGCCTCTTGTTATGAAAAATACTGTTTCCTTACAAAGTTTACGATTATGGCTAAAACAGGGTGAGCATCCTCTAGCAGCATTCCTATATAAATGCATTATCGCCATACGTACTGTAGATTTCCCTGCTCCCAAAATTATTTATTCTCCCTTATTTTTTATCCTGCATATTGTGACCAGCATGTTGGCTTATATTATGCGCATGATTTTTTGGACACCACTATTTAAATCACGTTTAGCGACTATAGGTAAAAATCTATACCTGTATGGCGGCATGCCTTTTATGAGTGGGAGCTTAACCGTTCATGTAGGCAACAACTGTAGAGTGTCAGGTAAAATCACCATTTCTGGAAGAACAGCGTCAGAGAGTATCCCCAAATTAGAGTTAGGTAATAATATTGATCTTGGTTGGATGACAACAATAGCGGTAGGCACTCGCATTATTATTGCTGATAACGTGAGGATTGCTGGGCAATGCTTTCTTGCGGGTTACCCCGGACATCCAGTTGATGCTACGGCACGTGCTCAAGGCTTACCGGATACTGACGACCAGATTGGCGATATCGTGTTAGAGCGAGACGTTTGGTTAGCGACAGGGGTTTCGGTGATGGCTGGAGTGACAATCGGAGAAGGCACTATTGTTGCCGCTGGAAGTGTGGTGACACGTGATATTCCGTCATATGTGCTGGCAGCAGGATGTCCAGCAAAAGTGGTACGCTCATTAATACCCACCTCTACTCTTGTTCCTGCGGTAAAAGGAAATGCATTTTCTGATTCTGTGATTGATAAAGGGAAAAATGATGAATCATGATTTAATTGTCTTTGGAGAAGATTGGGGTGGTCTACCGAGTAGCACACAGCACTTAGTGAAACTTCTTGCTCGTGATCGGAAAGTGCTTTGGATAAATTCTATTGGTTTACGTCGCCCTCGTTTGAATCTGCATGATATCAAACGTGTAGGCGTAAAACTAACGCGTAGTGTTTCAGCGATCATCGCAGATAAGATAAACCACTGTAAAAATAACTCTCTTAGAAATGACAGCAATGTTAACCGTGATACTGAGACGCCTAGTAATCTTCGGATAATCAACCCCATTACTATTCCTGTACCGTGTACAAAGTTTGAACGACGATGTGCGGTGTGGCTGCTGAATTACCAACTCCAACCTGTTATAAAAAAATGGCATTTACACAAGCCTATACTGTTTGTTTCCCTACCTACAGCAGTCAATATGGTAGGGCAACTCAATGAAAGTGCTGTTGTCTATTATTGTGGCGATGATTTTTCAGGATTAGCGGGGGTTGATCATAAAAATGTTGCACTTGATGAAAAATTATTGGTTGAAAAAAGTGATCTAATTGTTGCCGCTAGTGCTGAATTAGCCGCACGATTTCCTCAGTATAAAACGTTGCAGTTAACACATGGCGTTGATTATCAGTTGTTTTCTCAGCCTGTAGCGCGTGCTTGCGACTTACCTAATAATGGTAAACCAATAGCCGGTTTTTACGGTAGCTTGTCAGCATGGCTAGAGGTCGAATTACTTACCGAGGTAATAAAGGCAATGCCCCATTGGGATTTTGTTTTTATTGGTAAGCAAGAAGTCGATATGTCGGTATTAATGGCAATGCCAAACACCTACTTTTTAGGGGCTCGTCCACATAGTGAATTACCGAGTTATAGCCAGCATTGGCAAGCATCATTACTACCTTTTCACGATAATGCACAGATTCGTGCATGTAATCCATTAAAACTAGTCGAGTATTTAGCCGTTGGCGTGCCGATTGTAGCGACGCGTTTTCCGGCTTTAGCACCCTATAAACATCTTGTTCAGCAGGTTAGTAGCCGCGATGATTTTATTCTGGCTTTAGAAATGACGCGTTATTTATCGACTATACCTAATTTTTCTTCAACGCTTAAACAATCCGTTGCTAATAAAACGTGGCGAACAAAAGCACAATTATTGTCGCGACGTTTGGAATCGCTATGAGTTATTTATCTATACGTATTCATCGTATTTTTTGCGCTGCATGGCGCCGGCGATACATTATTATCATACCGATTATTTTGTTACCTATTTTTGGATTAATTGTAGCTATGAGTAGCATTAAACATTACCAATCACATACGAGCATGCTCATTCAAGAAACCGCAAAAATGAATCCATTTTTAGAAGATTTAGCCGTTTCTTCTATGTTAAAAGAGCGTATGGGAGCATTGCAAACCTTATTAAATAGCCGACATATTCTTAGTTCGGTCGCACGTGATCTTAATATAGTGAATGAAACCACCTCTAACGAAGAGAGAGATAGAATTATTGCTAAGTTGTCCGGTAATTTACGTATGGATATGGTGGGAAAGGATTTAATTAGAATTAATCTGACATCTGAAAAATCGGAAGGAATGAAAGAAATATTAACCTCAGTTAGCAATCATTTTATTGAACAATTACTAGCGCCAGAGCGTTCTTCTATTAAAGACTCGGCTTACTTTCTTAAAGAAACATTATCGGAAAGGAGTGAAGAGCTAGACGGGGCAGAGCAAGCTTTAGCCATGTTTAAAGTAAAATATGCCGATATGCTACCAGAATACAATGTTATGAATTTTTCTCGTTTAAACCAACTAAAACAAAAACTTTCCGAACGTGAAACGGAATATGCAGGCGCGATAAAAAGTGTTAATGGTTTGAATCAATTGCTATCTCGTACCAATCCTGTTGTAGGTTATATAGAAGAGCAGATTATAAAAATACGTAGCGAACTAGCTCTACTTAAATCGCGCTACACAGACAAACATAGCAAAGTTCAAGCGCTATTAAGAGCTTTACGTAGCATGGAGTCTGAACGACAAAGAGCCCTTAATGATTCAGAGCAAATAGTCAACGCTGATCAATTGTGGGATATGGCAAGCTCTACGATTAAAAGTGGTAATGAAAAACAACCTATTCTTATTTCGCAACTCGAAAATTTGCAAACTGCAAAAAATAGAGCCGATAGTCTTAGGGAAGAGATATCGCGATTAAAAAATATGGTTGCCAATATTGAAAAAGGCATTAGTGACTTTGGCGAGCATGAAAATGAGTTAAATGGCTTACAAAGAGATTTAAAAGTTAAGCGGGAACTCTATGAAGAACTACTGCTGCGCTATGAAATGGCCAAGGTGACGGGTTCTTTAGGGGAGTTTGAGCAAGGCAAGCGAGTAAAGATAATTGATCAGCCTTTTACGCCTAGTAGCCCCGCAAACTTACCCGGATTTTTATTTGTTATTGCTGGTTTTTTTGGTGGTTTAGCTTTAGGCATCGGTCTTGCATTAATGATAGAAATCACTGATTCCACCATTCGCTCTAGAAGTATATTGGAAGATATTTCGGGAGTACCTGTAATCAGTAGAATCCCCCCTTTAGTTAACTAGTAGAGGTCATTATGAATACCGTTATCCAAGTAGTACAGCATCTATCTCCTGGTGGCATAGAAGTAATGGCTTTAGAACTTAAAAGAATTAATCAGCAGCATAATGACCGAATGCTAATTGTTAGCTTGGAAGGTGATAAATCAGTATTAATGGCACGCTGGCCCCGCTTGCAAGAAATGGAAAGTGAATTGTTCTTTTTAAATAAAAAGCCCGGTATAGATTTCACGACCATTCTCCGTTTAGTTGAGTTGTTTAAAAAAGAACATGCTACAGCGATCCATACTCATCACATCGGCCCTTTGCTTTATGCTGGTATTGCGGGGCGACTAGCAGAGGTATCGACAATAGTACATACCGAACATGATATTTGGCACTTGCAAAATACTAAACGATTAATAATACAACGTTTAGCGCTTGCCATTGTTCGCCCGACCTTAATAGCCGATGCGCAAATGGTTGCTAATGGAATGAAGAAATATTTACGTCGGAATGATATTGGTGTTGTTACTAATGGCATTGATGTAGATCGTTTTTCCCCCGGTGATAAATCCGCTGCTAGAGAAGTATTCGGTTTGCCAAAGAATGTAAAGCTGGTCGGTATTAGTGGTCGAATGGAAGAGGTAAAAGGACATAAGGTGTTGGTTCAAGCATTGGAATATATGGATGATAGCGTCCATCTTGTTTTAGCCGGAGACGGTAGCTTGGCAGAAGGTTTACGTGATCTAGCAACTGTATTAGGTATGTCTCAACGGGTACATTTTTTAGGGCAAATAGATGATATGCCGAATTTTTATCGAGCGTTAAATGTTTTTTGTTTATCGTCCTTTCAAGAGGGAATGCCTTTAGCGCCTTTAGAGGCTCAATCTTGTGGAATCCCTGCTGTGATTACTAATGTCGGCGGGGCGGCTGAAACTTTATGTAAAAAAACGGGGAGTCTAGTGCCTGCTGGAGATAGTCATGCTTTAGCGAAAGCATTAACAAAGCAACTCGAAAAAAAAATACAGGTAAATCCACGTGTCTTTGTCGAGCGACATGGAAACGTTATTCAGATGGCTCAAGCTTATGCCAAATTGTGCAACAGTAGTTTCACCGTTGCGGCTGCGAGGGTATGAGTATGACATATGCCCTAATAACATTAACCAGTACAGCATTATTTTTAGTGCTATATCATCATATTATTTATCCATTATTATTAATGGTAGCTCGCCATATTCGTGGAAATAAATTAATTGTTCATCCAACGCCACTAGCCTATCAATATCTAAACAGCGGCGATGACTTACCTTTTATTACCATTGTTATGCCTGCTTATAACGAAGCTGAGTTTATAGCCGAAAAAATCCGTAATCTTGCATGTTTAGATTACCCGCCTACCCATTTTATAATTATTTTGGCAGCTGATGGTTGTACGGATGACACCGTTGATATTGCGCTGAAAACCAGTCAGGAAGCAATATGTAAAAACCTTCCCTTAATCATTAACGATTACCCTAATAACAGAGGGAAAATCGCCGTTATTAATGATGTGCTTGCTGGTGTGGATAGCGAAATTGTTGCCTTTACAGATGTTTCAGCATTAATTTCAATCGATGCCTTATATCTTTCTGCATTGCGTTTCAAGGATTCAACCGTTGGCGCGATTAACGGAAATTACCGTTTTCTTAATCCAGCAAGTACCGGAGAGGCCGTTTATTGGCTTTACCAAGGCGCCATAAAAATAGGCGAGGAAATGCTAGGCTCCGTTTTGGGTGCGCATGGTGCTTTTTATATCATGCGAACCAAGCTTTTTCAGCCGTTAGCGGAAAACATAGTGAATGATGATTTTATTATTTCTATGCGGGTTATTGAGCAGGGGTATCGAGTGGTTTATGAATCGCGACTCAACGCCGTTGAGCAAGAACAATCAAGCACCGATATTGAGTGGAATCGTCGCCTACGTATTAGTATTGGAAACATTCAGCAAGTCATCATGCTACGCCAACTTTTTCATCCTAAATACCGAGGTGTAGCGCTGGCCTTTTTATCAGGAAAAGGCTTGCGAGTTGCGATGCCAATATTTCTTTTAATAAGTTTTCTTGGGAGTTTCCTGCTTTTTTTTATTCCATTTTTCGCTTTTTTAGCGGTGATGCAACTGCTGGTTTATTTTATTGTTATTGTGTTTCATTTTACACAGACTAGAGCAACTCCAGATGCGGAAAATGAATGTAAAAAAGAAGGTTATACACGATGCGGATCTAGTCTAAGTGCCAAATTACTCAATACGCTTTATTATTTGGTGCGCGGGTATACCGCTAACTTGATTGGTTTTTTTCGTTACTTTAGTGGTACAGCAAAAACTCGCTGGTAATTTTTTATAGTAATTGGAGAGAGTATTATGGCTACATTAAAAGAAATGACTTTTTTACAAGATAAAATTAATAGATCAGCAACATTAAAAATGAAGAGGGTAATGGATGTTGTTCTATCCAGCTTATTACTCATTCTTACGCTACCATTACTGCCTTTTATTATAACAGCGATAAAGGTCAGTTCTCCCGGCCCGGTTTTTTTCACACAAATGCGTATAGGTTTATGTATGCCACTCAAAACACATATTTTCATGATGGTGAAATTTCGTACTATGGTGGTAGATGCTGAAAAAAAATCGGGTGCGGTATGGGCCAGTAAAAATGATCAACGTATAACGCCTATAGGTGTTTTTCTACGAAAAACACGACTAGACGAATTGCCACAGCTGCTTAATGTTCTTGTTGGTGATATGTCACTCATAGGTCCTCGCCCCGAGCGCCCAGGGTTTTATCAAAAACTAGAACAGGAAATTCCTTATTTTGCAGAACGTACCTATGGTATTCTTCCTGGCGTCACAGGGCTTGCTCAAGTACATCAAGGCTATGATACCTGTATCGATGACGTTAGATCAAAGCTAGGGTTTGACCTATCTTATGCCTTAGCGATACAAAGCCCATTATCTTGCTTGCGTATGGATATGAATATTATTTGGCGCACTATCGTCGTCATGGTGACGGGACGAGGACAATGAAAGCACATGTAATGTAATGTAATCTTACTTATGAATTAATGGTGTTGTTAATGAAGGCAGCTTGTAGGTGTTTGGTATCGTAATGTGTAGCTGTATACCATCGTGTGTTTAGATTGAGAAACCCCGTGCATAGGACTCTCTATAAAATAAGCCATTAATGGCAGGCTACTTTAGATGGCACAGGATATTGTCAACCTTAATCAAGGTGATTGGTAGCCTACATTAGCATCTAAGTGATTTTTTCTCATATTCTCTTGCGCTTAGAAGCACAAATTACGATAATACGCGCCTTTAAAGGACCGTGACAACTCATATCCTTACTCTTATTCTCAACTATATACTTAATATACAAGGTGACCTGCGGTGAATCGACCTAAGCCAGATGACTATTTCAAAGATTGGAAACAACGTGAAGCATTAGCTGAGGCTATGATTCCTTTAATAGGCCAGCTCTATCGTGAGTCAAATGTAAAAGCGTATATGTATAGCAAGCCGTTGATTAACCGTTCGGTGATTGATTTGATGAAAGCCCATAGAGCGGTACGTCAGGTCGAAGAAAATGAATTGTCCGAGTTTGAGACCTTTCCCGTGCTTAAGGCGATGATGGATCTAAATTTAGGTAGTTGTCATATTGACCTAGGTAAGCTGGCGATTAAGTTTATGGAGCAGCCAGAGGGCACTGATATAAACACATGGGTTGCTAGTGAATTAAAGCAATTCATCGGCTCGGCCGACAAGCTTTTAGAGAAGCCACAAGATGTGGTGTTGTATGGTTTTGGTCGTATTGGTCGATTGCTGACACGTTTGTTAGTTGAAAAAGCGGGTAGTGGGGATCAACTCCGTTTACGTGCAATCGTTGTGCGTAAAGGCAAAAGCCCTAATGACTTGGTTAAACGCTCTAGCTTGCTGCGTCGTGATTCAGTTCATGGAAGCTTTAAAGGCACTATTCGTGTTGAGGAAGACACCAATACGTTGGTGTGTAATGGCACAGAAATCAAAGTTATTTATGCAAACTCCCCTACAGAAATTGATTACACCGAATACGGTATTAATGATGCTATCTTGCTAGATAGCACTGGTGTATGGCGTGATGAAGCAGGTTTGTCACAGCATTTAGATTGCCCAGGCATCAATAAAGTATTGCTGACCGCGCCGGGTAAGGGTGATATGAAAAACGTGGTATATGGCATTAATAACGATGTTATTACTACAGACGATAAGATTATATCTGCAGCATCATGCACCACTAACGCTATTACGCCAGTATTAAAAGCGTTGCTGGATAAGTACGGTATTGAGAAAGGTCATGTTGAAACGGTTCACTCGTATACCAATGATCAAAACCTAATTGATAACTATCATGCTGGTGAACGCCGTGGTCGTAGTGCTGTATTAAATATGGTGCTGACAGAAACGGGGGCAGCAAAAGCAGTACAAAAAGCGATTCCTGAGTTAGCGGGTAAGTTAACGGGTAATTCAATTCGTGTGCCGACACCTAATGTGTCAATGGCTATCTTGAATATTCAGTTAAAGGCATCGCCAACTAAAGAAGAGCTAAACGACTATATGCGTGAAGTGGCTCTGCACTCTCCATTACAGCAACAGATTGATTACACCAATTCACCAGAAGTTGTCTCTAGTGATTTCGTGGGTTCACGTCATGCGTGTATTTTTGATAGCAAAGCGACCATCGTTAACGACAATAGTTGTGTTCTGTACTGCTGGTACGATAATGAATTTGGTTATAGTTGTCAGGTTGTTCGTTGTTTAGAGCAAATGGCAGGCGTTAATTATGAGGTGTATCCAAACGATTAAACAGCTCATGTAATCATCATAAAGCTCGATAGGTAAATGCTGTCGAGCTTTTTTTTCGTCACTTTTTTCGTTTGTATCTATATTTACGGTCATTATTTTCTAGCTTAAATAATGACCAGAAGTAGGGCGTTGATGAATGCTATATACACTGCTTTAGAGCAATAAAAGAGATGTTAGGCCGACATATAAAGCTGGGGTTAAAAAAAGATCATATTCTAACTAAATACTGATCTGCCTCC
>Ga0075467_10003312_pt1 | contig 12414 bp, 9 predicted proteins | sample DEB08_DNA_9_FD_75067 | JGI IMG/M metagenome (GOLD analysis project Ga0075467, IMG submission 75067) | Aqueous microbial communities from the Delaware River and Bay under freshwater to marine salinity gradient to study organic matter... | ecosystem: Environmental > Aquatic > Marine > Coastal ...
CGATATAGTCCACTGCACCCATGGTTCAACAATGTTCTTGTTCAAGACATGGCCTATCGGCCATAAACAGGTCAGGAAAAATGGCAGTAAGTTAATTTTTTAACGAAAAACAAGAATAGTTTAGAAATACAGACAACGTCATAGTCAAAAATGCTGTGTTTAGCTACTGACTAATAAAAATATTTAAACACTTATATCGCGAGCAAAATTACGTATCAAATTTGCTCTTACATTATTAGACAACTGACAATCCAGTAATATATTTACCTGAGTGTGCAATTTGACCCAGTTTTTCATTGTTAGCGAGTGAACCTCGAGATAAAAACACGTAAACTTATGTTTTACTAATATCTTTTGAGCAACCGTTGTCAGATCATCCAGCACATTCCTCACCCGCAATTACCCAAGCGCAGCAAGTATTAAAACACACATTTGGCTATGATCATTTTCGTGATGGGCAAGCACAAGTTATAAACCAAGTAATGCAGCAAAAAGATGTGTTGGTTCTCATGCCTACTGGTGGAGGTAAATCTTTGTGTTATCAAATTCCAGCTATACTCTTATCGGGTTTGACAATTGTTGTTTCCCCCCTGATATCGTTAATGAAAGATCAGGTTGATGCGCTTTTAACCTATGGCGTCAATGCCGCTTACATAAACTCAAACCTGTCGCCACAAGATATGTTTAATGTTTTTAGGGGCATGCAAGATGGAAAATACAAGCTAATTTATGTGGCGCCTGAAAGGCTTATGCAACTGGAATTTATCCAGCGTCTACAAAGCCTTACAATAAGTCTTATTGCGGTTGATGAAGCTCACTGCGTATCTCATTGGGGCCATGACTTTAGAAAGGACTATAGACTACTTGGGCAATTAAAAGCCACGTTTCCCCATATCCCAATTATGGGATTAACGGCTACCGCCGATCTTGCCACCCGGGCAGATATCACCCAGCAGCTAAAGTTACAGCAACCCTTTATCTTCAAAGGAAGTTTTGACCGCCCTAATATACGTTACAACCAAGTCACTAAATACAAGGCCACAGACCAAGCGATTGCTTTTGTTAAACAACAAGATGGTAGCGGTATTATTTATTGTAATAGCCGTAGGAAAGTAGACGACCTGAGTATTGCTTTGGCCAGACAAGGGGTTAATTGTGCAGGTTATCACGCGGGTCTTGAAGGTGAAATTCGGGACAAAATACAGCGTGATTTTATTCAAGATAAGATTGACATCATAGTGGCAACAGTCGCGTTTGGCATGGGAATAGACAAATCTAATGTGCGCTTTGTTGTGCATTTTGACTTACCTCGTAGTATCGAATCATATTATCAAGAAATAGGCCGAGCAGGCAGAGACGGCATGCCCGCCGAAGCGTTATTATTATTTGACGAAAAAGATGCAGCTCGTATTCGTCAATGGATATCAACGGGTGAAAATCCAGAGAGAAATAGCGTAGAACTTCAAAAATTTGCCGCCATGGAAGCTTTTGGTGAAGCGCAAACTTGTCGCCGACAAATTTTACTCAATTACTTTGCTGAATATTCTGCGGGGCACTGTGGTAACTGTGATATTTGCCTCGACCCGCCCAAAGCATTCGACGGCACTGTAGATGCGCAAAAAGTGTTATCTTGTGTTTTTCGACTAAGACAATCTGTTGCCGGTCAATATTTAATTGATGTACTTAGAGGTAAACAACTAAAACGCATTTTAGAACATGGCCATGATAAATTGACTACTTATGCTATAGGCAAAGATAAGTCAGATGCATATTGGCACAACATTATAAATCAATTAATCCACCGCGGATTTCTTAGGGTGGATATCACACAAAATGCAGTGTTGAAATTAACTGAAGAAGCAAGGCCAATATTACAGCAAGCTCAACAATTGCAGCTTGCTGTGCCAAGATTGAGTCTTGATTTGGGTAAAAAAGCACAGCTCATTACACAAGATTATGACCGAGCACTGTTTGCAAAACTGAAATATTTACGCAAAACTATTGCTGATCAGGATGATGTGCCACCTTTTGTTGTATTCAGCGATGCAACATTAGCCGATATGGCAGATAAATTTCCAGAGTCCTCATTCGACTTCTTAGATATTCATGGTGTGGGCCAAACTAAGCTCGAACGTTATGGCGAACGTTTTATTGCTGCCATTTCAAAGCACCTTAATAAGTAAATATTATAAGAGCAAATGCCACTCAAGGTTTACTTTTTAGGGCGATTTAGCGCATACTAATAAGCCGTATATGAGCTGATAAAATCGATGCCTGTTAAAGCTGTTCCACAAAAAAATACAGATGATAAAGTCGAAAAACTGAAGATTCCGCCTCATTCTATCGAAGCGGAACAATCGGTTTTGGGCAGTATGTTAATTGCCCCTGATTCATGGGATAAGGTGGCTGAAATTGTAGTAGAGACAGACTTTTACAACCGCTCACATCAAATCATTTTCCGCGCCATTGTCCGCCTTCTAACGAAAAGCCACCCTATTGATTTAATTACCGTTTCTGAAGATCTAGAAGGTATGGATGAGTTAGAGACCGCAGGTGGCTTTGCTTATTTAGGTGAGTTAGCCAAAAATACGCCAAGCTCAGCCAACGTATCTGCATACGCGCAAATAATAAAAGAACGAGCTGTGATCCGTGAGCTCATAGGCGTCGCTCATGTCATTGCTGATACAGGGTATAATCCTGAAGGTCGCGATAGCGGTGAAATTCTCGATATGGCCGAGAGTAAGGTATTCGAAATTGCCGAAAAGCGCACAGGTAAAGACGAAGGCCCAAAAAATGTTGAGGCAGTATTAACAAAAACCATCGACCGTCTTGAAATATTAGTTAAAAGTAATAAAGAAGTCACAGGTGTGTCTACTGGCTACACTGACCTAGATAAAAAAACCAGTGGCCTGCAACCTTCAGATTTAATTATCGTTGCGGCCCGGCCCTCAATGGGTAAAACGACCTTCGCTATGAACTTATGCGAAAATGCTATGTTACTCGAAGAAAAGCCGGTATTAGTATTCAGCCTAGAAATGCCTTCTGAACAGATTATGATGAGGATGTTAGCGTCCCTTAGCCGAGTCGATCAAACCAAAATTCGTACCGCACAGCTGGACGATGAGGATTGGGCAAGAATGTCAAATACCATGGCCATGCTAAAGGACAAAGACAATCTGTTTATTGATGACTCTTCTGGTTTGACCCCCATGGATGTGCGCACCCGTGCAAGAAAATTGGCGCGTGAGAAAGGGGGGATTAGCCTGATCATGATCGATTACTTGCAATTAATGCAGGTACCAGGATTAAGCGATAATCGAACTTTAGAAATTGCTGAAATATCACGCTCCCTTAAATCTTTAGCAAAAGAATTAGAAGTCCCTGTTGTTGCTTTATCCCAGTTAAACCGAAGCCTAGAGCAACGCAGTGATAAACGCCCAATCAACTCAGATCTTCGTGAATCAGGTTCAATTGAGCAAGACGCCGATTTAATCATGTTTATTTATCGAGATGAAGTTTATAACGAGCAAAGTACTGACCAAGGTGTCGCTGAAATTATTATAGGTAAACAGCGTAACGGTCCCATAGGTACATCGCGGTTGACATTCCAAGGCCAGTTTTCACGTTTTGATAATTATTCTGGGCCAGCAGTAGAAGATAAATACTAACAACCACTGAGCTCTGAACAAAAAAAAGAGATGCAATTGCATCTCTTTTTTTTGTACTCGATAACTTATCTTTCCACTGTCGTTCTTTTACTTGCCGATACTTTTGCAATAATACGACGATTAACCTTGTTAGCAGCTGCTGTGTTAGATGTATCCAACAACTGATTTTCGCCAAATCCTTTAGCAGTTAATCGCACACCATCAATACCATATTGATTAATTAGCAGTGTTCTAACCGCATCTGCTCGTTTTTGAGATAGCATCATATTGTAATCAGCATCACCAGGCGCTGAAGCATGACCCTCAATCACAGTATCTGTTGTTGGGTAGCGATCCATAAAATCAGCAAACTCCTGAAACTGGGGGTCCTTCGGGTTATTAATAACCGAACTATTATTTCCAAATAATACTTTTATATTGGTTAATACTTGCTCTTCTGTAAATACACTGCAGCCATTTTCATCAACTTTATCCGTGATGGGTGTGTTTTCACATTGATCCGCATCATTCAACACACCGTCTTGGTCTGTATCTAATATTAAGCTGCAACCTACAGAGCTGACTTTTTTACCAGCTGGTGTGTCTGGACACATGTCAATCGTATTTAATATACCATCACCGTCAGAGTCCAATGCACAGCCTACGCTATCCACTCGAGTGCCGATTGGTGTGCCAGCACACTGATCCATCTTGTCAAAAACACCATCATTATCACTGTCTACAGAGATCGGCTTTGCAGTCATATTCGACCCGCCAAATGTGTACGCAAGGCCCAATTTAAGTCCTATGTGCGTATTACTATTACTAGCTAAGGTTTGGTAGGCGGCTGCTTCAGTAATGATTTTGACGTTATCATTTACATGCCAATGTCTTCCTATTCCGATATTGGCCATGGTATCACTATCAACAATTTCGGTGTTTTTTAGACCACCAAAAGCATATAAGGAATCATCTTGCAAAAAGTACATCATGTCGACACCGAAGCGGCTCCCATTGGCATTATTTGGAGAGGCGTCAATGTCTAACTTTGAGGCTTCAATTCTAAAAGCCCACTGTGGCGAAAATCTGATTCCAAATTCCGCACCAAGACCCGCACCATTGTCTAAAAAGTTGGGAAGACCAGTTTCGGCTTGATCAGTTTTATAATATTCAATAAAGCCAGCAACCCACTTTTCATTATCTTTAGTCTGGGCTTGAGCATTTGCACTCAAAGCTGAAGCTACAGCACTTAAAAGCAATAATTTTTTCATTTTAAATAGTTCCTTAATTTTAAACTTTTTCATATATAAATCACAATTGATCAAGATAGATCATATATGTAGACATCATTAAAGCAACTATTTTATGATATTCATAAGCCAATTTTCCACAAATAGTCGCAATTAAGTGATGACTTCCTGCTCTCACTCGGTGTTCACCCAATACTATGCCTTGCCACAGGCCTAGGCCTAAACCTAAAGTGCCATCAATAATGATTATGTTAGGGTTGTTGCCAAGCAAACTGGCTTAAATATGGATAGGCATATCATCTGCACCCTCACAGTTTTGTGAGTCATAAGCCATATTCTCTGGCACTATTTTTTGATAAGGATTTCTAAATCTTGGCGCACAGTAGGTTCAGTGTTTTTATTCATAGTTAAACTGACACTATTATATTGAATAAACAATTGTCGTAAGCCAGTTTTAACTTACTTCATGCTTACAATTTGATTGACCACTTCGTTAGTGATTTGATGATATTCCTTAATTTTAGGGGATAAAACGATAGTGTGTTGTATCAACATGCTTCTTTTTGCTTTTTATTGAGTAAAGCAAATTCCAAGTAGAGGTTGCTTGCTGCATGAGGTAATGGGATTACCAATTTATTTCCATCAATTGGATAGTTTATCGTATGATCCTGCCTGAAAACCACCATAGGCGTTGTCATAACAATTAAGCCAGAGACCTGCACTCTCGCTTGGTTATCACTTTATCTTTTTGGGTTTACCCGGTAATAACCCAACTATTGCCATAGTATTCAATATATTGAGTCATGCAGCGATAAAGGGTTTATAAACTCTATGTTTATTGGATAAGTTCTTTTTTAAAAGATTAGCTCTATTGGCAAGCAGCACAGATTCCATGAGCTTCAATTGTCTGATTGGCTATGCTAAATCCAACTGTCTGGGCTTGTTTATCTAAGGTATCTTTTAATCCTTCGGATTGGATTTCTTTTACATCACCACAGGTATCACAAATCAAAAACTGTACTGGGTGGTTACAATCAAAATGATGACAGGCCACAAAGGCATTTGTGGATTCTATTTTGTGAATGAGACCGAACTCTAAGAGAAAATCTAAGGTTCTGTAGACTGTGGCAGGCTTTGCATTGGACTCAGTTATTTTTAGAGCATCCAACAGTTCATAAGCACCTACAGCACCCTGCTGCTCTAGCAATAAAGCATAAACCTTCTCTCTGAGTAAAGTAAATCTAGCCCCTTTGTCTTCACAAAACTGCCTAGCTTTATACACTTGTTTTGCAATAGAATGTTCGCAAATATCAGTCACGTTTTTTCCTTCTCAATAGGCCTTTAATAATAACACTAATCTTTGTGGTGTTGCGTACTTTAAATATTTATTATCAGATTTACGTGACCACATATGTCAATATTGATGATGTGATACTCTCTTAAAAAAGTATTTTTCTGTGCTGTGTTTTACTGTGTTAACTTAAATGAAGATTTCTGATTTCTGGCAACGACATGATCGAACAAAATATATCGGTAACAGCTGAAACAAAAGCTATATGGTTAATTTTCAGCGGTGAAAGAATTTTCAATTTACTGAAAATCCTGGGTTAATAGTAGACACTTGGGCAGCGCTCGATTTTGCCCATGCCTACCAAGAGCAAATCGTTCGAATAGGCAGCCATGACGACTTGCCTTGCTTCTTAATTGATATGGGTAATGAACATATTGAACACGAACAACTTTCACTTATTAGTATGCGCGTCTTACTCATGCAAAACCAAACTAGCTTTTTTGGCATTGCCTCTAGAGCATGGCAAATTGCTTTGTTTATGCGCACACATAGGTTTTGCGGTCAATGTGGCAGCACTATGCAACAAATTAATTGGGAAATGGCAATGCAGTGTTCACGATGTCAGCACCGTTGTTACCCACGAATTTCACCTTGTATAATTGTGTCTATCCGGCATAACGACAAAATATTGTTAGCACAAGGTAAACCGCAACGGTCTATGCAAATGTATTCAACTTTAGCAGGTTTTGTAGAAAGTGGTGAAAAACTGGAACAAGCAGTTCACAGAGAAGTATTTGAAGAAGTGGGTATAAAAGTGAAAAACTTGCGTTACTTTTCGAGCCAACCTTGGCCTTTTCCTCACTCATTAATGGTTGGATTCTTGGCAGATTTTGACTCAGGGGATATAAAAGTAGACGGCAAGGAAATACTTGAAGCATATTGGTTTGACTCAGACAAATTACCTAATATTCCACCCAAGTTATCTATTGCAGGGCAACTAATTCAGCATACTATCGAAGAAATAAAACAGCAGAAGAATATTACTATTCCAAACCCTTCTTAATTAAACTCTGAGTGTAAAAGCTCCCACATAAGTGGGGCTTGAATATTTTAGTGTTTTAATCTCGTCATCGAGAACCTTGATTTTTAGTTGTGCTAGCATCAGCTTTTAAGCAAAGACAATTCTCAGTATGTAAGTTTTTGCTAGATATAATTCAACTTTCCCTTTTTTCAGTGGATAAAATCGCTACAATACGCATCTTTAAACCTATAGCCTAAGCAGGGTCAGTTAATTCTAATTTGAGGAAATCAATGCAACCATTGCAAAACGACCGATATTTAAGAGCATTGTTACGTCAGCCAGTCGATACGACACCAGTATGGATGATGCGCCAAGCAGGTCGATATTTACCTGAATATAAAGCCACAAGAGCAGAAGCTGGCGACTTTATGTCACTCTGTAAAAATGCTGAATTAGCCTGCGAGGTAACACTCCAGCCATTACGTAGATTCGATCTAGATGCTGCCATCTTATTTTCTGACATTTTGACTATTCCTGATGCAATGGGACTGGGTTTATATTTTGAAACCGGTGAGGGTCCAAAGTTTGAACGGCCATTAACTTGCATGGCTGACATTCAAAAATTACCTATACTGGACCCTGAAATAGAACTGGGTTACGTGATGAATGCCGTGCGCACCATACGCAAAAATTTAAATGGAACGGTGCCTTTAATTGGTTTTTCTGGTAGTCCTTGGACACTCGCAACTTATATGATCGAAGGTGGCTCAAGCAAGGCCTTCACCAAAATTAAAAAAATGGCCTTTAGTGAACCACAAGCTTTGCACCTATTACTTGATAAGTTAGCCGATTCCGTTATTTTGTATCTTAATGCGCAAATTGCCGCCGGGGCTCAATCAGTAATGGTATTCGACACTTGGGGTGGCGTATTATCAGGTCGTGATTACCAAGAGTTTTCTTTGCAATATATGCATAAAATTGTCGATAGTCTCACGCGCGAAAATGATGGGCGCAAGGTTCCCGTAACCTTATTCACTAAAAATGCAGGTCTGTGGTTGGAATCTATCGCTGCAACTGGATGTGACGCAGTAGGCCTGGATTGGACAGTGGATATGGCTGATGCAAAAGCACGCATCGGCGACAAGGTTGCACTACAAGGTAATATGGACCCGTCTATGTTATATGCACCAGCCGGGCGCATTGAACAGGAAGTGCAACTTATTTTAGAAGGTTTTGGTAAAGGAAACGGCCATGTATTTAACCTTGGTCATGGCATTCATCTAGATGTGCCACCTGACAATGCCAAAGTATTTATTGATGCGGTTCACCGGTTAAGTAAGCCCTTTCATCAATAATAACCACTAAACGCTTATCCCTTTTTAATAAAATTGACGATCTCACCCGAGGCACACAATTGCTGTGCCTCAGCATTTTTGCAAGCCCAACCTATTTTAAGTAACCCTATGCCAGCACCATTTGATAGCCTATTTAATGTGTGAACATTCGGTTTACAATGTCTAACCAGCATGTTTTGCCTTTGGGTAAACCCATTCAATGGAGAGTACTAGCCATGCAAAATGCGGTTAGGCCTAACAGACAACTTTAACAACTTACCGGGCTCGTTCCCCCACCCCTCACACAACCAATATCCCAAGAAAATGCCTTTCAGTAACATCGTTGTCCATGAGTGTGATGTCATAATTTATACGACTTGCGCATAAATTTCGGCTTTGGGCTCTAGGGTGAGAAAATTGACAAAAGCAGGCGTCCTAACTTGAACTTAGGAGAGTTTTGAGCATCTAGCTGAACATCAAACCAAGTTATTTGTTGTTGCTGACTAAATAACTTAACAGAAAATTTATAGGCTTTTCCGGTTATCAACCGAAAGTAAACTTGCCTTGCATTCGCGCGCCGAACGTTAGGTCCAGCGCATATTTTCGGTAATAATAGTGGCGTTATTACAGACAAACTCTTTAAGCGTGCAGTTACTTAAACAAAGCATTTAGATAAGCGGCAATCCTCACCCCCCCCATTTGTAAACGCTTTTTCACTATAGGTAGATTTTGATATTGATAATCCCATGAAAGCTTATCATTTTCAGGGTATAAATTAATTCGTAGCTTAGCACTTTCAGCTATCCATACCTTGGGATCAACTTCCATCCATTCATTCGCCTGTTGCTCAGAGATTTTACGACTTAAGATTTTAGTCCACTCTGTGTATGACAAATTTTGCCTATCAATCAAGCCTGAATCCCAGACTCGGTGTAAGTTAGAATCTTCCCAAAAGAACTTCAGTTTTACGTCGTTCCCCCCTCTATCTATGCCATTTCCAGCATGAAAAGGTTGATGTAAATCACCAATAATATGCACAATAAACCGCAGTGCGAGCTGTTTCTCTGCAAAACTTGATTGTTTACTTTTCAATTGTTTGGAGAACATATCTAAAGCTGTCGCAGCATTGCCTTCAAGTGGCGGCGCTACGTCTGAATAGGTTTTGCCATCAAACACATTCACATAATGCCAAGGGTTAGCAGTTTTTTTCCAAAACTCACTAGGATTTGATTTCATCTCGTCAGCATAAGTCGAGGCCTCGGCTAAATCTTCATTTATCAGCAACTGACTGATGGCTCGCTGTGTTTCAGGTGTTAAATATTGCTCTGCAATAGCCCCTGTAACACGATGCCCAATTTGCCCCCAGCTTAAGGTTTGAAAACTCATTGCAGCCGCAACCACACCAATAATTAGTTTATTTAATTTCATTTGAAGGCTCTTTATTTAAGTCTTATTTAAATCGATTTTAGCTAATTGCTCGATCAATAATTTGTGAATGCCACCAAAACTACCGTTACTCATCACTAGAATATGGTCACCTGGCTTGGCATAGGAAATGATGGATTTCACCAACATATCCATATCTTTATATAACATGGCTGTTACGCTGCTTTGCATCAGCAGATCATCCATTGACCAAGTTAAATTTGATGGTTCAAAAATAAATATCTGATCGGCACTAGACCATGAAGCGGCAAGTGTATCTTTGTGTACCCCCATTTTCATAGTGTTAGAACGAGGCTCTAGTACTGCTAAAATGCGTCCATCGCCAACCTTTGCTCTGAGTCCATCAATAGTGAAGGAAATAGCAGTAGGATGATGAGCAAAATCATCATATAAAGTAATCCCATTAACGACGGCCTTTACTTCCATGCGGCGTTTTACATTAACAAATTGTGCTAGTGCTTCAACCGCTAAGTCGCTTTTAACACCACTATGTTTTGCCGCTGCTATCGCCATCAACGCATTATTAACGTTATGTTCCCCCATTAAGTCCCAATGCACTTTACCTTGATTTTCCCCTTTAAACATGACGTCAAATTCACTGCACCCGGGGTTACTGTTTTGTACCTGCCAATCGCCACCAGCAAACTGTACTGGAGTCCAACATCCCATGTCTAACACTTTTCGCAGGTTGTCGTCTGCCTTAGGCAATAACACTAATCCGTTATTAGGAACCGTTCGAAGCAGATGATTAAACTGTTTTTGGATATCACTTAAATCAGAAAAAATATCAGCGTGATCAAATTCAAGGTTGTTCATTACCAAGGTGCGAGGTCGATAATGTAAAAACTTAGAGCGTTTATCAAAAAAAGCACTGTCGTATTCATCTGCCTCAATAACAAAAAATGGACTTTCACCTAAACGTGCAGAAACCTCAAAATTTTGAGGGATCCCACCTATCAAAAACCCCGGTCTTAGACCCGCATATTCTAATATCCAAGCTAACATGCTGGAGGTACTGGTTTTGCCATGGGTACCAGATACAGCTAACACCCAACGATCTTTGAGCACGTTTTCAAGCAGCCATTGTGGACCACTGGTGTAAGGTAGGTTTCTGTCCAAAACATATTCTACCGCTTCATTACCACGAGACAACGCATTGCCTATGACCACTATATCTGGCTCATCTTTAAATTGTTTGGCATCGTAACCTTCAAACAACTCAATACCTAGAGACTCTAATTGTGTGCTCATGGGCGGGTATACGTTACTGTCAGAACCTGTGACTTTGTGCCCTAACTCTTTAGCGATAGCTGCAATGCCACCCATAAAAGTGCCACAAATACCTAAAATGTGTAGATGCATAAGTTGCCGTTCAAAATGTCTAATGATGATAGATTACCAGAACAAGGATCCCTAACCCAATCAAGAATGTAAAAAACACCTTGTTTTGACAGCTACGGCAGTCGCTCCATTATGATTCAGTTGTAATGAATACATTTTGGTTACTGAGTTTCTGATTTTTTGAAGGTATAATTACTTTACAGTACTTATAATAATAAAAACCGTGCTGCACCCTACAACCTCAATGCCCTAAAACTAAAAGGTATTTAATCATAATGAAAAGACTTAACTCGCAACTTCAAGAAGATGGCGCACCTATGGAACTCATCCTACTATTAAGGACGTTGTTAGCAGGCTGCAAGGAAATTTCTTTTAGGGTCAGTCAAGGTGCTCTGGCTGGTGTATTAGGTTCAACATTAAGTGAAAACGTACAAGGAGAAACGCAGAAGAAGTTAGATGTCATTTCTAACCAAATCTTAAAAGATATCCTTAGCGAGTCAGGTTATGTTAAAGCCATATCTTCAGAAGAAGAAGATGAGGTAGTTCCATGTAATCCAAATGGTAATTATCTGGTTAGCTTTGATCCCCTTGATGGATCATCGAATACTGATATTAATAGCCTTATAGGTACCATTTTTTCTATTACGCATGCACCACAATGGATGGACCCCGATGATCCTTCGGCGTTTCTGCAACCCGGTACACAAATAGTAGCAGCAGGTTACGTGTTATATGGCCCATCAGCTATGCTTGCCTTGACGACAGGTCGTGGTACACATCTTTACACCTTAGACAAAACCCATGGCGGGTTCTTGTTAACTACCCCCAACGTCAAAGTGCCTGATCAGACGTCTGAATACTCCATCAATGCATCCAATCAACGCCATTGGGAAGCGCCCATTCAAGCATACATTAGTGATTTATTAGCAGGTACAGAAGGCCCAAGAGAAAAGGATTACAACATGCGCTGGGTCGCAGCTATGGTGGGTGATATTCACAGAGTGTTGTCTCGCGGCGGTATTTTTATGTATCCATACGATAAACGAGATCCAAGCAAAGCAGGTAAATTACGCTTGTTGTATGA
>Ga0075467_10003315_pt1 | contig 12407 bp, 9 predicted proteins | sample DEB08_DNA_9_FD_75067 | JGI IMG/M metagenome (GOLD analysis project Ga0075467, IMG submission 75067) | Aqueous microbial communities from the Delaware River and Bay under freshwater to marine salinity gradient to study organic matter... | ecosystem: Environmental > Aquatic > Marine > Coastal ...
CGTGATCTATGATCTGGCGACCACGTCTCTGGAAGTGCCATCGGGGTATCTTTCAGATCGGATCGGGCGGCGTTTTACGCTATTGCTAAGCGCTTTTGCAGCTGTGGCGGCTTCGCTTCTGTTGCTGTTTGGAGCGACGTTTGAAGCGTTCGTTCTGGCGCAGGTCCTATGGGGTACAAGTGCGGCTTTCGCATCTGGCACAGACAGTTCGATACTGTTTGAATCGCTCGCAGCCGTTGACCAGGCGGATAAAGTTGAGGCTCAGGAACTGCGCGCCTGGCGGTTCACATTCACCGGACTTGCTATGTCTGCGGCGACAGGCGGAGCGATGTCGCTTGTGACTTTCGAGCTTGCATTCGCAGCGACAGCAGTTGCGATGGTGGCGTGGGCAGTATGCGCGTTTTTGATGACTGAACCACCACGCAGCGCTGGCAATGTCGAAAGCGATGTTCGCAGAATTCTCCATTTAAAAGAGGCGTTTAGGCATCCTGTTCTGATCTGGTTGTTTGTCTTTAGCGCGTTGATGTACGGCTTTAGCCATATCCCATTTGTCTTCGGACAACCTTTCATTCTTGAAGCCCTCAACACAGCTGGGTGGTCCGGCGAGGCGCCGCTGGTGAGCGGAATTGTGTCGACATTGATGATGCTTTTGTCGGTGGCGGCCTCCTGGTTGGTACCTGGTTTGAGGAGACGCATTGGGCTGACTGCCATTTTACTTTTGGCCATGGCAATTCAGGTCGGGTTGGTTGGCGTTCTGGCAGTCACGAATTCGGTTCTGGCGATTGCGTTCTTGTTTTTTCGGATGGTGCCGTCGTCAATCCACGGCCCCTTGCTGATTGCCCGGGTGCAACCGATCCTGAACGATGACAGCCGGGCCACATTTCTGTCGATCAAAAGCCTGGTAGGCCGCCTGCTATTTGCCGCGTCTCTTTGGGTTGCTTCGATGGCGACAACAGATATTGGGCTGATGTCATACCCGGAAATCCGGACAGTGCTTGGTTGCTACTTTGCAATTGGATTTGCTGCGTTTTGCGGTCTTCTGATTGCCGCGCGGCGTGTATCGATCGAGTCTGATGGATCTGCGATGGTGGCGGACGTCAAAGAAGGTTAAAACGCTGGTAAGACACGACGCATCGCCGTTTTTACCGGAAGCCGAGCGGAATACGGGCTGCTAAGCCCGATCCTTCGAGCCGTCTCGCAGTGCCCTTCGCTCGAATTGCAATTGATCGTCGGAGGCGCGCATCTGGACGCGACATATGGCCGAACCCGCGAGGAAATCGTTGCTGATGGGTTCGATATTGCAGCAGAAGTTTCGGCGGGTTTGGGCAAAGATACCGCGCGCGCGATTGGCGAGGGCGTTGTGGCGGTCGCAGATGTCTTGGACGTATTGAAACCTGACGTTCTGGTGGTTTACGGCGAGCGGTTCGAGGCGTTTGCCGCGTTCATTGCAGCCACGCAGTCAAACATACCGGTCATGCATAGAAAAGGCGGCGCCAGAACGGAAGGCGGCGCATTGGGCGATTCCTCGCGTCACGCCATCACGAAACTCGCGCATATTCACCTTGCGACGAACCCTGATGCGGCATGGCGGATCGGGGCGATGGGGGAAGAGCTATGGCGTAGTCATACCGTTGGATTGCCGGTGATCGACAGGATAAAGGCGGGCGATTATCCGTCTGCCGACGAGGTTGCAGCGGCCCTTGGGTTGGATTTGAAGCGTGCGGTCATTTTGTTCACACAAGACGCGATTGCAACCGAACCCAGCCTTGCTACCAATCAGGCGGCACCTGTCGCGGAATTTGAAGCACTTTGGGTCCAATGTGTTTTGTGCGGACCGTATGTCATTCCGCAAGACGTGGCCAAATGCGCGCCCGTTGGAGACTGCCAGTTTACAGCCCCCAAGCCTGAGCGTGCGGACTGATCTCTCACTTAGTTTAGCGCCAAATTAAATTTCGACCCAATGTACTCCGGCTGGAGGAATGACGTTTCCGCGCCAATGGACGGGGGTTGCGGCATAGTTGAACGCGAACCGATGGGTCGCGGTATCACGCACACGAAGGCCTTGCGGCAGGGTCTCCAGAAACAGGCCTGCGGCAGGGGCGAGAGTGGTAAGGATGTGATCCCATGCAGTCCTGTCCGGCCAGCCGGCAAGGTAGTGCAGAGTGCCCGACGTCACGAGGGCAGGGTGGTCGTGTTTGGTTTTGATCGTGACGCTTGCGGTGCCTTCGATCCGTTCGGACCAATGCACGAAGCTGCCGCCGCCCTCGAGCAAGTTGGACGAGCCGGGGGGAAGGCTTTCGACAAAGACTATTGTGGCATCGAGGCCGGGCAGCGCGGGTGGCAGCGGGACCGGGATCGCGCCGTTCGTGTCTTTCGCACCCGAGCGCGGGCCGACGACCACGTGACCTTCATGCGCGGCGAGACGGATTTTCAAGGCGTCGTCCATAATCGCAAGACCGGGCGCCATAACAAGTTTGTAGCCGTCAAGCGGGGCATCGGTGGGCAGCACGTCAATCGACAGGCCTGCGCGGCGCAGCGCGCGGTAGGTATCCAGGACAAGGCGGAAATAGCTGAAATCGGCACCTTGGGGCTGGGTGCCAAGGACCCAGTCCGCCTCGTAGTCAAAAAGGAATGCGACGTGACCCTGCGCGGGGACGATTGGGCCAAAGGCGGCAATTTCCTCGGCGACTTGTGCGACTTCGGCCAAAGCGGGGGCAGCGACGCTGTCGGGGCGCAGGAGGCCGGCGTGGTTTTGTTCCTGTGCAAACGGAGCCTGCCGCCAGCGGAAATAGCAGACGGTTTCGGCGCCGTGAGCGATGGCTTCCCAGGCCCAGAGGCGGGCCATTCCGGGCAGGGGGGCTGGGTTCCAGGGAGCCCAGTTCACCGGACCGGGCTGTTGTTCCATGACCCACCACCGCCCGCGTCCCACCGCCCGGTAAAGATCGTGGTGTAGGGCTTGGTTGTCGGGATCACCTTGGCGGAGGTAAGTTGCTTTGTCGCCTTCGTCGGCTTCGAGCCGATCGGAGAGGAAGCCAATGGGGTAGCTGTCCCAGCTTGCTATATCGAGGTCTTCGCCGACTTTGAAATGGTCGAATGACAGCTCACGACCCATATAGTTGTGGATGAGAGGGCGGTCGGTCAGGGGGCGGAGAGCGTCCGTCTGGACTTTGTTGAAGGCGACGACTTGATCGGATGAGTAACGTTTGAAATCAAGAACATGGGCCGGGTTTGCTTCTGTGGTTGTCTGATTTGGCAGGTCAATCTGGTCGAAGGTCTCGTATTCCATCGACCAGAATACATTGCCCCAAGCGCGATTTAGGGCGTCGGCACTTTGGTATTTCTGGGCGAGCCAGTTTCGAAAGCCTGAGAGGGCAGCGGTTGAGTAGCTCAAGGTGGTTTCGTGGCAAGCGTATTCGTTGTCGATTTGCCAGGCTTGGATGTGTTCGTGGCGACCGTAGCGTTCACCAAGGCGGCGCACGAAGTGGCGGCATTCTTCGCGGTAGCCTTCGTGGCTGAAGCAGTAGTGGCGCCGCGAGCCGAATTTGCGGGCTTGGCCGTTTTCACCGACGCCCAACATATCGGGGTGGCGTTTGACCATCCAGCGGGGCGGGGTGGCGGTGGGTGTGCCGAGGATGACCTTGAGGCCCGCATCCCCAAGTGTGTCGATGGCGCGGTCCAGCCATGCGAAGTCCAGTTGTCCCGGTTTGGGTTCGAGGCGCGACCAAGCGAATTCACCGATGCGCACCCACGTGAGGCCGGTTTCGACCATGCGCGCGGCATCGCTTGCCCAGACATCTTCGGGCCAGTGTTCAGGGTAGTAGCAGACGCCGAGTTCTGGGGTCATGTCGGGGCCATCGTTTGGTTGGGGTTGCGGGAGGGGGCTGTCTGCCCCGCCCTTCGGGCCCCTGCGAGGATTTTCGGGACCCAAAGAGGTACGGATTAGCTTAGAAGGACGCGGTGTTCGGCTTGGCCCTTGGTGACGTTTTCCTGAACAAAGAGTTTGCCGTGGTCGTTTGACTTGGCTCGGTCGGCGTCTGACACGCGGCCCGCCGCTGTTGTGCAGAAGAGCGTTGTCAGATCGGGGCCACCGAAGGCGGGGCAGGAGGTGTGGGCGGCGTTAATTGGGACCTCGCGCAGGAAAGTGCCGTCGGGGGCGTAGCACGCGATGCGCCAGCCGTTCCACTGGGCGTTCCAGATGTTGCCGTCTGCGTCGATGACCGCACCGTCTGCGCCGAAGGGTTTTCCTGAGAGGTCGAGCCAAACCTCGGGGTTTCCGACGGGCCAGCCTTCTGCGTCAAGTTGGACGCGTTTCATCAGGCCATCGATGGTATCGCAAAAGTAGGCTTGGGTTTTGTCCGGGGTGAAGCAGATCGCGTTCGGGATGGTGATGCCGTCGAACAGCGGGGTGAGTGTGCCTTTGTAATAGCGGTAGATCGTACCGCTGGGCGTGCGTTCGTGTTTCGACATTGTGCCGATCCAGAAGCCCCCGAAGGGATCAGCGCGGCCATCGTTGGAGCGACTATCCGGATCGTCTGCTTCGAGCGCGACGACGTCTTCCTGCGCGCCGGTTTCGACGTTGAAGCGCAAGAGGCGGGTTTCTGAGGCGGCCAAAAGGTGGGTGTCGTCGACCCAGCCTGCCGCGGAGACGTTTTCGTCAAAGCTCCAACTGCGGGTTTTGCCGTTCTCAAGTGTGTGGAGGCCCTGGCCGTGGATGTCGAACCAGTAGAGTTGCTGGCGGGTTGGGTGCCAGAGCGGGCCTTCGCCAAGTGAGCAGATGGTGTCGTCGTAGATATTCATGCGGTGATCTCATCCCAAGCGGCGACGATGTCTTTGGCTTTTGCGGCAATGTCGGCCGCCTTGTCGCCGGGTTTGTAGAGGGAACTGCCGAGGCCGAAGCCGTTCGCGCCGGCTTTGAGCCAGTCGGCGAAGTTTTCCGGGCCAACGCCGCCGACCATGTAGACTTCGGTTTCGCTTGGAAGCACAGCGCGCAGGGCTTTGAGGCCGTCCTGGCCCATCTGGAAAGCCGGGAAGACCTTCAGGCCATCAGAGCCCCATTTCAGGGCGTTGAAGCATTCGGTTGGGGTTAAGGCTCCGGGAAAGGACTGCATTCCCAGCACCTTGGTGGCTTTGATGACGGTGCGGTCGCAATTTGGAGAGACCACAAGTTTACCCCCTACCCGGTACACGTGGGCGACCTGTTCTGCCGTGAGGACTGTGCCTGCGCCAATCAGGGCCTCGGTGCCGTGCACCTCGACCATGCGACCGATACTTTCGAACGGATCGGGCGAGTTCAGGGGGATTTCGATGCGGTCGATACCCGCGTCGATCAGAGCGGCGGCGACGTCTGCTGCTTCTCGGCGCTCGATGCCGCGCAGGATGGCGATCAGGGGGCGGCTCATGAGGTGGGTTCCTTCGTGAGGATGCGGGCGGCGTTGAGGCCGGCGAGCGTGGATTGGGTGGCGTCCGCGATCTGGGAGAGTGCGGCTTGGGTTTCCAGCGCCGTGGCGTAGAGCGCGGAGAGGTTTGCATCGCCGATGAGGACGATGTTCTGGCCGAGCCAGTAGGGTTTGGCGCCGGCGAGTTCCGCCCCGATCAGGAGGCCGGACAGGCGTGCCTTGGCGGCGCCAACGTCGGTGGCATTCAAGAGCTGGTCGGCGCGGATGGCGAAGAGTTTTGCGGCCATGGCTTCGGGGCGCGACAGCGTATCGGTGACGGCTGTTATGAAGGCGGCATCGTTCCAGCCATTGGCGATGGAATGGCGCAGCACCGATTTTTTGGCAATGAGACCAAAAAGTTCTCCGGTCATGAAGGTGCGGAAGCTGATGACCTCACCCGCCGATATGTGGGCCCATTTGGTGTGGGTGCCGGGAAGGCAGAGGACGCCGTCGAAATTAGGGTTTGCAGCGAGGAAGCCTGCGATCTGGGTTTCTTCGCCGCGCATGACGTCAGGGTTCTCGAGCTGTTTGAGGCCTGGGATGACGTGGACGTCAATACGGCTGTCGGTTGTTTCTGGGCGTGCGAAGCGGTTGGCCAGCGGTTTGGATGGTACTGCGGTGTAGGGGGCTTCGACCCAGCCTTGGCGCGCGCCGACCATGCCGCAGGCGAAGACCGGGGTTCTGGCGGTGCCGAGCCAGGGGTCGATGAGGGTGATCAGAGCGGACTCAAATTCGGATTTTTCGAGCAATCCCATGCCTTTGTCGGATGTGGCTTCAGCAATGGCGTCGCTGCCGCGCATGGCCCATGCGCGCAGGTTTGATGTGCCCCAGTCGACGGCTATCCAGTCTGCATATGTCGACGATCCTGACATTACCCGGTGACGACCACGCCGCCGTCAACGACCATGGCTTGTCCGGTCATTGCGCGCGAAGTTTTGGACGCGAGGAACAGCACGGGACCGACGATGTCTTCGGGTTTCAGGTGTTCTTTCAGGCACATACGTTCCATGTGAGCGGCGAGGCCTTCCGGGGTTGCCCATTTGTCCATCTGTTTGTCGGTCAGGACCCAGCCGGGTGCAAGGGCATTGACGCGGATATTGTCGGGGCCGAACTCGCGGGCGAGCGATCTGGTCATGCCGTTGATGCCGGAGTTGGCGGTTGTGTAGGCTGGGTAGCCCGCGTTGCCCATCATGTAACTGATTGAACTGAAATTGATAATCGAGCCGTGACCTGCCTTGCGCATGCCTTCGATGACGGCTTGGCAGGCGAAGAAGTAGGCTTTGAGGTTGATGGCCTGGGACCAGTCCCAGAAGTCTTCGTCCACCTCGAGTGTTGTGTGGCGCTGGTCATTTGCTGCGTTGTTCACAAGGGTTGTGACGGGGCCGTGGGCCTCGGTCGCTTCGGCAATACGTTGTTTCAAAGTTGGAATATCGGTGATGTCGCATTGCAGGAATAGCGGGCGACTGCCGGTGGCGGCTTCCATTTCGTCAACAAAGGCCGAGGCGTCAAAGCGGCCGACAAAGGCCACGCGCGCGCCTTGGCGCAGAAAGCCTTCGGTGAGATTTGCGCCGATGCCGGCACCACCTCCGGTGATGAAAACAGAGGCGTTTTTGAGGTCGGGAAAGAGGGCGTCAGTCATGGTGAAAGCCTTTGTGGTATTACGTCGGCGTACCGTCGGTAATAAGTCGGTGCATGCCTTCGCTGACGTAGGAGACAATAACGAGATTTTGGACCTCCGGTGGCGGTACTTTTGACAGGATGAGCGGGCCGGGTCACAGGCGTTTGCCTTCGACGACCCACATGGTTTCCGGGAAGGACCATGGGAGGGTGAGGCCCTGGCTCATAAGGTATTGGCCTGACAGCGTCATTGGGCCTTCTTTGAGGGCCGGTGCTCCGCGCGAAAGCGTCGAGACCGAGTTACGGTTGACCAGAGTGACGCGGTATTGCGCGTCCGGATCGAGGCGCGTCAGGCGCAAAGGGCGTGGCGCGATCTGGGCCGAGGTTGTCGCTTTGCCGGCGAACACGACGAAACGCGAGCCGTCGCGGGCGGCCTGTTGTTCGGCGATGACGGCTGGGTCCGCACTGTCGAGGCGTAGAATGTCGGCCCCGGTCATCCAGGCGCGGTTGTGTTTCCACCAGGAGGTGACTTCGGTCAGAACGGCGGCTTCGTCGTCGGTCAGTTCGCGGGGGTCCATCTCGAAGCCCATGTGGCGCTGGGCGGCGACCCATGCGCGAAAGCGGATATCGAGCTGGCGGCCTGATGTGTGGCAGATGCGGGGGCCGACGTGGCTGCCGGTAATCGCGGCGGGAATGAAGAGGGCGGCGTTGTGCTGCATCTTCAGACGTTCCAGCGCGTCGTTGCTGTCGGAAAGCCAGACGCGTTGCGTCCGTTCGAGGATGCCGAAGTCGATGCGGGCTCCACCAGACGCGCAGCTTTCGATTTCCACTTGTGGGAATTCGGCGCGCAGGCGGTCGATCAGGGCGTAGGAGCCGCGGGTCTGTGCGGCGTCTGGCATCGGCAGGACGCGGTTGTGATCCCATTTGATGTAGTCGATCGGGTATTCGCGCAAGATCGCTGACATGCGTTCGTAGATGAAATCGCGCACGTCGGAGCGGCTCATGTCGAGGGCCATCTGCTGACGGCCGAGGATCTGGTCTTCGCTGCCTGCGGCCCAGTCCGGATGGGCGCGAAAGAGGTTCGAGTTCGGGTTGATCATCTCGGGTTCGAACCAGATGCCGAAAGACATATCGAGACTGTGGATGTGGTTGATAAGGGGGTGCAGGCCCTCGGGGTATTTCCTTGGGTCGACTTCCCAGTCGGACAGCGATTGCGTATCGTCGTCGCGGTTGCCGAACCAGCCGTCGTCGAGAACGAAGCGTTCGGCGCCAAGGTCGGCCGCACGGTCTGCGATGTCTTTCAGCACGTCGAGTTTATGGTCGAAGTAGACGGCTTCCCAGCAGTTGTAGTGGACCGGGCGCGCGCGCGTTGCGTCGGGCCATGTGACGATGCGGTCGCGGACCTGACGCTGATAGCTGACGGCGATGCCGTTCAGGCCGTCGGAGGAATAGACCGCGTAGAGCGGGGCTGATTTGAAGCGGGTCGAGGGCTCGGTTTCCATACGGGCGGCGTGGCCGAACTGGATCTGGCGGCGCCCGTCGGGGAGTTCCTCGGCGACCATGCGGTGACCCCCTGACCAGCCGTAGTGAAAGCCCCAGGCTTCACCTTGTGTGTTGGTCGCTCCGGGGCCGAGAACGATGAGGCCGGGGAAGTGTTCGTGGCCGGTGCGCCCGGTGCGGTTTTCGCGGTAGCGGATGCCGGGGGACCATGCGGTCTTGTTCAGTTGAAATTCGCCGCACCAGCGCCCGGAGACGTCGATCATCTCTTCGCTGTTTTGCGGCGCGGGCAGCACGGGGGCGGAAAGCCAGTGCAGGTGGACGGGCGTTTCGGCGTTGATCTCAGAGGTCAGGGTCAGGACGTGGGTGTCCGGATCAAGCGTTATTTCGGCGCGGTACGTCAGGCCGTTGGCATCATCGGCATAGGTAAGTGTGATGCTGTGTTCGGTCGTTTCCTGTGCCGCGTAGCAGAACTTTGGCAAGAGCGGCGTACCGTCATGGGCGCGCAGGATCAGGCCGGGCTGGCCGGGGAAGGTGCGCACGGCTTCGGGGCAGATCGAGAGATCTGGATTCTCGTCGAGCATGCCACCAGTGACATCGAGGCGATGGGCATCTGCGAGGGTTTCGAGGTTATCGGTCGCCGGCAGGGGCGCGCCCCAATAAATTACTTCCGGCAAACGCGTTCGACGAGCGGCCAGAACAAGTGTCTGCCGCCCGTCGTCCAATCTCCAGCATTGCATTACTTCACGGCACCAAGGGTTAGGCCTGCAATGAAGTGCTTTTGCATTAAGAAGAACATCAGCACTGGTGGCAGGGCAGCGACGATAGAGCCCGCGCTCATCAGATGGTAGGCGGCGCGGTATTGAGCGTTGAACGAGGTGATGCCTGCAGTGACAGGCTGGCTTTCGGGGCCTTGCGTCAGGACCACGGCCCAGAAGTAGTCGTTCCAGATGAACGTGAAGATCAGCACGGCAAGAGCTGCAAGCGCCGGTTTCATCAGCGGCAGGACGACGTACCAGAAGATGCGCCATTCGGCGATGCCTTCGACGCGGGCCGCCTCGATCAGGGGGAAGGGCAGTTGGCGGATGAAATTGCGCATGAAGAGGGTGCAAAAGCCGGTCTGGAAGGCGATATGGAACAAGACGAGGCCGGTTTTGGTGTTGTAGAGGCCCATGTCGAGGGTGAGGTCACGGACCGGAACCATGAGGATCTGGAACGGCACGAAGTTGCCCGCGACGAACATAAAGAAGATCCAGATGTTCGAATTGAATTTGTAGATCCCAAGCGCGAAACCGGCCATGGCAGAGAGAGCGACGGCGCCGACCACGGTGGGGATGGTGATCAGGAACGAGTTCAGCATGTAGCGCGGCATGTCGGAGTTGAAGAACACCTGACCGTAGTTGGCGAAGCCTTCGAAGGAGGAAGGCATGCCCCAGTAGTTGCCTTGGGTGAAGTCGACGGCCGGTTTGATCGAAAAGACGGCGACGGCGATCAGGGGCAGGAGCCATAGGATCAGCGCGATCGGCAGAAAGGTTTTGTAGGCGATCTGATTGGCGACCGGGCGTTTTTGGATTGGGGTGGGGAACATCCTAGCGCCCTTTCTCTTCGGACCACATCGACCACAGGAAGTAGGCGATGAAGACCAGCATGATGAGGAAGAGGACGACAGCGATTGCAGCGCCGTAGCCCATGCGGAAGCCGTATTCTGACAGCGCTTTTTCGAACATGTAGAACGAGAGCACGCGAGTTTGGCCGAAGGGGCCACCGTTGGTCATGATCGAAATGAGGTCGAACGAGCGCAGCGCGCCGATGATTGTCACGACGAAGGCGATGAAGGTCGCGGGTTTGAGTTGCGGCACGATAACGTACCAGAGCATTTTCCAGCCCTTTGCGCCGTCGAGACGTGCGGCCTCAACCTGCTCGGGGTCCACGGCGTTGAGGCCGGTGAGGTAGAGGATCATGCAGTAGGCGGTTTGCGGCCATAGGCCTGCGGCGATGATGCCGTAAGTGGCAAGGGTCGGATCGCCGAGAACGTTGATCGGATCGATGCCAACAAGACCGAGGACACTGTTCAGAAGGCCCTCGTTGGGTAGGTAGAACCATGAGAAGACCAGGCCGACGACCACTTGTGAGATCACGAAGGGGAAGAAGAACAAGGACTTATAAAGGCGGATGCCTGCGACTGTCTGGTTGAGGAACAGCGCGATGAAGAGGCCTGCGGGAATGGCGAGGAGGTAGAACACCAGCCATTTGAGGTTGTTCCAAAGTGAGACTTCGAAGGCGCCGTCGTCGGCGAGTTCAATGTAGTTGTCGAAGCCGACGAAGGTGGCTTCGCCCAGGCCGTCCCAGTCGTAAAAAGACAGGTTGATCGACTGAAAGATCGGGATGATCACATAAACCGCGAAGAAGAAGACTGCGGGGGCGAGGAACAGCCACGGCGTCACCGCGATCTCGTTTCGCTTGTACCAACCGCGACCACCGCGGTCGATTTCAGTGTCTGGAACGCTTGTCATGGGTGTTTCCCTTCGCTCGGGCGGCGCATGCGTGAACCCTTGCGTGAGGGGCTCGCGGATGAGTCGTTGAGTGGTCGGGGGGAAGGGCCGGGCGAAAGGATCGCCCGGCCAGTCGATTGATTACTTGTTGGTGCGCTCACGCACTTTTTCGAGGCGTGCAAGGATGTCGTCCAGATTGTCTGGGAACACCATGAACTCCTGGAAACCCTGCATGGCTTCTGCGGCCATTTCAGCTGGGAAGTCGCGGTCGAAGAACTGGGCAACGCCGCCCGGGCTGTTCGTTGAGAGCATCTCGAAGCCTTCGTTCAGGAACTTGTCGTCGTCGACCGAAGCGGACGCGTTGACAGGAAGCTGACCAAGGTTGGCACCATTGTTGATGGTCGTCTGAACATCTGCAGAGACAACGTAGCGCAGGAATTCACGTGCAGCTTCTTTGTTCTGAGCGTTGGACGGGATGTGGAACGTATCTGTTGGCGCATCTTCCGCCAAAGCAACGTCTGGGTTGATCGACGGGAACTGGTAGAAGTCCAGTTGATCATCAGTGAGACCCGCTTCGCGCAGCGGAGCCACGGCGAAGTTACCCATCAGGTAGCCAGCGCTGTCGCCGTTTACCATGAAGGGCAGGGCTTCCTGCCAGGAGTAGTTCTGATGGTTCTCGACAAAGGCACCCATGTCGATCAGCTCGCGCCAGTTGGCAAACGTCTGCTTAACACCGTCATCGGTCCAAGGCACGTTACCGGCAGCCATGTCCATGTGGTAGTCAAAGCCGTTGGTGCGTACGTTGAGGTAGTCAAACCAGCCGCCAGCGGTCCAAAGGAATTTGGAACCAATGGTAAAGCAAGAGCGACCCGAGTCTACGATAGCCTGGCAGTTCGATTTGAACTCTGCCCAGTCTGTCGGCTCGGTCAGGCCAAGCTCTTCGTAGATGTCTTTGCGGTAGTAGACGCCCCACTGGTAGTACGTGTACGGCACGCCCCACTGCTTGTCGTCGATGGTCATCGCGCCTTTGGTCGAGGCGAGGTTGGTCGCGATCTCGGGCTCGGCCCAGAGGTCAGAGACATCCTCGAACAGACCCGCTTCGACGTATGGACGCATGCGGTTTGCTGCGTACCAAGTCGCGACATCAGGCGCGTCGGCCGTCAGAAAGTTGCGGATTTGTGTTTTGTATGCTTCGCGGTCGATCACCGTTGTCTCGATGTTGAGGTTCGGGTGAAGTTCGCCAAAGTCCGCGATCATCGTTTCCATTGTCGCACGAGGTGCGGGGTTCGATGTATCGAGGAAGATTTTCAGATCGCCTGACAAGCCGTGCCCATCTGCGATTGCCCCGCCTGCTGTGATTGCAGTA
>Ga0075467_10003318_pt1 | contig 12406 bp, 10 predicted proteins | sample DEB08_DNA_9_FD_75067 | JGI IMG/M metagenome (GOLD analysis project Ga0075467, IMG submission 75067) | Aqueous microbial communities from the Delaware River and Bay under freshwater to marine salinity gradient to study organic matter... | ecosystem: Environmental > Aquatic > Marine > Coastal ...
GACGCCGGAGACCAGAAGCGACCAGGTCGGGGGCGCTTGCACGGTCTTACGCTCGAGCAGTGGCTCGGGCCTGATCTTGGCGAAGTCTTGCGTCATTCTTAGAGAAATCTCGCTGTTATCTGTTGTTATTTGCTGCACGTATTTATTAAGCAAAGTTAGTAGACAGCTTATCAATAGTGCTTAGCGCCACAGTCTGAAATTAGAAATTTATTCTAGTGACGTCTCGTTATCGGTCTCTTGGGCGGCTCCTAGAGGAGTATCCCCCAGTGCTGCCTGCGCTAATCTGGTTCTGCGCCTAGATCATATCTTGGGGGTCAACATCGACGCTCCATCTTAAGCGTGGCGGCAGCTTAACTTGGTCGAGGTTGGCAACCAAATAATTGAGATGATCTTGAAGCCGACCTCGGCGCTCACTCTTAAGCTGCAATTGTACGCGAAAACGGCCGGCGCGTTTTTCCATCGGTGCGGGCATTGGTCCTATAAGGTCGACGGCCAGACGTGGGTCTTTAGATAATTGAACACTTAACTGCGCAGCGGTCTCTGCGAAGTGTGTCGCAGAGGCTGGGTCAGGCGCATCGAAGCGCAGCAGAGCGAGATGAGCGAAAGGCGGAAGCGAGGCGAGTTTGCGCTGGCTGAGTTGGCGCTGTGAAAATTGGGCGTAACTCTCATTACTGAGCGCTTGGAGTGTTTCGTGTGTCGCGTGTTTGGTTTGCAGCAATACCTCACCGGCGCGTTCGGCGCGACCCGCACGACCTGCGACCTGAGTCACCAGTTGCGCCATCTGCTCCTGCCCGCGAAAGTCGGCGCTAAACAGGCCTCCATCGGCGTCGAGAATAATTACGAGCGTTATATTCGGGAAATGATGCCCTTTAGCGAGCATTTGCGTCCCAAGCAAGATACAAGGCTCGCCGCCTTCAACGCGGGCGAGCGCCTTGCTAAGCCCCTCTTTGCCGCGAGTGGAGTCGCGATCTACTCGGATTACAGGCGTATTTGGGAACTGACGCTGCAAAAAACTTTCGGCCTTCTGAGTGCCCAACCCGACCGTGTCGAGTGTCGCGGATTTGCAGTGCGGGCAGATGCACGGCAGGGCAACGCTGACGCCGCAGTGATGGCAACGCAGACGCGGTGGGGTTCGGTGAACGGTCATCTGCGCTATGCAGTCATTGCATTCGGAACTCCAGCCGCAGGTTGTGCAATTGAGCACGGGGGCGTAGCCGCGCCTATTGATGAATACTAGGCATTGATTGCCGTTATCTAGATGCTGTTTGAGCCGCGTGAGTGCCGCCTCCGAAAAGCCTTCTTGCAAAGACTTTTCCGCGACGTCGACCAGTTCGATTGCCACGCGGGGCATTACGGCGGTTGAGTGGGGCAGGCGCAGATGCCTAAATTTCCCTATAAGCGCATTGTGCAGCGTTTCAAGGCTCGGCGTGGCCGATCCGAGGACGATGGGCATTCCCTCTGCGTGCGCCCGCATGACAGCCAAGTCGCGGGCGGAGTAGCGAAAGCCGTCTTGTTGCTTAAAAGAGGAGTCATGCTCTTCGTCTATTATGAGAATGCCGGGTTTCGCAAGCGGCGTGAAAAGCGCCGAGCGTGTCCCGATTACTACGCCGGCACTGCCGTCTCGCGCGCGTGCCCACGCACTCAAGCGCTCGCTTTCATTAAGCGACGAATGCAGAGCGACGACCGGGCAGCGAAAGCGTTCGGTAAACCGTGCGATAGTCTGTGGTGTAAGTCCTATTTCAGGGATGAGCACCAGGCATTGACGTCCTAGGGAGAGCTGCTGAGCCATGGCACGCATATAGACTTCGGTTTTGCCAGAGCCGGTAACGCCATCGAGCAAGAAGCAGTCAAACGTTGTTGGCTTGGCGGTGATCGCCGCTACGGCGCCGGATTGGTCTGTGTTAAGAGTGAGTGGTGGGCCCTGCGAATCACCCAGCGAATTATTGGGGTCAAATGCACCTCTGGCGGCAGGCTGCTCCCAAAGGCATTCAGCTAGGCCTCGTTTCTGAAGCTTACGCAGCATCGGCCTGCCAAATCCTGCGGTCAGGATGTCGGCGGTGGGAGCCGGCCCGTTATTGAGAAGCAAGGTGTAAAGCGCAAGCTGGCGGGGCGAGCGGGAAAGTAACGAATACGCTGCGTCTTGCTCCTGTTTACTTGCTTCATTTTGTGGGGCGCGCCAGCGCTCCTGAGCTGCCTCAATGCTCTCGCCGGCTCGCAGTCGCGCTGGAAGTGCGGCAGCGAAAACCTCGCCGATAGGGCATTGATAGTAGTCTGCAGCCCAGCGCAACAGGGCAAGGAGTTCGGGGCTAAACAATGGGGCTGCATCGAGCACTGAGTCTGCGTGACGGAGTTTAGCCGGAGGCACGTCTGTCTCAGTGACAATGTCGAGAATGACTCCGGTAACCTTGCGCGCGCCGAAGGGGATGCGAATTCGCGTGCCTGGCTGGGCTGCGAGGGCATTCAACTTAGGTGGTAGGTAATCGAATGCTCGCCGCAGAGGGGAGGGCACAGCCACGCGATAGAACACAGGCGCCGCGCAGCTTTCGCCAAACTCGAGGCTCTGTGTTGTCTGCTCGGTATTGTTCTCTTGCGTCATTACATCGCTCTATGGGCGGCTGGGCTAAGCCTCATCTTATAAGCCCATCTTATAAGCCCCATCTAAATTGACGACGGTTAGACGCACCATGCTTAGAGAGGGCTCTTAATATTACCGCTTATGCGGGTGTTCGAGCGGCGAAAGTTTAGAGGCATTGTAGCAGGCTTGCTAGTGCCTCTTCTCAGCGCGGGTCGATCGTATATACTCTCAGGTATCGCGGGATATAACCGTGAACTTACTTTTTGTATTACACCGCGACGCGCTCTCATCCTCAAAATGCTTAGCATGCGAGACCAGACCAGCCTCGACGAAGGAAATAGCTATGGGCTCAGCATCGGTTCCCGCCGAACTCCTCACACTCCGCGACAGCATCGACGAGATCGATGCTGAGCTGCTGCAGGCGCTTGCTAAGCGGTTTATCCTGACAGGCCGCGTCGGCGAGCTAAAGGCGTCGATGGATCTCGAGCCGTTCGACGGCGTTCGCGAAGCCGAGAAACTCGAGCGCTTGCGGACAATGGCTGCTGAGCTGGGATTAAGTGCGAGTTTAATCGATGATCTCTTTAGCCGCATCATGCGCGAGGCTGTGCTCAATCATAAGCAGCTAAAAGAGGCGCGGGGTTAGGCGTCTTAGGCGTCTTAGGAGGCGCTGGCTGAGTCAATTTGATGCCAGCTGCGTCATAAACCCTTGCGTCTTTGGCTTTGTCTGCTAGAATGCGCGACCCGATCAGTAAGGCTGATCACAACTACGGCATCAAATAAGATGTGGTGCAGCGCTGCCGAAGACCTCGCCCGCTGTCGCGACATCCATCAGAGGAACGACCCATGAAGCCAGAGATTCACCCAGCATACGACGCGATGAAGGCTACCTGCAGCTGCGGTAACGTCATCCAAACACGCTCAACAATGGCACAAGATATCCTTATCGATGTGTGCTCACAGTGCCACCCATTCTACACGGGTAAGCAAAAGATCCTCGACACTGGTGGTCGAGTGGATCGCTTTAAGAAGCGTTTCGGCGCTCGTCGAGTCTAAATACGACTCAGCGAATACAAACGCCCTGTCGGGATACCCGGCGGGGCGTTTTTTTTGCCTAAAAAATAGTTTCGGTAGCGACTGCTTCTTCTTTGCCATTTGTATCGGGGGTTGCTCGGGGCTGCGTGCTCGGCGCGTTCTCGCTGCGGAAAAACTCGAACATCGCATTCACCGACCCAGGCATGGTAGGTTCACCTGTCTCTTTGTTGATGAGACGGTCTTCGACGCCATCTGGCCGTGGCATGCTGTTTTCAGGCGCGCCGGCGAGCGCTGCCTTCATATAGTCGATCCAAATAGGCACAGCGATAGTCGCTCCTTGTTCGCGCTCGCCTAAAGGTTCGGGGGTGTCAAACCCCACGAAAACGGTCGTTGCGATATCCCGATTGAAGCCTGAGAACCAGAGTTCCCGAGGTCCATTGGTTGTGCCAGTCTTACCCATGAGATCTGAACGGCCAATCTCGCGCTGGACGCGCGCGCCACTGCCTTCGACAACCACCGACCGTAACATCGTGTTGAGTATGTACGCGATGCGAGGATCGACTATGCGCGGTGCCGGTTGAGTTGTCAGTGTTTGCTCGCCATTTTCGGTAGCAGCGGTTGCCTCGACTAATTCGCCGCGCATCTGCTCGCAATCCTCGCAGACAACCAAGGGCTGCGCGCGAAATTGTTGGCCATCTAAATTGTTAATCTCGCGTATAAACCAAGGCTCGACTTTATAGCCGCCGTTGGCGAACGCCGAGTAGGCGGTAACGATTTCGATAGGTTGCACATCGCTGCTGCCTAAACCGACCGTTAAGTCATTGCGGGGAAAGTTTTCAACCGGGAGACCAAATTTCTTGGCAAAGGCGAATACTTTGTCAGAGCCGAGTTGATCGAAAAGCCTCACGGCGGGCACATTGCGGGATTCTTTTAATGCAAAACGAAGTGTCACGGGTCCCAAAAAGTTGTTCTCGAAATTATTAGGGCGATAGTCGCCTCGGGTAAGTGGGGCATCGTTGATGAGCGTCGCCGCCGTGTAGCCGTCCTCGAGGGCTGCACCATAGACGAAAGGCTTAAAATTTGATCCCGGCGGGCGCGGAGTTAGCACGCGATTCACCTGACTTCGGCGGAAGTCATAGCCCCCAACGAGCGCGACGAGTTCGCCATTGGATGGGCGCATTGAAACGAGCGCACCTTGAATCTCGGGCACCTGCCCCAGTTCCCAGCTACTGCCAATGCGGCGAACGCGAATCATGTCGCCCAGGCTTACGGCGTCGCTTGCGGTTTGCGGCGGTGGCCATGCTTCATTTCTGCTACGAAAAGCATAAGCCCAACCAATCCCTTCCCAAGGTACAGTAATCTCAGTGCCATCGCTGAGTAACGCGTTAAAACTCCGGGGCTCAACCGCAGTGACAATCGCGGGTTGTTGGTTGCCATAAGTCGGCACCGGCTCGAGTGCCTGCAACCAGCGTGTGCGTAGCTCAGTTTCGTCTTCGTTGGGCATCGGCGCCAGATTTGTTGCGGGTCCCCGGTAGCCGTGCCGCTTGTCATAGTAGTTTTCTAAGCCGTTGACGAGCGCCGCGTTAGCTTCATGTTGCCGCGTCGAATCGATCGTTGTAATGACCTCGAAGCCCTGTGTATAGGTTGCTTCGCCATATTGATCAAAGAGTTGCTGACGAACCATTTCGGCAACGTAGGGCGCGTTCACCTCGATGTTGCGATTATGGCGCGTCGCACTCACCGGTTCAGCGTCGGCAAGCGCAAACTCCTGCTCGGTAATCATTCCCTCTCGCACCATGTTTTTAAGGCGCGTTCTCCTGCGTTCGACAGAACGGCTTGGATTGCTGAGTGGGTTGCAAGTAGACGGGCAGGGCAGCAAAGACACCATCATCGCAGCCTCTGCGAGGGTAAGCTCGGACGGGTGTTTGCCGTAGTACACGAATGCGGCGGCGCCGATGCCATCAGCGCCCGCGCCAAAATAAATGGTGTTGAGGTAGAGAGTGAGAATCTCTTCTTTGGTGAGTTCGCGCTGAATCTGTAGCGCGAATGGGATCTCTTTAAATTTGCGCAGATAGACGTTGTCGCTGTCGAATGACAGGTTGTTCGCGAGCTGCATAGTAATCGTGCTGCCGCCGCCCATGTTCACCCCGCGGATAAAGCCATAAAAGCCGCGAATAAGGCTCTGAAAATCGACACCAGGATGCGAGTAGAAGCGGGCATCTTCCGTGGCAATCAGCGCGTCGATCATCACCTGGGGGATTTCTTCAAACTCGACCGGATCGCGGCGATTGCCAATTTCATCAATGAGCAGGCCATCGGCGGTATAGATGCGCAGCGGGGTCTCTAGCTGGACGCTGCGATAGGTTTCGGCTGCTGGCAGGAGTGGGGCGAGATAGAGATAGGCAGCGGTGGCAATCATCACCACGCCGGTAAAGGCGGCAACGGAGAGGAGTACTAGCCAGCGGATGGCTTTGCGCAATCGTCTTTGTCGTTTCTCTGGCGTCATCGCGGCGGATTATCGCTCAAATTTTGGCGTTTGGAGGAATTAGCGCAGCACGCTAAGTTTTTTACCCTGCCAAGTATACACCTCACTCGGCGCAATGCTCGCAAGCGGCAGAGTCTTTTTGATCACGAAGAGGGAGTTGTTCCTCTGTCTAATGTCTCTGCGGCGCGGTTTTTCGCGAGGAGACAGCAATGTCTGAATCTAAAACTCCGTTTCTAGGAGACATTCCTTATCTTGGCCGATTATTCAAACGCACGAAACGTTCGAGTCGACGAACCGAGCTATTGATTTTCATAACGCCTAAAATACTCGAAGAGAATTTCGAGTAACTTCCCCGCTGGCCTAGCGGGGGCTCAATAATCTCAATTGATGCTTACCCCGAAGTTTCATCATAGCGTAACTGCCTCTATACTGTGCCTACTCGATAAAACCCTCATGAAGCGCAGATGAAATCCTCAAGTTCATTATTTTTAGTTGGCCCGATGGGTGTTGGAAAGACAACCATTGGCAAGGTCTTAGCTGAGTCGCTTGGACTTGAATTTGTCGACTCCGATCGCGAAATCGAACGCGTCACCGGTGCCGATATCCCCTGGATTTTCGATGTTGAGGGTGAAGAAGGCTTCCGTGCTCGAGAGTCTAAGATGATCGAGCAGCTAACCTCCCGCACCAATATTGTCCTCGCGACAGGCGGCGGCGCGATATTGGCGGAGGCGAACAGACAGTGGCTAATGAGCCGTGGCTGCGTAATCTACCTGCGCGCACCGATAAGCCAGCAAATAGAGAGGACCAAGCGCGACAAGTCTAGGCCGCTTTTGCAGACAGCCGACCCCGCACAAAAAATTCGTGACTTGATGGCTTTTCGCGAGCCACTCTACCGAGAGGTAGCAGACTTTACGGTTGATACTTATCGCCGAGGGCCTAAGGCCGTTTGCGCAGAAATACAGCGGCAGCTTAACAGCGGCGAGAATGTTCCAGCGTAAAGCGGCGACTACCCGTTACCTATTGCAGTGCCCTGAACCTGCGGGACTGCCCGATCGAATGATTGCATTGAAGGATTAGAGACCATGTTGACCGTAAATGTTGAGTTAGGCGAGCGCGGCTATCCGATCGTTATTGGTGCCGGCTTGCTTGGCGATCAAGGCTTGGCGGCCCGCATCGGCCAAGAGGTGCTGCGTCAAGGCAAGATCGTAATCGTGACCAATGACGTCGTCGCGCCGCTTTATCTCGAAAAAGCAGAGGCATTTTTTGCCGATCGTGACTGCGCTTCAATAGTCTTGAACGATGGTGAGGCGCATAAAACGCTTGCAGCCGTAGACGCTATTTACGACTTTTTGCTCAGCAATAAATATGACCGCCACACCACGCTTGTCGCTCTTGGTGGGGGAGTTGTCGGGGACATTACCGGCTTTGCGGCGGCAACGTATCTGCGCGGCATCGACTTTGTGCAGATCCCAACGACACTCCTCGCGCAGGTCGACTCGTCTGTTGGCGGTAAGACAGGCGTTAATCACCGTCTCGGCAAGAATATGATCGGCGCTTTCTATCAGCCGCGGTGTGTGATTGCCGACACCGATGTGTTGTCTACCCTGCCGGCACGTGAGATCAGGGCGGGGCTCGCCGAGGTCACTAAATACGGATTGATCAGAGACGCGAGTTTCTTCCACTGGCTGGGTGACCATGCAGCGCAGTTGCTGAGCGGTGATCCCGTGCTGATGGCTGAGGTTATTCAGACCTGTTGCAGAATTAAGGCAGAGGTCGTTGCCGAAGACGAACGAGAGTCGGGCGTCCGTGCGCTGCTCAATCTCGGGCATACATTCGGTCATGCAATCGAGACGGCTGCGGGCTACGGCACATGGCTGCACGGCGAGACGGTTGCGATGGGCACCGTAATGGCGGCAGACCTGAGTGCACGAATTGGATGGATAGCCCCGGAAGACGCTCGCCTGATCAGGCGAATCCTAGAGCAAAATTTCGGTATGACAGTCGTCCCTCCTGCCGATATCACTATTGAGCGCTATCTTGACCTGATGGCGTCAGACAAGAAAACCGAACAGGGCAAGCTGCGTTTTATCCTACTCAACGCGATTGGGCAGGGAGCGATAGCGAGCGACATCGAACCAGGTCAGCTGGTGGCCACCCTGGAGGCCGCCGATCGCCTATGTGAATGAACTTGTGAGTGAACTTGTGAGTAAGCCTGTGAGTGACGCAGCGATTCTGATTCCGGACCCCTTGGCAGCAAGGGAGAATCAACTAATTCAGGGCAAAGCGAGGCTCGCTGTATGATCGATCATCACGATGCTCTTCTCTCAAAGCTTATAGACGATGCCTTTTACGGCAGGCCATTAATTGCGGTTACCGGGGTTGAAGGTGCGGGCAAGACGACCCTCGCTCGACGTTTCGCTCAACAATTCGCCAATGAAGCTGAGTGCATAGCGCTCAAGGCGAGCGATTTTAAAAATCGCGATGACTTTATCCAGCGCCTCGTATCTAAGCTGAGTCCCGACTCTGTCGAGTACGCAGCTGACACCCCTCTTAACACTATTGTCGACTATGCAGGCTCGCTTGCCGATCAAGAGCGCTTGCTCGTTCTCATTGTTGATGATGCAGAGTCATTGAGCGATGCCTTTCTGGAGACGCTCTATGAGCTTATAGACGAAGCCGATGAGGCGAGTCTCTGTTGTCTGCTTCTTGGCGATCCTGCATTAAAAGACGCTATCGAGCGAGCCGACCCTAACGGAGGAATCGAGGATTTTAGCTGGTTCGACCTTCCAAAACTTGAGGAGCCTGAGCGGCCAGTCGATCCCGATCAGCCGATTGCAGCAACCGCTACAGCAACTATTACAGCAACCACAGAGGCAGCCGCGCCAATCGATGAGCTGCTTCAAAAACTGGATGTTCACGAGGCACAGGTTGAAAGTGGCGCTACTGAGTCTGCTGAGCCTATTGAGTTGGCGCCGCTCGACATTGAGAAAGAGTCCGATGAAAGCTTCGATGAACTTCTAGGTATGATGGTGAACGACGCTGAGGAAGGCGCTGCTGCCGACACAGAGTCAGATGATGAGCCAGAGTTTGACGGCAGTCCAGAATCAGAGCCAGAACTGGAACCAGAACCAGAACCAGAGCCAGAACTGGAACCAGAAGCAGAAACAGAAACAGAGCCGGAGCCAGAACCAGAGCCAGAATCAGAGCCAGAGCCAGATTCTGCATTCGAAAGGGTCAACAGCGATGCTGTCCAGCGAGGCGACAGCGGCCTCGAGCCGGCTGCGAGCGAAGACGAATTTGATCGCAATATAGACGAATGGCTCGAGCCCGATACGCGGCCGAGTCTTGGCGGAGCACGCTTCTCTGCGGGCGAAGACTTGGAACTGGACTTCGACAATGATGAGCAGCCCGAGGACGCAGGGCAAGCGCGGCGCGATGAGGCGTCGACGCTTGACCCAGATATTTTTGGAGACGACGAGGACGACGTCAACACCAGCGCGAGCAAGACGGATTACCTCGCCGCTGCAATCGGATTCGCGCGGTCTGTGCCTTTGCGTCTCGCTGCTGCCCGCAATTATTGGCTCGCCGCAGGTGGGCTGATGCTGCTCGTGCTTGCGGTGATTGTGTTCTGGCGCATTCCTGACGAGCCCAGCTCTGGAACTATTGAGCTTGCCGCGCCAGTCGCATCGAGGGCAGGGGATTCTGCCTCGGTGATGCCTCCGACAAGCGGGCAGATAAGTCGACCAACCGCGGACCGTTCGGTAGTAGAACCAGATTTGGAAATTGTCTCGTCAGCCGTGCCGGTTATAGCTAACACGGCTGAGTTATCGCAGCCCGCCTCTCTAGAAAGGGTCACCTCTCCAGAGAGGGTCGACTCTGAGCAAGCCATGCTTGCTCCCGATGAAATCGGGGTCGCCGCCGTATCAGTGAGCGAGGCGCGTCCTGTCGCGCGCAGTTCTAGCGCAGCACCAACGGCTTCGCCAACGCCGGCACCAACTTCCCCAGCGCTAGCGGCAACCCGTCAAGCCCCCGCCACGCCGGTGTCGCCAGCGGCAGCGTCTCCACTCCAGCAAAATAGGCTAAGCGGTAGCGCCTTCGAAAGACAACTGCTTGCGATGCCAGCAGGGAGTTTTACTCTGCAAATACTCGGCGCGAGCTCGGAGGCTAATGTTCAGGCGTTCGTCGAGCGCTATGGCGGCGGGCTGAGGCAGACACTTGGTTATTACCGCTCGCAGCGGGGAGGGGCGCCTTGGTTTATTGTCGCTTATGGCGAATTCACCACGCGCGAACAAGCCAGCGCCACCCTTAGGCGTCTTCCGCAGGCGCTCTCTGCGGCGGGGCCTTGGGTGCGGCCAATCGCGGCTGCGCAGGCCGAAATACGCGCGGCGCGGTAAATTGACAGAGTCGCGCATTGGTCAAGGCTGTCGCCTCGTGTAGAATTGGCGGCCTTTTACGCCACCAGCGAGCGCGGCACTGCGCCGCCCGCGACTCGAGGTCAACGCCCGTGACTGAACAAAATTCAAATTTCGCTCCTCTAAAGAATGACCGCTTCTTGCGCGCACTCCTGCGTCAGCCCGTCGACAGAACGCCTGTATGGATGATGCGGCAGGCGGGGCGCTATCTGCCTGAGTATCGAGCGACGCGCGCTCAGGCGGGCGACTTTATGAGCTTGTGTAAAAACACCGAGCTCGCGTGCGAGGTTACCCTGCAGCCCCTGCGCCGTTATGCGTTCGACGCGGCGATCCTATTTTCTGACATCCTCACTATCCCCGATGCGATGGGGCAGGGTCTCTATTTCTCCGAGGGCGAGGGGCCTAAATTCAAAAAGGTTATTCGCACGCCAGCCGATGTCGAGAAATTGCCCGATGTATCAATCGCAAGCGAGCTGTCCTATGTTACTGACGCCGTTGCGCTTATAAGGCGCGAACTGAATGGTTCTGTTCCGCTCATTGGGTTTTCGGGAAGCCCATGGACATTGGCTACCTATATGATCGAAGGCGGCGGCAGCAAAGATTTCCGGCATGCGAAAGAATTCCTCTATAACCATCCCGAGGCGATGCACCTGTTGCTCGATAAACTCGCCGATGCGGTTATCGATTACCTCAACGCACAAATCGCGGCAGGTGCTCAGGCTGTTCAGATATTCGACACCTGGGGCGGCGTCTTGACGCCCACGGCCTACCGCGACTTCTCGCTTGCCTATATGCAGAAAATTATCGGCGGCCTGACGCGCCATAACGATGGCCGCGAAGTGCCCGTTATTCTGTTTACTAAAAACGGAGGTCAGTGGCTCGAATCTATTGCAGCAAGTGGCTGCAACGCCGTTGGCCTAGACTGGACGACAGATATCGCCAACGCGCGCGAGCGCATCGGCTCGCAGGTGGCATTGCAAGGCAACATGGATCCCTCCATGCTCTATGCTTCCCCCGAGGCGATACGCGCAGAAGTGGGATCCATTCTTGCTGGGTTTGGCAGCAATCCCGGGCATGTGTTTAACCTGGGTCACGGCATTACTCCGGCGGTAAATCCCGATAACGTTGGTGTGTTTGTTGAGTCAGTCCATGAGCTTTCAGCCGCCTACCACGACGCATAACAGCGCAGCCTGCGCAGTTATTGCGTTAGGCTCGAACCTAGCGCATGAAGGCGAGTCTCCCGCTCAGATTGTCATCGAGGCGGCTAAACGCCTGCAGCCCCTCTCGCTCTGCGTACCTCGATTGTCGAGGATCTATTCGACTTCAGCCGTTGGTTTGGGCGCTGGCGCCCCAGACTTCTGTAACGCCATCGCCATTATTGAGCCTGCTGCAGCGCTAAGCGCGCAGGAATTACTCGACGGCTTGCTCGCGATTGAACTTGAACTTGGTCGGGAGCGGCTGCAGCCCCGCGCCGGTGCTAGCTATGCTTCTCGGACTATCGATCTCGATCTAATCTATTGCCGCAATGAAACAATAGACTCCCCGACGCTGCAGCTGCCGCATCCTCGGGCTGCCGAGCGTGCGTTTGTTCTCGAGCCACTTGCAGAGCTTTGGCCAGATCTAGTGTTGCCAGGGCAGCATTCATCTGTCGCAGCGTTGCTGCGGGCACTGTGACTGTTAGTGGATATCGCCTCGCTATGAGTGCGCTATTTAAGTATGTGTTAAGTATGTGCCTTAAGTGTGCGCCTTAAGTGTGCGCGCCCCCCAAGGGTCAACAGGCTTTTGGGCTGACCCTACTGTCGCCACATTTTGGGCAAGATTTATAACAAATTTGTGGGTTGTTCAGGGTATCGACAGGAGCGAATTGAGTGCTATGCTTCTACAGGTAAGAAACCAAATTAA
>Ga0075467_10003323_pt1 | contig 12396 bp, 10 predicted proteins | sample DEB08_DNA_9_FD_75067 | JGI IMG/M metagenome (GOLD analysis project Ga0075467, IMG submission 75067) | Aqueous microbial communities from the Delaware River and Bay under freshwater to marine salinity gradient to study organic matter... | ecosystem: Environmental > Aquatic > Marine > Coastal ...
AGGACGCGTTTCGAGCCTTCGGCTGGTTTGATCTCAATGGCAATTCGATAACCAGCTGGTGCCGCACCCATGAGGGTTTGCAGGCTTGATTCGTTCAGAATTTTAGCCAGCGCTGGTTTGATTCGGGCTTTAAATAGCAACACATTGGTCTTCATGACACGCTCCTCAGTTGACACAGTCGACGGTAACAAAGCCAAGCGTAACTGATGTTTTAATTTGGGTTGGCTGACGGTCAAAAAGAAGCTATAGCTTAAATTAACATAAGGCTCGAGTAGTTGCTATTGACACGGATTTTGTACCGCAATGATTTGAGTGGTTTCAGTTTTCAAACTTATAAAGCTTTTGCGGATTGTGTACCAACAAAGCTGTTAGCGATTCAGGGCTTGGAGCGATCTCGACCAACGCTTCGACCAGTGTCACGTCATCTGGAATATGCGTGTGATTGGGGTGAGGCCAGTCAAGCCCCCAAAGGCATTGTGTAGGATATCGAGCAACCAGATCGGCAGCCAGTTTTTTGCCAGCCAGATAGGGTGGTGTCTGGTCTATCCGGTCAATACCGCTGACCTTGACGTGGAAATTGGTTTTCTCCAGCAGGCGGCAAAGGGCCATGTAGTGTTTACCCGTTAACCCATCGCTGGCATTAATACGTCCGATGTGATCGACCACAACAGGGACATGCTGTGCACAGGACTCAAGTATCGGTGCGAGTTCGTGAATCAGTTCTTTTTCAAAATGAACTTGCAAGTGCATGTCAATATCTGCCAAGCGTTTTGAAAACTGTAATAAGTCGCTAGCGGTGAGAGATGATTTTAGGTGTTGCATAAAGTTGAACCGGACGCCGCGAAAACCGACGCTTTTGAGCCGTTCAAGCTCCCGCAGCGTGACTGCCGGCTCAACAAGCGCGATACCAAGATAATGACCGTTGCCATGCGCAATGGCGTCCTGTGTTGCCCGAAGATCATAGCCGTGCAGGGCTGAACCGACAATCACACAACGCGTGATACCCAATCGCTTATGTAGCGCAAAGAGTTTTTCTTTGGGAGCATCAGCGGGCGTAAAATTTCGGCTTTCATCAAAAGGGAAAAGGCTAGCTGGCCCAAATACGTGAACGTGCGCATCACATGATAGTGGTGGCAGCTCGAACGCAGGCTTACGCTCGGATTCAAGGTATGTTTTGATGGGGACCGTTAGGTTCATGGGCATTTGGTGCGCAGTAATGTTGATGATTGATCGTTATTCAGTGTTTAGCACTTGTTAACATTGCACGGGCGTTCGACCATCGATGGTCGAACGCTTTGGCCCTCACTTTTTTGCCTCACAAATCATCGGCTTGGTAGGGGTATTTAAGCAGGAGACATCTTAACGCTCAAACAAACCGCAGGTCCAACTCGACACGGCAAACAAATAGTCGTCAGTATCGCGCTTGGTGACCAGTTGGACGCCGATCGGCAATGCGTTATCCCCACTAAACAAAGGCAGCGTCATCGAGGGTGTGTGGCAAGCCGTCCAGATTGAGCTAAAGGAATACGAACCTGTTGCGTTGAGTCCAATCGGTGCGACACCAGGCGCGGATGGCGTCAGGATGACGTCGAAATCTCTAAAGACATCATCAAGTTGCAACCGCAAGTCTTCGCAATGTTTTCTTGCTTTTCGATATTGCTCAAAGCGACATTCAGCGCCATGTTTTAAACGATTTTCACGCAATATTTGACTGATTTCATCGAAATGATTGTCGAGTTCCCAAGCGCGGTTTCGTGAAAATTCAAAACTCGAAACCCGTTGATGGGTCTGCTCGATTGAGTCGAAATCAGCGGATAATTTTAGGTCGGTGACCATTGCACCACTTTTGGCCATGGCTTGTGCGCAGGACTCAATGGCGCTCTTTGTGGCATGATCCGTTTTGTCCCAGAATTGAGTCCGACAAACGCCCACGCGTGGCGGTTGACAGCTGCTAACAGCTTGCAGCTCAGAGGTCCCGCCTAGCAACACATGCCGGTGCAGGGCGATATCTTCAATTGAGCGTGCGATCAGCCCCAAAGTATCGAAAGACCCTGCTGCTTCCATTACTCCAGTCATCCTGAAATCGCCCCAAGTGGGCCGATAACCAAAACAACCGTTGTAGGCAGCCGGGCGAATGGTTGAGCCAGTCGTTTGCGTACCGATCGCTAGGGGAACCATACCGTCTCCTACTGCGGCAGCAGAACCGCTCGATGAGCCGCCTGGTGTTCGACTGGGATCCATCGGGTGCATGGTTTTGCCTGGATGCTGGTTCGCAAATTCAGTCGACACTGTTTTTCCGACAATGATGCCACCAGCCCGTCGCGTTAGGGCCACACAAGCCGCATCCTTGTTGGGCTGATGTCCGGCGTGTATCTGTGTACCGTATGTTGTTGGCATGTCGACGGTGTCGATAATATCTTTGATGCCAACGGGCACGCCATGTAACGCGCCTTTGAATGGTCCTTGATCTAGAGCTTGCGCCTGCCGAATGACGAGCGCGGGATCAATGTATTGCCAAGCTTGAACCGCAGATTCACGCTCAAAGATTCGATTTAGGCAGGCACGCGCAACCTTTTCAGCGCTGAGTTTTTGATCCCGGATCTGCTGAACTATTTTTGTTGCTGTAAAGGTGTGAATACGGTCTTCGAGCATGCATAAACCTCATGTTTAAAAAATGTGCAAAGTAAAAAGCTGTCTTTAAAAGGTAAAAGTCGTCACTTCAAATCCTGCAATGAATCTGTTCAGCAATGTTTAACAAATAGGTTGCAGTTTTGACATCTCTTCTGCTGTTGCTCACCTTGGCTCGCCAAGCTTGGATGCAACTTGAGTTCATCTTGAGGACCGCACATTGATGGCGATCTTCGCAACGCTGCATAGATGAGCACGCCGTTCAACGTTTTGTCAATCTTCGCAAACCAGGATTCAACTTGAAGCAGCAGGCAGGAGAAAGTTTTAAGCAATTTTGTTGATTTTTTTCATGAGAAATTCTATCTGGTACGCTGCGTATTTAACCAATGGTAGTGGGTGTATTTTTGTTTTATTGTTCTTTGTCTTAGGTGTGAGCACTACGTCAAGTCGTTCGTGCCGAAACAAAAAAATGTTGTTGATTTGCAGTAGCTGGATTGTTTGAATTTTTTTTTCGAAAAAATCATCAATCTTCACATGGCTTTCCTAAGAAAAATTTGTGTGAACTAAGAGTCTAAAACGCGGATAGTCAATTGCTCAAGAGCATGGAATTCATTGGATTTAGGCCGATCAGAAAGGCAAATACTATGTGATTTAAAGCGTTTGCGCAGGACCGAAAAGAATGCCTTCTAATGGTAAACACTTAAGTGATTGCAATATTGACTGTTTTTGGTATTCACATTAACTTTTGGCGTCTGAGTTCTTCAGTATCTGGGACGAAAGAAGCGAATTTCAAAAAATGGAAATGGAGAGTCGTATGAAATTGAAATTATCCACAGGGCTGTTGTCATTGACTGCCGCTAGTTTGCTGACTTTGGCAAGCACGGCCGCAGCCGTAGAGCCAATTAAAATGCGCTGGGCATCCGACCATAGCGGCCCCCCACATCCAGCAGCAATTGCTGAGGTGTATTTTGCTGAAAAGCTTGAGGAAAAGTTGCCCGGTAGTAAGGTTCAAATTTTCTGGGCTAAGTCTCTTTATGACATTCCAAAAGGTGTCAAGGCTTTGTCGCAGGGTAACCTCGAAGTTTTAACGGGTCAGTTCGGTAAAACTGCCAGCGTCGAGCCATACGCCAACGTCGTTTTGGGTGCTGGCAAATTAACGACTCCTGGTGCGATCGGTAAACTAGACACAACACTGACGTACAAAGCAATCGCTGATCTCATGAGCAAAAAACATCAGATCGCCTTGCTAGCATCGGGTGATATGAGCATGTACATGGGCGTTGGTGGCACGAAGTCACGTTATCTCGCACCTGCAGATTTCAACGGTCAGAAGATTCGCAGTATGGGCCCCGCTGAAAACGCGCTCCTTTCCTCCTTGGGCGCCAATCCTCAATCAATGGCTTTCGGTGAAGTGCCACCAGCCTTGCAGACCGGCGTGATTGATGGTCTTTTGACAAGTTTGGGTGGTTTTAATGCAGTGAAAGAGCAGGCCCCGTATTTTTCAGTGGCGGGTCTTAACGGCATTGTTGGAGATTACTATTGGTTTGGTGCTTCCGAGAAGTGGTGGAATAAACTGAGCAAGGCTCAAAAGGCTGCGTTTAAAGATGTGTTTGAAAATGACTTCTTACCCTTTCAGCGAGCAATCAACTTCTGTGCTGATCAACGCATGGTGAAAAAGTACGGAACGGATGACAAAACCAAGCCAGGCATTTACATCATGACTCCTGCTGAAGCTGGTGCCATAAAGAAAGCGGAAGGTGGTGCGACCGACGTATGGATCAAGTCTAAAGTTGACGCAAAAGGTGCGAATTTAGCCAATGCTTTTAATTTAGAAGCGGAACAATTGGTTAAGGACAATCCAATTGGAAGCTCAGAGTTAGAGAAGATCGATTGCAGCCAGTACGATAATGTGTTCGCACGTTATACGAAGGGCGGAGCGTTGACGGGTGCCAAAGAGCGTAAGTAATTATCGGTAGAAATAAGAACTGACCAATGCGAGCCGCTGCTTAGTCTGCGGGTTTTGCGGATTTTCAAAAACCTTAAGGGTGAAGCGTGACAAATAAGTCTGGAATTTTACTGTTTGCTAATCGTATGAATAATGTGATTGAGCGAGTGGTCTCGTATTTGGGTGGTTTTGTATTTTTTGGCGTAACCATCTTGGCCATTGTTGAAGTCGTTCGAAGATACTTTTTCGGTCTGGCTTTCGATTGGGGCCAAGATGCTGCCATTTATCTAGTGGTGGTCTCAGTGGCGTTGTATTTCAGTGTGACGCAAATACGCCGTGGACACTTGGTTATGGCTGCGGTTATTGAGTACTTGAACTATAAAAAGTACTATCGCGTCGTTGGTCTCTCCAAAATAGTTGCAACCACATTGACGGCTAGCTTATGTCTATCACTCAGCATCTCGGGCTGGTCAATGGTTAGCTACTCGTACTCAATAGGTGTCATGAGTGACAGTCTTGTTTTTAATTTGTGGCCATTTCATTTTTTCTTCATCCTGGGTATTGGTCTGATGGGAGTGGTTGCTCTTTTTCAAATCCTTGAAGACGTAGTTTCCTATCAGAATGGCGATCACCTTAAGGGTCAAATTGAAATGGTTGCCGACATATAAACTGCAGTGCGTGATATTTAGCGATTTTTACGTTTACTACTATCGACAACAGGCAAAATCGCCAAAAAAATTCGACCAACTTAGAGGCCCCTTATGTGAAGACATTTGGTGGCCACTGATATCAAATAACAAGTAGGGAACGACATGGGTGCTTTAGGCAGCGTACTTTTTCTGTTTTTGCTCGTTGGTGTGCCAATTGGTATCGCACTTTCTGGCGCCACTGCAGTAATGGTTCTTTTTGATGATTTTCTGACTTTCAATACATTGTTCGATGCATTTTTCAGTTTTTTGACAAAGTACACTTTAATCGCCATTCCGTTTTTTATCTATGCTGGTTTCTTGATGGAAAAAACGGGCTTGGTCAGCGGTTTATTCCGATTCGCAGATTCTTTGGTCGGCTGGATCCCCGGTGGATTTGCTTACGCAACCTTGGTTGTGGCCGTTTTGTTCGGGGCAATATCTGGCTCCTCGACAGCCATGGCGGCAGCCCTCAGTGTTATCGCTTACCCAGAGTTGATTAAGAGGGGTTATCCAGTTTGGATGTCGGCAGGTCTCATTGCTTCTGCCGGTGGAATTGCCCTACTTATTCCGCCAAGCGTTACGTTGATTCTTTTTGGTATTTTGACTGAAAGTTCAATCATAGAACTATTTTTTGCAGGCATGATCCCCGGACTCATGCTGGCGACCAGTGATGCACTGATTATTTTTGGAGTGTCTCTGTTTATTAAGCTGCCTCGCAAGAAATTTGAAATAAAGGAAGTAGGTCGTACCATTATCGAAGCTTATCCAGGCATTTTGATGCCGGTGATCGTCCTGGGTGGTTTGTACGGTGGGGTGTTCACGCCAACCGAAGCCGGGGCTGTGGCCTGTGCTTACGCAATGATTTATGGATTGATCGCCAAACGCAAAGAATTTATCAAAGAAATTGGCCCGACAACTCTTCGGACGCTTAATTTGACCGCCATTGTCTTCTTCCTTCTCGGTTGTGTGGGAGTATTTCAGTTCTATTTGGCTAATATGGGTTGGCCGCAGATGATTGCCGACTGGGTTGGCTCACTGGGCCTGTCTCAAACAGGATTTTTGTTTGTATTGTTGGCGACATTACTCGCCTTATCGACCGTCTTGACGGGAGTTGCAGTACTGGTTCTGACCGTCCCTATCTACTTCCCTGTTGCGTTAGCCTTGGGTGTTGATCCTATTCACTTGGGTATTCTTACGGCGCTGTGTATTGAAATTGGGGGTGTAATTCCGCCTGTTGGACTTAACCTTTTCGCTGTTAGCGGGGTGACCAAAGTACCGCTTACTACGGTGATCAAAGGGTCATTTCCATACTGCATTTCTGATACGGTAGTGTTGATCCTAGTTACGCTGTTCCCTGCGCTTGCGCTTTACGTTCCTAATTTGCTGGTTGTATCGAATTTTTAACTGCCATATGATGCTAGAGGAAAAACGCTAACTTTTCGGAGTTAGTGTTTTTTCTTGTGTTACTGCTTTTGATGGTTTACCTCGATTCATACATACTCAATCGGATTGATTACTGCTTGATCGCGTGATCCCTATGTTGCATGCGAATATAAGTGCACAGGATGTGAGAATCTGGTGATGGCGCGAGAACAATGGTCATGATGGATCGGACTAAGCTGTTAACACAGTGAAAGTTTTTATAGGACGTATTGTGGGCTCAACTATCGTTGAAAAAATTCTTGCCAGGCACGCTGGCCGAGATGCTGTGCAAGCTGGCGAAGTGGTGGTTGCGGATGTTGACTATGCCATGGTCACTGACACCCGAGCGGTCAATACGATCAAATTAATAGATTCCTTTGGCGATCAGCCACTGAAATTCGCAAACAAAACGTCATTGGTTCTTGATCATTATTCACCACCACCCAATCAAGAAGCCGCCGATATTCACTCTTCAATGCGAGCGTTCGCGACAAAGCGTGGCACAGGCCTTTACGATATTGGTGATGGCATTTGTCACCAGGTGTTGCCAGAAGGTGGTCACTTGACCTGCGGTGATTTGGTGGTCGGTACGGATACGCATTCAGTGACTTACGGCGCCTTTAATGCTTTTGGTACCGGCATTGAAGGTACTGATGTTTGCGCGGCCATGATAAGCAGTAAGTTATGGTTTAGAGTGCCTGAAACGGTTCGGATCGAATTACAAGGCGTGCTGACGCCTGGCGTATGGGCCAAAGACATCACGCTTGCTTTGCTTGGTCAGTTTGGTGCTGAAGGCCTGAACTATCACGCCATTGAATATGTTGGTGATTCTGTGGCGGCCATGGCTATTGATGATCGTATGACACTTTGCAATCATGCCGCAGAACTCGGTGCCAAGGCTGCCATTCTTGAGCCGGATGAAAAGACGTTCGCTTGGCTCAAAGCACATGGCGCTAAGACACCTCGACCGACTTTTGCAGACGCAGACGCCAAATATAGCGGGCGTTACACCATTGATGTGGCCAATCTTGCGCCACAATTGGCCCGCAAGCACGAGGTCGATAACATTGTCGGTGTGGATCAAGTAGAGCGACAAAAAATTCAATTTGCTTTGATTGGCACTTGTACCAATGGAAGGCTAGATGATATCCGGCAAGCCGCTTCCATTCTCAAGGGTCGTAAGCTGGCCAGTGGCGTGCGTATGATTGTGACACCCGCCTCGCGGCAAATTTATTTGGCCGCACTCAAAGAAGGCTTGATAGAGATTCTGACAGTCGCTGGTGCATCCTTCGAGTCTGCCGGTTGTGGTACGTGCGTAGGCATTACCAATCGACTGGTGCCTGGTGATGGCGACACGGTGATATCAACAGCCAATCGAAATTTTAAGGGCCGTCTCACCAATAAAAATGCTGATATTTGGTTAAGCTCAGCTGCAACGGTTGCCGCTTCTGCATTAACAGGCTTTATCACTGATCCGCGCACGGTTGAGGGTGGCACCTGGCGGTCTCACTCATGAGTAATCAACTGGTGATTCAAGGTTCAGCCTTTCTGCTTGGTGATGATGTCAACACAGATTTGAACTGTTCAAACAAATACTCGCCAGGTCAGGGTGTCGACGACGTGGCCAAGCACGCTTTTGATCAGCTCTCGCCTGGGATTGCGTCACGTATCGCCAGTTTTGGTGGTGGTATTTTGGTTGCTGGCAAACATTTCGGTATCAACTCTTCTCGTGAACAAGCCACCCATGTGTTGCATAAGATGAAAGTGCGTGCGGTTGTTGCTCAGTCTTTTGGGCGTCAATTCTTTCGCAACGCGATTAATAACGGTTTGCCTGTTTTTGAGTGTGACACCACGACGATCCTAGAAGGACAGGCGCTTGCATTGGATTTGTCGTCTGGTACCCTACATTGCGACGGTAGCTTGATACAAAAGGTGCCGCTGCTACCGGCTGAAATTCTGGTCATTTTATCCATGGGTGGTTTGTTGCCTTTTCTCAAAAAGCATCCTGATTGGAAGTTTGTATGAGAGCAACCCAAGCGACCGCTAAGCGAAGGGTACTTCGCCAAATGCTTGAATCGTCTCAAACCCTATGCGCACCAGGTATCTATGATGGTTATGGCGCACGACTGGTTGAACAAGCCGGCTTTTCTGCTGCGTATATGACAGGCAACGGTGTATCTGCCGCCTTACTTGGCCGACCTGATGTGGGATTGGTCGATCTGACTTTGATGACTGACCATGCGCGGCGTGTTGCCTCAAGCGTTGATATTCCGATTGTTTGTGACGCCGACACGGGTTATGGCAACGTTGTGAATGTTCGGCGAACAATAATGGAGTTTGAGGCTGCAGGAGTGGCTGCTATTCATATCGAAGATCAGATTTCTCCGAAACGCTGTGCTCAGATGGAAGGTGATAGAGCAGTACTGGATTTCAAGCAAGCCGTGTCTAAAATATCCGCGGCGCACGCCGCCCGATCTGACCCCGAATTTGTCTTAATCGCGCGCACTGACTCAGCCGGTTCGCTCGGGCTCGAGGAAGCCATTCGGCGTGCTCAAGCTTTTGTCCAAGTTGGCGCTGATGCTATTTTTGTTGAGCTCAAATCAACCCCGCACATTTTGCAAGATATCCGCGCTATCAAAGCTCAAGTGTCGGTCCCGGTGGTTGTCAACATGGACAGTGCCCAAGCATTGCGTCAACTTCAGCGCGATGCGCTTAAAAAATCAGGTGTTGACTTGGCGATCTATCCTGCGCTTGCCCGTGGTGTTTTTGGTTACGCCATGCAGGCGGCACTCTCGCACTTGCACGATGTGGGGAATATCGCTGATTATGAAGGCAAGATGTTTACTGCTCAACAGTACAACGAAGCGTTGGGTCTGCAAGAGGTCGAGGCGTGGGAAACTCGCTTTGATTAATGGTTGACAGTATTTTGTTGTGCAGTGCAAATCTGGCCATTCGAGGTGACTTTCGGTTTTTTTGCGCTGTAAATGTCAACTTTTTCGCGTGTTTAGACACCATAATTGTCAAGCTTTTAACGATTGTGTTGAAATCAGGCAAAGAGCCCCCAATACTGACAGTCCCAGCGCTAAGGTCAGCCACAAGATATGAGCTCCCCACTGAGTCAACGCCAGTCCAAAAAGAAAAGGGGCCGCCGCTTGGGCGAGTTTGGCCGGCATCATGAGCCAGCCTTGTCTGCGCCCGTAGCCGTTAGCACCAAAGATAGCCAAGGGTAGGTTGCCGCGGGCAATGATTAAAATCCCATTGCCAATCCCGTGAACGAGTACAAACACAAAAGCAATTGGTCCAGCAAATATCATCAGTAGCAAGGCGGCGACTGGATGGCAAGCGGCAGCCCAGCGCGTTGAAATCAGTGGATGCCAGCGTTGCATATAAAAGTAGTCAATCAACCGACCGACGACTTGAGATGGTCCGACAAATGAGCTGATGGTGAAAGCCAGTGCGACGGCCACACCCATTTCTTGTAGCAATCGTGGCAGGTGCATCATCAGGCCCATACCAACAAAAGCGTTGGCGGCAAACACGTAAGCCAGCAGAACGCCCACAATGATTTCTTTACGCCGCTGTTGCGGGTTAATCGTGATGTCTTCGCTGTTGGTTGTGATAGCTTTTTGGGGCTCGATGGCCTTTGGTTTGGTATCTGCCATGCTTGCTAGGATTCTCGAAGGCGTCGGCATCATTGCGTGCAGGGGCAACCCAATACACAGGTGTACCAATGCCCAAAACCAACACACGCCTCGCCAGCCGTACCGCGCTTCGACGTAGACTGAGACGGTCCAGCCAACAAAACTCGCAAACCCAGCCACCAGGGTAAGGCCGGTGATGGTGGAGCGTGCTTCCCTACCAAACAACCTCACAAGGGCGGCAAAGGCGACTTCAAATAGGCCAGTCGCCAAGCCTAAGCCCATAAAAACATAAGCCAAAACGAGGGTCCACAGTCCTTGCGCAAAACCCAAAGTGATCAGAGACAGCGCAAAAAAAATGTTTGACAGCATAAGAACTGGTCGTCCGCCTAGGCGGTCTACCAAGCGGCCAGCAAATGGCCCCAAGAGCGCTGAAATCACTAAGGCTAACGAGAATCCAGCAAACAGCGCCACGTGAGGAAGATTCAATGCGCTGGCTGCCTGCACGGCAATCACAGCTGGTAAGTATTGGGCCGCTGCACTGGCAATAATCTGGGCCAAACCCATGGTTCCAACGGCCTTGGTTTTAGAAATCATGCGAGTAGGCAAATATCATGAGGTTTGTCGGATATGTATTTTTAAATGGCAGAAAAATGCCTTGGTGTTGTCCTTACCTTACATCAAGGCGAACTTGATTGTAGTCATCCGAATTTCTGCTTCGATACCCGAAGCGATAACGCTCGCTTGCGATTACATGCGACGCACTCGCGGTGCGCGCAAGGTTTTAGCCGTAATGGGGCCGGCGGTTGCGTCGATCGTATCAAGCACGCCAGTCTTCAAGATGAATGCGCCGGTGCTTCTGATGTCAGCAACGACGGCTTGCCTAGCTCGTACGGGATCGCGACTCATCAGGCTGTCAAGCAAGCGTGCGTGGTGATCAAATGAATCCCATTGAATAATGCCCCGTGTGGCATGTCTTAAGGTCAGCGATATGGCTGGTGCGACTTGAACCCAAAGTCCTTCAATTAAATCAAACAAATGGGGCATTTGAGCGGCGCGATAAATGGTGAAATGAAGATCGCGATTGGTGCGTGACAGTAGGGTTGGGTTGGGTCGCGGCTTGGTACCTTGACGCTCAAAACGCAATACGGCTTGTCGAATGCGTTGCAGTTTGGTCGGTGATAATTGCTTGCATGCCACCTCAGTGGCGAGTCCTTCAAGCGCACAGCGGATTTTAACGAGCTCAGCAAACACCGTAGCATTCGGGCACGAAACGCAAACGGTTCGATTCGCCAAAACAGTCAGTGCGCCTTCTGCGCTCAATCGACTCACGGCCTCTCTGACAGGCATGACGCTTGTGCCAAATTGTTCAGCCAACCCTCTAAGCGTTAATTTTTCACCTGGCGCGATAGCGCCAGTAATCAATAAACCCCTGAGCTTGTGGTGAACCGTATCGGCAAGGGTATTTCGTTTGATGCTGTCCTGAAGTCGAGTTGTCATTGTTTGGGATTCCTCACAAATGATTGACAAGGCAGAGCGATAAAACTCAGAAGATTAAAAAATAATTTGTGATCTTGTGATCACAATTCAGCCGTTGGGTTTGCACTCAGAGAAATCACTCACTAAGCTTGTTTCATGAAGTACTGGCCTTTTACATCACAAGTGCAATGTTAAGGCGGGTAAGTCAGGCTGATTTTTAATCCATTGGCCACTGATTAAATATATCGGTATGGATTAATCATAAACGGGGTAATCGACTAACGGATGATTGAATCAGAAACGCAGTCCTTTCATGCCAGTGTAAACAACATACACTTTCGCACACCGTCAATCGAGGACGGTCTAGCGGTGTGGCGGTTGGTTCAGGCCACAGGCACACTAGAAGTGAACACGGCTTACTTCTATCTCATTTTCTGTGAAGAATTTCAAAACACTTGCTTGCTCGCTGAGCATGATGGTCAGGTGGTTGGTGTGGTGCTAGGGTTTCGACGACCCAAATCAACCGACACTTTATTTTGTTGGCAAATCGGTGTTTTACCGAGTGTGCGAGGCCAAGGACTTGCCAAACAAATGA
>Ga0075467_10003326_pt1 | contig 12393 bp, 12 predicted proteins | sample DEB08_DNA_9_FD_75067 | JGI IMG/M metagenome (GOLD analysis project Ga0075467, IMG submission 75067) | Aqueous microbial communities from the Delaware River and Bay under freshwater to marine salinity gradient to study organic matter... | ecosystem: Environmental > Aquatic > Marine > Coastal ...
AGAACTTGCTCCAACTAACACGGAAGTTATTTGTGGCTTTCTTAATAGCCAAGCTATAGCCATTTGAGATAGTTTTTGTCCACGTTCTTGTGCAAGAGTATTTAAGCTTTGAATTTTTTCAATATTAGATTGAACAGTTTCTGCATTCAAAAAGATAGAATCATTTCCTGCTCTAGAGTTTTTAGGAATACCCTTTAAATATTTATCAGTAAGCATACCTTGTTCTAAAGGCGAAAATGCAATACATCCTACACCACTGTTTTCTAAAGTATCTAAAAGCCCATCTTCAACCCAACGATCAAACATGGAATATCTAGCTTGATGCAAAATAAAAGGAACCTTTAAATCTTTTAATAGTTTAGCAGCCTTTTGAGTATCCTCAGGCCCATAATTTGAAATTCCAGCATATAATGCTTTTCCTTGACGGACAATATCTGCCAATGCGCCCATAGTTTCCTCTAAAGGTGTATCTGGGTCTGGTCTATGATGATAAAAAATGTCAACATAATCTAATTCCATGCGTTTTAAACTCTGATCTAAACTAGATATTAAATATTTTCTAGACCCAAAATCTCCATATGGTCCGGGCCACATGCCATATCCTGCTTTTGTGGCTATAAACAATTCATCTCTATAGGCCTTGAAGTCTTGTTTAAATATAGTTCCAAAGTTTTCTTCCGCAGAACCGGGAGGAGGTCCGTAATTATTAGCGAAATCCAAATGCATGATTCCTAAATCAAAAGCTGTTCTTAAAATATCTCTTCCATTTTTTAAATCATCAACAAAGCCAAAATTATGCCATAATCCAAGGGAGATAGCAGGTAAAAGCACGCCGCTTTTTCCTGCACGTTTGTATGTCATTGCATCATATCTACCTTCTTCTGCTAAATAGCTTTTTACTCCTGATTTATCGTTGATTTTCATGTTATAAAATTAAGAAAACAAATGTATAAATCCCTTTTAAAAAGCCCTTTTTTAGACATAAGCGTTTTGTGTTCTTATAGACATTCAAGCTTATTACTTTTCTCAATTATTTTCTAGGCTAATTCTTCATTAATATCTTCAGAATTATCACTGCATACAACTAATACATAGATAAGTATAGGTGTTTAATCCGAGTTTTTGATAAAATCAAAGGATTTGTGCGTCAATAGTTTAGATGCCTATTTTAAAATTAACTTGTATTGAACATAATAATAAATTTTCGCACTGTTAATATTACTTGAATAATTTCACACTAATAATGCTTGAAATACCCTTTAAAGATGTTATTTTTGCACGTTGCAAAATTTAAAGTATGGAGATTACAAAAGCTCAATTAGAATTAGAGGAAAGAAAAGAAGGTAAAGATTTATATAGTTATCAGAAAGGTGCTATTGATAAAATTTTTACAGCTTTCGAAGAATCTCCTGAGGATTATCACTTGCTGTATCAGTTACCAACAGGTGGTGGTAAAACAGTGATTTTTTCTGAAATAGTAAGACAGTATTTAAAGCATCATAAAAAGAAAGTTTTAGTGATGACGCACCGTATAGAGTTATGTAAGCAAACTTCTAATATGCTTACAGAATTTGGTGTTAATAACAAGGTTGTAGATAGTAAGGCAGATTTAAGTGATCAATCAGAATACAGTTGTTTCGTAGCGATGGTTGAGACGTTAAATAACAGATTGAATGATGATAAGCTTGATATTTCTGATATTGGTTTAGTAATTATTGATGAAGCACACTACAACTCATTTACAAAATTATTCAAGTTTTTTAGTAAATCATTCATTTTAGGTGTTACTGCAACACCATTAAGTTCAAGTATTGAACTGCCAATGACTGACAATTATGATGAATTAATTGTTGGTGAAAGTATAGAGTCGCTTATTGATAATGGATTCTTAGCTCGAGCAGAAATGTTTACTTATAATGTTGGATTAACCTCATTAGTAGTTGGTGCTAACGGCGATTATACTGTTAAATCATCTGAAGACTTGTATACGGATAATGATATGCTATCCAAGTTATTACAAGCATACGAAGAACGTGCAAAAGGAAAGAAGACTTTAATTTTTAATAATGGAATTAATACCTCTTTACATGTTTATGATACGTTTAGAAGAGCTGGTTATCCTGTAGCACATCTGGATAATACCAATTCAAAAAAGGAACGTGCCATGATCCTAAAATGGTTTAAGAAAACACCAGATGCCATTTTAAGTTCCGTGAGTATTTTAACAACTGGTTTTGATGAACCTACTGTTGATAGTATTATTCTTAATAGGGCGACAAAGTCTTTAACACTTTATTACCAAATGATTGGTCGTGGGTCTCGTATTTTAAAAGATAAGAGAACATTTTCGGTTATTGATTTAGGTAATAATTTCCACAGATTTGGGCCTTGGGGAGATGGTTTAGATTGGCAGCGCATTTTTAAATCGCCAACATACTATCTAGATGCTATTTTAAGTGATGAAGATTTAGAAAGTAATTTTAGATATGAAATGCCAGATGCTTTACGTGCAGAGTTTTCAAAATCTGAAGATGTACATTTTGATATTCAAAAAACATATGTTGATTCTATAAGAGCAGGAGAATCTTCAAAAGTAGTTTTAGAGCGTTCTATAGAGCAACATGCTAAGATTTGTATAGAAAACAGTGAAGATGTTTATGATGCATTAGGATTAGCAAAACAACTTGGTGACGATGTAGATTTTAGAATACAACGTTACAGTAAATGTATAAGTAAAAGTACATACAATTTTGTAGAGTGGCTTAAGGGCGATTATAAAAAGAAACTTAATTCTTATTTGCGCTCAAACTTTGATGATGTTTTTGAAAGTATTCATGGTTTCCCCCCTGAAGATTAGCGACTTTCGAATCAATCGATGTGCTTAAAAAGACTATTGAGCCAAGTTTAAATGGTTATGTAGTTGACATTGTGAAAAAATCAGCTAACTTCGTTCAACACTGAGTGTAAAATACTTAACGTTTCATATCCGACTAAGCTCTGTATTATTAAAATGAATACCGATGTGGATGTAATATAGAATTATCTAATCTCAGCTCGAATATATTCCTATTATGAAATTAAACTTATTGTCTTGTGATGCTCTGAGACCAGATAGAAGAGCGATAGCCAAATGTATTGTAGAGATTTCATCTAACATTGATACATCTTTGTCGAATGAACTTACAGATATTCTTTTAGAAGGAGATGCTGTAGATATTGAAATTGAAGATAGAAACTCTGGTTCTGCTTTAAGAGCTTTGCGAAAATTAAATATTGACTACGAAATTATAGAATGAACCAACTTAGTATCAAGATTTTTTCTATTATCTCAAATTCATGCCTACTGACAACTTTATCAACATTATTAGTAAGAAAAACGACTGTAAAACATGATGTTGTGACTTATTATGCGATATCTATATTATTTGATTTTTTTGAAGCTCATAAGCAAACCACCAAACGGAACCTTCATTTTTGATCACAAACAGAGAATTCTGGATTTGCGTAAGGGATTAAATGGCATATTTGAGATAGCCTGGAATAGTAGGAAGCGAATAGTGAAATATTTATATTCATGAGTCCAATAATTTAATAGATAAACCAACGAACATGGCCTGACTTTATTTTTATGGTGGCTTCCAAATAACACCTTTTTTTTATGGTATTTTTGGATTACAGATTCTATTAATACTGTGAATATTGTAGCATCAGAAATATTAGATGTATCTTTACATCTTATTAATTTAAAACAACCCAGTAGGAGTATTTAAACTATGGCAAAATCGCAGGTTACATTTAACAAAATTGAAAAAGAGAAAAAACGCTTAAAAAAGAGAGAAGAAAAGCAAAAAAAGAAAGATGCTCGTAGAGCTGAAGCTAAAGAAAACCCACAAGGAATTCAGTTTGCTTATGTAGATTTTAACGGTAATCTAACCGACACACCACCGGATCCAGCAATGCGCGAAAAAGTTGAGGCTGAAAGCATTGAACTTGGAATTCCGAAGAAAGAAGATAGAGAAGAGGAGGAGCCAGTAAACAAAGAAGGAAAAGTATCGTTCTTTGACCATTCTAAAGGTTTTGGTTTTATTATAGATAGCATAAATCAAGAAAAATATTTTGTTCATGTAAGCGGAACCCTTGAGGATATTGAGGAAAACGACAAAGTAACTTACGAATTAGAGCGTGGGCAAAAAGGCATGAACGCTGTTAGAGTAAAGAAAATATAATATTTATACTGGTATTCTAATCCAGTAATTTATAATACAAAAGGCTAATTATGAGTGTATCGCGTAAAACGGTTCTAATCATATTAGCCTTTTTTGCTATTTATATTATTTGGGGATCTACCTATTTATTGAATAAAATATCTGTTTCACAATTACCCCCATTTTTTCTGGCTTCTGTTAGATTCCTTATTGCTAGTATTATCATCTTTATTATAGCAAAATCATTAGGTATTAGTCTTTCCATTTCTAAAAAACAATTACTAAATACCACAATTGCGGGATTCCTGTTTTTAACCTTGGGTAACGGACTTGCAGTTTTGGCCTTAAAATATTTAGATAGTGGTTTTGCTGCTTTAGAAATTTCTACCCAACCTTTAGTAATTCTTATAATGATGCGTGTATTTCAAGGTAAACGTATTAAACTCATGTCTTATATTGGTGTTATTTTGGGTTTTATAGGCATTTTTATTTTGGTGAGTCAGAAAGAAATCATCAACAAAGAAGGCCACATATTAGGAATGATTTTAATTTTTGTTTGTATGTTAAGCTGGGCCTATGCTAGTATTTTTGTAGGAAAAGCAGATTTGCCAAAAAATCCTTTTGTGAATACAGGTTACCAAATGCTTACGGGAGGTATTATGCTTGGTGTTATTAGTTTGGTATTAAATGAATCTTGGTCGTTACCAAGTACATGGCAGCCAGAAGTACAATGGTCTATGATAGGACTAATTGTCTTTGGAAGTATTATTGCCTTTACATCGTTTAACTATCTTTTAAAAGAGGTGTCTCCAGAAAAAGTAGCGACTTCAACTTATGTTAATCCAATCATTGCATTAATTTTAGGTTGGTGGGTTTTAAATGAGCATATCTCGCTTCAATCTATAATTGCGGCAGTGGTTTTACTTACAGGTGTTTATTTTATAAATACAAAGCGTGTATTAAAACAAAGAGCTATTGGACGCTAAGCGCGCAATAAAATTTATTTTTATTAGTACTATTACATTTGCTAGTATGAACGCTATAGTTTAACTATTAAGACATCTAAGTGCGTTTCAAATTGTGTTTTTTAGCTTTATTAGCTCCTTATTTTACACATTTTAGAAACAATAAAAAGTTATTAGTCTTAAGAGAGATTGGCTGGTGTTACTTCTGTGACATTATTTTTTATGTCTACCGATTATTTGCCCATAGTTACTTTATTTTCAGCGCATTATTGGGGTCATCTAAAGTACTTAGAAGTTATATTTACACTATTGTTAGGCGTTTTACTTTTTAGTAAAATATATACTGTATTCAGTTTATTAGGTATTGCTATAATTATATGCGGATTAATTTTTAACACCTTGTATAAAGGTAAAACCTAAACTCTACTTTTCAATTTACTTTTTACTTAAGATTGTTTTTATAATTTGTAATTTTACGCTGATTTAATGGAATATAAAATTTAATGAAATTTAAAAACCGTATTAATATAATAAGAAGAAGTATCATGCGTAGCATTACCAAAAATATTGGTAGTTCCTACTCTGAACCTGAAAAGGGTGAAATTAAAATTTCAGATATAAAAAAAGTATTAATTATAAGACCAAATCACCGATTAGGAAATCAACTGCTATTAACACCTCTAGTGCAAGAGGTTATACATATGTTTCCTGATTGTGAAATTGATTTATTTGTAAAAGGAGGTGTAGCGCATCCCGTTTTTGAAAACTATAAAGAAATCAATACCATTATAAAATTACCTAGAAAGCCTTTTGATAATGTATATAAGTATGCTAAAAGTTGGATTTCTGTAAAAAGCAAAACATACGATTTAGTTATAAATGCTGACAGAAACTCTTCTTCGGGGAAGTTGCTAACGCAATTAGCCAAGGCAAAAATTAAAGTTTTTGGAGAGGTTGATGAAACCATTAAAGAGCAATACGAAGATCATGAGCATATTTCCAAGTATCCTATTTATAATTTAAGACACTATTTCTCTAAACTAGGCTTTGAAAATGATACTAGTGAAATGCCTCTTTTAGATATTAAATTAAGTGAAGAAGAAATTTCTAAAGGAAAAGACATATTAAAAGACATTGTTAAAAATAACAAGAATACCATTTGCATATACACCAACGCTACTGGTAATAAATGCTATTCTGAAACATGGTGGGAAACAGTTTATTCGAGCTTACTAAAGGAATACCCGGATTATAACATCATTGAAATGCTCCCTATTGAGAATATTTCTAAAATCAATTTTAAGGCTCCAAATTTTTATAGTCAAGATATACGAGAAATGGGTGCAATTATTAAGAACACTAACATTTTTATTTCGGCTGATAATGGTGTTATGCATTTAGCCAGTGCCTCTCTAATACCTATTGTTGGATTTTTCTCTAGAACTAAAAAAAACACTTATGGGCCTTATGGAAATGGTAGTGTAGCACTTGATACTAATGAAACTAATATTGAAGATTGGTTTACTGAAATCAATAGAATTTTAAAATAAGCTTTTAAAAAGTATTAAGTTAATTTCATTGATAGTTGATATAAGATATATTAATTTCGCGTTTCTTTTACTTTTAATTATTGCTAAAACAAAGATTAAGAGTTGACAATCATTTTGTATTTTTTCTTTTAAATGATTGCGTTTCATCTATTCATCGTGAAATTTTATAGTTCAATCGATTTTTTTGTTTAAAAGGGTGTGTATTGAATTAGTTTTGAGAAGATTAATAAAACATCCCCAAATGAAAAATCTAATTACCCTACTAAGTTTTGTTTGTTTATTCATTAGTTTTAATTTACTTCAAGCACAAGAAGCTAATGACGTTCCTGAAAATTTCAAAAAACGGAGTCCTATTTATGATTACTCTGAAAGGCAATTGAACAATATTGATACTATTCCAGATTTTAAATCTAAGTCGCAAAAGTTAAAAATAACAGGTACCATCTATGAAAGTGATGGAACAACCCCAGCTAAAAATGTTATGCTATTTATTCATCATACAGATGAAAGCGGAAATTTCGAATTAAAAAGACAAAATAAAAAGCGCTATGTTCACCATAGAGGCTGGATAAAGACTGATGCTGATGGTAAATACACCTTTTACACATTTGTTCCAGGTAAATACATATTAGGTAACGAGTTAACTCAAATTTTACCTATTATTAAAGAGCCGAATAAGCCAGAGTATAAAATTGAGACTTTTCTTTTTGACGATGATCCACTTTTAACAGGAAAATGTCGTACCAAAGTTGAACAAACTAACCCTAATCGAATTCTTAAGCTTAATAAAAAAGAAGGGGTGTTTGAAGCTAAAAGAGATATTGTACTGGGTAAGGAGGAAACTTCTACATATTAGTTTTTTAATTTAATGTATTGCTATTGCGTTGATGGCAATCAATCTACCAATTAGAGATTTCACAGTAAAGACGTGTTTAAAAGTAGTTAATCACAGTAACTAAATTTATAATAAATTAAAAATATGTTAATTAATGTGTTGTATGTCAAAAAATGGCACCATCTTTGCATTTCAATAAGTATTATAAATTAAATTACATTACAATGAGTAAAGGAACAGTAAAATTTTTCAATGACGCTAAAGGATTTGGATTTATCACAGAAGAAGGCGTAGAAAAAGATCACTTTGTACACATTTCAGGATTAGTAGATGAAATTCGCGAAGGCGACCAAGTTGAATTTGATCTTCAAGAAGGAAACAAAGGATTAAATGCAGTGAACGTAAAAGTTATCTAATACATATACTTTAAAGTTTTACAGAAGCCCATCTATTTAGATGGGCTTTTTTTGTGACCTATTCTAATTTATAAAGGAGCTTGTTTAGTTAGCGTTGTTTACCGAAGTAGTAACAGTATATTAAAATATCCAATATACTTAATAAATAAGTCAATTTCCACCACAATAAAAAACACTGTATTTAAGCTAACTAGTTCAGAATAAAGATGTAGTTTCGCGGCTTGTAAAAAAAAGAGTCTATGAAACGTATAAGTCAATATAAAAAGCTATTTGGTATAGAAAAAGAGATTGATCTTAAGATACTTAAAAAACGTTACCGTAATTTAGCAAAAGAATGGCATCCAGATAAGTTTCAAGAAGATGATGCTAAACTAGAAGAAGCTGAAGTAAATAGTCGTCAAATCATTGATGGGTATCATTTTTTGGTGAGTATTGCTCCTGAAACAATAGCAGCAAACTTAGACGTTTATACCGAAACAATAACAAATTCTGGAATAGCAGATTACGTGCACAAAGGTTTATTATTAGAAATTACTTTTTTAGATGGCACCACTTACGAGTATTTTGGAGTTACGAAGGCCATCTATATAAAGATGATTAATTCTAATAAATTGAATCGCTACGCTAAACGCGCTATTTACCCTAACTACATATACAGGAAATCTAAGCGTACGCTTCAAGAGGCTTAAGAGAGAGATGTTATCTTATTGCTCATCAGGGGTTTCTTTATCATCATCATACTTTTAAAGTGAATTAGCGCACTCATTTAGACGATTCTAGGATGACGTATAGTTATCTTTGCTTAAAAATTATGTTATGTCAAAATCATTTTCTGATTTAGGAATTAATGAACAGCTAAAACAAAGCTTAGCTGATTTACAAATTTCTGTTCCAACGGATATTCAAGAAAAAACAATTCCCGTTGTACTTAATCAAAAAGAAGATCTTGTTGCTTTAGCAAAAACCGGAACAGGTAAAACAGCCGCCTTTGGATTGCCTTTGTTACAGTTAATCAATACTGAAGACACTAACGTACAAGTTGTAATATTGGCGCCTACAAGAGAATTAGGGCATCAAATTCATGCCAATTTAATATCTTTTGCTTCTCATAGCCCTGCAATTTCAATTGCTGCCGTATGCGGAGGGATTCCTATAAAACCTCAAATGGAACGTCTAAAAACTGCTACTCAAATTGTAGTGGCAACTCCAGGACGTTTAGTCGATTTAATAAAACGAGGCGCTATTAACATTAAAAACTTAAAGTTTTTAGTGTTGGATGAAGCCGATGAAATGGTGAGTGCTTTAAAAGCCGACTTAGACCTTATTATCAAAGACATTCCGAAATCGAGAAGAACGTTATTGTTTACGGCTACCATGCCTGGTGCCATAAAGCAATTGGTTCAAAATTACATGTCAAAACATGTTATTCAGATAGAGGCAGATATGTCTACCTTTGGGCATCAGGGAATCGATCATCAATATGTGGTTGTAGAACCTATTGAAAAACTAGAGGTTTTGCTTCATTTTTTAAATACTAAAGAAGGAGAAAGAGGAATTGTCTTTTGTAAAACCAAAGCGGCGGTCAATAAATTAGCAAAAAAATTAGCCATTAATAAATTTTCATCTGGAGCTATTCATGGTAGCTTATCTCAAGGTATTCGTGACCGTATTATGGGACAATTTAGAGAAGGCTATATCGATATTTTGGTGGCTACCGATTTAGCAGCACGTGGTATTGATGTTAAAGAAATATCGTATGTGGTTAATTATCATTTACCAGATACTTATGATGCCTATGTGCATAGAAGCGGGCGTACAGCAAGAGCAGGAGCAAATGGGCTTTCGTTAAGCATTATACAAAAGGAAGAGATTGAAGATATTCCTGAATTTGAAAATGAATTAGGAATTACTTTTAATGAATTGAAAAAAGCAGATGCACAGAGCATCGATGAAAACAATGGCTTAATATGGGCTAAAAAAATATTTAAAACCAAGCCTAATCGAGAGGTTTCAGAAGATTTTAAAGCTAAGATAAAAACTATATTTCATCATTTAACAAAAGAAGAACTCGTAGACAAAATATTAGCAAATTACTTAGCACAAACTGGCACGGCGCATGCAAAACCAGAGGATTCTAAAAAGCATAAAAAGAAATAGTCATTATGGCAAATAGTATTAAAAATCAACAGGATATTTTAACAAAATTAAATATTCATGCCTTGAATCCCATGCAAGAGGAAGCTGTTTCTGTAATTGAAACAACAACAAATACAGTTATTTTATCTCCAACGGGAACAGGTAAAACATTGGCTTTTTCATTACCATTATTAAAAGTCTTAAACCCTGAATCTAAAGAGATTCAAGCATTAATACTAGTGCCGTCAAGGGAGTTAGCTATTCAAATAGAACAAGTCATTCGGTCTATGGGTTCTGGCTATAAAGTAAATGCGGTTTATGGCGGTAGACCTATGTCCAAAGACAAAATTGAAATTAAACATAACCCAGCTATTTTAATAGGAACTCCAGGTAGAATATTAGATCATTTTGATGGCGACAGGTTTTCTAAAACAAGTATAAAGACGCTCATATTAGATGAGTTTGACAAGTCTTTGGAAGATGGTTTTGAGGAAGAAATGAAAGGGATCATCACTCAATTGCCTAGTGTAAATAAGCGGGTATTAACATCTGCCACTCAAGCAGTTAAGGTTCCTGGTTTTGTGAGATTAGACAAACCAACTATCATAAACTATTTAAAAGAAAAAAAGGGATCAAAATTAGCTATTAAAACAGTGGTTTCTCCAGACAAAAACAAATTGAAAACGTTGTTGCAATTGGTACAACATATTGGCAATGAACCTGGAATTATTTTCTGTAATTTAAGAGATAGTATTAATGAAGTCAGTCGTTTTTTAAAGCGAAATAAAATTAGTCATGCTTGTTTTTCTGGTGGCATGGAGCAAAAAGATAGAGAACGTGCTTTAATTAAATTTAGAAATGGCACGTGCCAAGTATTAATTGCAACCGATTTGGCTGCTAGAGGTATCGATATTCCAGAAATGAACTATATTATTCATTATGAATTACCTCGACATGAAGAAGAATTTATTCATAGAAATGGTAGAACAGCTAGAGTCAATGCAAAAGGAACCGCTTATGTATTGAAATGGGAAAGCCAATTATTGCCGGAATTTATTCAAAATGTTAAAGGGATAAATATTTCTAAGAAAGCACCACATAAACCACAATTCTGGGAAACTTTATTTATTTCTGGCGGACGAAAAGATAAAATTTCCAAAGGAGATATCGCAGGATTATTTTTTAAACAAGGTGGTATTAATAAAGATCAATTAGGAACTATTGAACTAAAGCCTGATTGTGCATTTGTTGCCATTCCGCTGACTACGGCTGAAGAATTAGTAGAAAAATTAAACAATACCAGATTGAAAAATAAAAAAGTAAGGGTGACGATTTTATAATTTTATGAACAAAAATAATCTTAACCAAGACATAGAATCTTGCATTGTCACAATCCAAAAATTATTAGATGATACCAATCAGCTTTTCGAATTACCAGAAGCGCAGCGCGTAGCACTTTTTAAGGTTGCAGGGGCATTATCTAGACCCAATCGTGACGAATTTCAGCGAAGAAGAAAAGATGCAAAAAAAGCAATAAAGCGTAAAATGATTGCTAAAGATAAGCACGCCAGAAAAACAACGGGAATTCGGTCTGCTCGTGAAGCCGAATTATTTGTTGCTCCAAAACTACTTGCTTCAACCGCAATTTCAGAAGATACACCAGAATTAGAATCACCAAGAAACTGCTACGTTTGTAAAACAGTATTTGCAAAATTGCATCATTTTTATGACACGATGTGTACAACATGTGGTGATTTAAATTACGTAAAACGTTTTCAAACTACAGATTTAAAAAATCAGGTGGCTGTCATTACAGGGTCGCGATTAAAAATAGGATATCATATTACATTAATGTTATTACGTTCTGGAGCTACAGTCGTTGCTACGACACGTTTTCCTGCAGATTCTGCGATTCGATTTTCTAAAGAAGATGATTATTCCGAATGGTGTGATCGTTTGCATATTCACGGGCTTGATTTACGACACATACCAAGTGTGGAAATTTTCTGTAATTATATAGAGCAAAAATACGATCGATTAGATATTTTAATCAATAATGCAGCGCAAACTGTGCGAAGACCATCAGGATTTTATTTCCATTTAATGGAAAACGAGAAACTGCCTGTAAACCAGCTTCCAAAGTTGGCTCAAAACTTATTAAAAGACCATACTAACTGTTTACAAGAATTATCAGATTTAAGTATTGGCACTTCAAAAACGAGTAAAAATAATGTATTACCAATTACTTGGCACGGGCCGGAACCGGGTATAGGGTTACGGAATTCA
>Ga0075467_10003327_pt1 | contig 12392 bp, 6 predicted proteins | sample DEB08_DNA_9_FD_75067 | JGI IMG/M metagenome (GOLD analysis project Ga0075467, IMG submission 75067) | Aqueous microbial communities from the Delaware River and Bay under freshwater to marine salinity gradient to study organic matter... | ecosystem: Environmental > Aquatic > Marine > Coastal ...
CTATCGGTCCGTGCACTTAATTTATTGGAAAAGACAGATCCAACAGTGGCAGTACAAAATGGTGAAGACGAGGAAGAGGCATATTTTGCAACATTGGAAGGGATGGAACAAGAAATTCAAGTCATGGCTATTCTTGCACGAGCTGCTGCACTAAATGATATAGATCATGACATCGAAGAAGAGGGGGGTAGTGATGTCAATGACTTTGTACAAGGAGGTCATAATGAGATGGAACAAATCAATTGCTCAATGAAGTGTATTGCAATGTTATTATTTCATGTCGTGCTAGAGTCTTCATCGGTGGGATCTTCAGAGTCTGAGAGTGATAATAGTGCTTCTTCTGAGCCAATAAACAAAACTGTGCCAGGGTATGATGGTCGAGTCAGGCATGTCATGAAACTGGCATGTGTAGATCTATTGTCTCGTGCAATTGTATCAAGTGTTGAAGCATACGATCAGAGGAACTCGGAAGGCAAAGATAATGAAAATGAAGATCAAACGCAACAGAGTAGGAATTTTGATTTTGGTGACAATTGGAATGTGAAAAAGATCAAATCATTTCTAGAGTTGGAAGATCTGGGGAGGGAAGCCATTTTTGGTACTCCTTGGAAGCCCTCTTCCGAATCAAAAGAGAGCAAATTAATAGAGAGTGATGAGGTTAATAAGAGTAACCTGGAAGGAAACGAATCTGAATCTGACACAGAAGATGAGAACATTGATTCGGAATCAGGAGATGAGATGCAAGAGCAGGCTCTAACTTCTGATCCAAAACCACAAGCATGTGAGGAAGACTTCGACAATACAGTGGCTCAAACAAAATCTGGATGCCTAGAAACGGAAATCAATGATAGATTGGACAGCAATCACGAGGAAGAAGACAACATCAGCGAATACGAGCAGAAATGTCAGAGCAAAATAGAACCTAGCGGTGTTGAGGCGGATCTTCCATCGAAAAGGCAATTAAATGCCAAGTTCTTAGCAACACGAAAGTATGAGCTAATTGAACGTCTTGTTGCGATCGATATCGTTCGATTCCTCATGGCAGAAGAACGAGAAAAGAAGCTACGAGATCAAAAGTTAGAAGAACAAAAGAAGAAAATACCAAAGCTACCTGTATTTCTAAGAAATAGCATTTCGGAGGAGGAAGACGCTGATCTTCATGTCCATAATGGACAAACTCAAGATGGCGGAGCTGATCAACCAAATGAAGAACAAGATCCAGATGAGAATGCTAGTTCTCGGTACTTTACTGCTCGTCGGATACAACGCATAAAACGAGGTGCGAAGATTGCTACCGCTGGACTTGCGATTGGCACTGTGTTTGCAATTACGGGGGGTCTCGCAGCGCCAGCTCTTGCGGCTGGGATTGGTGGCATTGCTGCGTTGACAGGAGCAACAACCGCATCATCTACAGCCTTGCTCGCTGTATTGGCAACTTTCAAAGCTGGAGCACTTTTATTTGGCGCAGGCGGTGGGGGTATAGCCGCCTACAAGATGAAGAAGAGAACAGCTGGGCTGTCACAATTTGAAGTGCGACGAGAGAACATTGAGCAGTACATGTATCAGGGGGCATCTGAAGAGAAGATGAAAAGGGGTATCGCCGCAATGCTGCCCCAACTCCACACTACTGTCGCTGTAACAGGATGGCTTAGAGAAAATGATATTGCGGATTTTCAGCTCGCGTGGGGATGCCAGCCAACTTGTCAGTATGAACAAGCCGACGATTTCACAGTTCGCATACGCCAGCTAAGGCGGTTCTATTCCATATTCAATCCGCCATTGGTACACTTATGCGAAGATTTTATGTTGACCCTGAAGTCTCGGCTAAAGAAGGATTTTAGCTGGGAGAGAATTTGGATGCAGCTGGAGCAGAAGTATGGTGCTAATCCAGATCACATGATCCCTCTTGACACGCCACGGGAGAACGAAGTCTTCCTTTCGAGTGATGAGAAAGCAATGATTGACGGAGTTTTGAATACCGCCAAGGTGTCAAATCTTGCCAAGAAAGGTTTGGGTGGTGCATGTGAAGCGTTTGAGTTCAACGAGAACGATGAAATAGCTGATTTGCTCACTCAAGCAACAACTGTTAGCGAAACTACAGTCAAAAGAACAGTCAGCAGCGAACCTGATATTGAATCGAGCACAATGGAGAACGAATTAGATGGCTCCATAACTTGCATAGATGAGTATCAACCAGATCAGCAGATGGATTCTAGCGAATGGTCAACTGACTCATCGGAAGGTAGAGTACAATCTTTACAGGAAAGAATGTCCAGCCAGAGAGATAAACAAGTTTTGTTTCTGAAGCAAAAGGGCTTGATTCAAAATAATGCTGATTTGAATGAAGGCGAGGGCTCGCCAAACATAGCTTCTTCAGTTGAAGATGACAATCAGAAAGACGAAGACATGAAGGCAGCCGACAAAAAAGATGAAGATTACAATGACGGCCGGTGCCCTGTTGTTTGGGATTGGAATAGACTCTATGCAACCGATATTCACACAGTCACTTGGGAGAGCAAAATGTTGAGTTCTTTGTGCCATATCGTTGAGAATATGGCTATTGAAGTGTCTACTCAAGCAACAAAAGTTGCGCTCCAATTTTCTGTGATTGGAGCAATCGTATCTGCAGTAGCAATTCCTTCGGCTTTGCTGACAGCAACCAAACTTATCGATGACCCATATCAAATTGTTATTCTCCGCGCCGACGAGGCTGGACGAGAACTGGCGAAGTGCTTGCTCCAGAGTGATGAACGCAGACCTGTCACGTTGGTAGGGTTCTCGTTTGGAGCGCGAGTTATCTATTCTTGTTTGCGAGAACTAGCACATCAGCAAGACATTTGGGAACAAACTCGTTTTCGCAATGTCGATGACAATAATGAAGGAAGGAAAAGCAAGTCATTTGGAAAGAAAAAGGCTTCTATAAGCTTTGAATACGATCGAGAGCCAGCATCGCTGATAGCAGATGTGATTTTTATTGGCCTCCCCAGAGTGATTGACAAGAAAGTGTTGACATCATGTCGACGTGTGACAGGTGGGCGACTTGTAAACTGTTATACGAAGAATGATTGGTTGCTATCACTAATGTTCATGGCGAGAGCTGGGATTCCTGCAGGCGTTCGTGAAGTTCGGGATGTTCCAGGTGTCGAGAATTTTGACGTAACACACTTCGTCGAGTCACACACTAGGTATGCTGACGCAATCCCAAGCATACTACAGCATGTGAGGTTCTCAGAGCCGTAAAAGACCATACCAGCAAACTTACAGATATTATACTTACTGAACAATAGGAGAAACAACATTTTGATATCAATAGAATAGAATGTCGGTGAAAGGCATCGATATGTTATGTATAATTGTTGAATTCAGCGCTATGTATAAATTATTTCTAGAATACTGAAGGCAACAGTGCACGACGTCTTCATCGAGATGAATCGCGCATGTTCAACAAAATATGGCAGATACGTCAAATCGAGTGGCAGGGGACAGTAATCATCTTGAAGTCCCATCAGAGCCAGCATTCTCGGTTGAAAGTAGCGACGTATGAAAGAAGAGCTCATCGCAAGGCTGGCCAACAGAAAGATGTTGGCACCAGCAGGATCTCGCGCGTTCTCTGGATCCGGACGCGGAGTTGGTACTGAGAGCTTCGTGAAGCCTTTTTCGTCCCCTCAGCTGCACAGTGGTGGACATGTGCAGCTGCAGCCTCATCTTACCAGAATCGCTTGGTGGTGAGCTGCAGTGGCGGAAAGATGGCGCTGGATGGTGATCCGATACTTCACGTGCTGGGTGTGTCTACGAAGTAACCCCATTGATTTGGGCCGGACTTGTAGTTGGCTTGACGCGGGATGCTAGTCTCTGAGGCATGTCCGCCAAGCGCAGAGAGGTTGCTCATGCATCGGCTCCTTGAAAGGCCGCCGACCTTGCTCATGCAGGAGGACGCAGATTCTTGACTTGAGTAAGAACCGTAGGACGAAGCCATGCTTGCGGGCGGGAAAGAAGAAGCATCATACGAGGATTCTTCAAAGGAGATGCTCATCATGGCGGCAACCATGCCGGCTGGAGTAGAGGAGATGCAGTTCATGTTCATGATGTTTGCTTGCTTGTTTGTGATGTATTTTCCGATTAGATATGATAATTATGAGACCACTTTCACTGTGAGAACACAGCGGTAGGATGTTATGATCATCTGTGCTTTTTGTTTTTGACACACGGCGAACTTGTGAGTTCTCACAGTCCACCACCTCAGCAGAGGTGTGACATCAATCGGCTTTAATGTATTGATTCCACCATAGACCATTTCAGATGCGACAGCAGTAATCAACTGTGAATATTGTAGGAGGAAGCATTGCATTTGAGGAGCAGACGTGGTTCATTTTACGACCACCGGTGAAGAAGGATTAAATCAACATTGACATTGTCATCGTATTACTTTCTTTTGTGGTCTTGTGACTTAAGTATGTAGGAGTATTTAGTCGTGTTTAATCGTATTCCTGGTGTTGACACGCGCGGCGAACTTGTGAGGCCTCACTGACCACCACCTCAGCAGAGATGTGACATCAATCGGCTCTAATGTATTGATTCCACCATAGACGATTTGAGATGCGATAGCAACAAGAAGAAGTTGTGAAGGGAATGGTATTGTACTTAGATGTTATTTTACGACCACTACTGATCATACGCACGACCTACCACTGGCTACTTCCCTTTTTCCTTTTTCTCTGCAATTTCTGAGTCACTCTTTCCGGGTCACGGGCCCAACAGATTTTGATGACCTATGCTGTGGATAGTTGGCGTTAGAAAAGACGATAGTTGGCGGAGCCCACGTGGGCGCCAACCTTGGATAAAATAGCCCATATTAGGCCTTTTCTGTGTTAAAATCAGGTAATTTTGCACCAAAATGGCTTAAAAGTTGACCAAACTAACCTCTCCTAAACAACACAAAGGTTGGCGGCGCCCAACGCCCACTTTGCCAACAAGCCAATCTGGCCCATACAAATTTCTAGTTCTGGGCGCAGGTAAGTACTTAGGTAAATAAAAAGGGGCGCAGGTATTAAATAAATTGTTTAGTCGTGCTTTTTGATGGGGGGCTGTTGCCGCTGCCTTTTACACATCCTTACTTACTTATTGTTTCCGTGATGCAGTGACGCAGTTGTTATACTCTTGTTGCCACACTCTCTAGATAACATTTCAGTTCATTAGGAGGGGTCGAGTATCTCAGGAACAGTAGAAGACAGGGCTCATCATAGAACTGTTAATTGATCAAACCATTGCCATCATCGCTGTTACAACCTGAGCGTTAGTGCATACAACTTGAACCAAACGCGCTACAACAGGCTACAACTCATCCGGAGTCGCCCCATCTCATAAGGAATAGTGGCGATTTCGAAAAGATGAGCCACCTTTTCCTTGCTCTCTTCTACTTCTTCATCACCATTGAAACTGCCCAAGCTGATGAATCATTGAAACGACTAAAAACGCTGCTGCGGTCGTCAGCACCGGGTCTAGACATTAGCGACCAGGACTTGCGGAGCTGTATGGAAATAAACCTCAAGAAAGATTGCCACTCTGTGGCGGCTGGTGGTCGGTGTGTCTTTTGTCCTGATTCATTGATGATGGGTATGGACGAGGATGAGATAGAGTCAACTGGAGCTTGTTATCCCGCAGCCATCTATGGGATTGCTTGCCCAAGGAGACGGATAGTGGGTGAGGAGGAGGAATGATCTATGGTAATGCTTCCTTGAGCTTTTGTCATCATTCGATGAATCAGCATTGATGACACAATTTTGAGCAAAGTTTCCACTAACGTATGTATATAATTCGAAATAACTGACGACCAATTTATGTATGATTTATTATGTTACTATTGTTCACTCTCTCCGAAATAGCAAGAATCCGCCTTCAGACAAGAATAGGTGCTCAAGTCAAAAGATATGATGATAGTATTGCAGCCGAAAGAGGTACAGAGTAATTGTCATCGCCAGCAGGAATCAACTCTACTGCAGCGCATACGACTGAAATGACCAACAGTCTTACAAACAAATCTATTGTATTCAAATCTAATGGATCCATCACTCCAAAGCCTGTGAGCCACGATATCAAGCCAAATGAAGCCACAAGTGCTCCTGAAACGAATGCGGTACTTCCTGCAACGGATTTATCTTTGTTGAATGGCCATTTGTTGTTAGAGCCAAACCTCCGTCCGATCAGATCGGCAAGCCCGTCTCCTGCAGCCATTGTAGCTATTGAAATAACTCCCACGGGAGAATCAGTAAAGCAGAAAAATGTAAAGAATAGTAGCACCATCACATACACAAAAGGCCCTCCTAAAGCCTCTTCGGCATTGCCAGAGCGAGAGATGGCCTGTGCCAATTCATTTTCGGATCCGTCTGCAGTACTTCTGTCGTTGTTGTTGTCACCGGTGCCTCCAGTGCCGGCGAGGTATAATCTCAATGCGTTCATCAATGGTATGATACTGGCAAATACTCTCGCCCCATATGCATTCGAAAATAAAGGCCAAACCAAAATGAATAATGGTGCTGAAAATGTGTGAATGATCTTTCTTGAGTCTCTAGGTTGCAATTTTCCCACTGTTACTGGATAGGTGCATGCTTTGACGAAGAGACTAGCTCCTACAATGGAAATCACTGTAGCTCCTAAATCTCTATATATGAGAGTTTGTGGATAAGCTTCATAAGATCCTGCAAAGAGAACTCCGAACGGTAGATTTGCAAAAAAGGGTGGCGCTGTTGCATCTATTAAAGGTCCAGGTAAATGACCTGTGAACGCAGCAATCGTGGTTGCGGAAATGGTAGTAAGAACTGCTATTGGGATGATGCGTTTCTTGTTAAATGACGATGTCGAAGGCATCTCGGTATCTTCAGATGGTTGCGTCATCCGCAACGGTGTTCTTTTCGATCTTATCATCGTTGTTCTCGCAATGTCAGACAGTGCCGGCTCCGTTCTTGGCATGTGAAACGATGCACCGATAGATGCGGCGGTCATCAGTGATAATAAACAAAGAAGTCGTCTCATTTTTGCACTCTATTGCGCTGGTGTGTGTCTCTCAAGTAATAAGTAATGCATTGATCAAAAAAAATGTGCGGTGACGCTGTGGGGTGATCGTGACATCTTTGAAGTTCCGATGCGACAAGATCGGAGGGATCCAAGTGGAAAGCAATAAGGAGAGAAGAGAGGAAACGCCTCAACAAGGCCAAGGCCAACTTCTGCAATGCAGGTAAAATAGTTGCTCGGATCTTAGCTAAAAATGCGATGGGATAGAATAAAGACAATTAATAGTCAAAGCTTACAAACATCTCAACTCGGTAAAAGTTTACTCAGCACAAACCTAGCGCTGATTTGATCAACTCAACGAGCTGATCAACCTTCTCTTTCTGCTTGTTTGGATCTCCGCCAACCGGCTTGATGGTAAGATTCAATGATGAAGGCTGCTTAAGAGCCACTGCCTGGATCAAAAAGTAGCAGCCACCAAATGACTCTTCTTCTTGAGCATACAAAAAGAATTTGAATTCTGTGGGAAGCTCCCCACTCGCCATCGTAAATACACTAAATGCACTCAATGCACCTTCCACTACATCCGTGGAAGGTGGAGCTGAAGCCATAGGTAATCCGGAAATGACGACGGCTTCAGAATCTGGAATAGATCCCCATTTACTCTGATAATCCTCGCCACTAAGAGAAAGATTCGATTTGAGTGAAAGTGATTGAAGTGAGTTGGTAGCAGGAGGTGCGGGAGCAGGCGCAGGGTCGTCAAATCCAAATCCAAGCAAATCGACTTCTGCTGATGGCGCAGGCTGAGGTGCAGCTGCAGTTGCATAGCCATCAGTCAAAGCAGCACCATTCATTTGATCGGTAATTGTATTGACACCCTGGTCAACAACTGGTGCTGCTGCAGCTAGAGGGTGCTCGGTTGGCAGCTTCACAAATGGCACAATATTTTCTTCGTCGATGAAATTCTCTGGCTTGCAACGATAGACAGTACAAAGGGTATTGAATTCATCCATGAGAGCTGCGCGCAATTCAGAATCGTCCTCCTCGGCAAACTGGCTGGCTGTCACTGCCATTGATTTCGATATGATAGACTTGGCAACAGTAAGATCCGGTGAAGATCGCAGCAACCGGTAGTAGAACAAGGCGCGGTCGTGCAAATCTTGCGATGACATATCTTCTGTTGCCTTCTTAAGCAGTCTTCCCAACATATGTTGCACTTCAGGGGGGCGAGTAAAGAATAGATTTACAGTGGCGGCGAGCAGAGCAGTCTTCACGCTGGCGTCTGCAATGTTGTCGTATGAATCAATCACCTTCTCCAAAGCATAAGGAGCTTCTGTAATATCTGCTCCACATTCTCCTAGTAAGAAGATAATTGAGGCTTTTCCCGCTGGCTCGTTGATATACTTCAAGGCGCGAGGAAGAGGTGCGGAAATCACTGGCTTGATGCTTTCATTACGCCTCACAAGTGCAGCTAATGCAGTGGCTGCCTCGGATGTCACGTGTGAGATTCCTTGCAAATCGAGCATATCCACCAGGCGCCTAGAAATCGATTCGACAGCACCCTCTCCCCCAGAGTCATTTAGTGCAATGTTTGCCATAGATCTCACTGCGATGCGGCCCAAGGTTTCATCTGCATCAGTTACAAGCTCACCAAGCTCGGCGACAATGTCTGGTGCAGTATTAGGGTTCGCCAACTTCGCCAGAATGCGAATTTTAGAGTGCTTGATATGGGTTGGGTCACTATATTTGACATAGAATTGACGGTATTCATCATCAAAGATGCCAGGGCAGAGATCAATCAATTGATCAGCATACTTCAACAAAACGTACGACAGTTCACTTGACCCCGATGCAATCAATGTGACTAGTGGAGCCTTAATTCTCTCAATAACCTGCTTTGACAAGTCATCCACCGATGGACTATCTGCATCGCGATCATCTCCAGGGCGCTTCCCAATGGCCGTGGCAATCGAGAGGAAAGCGCGGATTGTTGCCACAACTGCTCCAGCATTGGCAGTCTTCAACACTGGATCCAAAAGGTTCATGATTTGAAACCCCTCCTCGTCATTCGCTGGGATGTATCGTGGAATCAAGTCCAGCACTGCTAGAATACCAAATTCGCTAAACTCATGGATCCTATTGAGTAAGTGAAGCATTACTGCTCTATTCAATGCCATGCCACCTACTTCGGCCTGGATCTCATTTAGTACAAAAATACAATTGGTCACCACTGATGGGTCGGGGTCACGCAGCATTTCGTACAAAATATCATTAAAAGCAGCCTTGTCAAATTCCTCTTTGTTCAAATGGTACATCTTCAAGATGCCCATAACTCCCGTCTTTCTCACGTAGGCGTGCCCATCTTGCAATGATCTGCGTAATGGTTCTGAGGTATACTCAATCATCTGCGGCAATCGCAATGAACACAACGACCGCAAGGCCAACCCTCGCACCATGGGATCCTCATTACCACAGTCCTTCACCAGTGTATTGGTACACATCTGTGCAAGATCGGGGTGTGTATCGGCATAATTACACAAAAATAGATACACCATTTTCTTAATCACCAAGTCTCTTGTCTCAATAGCCAACATCATCTCAGTAAAAAGACGCGATACATCGATACCCAATGTCATGTAGGCAATGACTTTTTTCATAATGTCACGCTTTTTCTGCTTGTCTCGCTCGGTCCCAAACGTGCGGAGTAACTGACGAAGTTCGTTAACTTCGCCTTTTCGGCTTTCAGTGAAGTAGGCATCGTCGCGGCCGGGTTGGCCTGGCACACCTCCCGGTGCACCACCTGGCGGAGGAGGCATACCCCCCGGTCCTCCTGGGACGGGCATGCCGGAAGGCCCTCCTGGAACAGGCATATTATTGGGTGGGTAGCTCATGGTTGTTTGGATTTTATGGATTTTATCACCAATGATGAAAATGAAAATGATCCCGCCGTGGTTTGGGCGAAGTTTAGCGACAAAGTGACAGGTTACTTTCAGACGCCCGTCTATTCTTTGAACTGAATTCCTACGCACGGGGCAAAGACAAAGAACATGATGAGCAAGCAAAAGCAAGGCCATGCATCACATTGATCATAAGATAAAAAGTCCAAGATGAAAGTAGCTCCATCTCATTGTGGTTCACCAATATCATTTGCTGCTTCGATGAAGAATGATGGTTCTTGCCATGCTATGGTCAATAGTAGGCGAAAATTTCTCTCTTCAGTTCTGACTATTGCGGCAACAACTACTACTACACAATTCGCACCAGCTAACACGCACCTCTTTCCAAACGCAATGATAGCAAATGCTGCTGAAACTGTAGGAAAGGATCCTAATTGCAATGATGCTTCGTGTCTTGGCGTATGGGACGGTTTATTGGCGGATTGTCCTCACACTTCCAACAAGTTAACAGGAGCTGGGTGTGTATCAAGTCAAGACGACACGCCAGGAATATTTGCAGAGCCTTGGGACTATTCAGAGGTGTATTATGATGAAGATTCTTATATCAAGCAAACGGATCTATTGATTCTTGCCTTGCAAACTTCAGGAAAGGCGCACGGTGATGACGTCAACGTAGAATTACAATCTGGAAGATATCTTAGGGTTGCATTCAAGGATGGCTCGACTGGAGAATCGTCTACAGGAGAATTTTACTTTACTCCCAACGATACGACTGTACAATTTCGCATAGGAAGCACGGCAATGACATCTGGCTCACTGGTTGGACGTTCTTTATCCAATAAGGAGCGTTCAGAGCGCATTAGGAAAGCACTTCGATACACCAAACTACCAGTGCTAAGGAATAGAAAGAGGACCTGGGTGTTTGTCGAGAGCGACGACATGGATGGGTTCGGTCCAGGTTACAACGAAGCATTGGGACCTCCAGCAGAAATGTCACCAGGTGAAAGGGGCGAGGAAAGAGGAGGTGATAAAAGAAGAGTTGGAGAGACTCGAAGATTATCAGACGACGTCGATCCAAGATTGAAGATAGATTTTGTTGAGACATTCCCTATTCGTTCAGCTAGATAAATTAATACTATGCGGCTGTAACAGACACTTCTATTCCTGTTCGCCACAGCAACTTGGCATGCCATTGTTTATATGCAAAAGTGATAGTGCGAAGGTTGCGGTCCACTTGACTTCTTGAAATTTAGCTTGCGATAAAAAGTCGAAAACCTCATGAACTGATAGGTGCATTATCGATTGCTGCTCATCGTCTCCAGTTCCAGCATATAATTCAGAACCTCCATTTGGTAGCAGTGGCACTGCATTCTTCAGCAGATATAGGTAGGTAAAACCCCTGTCGAGCAAGTAGACAAATCAGCAAGTAATAGTTACAAAGAATGAAAACATACATCTTTTCAGCAATTGAAAGTACTTACCCACCACGATTCACTGCTGTTCTGTATCGTCCGAGAAATACCCAATCAGGATCATCTGAGGTGGGAATATGCCCTTCAGGGATATCGAATTCATCGAACGTGGGTTGGATTGCATCATGTTGTATTATATCTATGACCACATTTCTCATCCGCTTTGGATCATTTCGGAAACGATCATCTCGGTTACCAAAATTTGTGTTTACTCTTTCAAGTGTGGCACTTGAACCCAAACCTAATTCTTCCAGTACTTCTCTCTTTGCACTGGTCCATGGATGCTCACCATCGTCTACGAAACCCCCGACAGGAGAAAAGGTCTCTCCCGGAACAGCGTATTTGTATTGCTTGAATACAACAAATTTCCCTTCGGCTGTTTGCACAACGATATTAACTGCGTTGACTTCTTCGAGGAAAATCCAATCATTAAATACCTTTTGGCCATCTTCGCTGACAACTGTATGTATATCGCATCTAGCAAAGCTAGTTTCTGCCACCGTTCTCACCGCCACTGTTCGATCGCTCCACCATGCTGTCCCTTTGTATATTGTGCTTGAGCTTGGAGCATGATGTGTTTTTACCGTGTTGATGGAAGGTTTGAAAAAGAATCTGCTAAGAAAATACAAAGCAACAAAAGCTGCCGCAAGATAATTTGCGTTCAATCGAAAGTACAACATGACTGCTGATGCTTATGGGAGTTCTTTTGAAACGATGTGCTAGCAGTAGAAAGTCTGAAATCTGAATATACTGGTAGCGATGCTGTCCACAAACGTAATAAGAAGAATAGACCATGGTGGTATGTAATAAGGCGGGCAACACAAAAGAAACAAGGAAAGAGCATGAAAAAATGAACAATTATGACTATGACTGTCACATCGCGAATCGAAAAACAAATTTAGGCACCAGAACCTCTTTGCTGCCCCAACCAAACCCACGACCCACGACCGACGAATACGCCCGACCTCACTGAAGAACAAACACCCCTCTCGGAACAGATCATAGTTATTAGTTAATC
>Ga0075467_10003328_pt1 | contig 12392 bp, 14 predicted proteins | sample DEB08_DNA_9_FD_75067 | JGI IMG/M metagenome (GOLD analysis project Ga0075467, IMG submission 75067) | Aqueous microbial communities from the Delaware River and Bay under freshwater to marine salinity gradient to study organic matter... | ecosystem: Environmental > Aquatic > Marine > Coastal ...
GATTATTACTGAGTTTGCCTTACTTAATCGGCCAATAGTGACATATAGAAACTCTGTTCCTGAACCTCATTTGATTGATATACAACAAGCATTGGAACTAGAGAAGGCGATAGAAGAGGCTCTGGCGCCGTCAAATGAGCGGATGCAAAAAATTCAACAAAATGTGGCAAGGCTGCACCCCTACCGAGATGGCCTTTCTAGCGCTCGGTTATTAGATGCAACGTTAGAATTAAGCGCCAAAGGATTATCTCACCTAGACCGTAAGCCCACCAATTTTATAAGAGAATTTAAAATGCGTATGAAGTTGTCTCACTGGCGTTTGTAGCCCAACTAAGCTCAAGATTGGCAGTTATCACAGTAGAACGTATTACGTTGCCCAATGGTTACTGATTTAATGGGCGACAGACACGCATCGCAATTTTCACCCGCACGACCATAAACCAGTAGTTGTTGTGAAAAATAGCCTGGTTGTCCATCTGCTTGCACAAAGTCTTTGAGGGTAGTGCCGCCTTGTTCAATAGCGCTTGCCAAGACTTTTTTAATAATGTCCGCCAATTGCATATAACGTTTTTTAGTTACTTTACTGGCCTGCTTACGCGGATCAATACCTGCAATAAATAACGATTCATTGGCGTAAATGTTTCCTACTCCCACCACCACCTTATTGTCCATAATAAATTTCTTTACAGCGACAGATTTACTACGAGATAACTCAAACAACCTGTTTCCATCAAAATCGTCAGTTAATGGCTCCGGACCTAGTGATGCCAATAAACTTAGTGTGGGTTCATTACAACCTTGCCATAAACAAGATCCAAACCTTCGCGCATCATTAAATCGCAAACACACGCCATTTTGCATGACGATATCCAAATGATCATGCTTCTTCACTTCAGTATCGCAATCTACCACACACAGCTTACCTGACATGCCCAAATGCAGAACAATGCTGCCTTTGTATGTATCTATTAACAAATACTTCGCACGGCGACGGATTGAAGTGATGACTAAACCTTCAGCTTGGTGTATGTCCATTGGAATAGGCCAACGTAATTGACGTTTACGTACAATGATTGTTTGAATAACTTGATTTTCAAGGTGAGGGCTAATACCCAACCGACTAACTTCGACTTCTGGTAATTCAGGCATGTTTTACTCTGATAGGGTTAACATTTGATAACTTGGACTGATTAGCTGATAGGTTTGCTCGTCTATTTTCACTAAGGTTTTATTTTCAAGCTGCATAAAATGATATTCAGTAGACAACGCTTGCCCAGCAAACCAGAGTTGCACTGTTGATAAAGGCGACTGCCCATTAGAGTTTCCATCAAATAAGCTGACCTTAGCATTGGTCCATTGTTCGACTAAGCTTACAAGCTCTTCATTACTATACTTAGTACCATATTTCCCAGAAGTTGTACGCCAGCCTTGACCAATTCGTTCTACTTTTTCTTGTTCAAACGCCATAGTCGTGATGGTCATGTTAGGGGCCACAAGAGTAAGCAATGATGGAGCATTGCTGTCCCCATCATTTAAAAAAAGGCTGCTAAAATTGAATAACATGATCAGTATTAGCATACTGACAATGATGACATTATTCCAAGCGCGCTGTGATAGCTTGATCATGTGAAAATTAAAACCGAATAAAATAAGGTGTGGGGGATTATGACATAAGATGTAAACGCAAAAAACCCGACAAAAGCCGGGTTCTTCAGGAGACAAAAACAATAAATTTACTTGATTTTGGCTTCTTTAAACAAAACGTGCTGGCGAATTTTAGGATCAAACTTTTTGATCTCCATTTTGCCAGGCATATTACGTTTGTTTTTATCTGTAGTGTAATAAAAGCCTGTACCAGCACTAGACACTAATTTAATTTTTTCGCGCATAATCTGCTTCCTTAAACTTTAACACCGTTGGCACGCATATCAGACAATACTGTATCAATACCTTTTTTATCAATAATACGCATACCTTTAACAGATAAACGTAATTTCACGAAACGGTTTTCACTTTCAACCCAAAAACGGTGGGATTGAAGGTTCGGCAAAAAACGACGACGGGTCGAATTTTTTGCGTGAGAGCGGTTATTACCTACCGCTGGACGCTTGCCTGTAACTTGACATACTTTGGCCATGGCCTTTGTCTCCAAACAATCTAAAAATTTAGCTCTGACTCATGTTTAATCGTAATCAATCTACGAGTCAGCTAACGCTATTAACAAGAGGGCGCATTTTATACAGTAAACTAGGGGTGAGTTCAAGAATAATGTGTAGAAAAACAACTCTTTTGTCGCTAATTGCTCGAATAGGCTACCTAATCATAGTTTTTAAGGGTTGGTAGCTATTTCTTCGAAAGCTCAGTTGCTTCTTCGAAAGTAAAATTGTCGTATGTTGCTTGTTTCTAAAATAGAAAAGCAACTGCTTACACAATTTAAATATTCGCCGTCTTTTTGGTTTTTTACGACTACCCTTTTTTTCAATATCACTGTCCATGTTTTGTTTGATTTCAAACGGATAAGGCTTTAGACCAAAAACACGTAGGTCGCTTTCCCACCAATGCTGGATATCTATATCCACAGGCCGACCAAACTTTTCTGACATCGCCAACAGCTTTTTTGCACCGACTAAGCTAATAATTTGTGCACAGGTTTTGGCTGGTATTTTGTTATAAATTTCTAAATTCGTATTGCCTAACCTTTCCGAAAAAACGACTTTTCGCTTAATAGGAAACTCCGCTAATTTAATACAATCCCAAAGCTGCTCAATCTGGGCGACATCATACATAAGCTTAGATAAAGCCGCGTTATTGATAAAATCATCTTCAAGCACTAACGCAAAATACAAGTTCTCATTCACTATCTTTTGCCACACTTTTCTGTGGCTAAGATAGCAGCCAATTTCACCAGGAGTTAATACACTATGATACTGTTGATAATTCAATTCAGCGTCGTAAAACCGTGTTAATGCATCATGATCTAACTTACTTCCATCAATCGCGCTATCCCTTTCAAAGTCATAATTCCAAAGCTGATTTTGACTTTCTCTCATTCGGGATATGGACCTGTCTAAGTTGATAATAAATATTTTTCTTAAATTCCTTGGCATATTTTAATAATTCTGTTTTTTAAAATTTACTTGGTAAAAACTGACTAATTCAACATAGTTCTTAATGCGAAATTAAGACGGTTTTGGCTTTATGACTAATTTTTGATAATACGTAATTCGTGAAGTAAAGGCAGGTCAATAATTGTTCTAAAATGTAACCCAAATCTGAGCTAAATTATATTTGCCGGATGATAAGTTCGATATAGATTTTAGTCGTTATCGTTTCAAGGTAGGTATTGCGAGCCCAAGCCTGAACTTTAGACAAGACGTTTGGTTTAATTGCTCCACACATTCTTAGTCCCTTTATTCGCTTGCGACCTTTTAGTTACATAAACATACAATTGATGTTGACTTTCCAAGCAACGATCCTCAAAACCACCTGAAATGAAAATAGATATTTTTGTTTGAAACCTTTAGCCTTTTTTAAGCAATATTTTGCAGAAAATTGTTTTTTTTAAATTTTTTTCTATTATCAAATAGTAAAAGACTTAAGGAAAAGACAATATGGAAATTGTATTAATTAACCTTGACCGAGCAAAAGAAAGAATGGCTTTCCAGTGCCAACAATTTGATAGGCTGGGCTTACGTTTTTCTCGCCTTTCAGCCGACTGTCCGTCTCACCATGATAATTTCGTAAAGTACCAACAAAGCTGGCAACGTCCCCTAAGTTATTCTGAAGTGTGTGTATTTTTTAATCATAAAAAAATATGGGAGAGAATCATTCAAGAAAGTACTCCCATGCTAATTTTAGAAGATGATGCATACCTTGCTGACAACACCCCTGAACTCCTGAAAAAAATCGAAGGTTTGACAAATATCGACTATTTAAACATTGAGGCGCGGGGCAACAAACAAAAAAAGTTGATCGCAAAAAACGCGGACTATTATCTTGATCAAACAGCTCTATTTCGCTTATATCAAGGGAGATCTGGGGCTGGAGGTTATGTTTTGTGGCCTGAAGGCGCAAAAAAATTATTAGCCCTTGTTGCGCAAGGTAAAATTGGAATTGTGGATAAATTTATTAATTCAAGTTATTTACTGAACGCTTATCAACTTGAACCTGCAATATTAATTCAGATGGACATGTGTGAAAATTATGGATTAAGCGTTCCCTTAAAAACCCACTCATATATAGATTCGAAGATTAGAAACTCAAGCGATGTGTTCAAAAACATAAAGTATAAGTTACGGCGTTTAAAAGGCGAATTGAAAATTGCTATAAATTTCTTACGGCATCTTTATTACGCAGAAAAAAGAGCATTAAGAATATCTGACAAGTTTAGATTTTAGCAAAATACAATGGGGTGAAAGATGATTAATTTCGGACCGGTTTAATGAACATTTACATCAAACCTCTTTGCGCAAATGAAACGGCTATTCCATCGCCAATCACAAAGTGGTCGAGTACCTTAATATCCATAAGATTAAAGGCGGCAATAACGCGTTTGGTGATACTTTTATCTGCCTGACTTGGTTCTGCGATGCCTGAAGGGTGATTATGAGCGAGGATCACTGCAGCTGCGTTGTCTATTAATGCTTGTTGCACTAAAACCCGAGGATAGACTGATGCGCTATCAATAGTGCCATAAAACATAGGGCGATATTTTATTAATCGATGCTGACTGTCGAGTAGTAACATAGCAAACACTTCATGAGGTTGGTCTCTTAGTTTGCCGATTAAGTATGCTTGAGTTTGCTCTACGGAGCTTAAGGCATCGGTTTTATCCAAGGTTTCAGCCATATAACGCTGGCTCATTTCTACGCTTGCTTGTAGTTGAGCAAATTTTGCCTGGCCTAATCCTTTTATTTGACAAAAATCATGTTCAGAAGCACTAAGTAAGCGGCGTAAACTTCCAAATTCCGTGAGTAAATTTCTAGCAAGGTCAAGCGCACTATACCCTTTAATGCCAGTGCGAAGAAATATGGCCAATAGTTCTGAATCGGAGAGTGTCGCCGCTCCTTTGATTAAAAGCTTTTCTCTGGGGCGTTCTTGTTTGGGCCAATCCGTAATTTTCATGCGTCCTTGCCTTATCGAAAAATTATCAGCTACGGTTTCAAAGTGACTACTTATCAAAACTTCAAAATAAGCCTAGCAAATGAAGGCTATTCCAGCCAATAATGTGTAAAAGGCCCAGCAACATGTTAAAAAGAGCCCATGCAACTCGATAAAACAAATATTATTTTAGGTATCACTGGCGGCATAGCAGCCTATAAAACCCCAGATTTAGTGCGTAAGCTTGTTGCCAAAGGTGCAAACGTGCGTGTAGTCATGACCGATTCAGCTAAAGAATTTGTTAGCCCTCTGGCTTTACAAGCGGTATCAGGCAACTCAGTTTCTGACAATTTATTAGATAAAGATGCAGAAGCGGCTATGGGACATATTGAACTAGCGCGCTGGGCGGATAAGTTATTAATTGCCCCAGCCACGGCTAACTTTATGGCTAAACTAACACATGGTTTGGCAGACGACTTATTGTCTACTTTATGTCTTGCTACAACTGCACCTATTTACGTAGCCCCAGCAATGAATCAACAAATGTGGAGTGCCGACGCAACGCAGGCTAATTTAAATTCATTAGAATTACGGAAGGTACAGTTTTTAGGCCCTGCTCAAGGAGAACAGGCCTGTGGTGATGTTGGCCCTGGACGAATGCTTGAGCCACAAGAAATTGCAGATCTATTGTGGCAACAAACACCAGAAAAAACGTTGACTGGTAAACGTATTACCATAACCGCAGGCCCAACTCGTGAAGAAATTGATCCCGTGCGTTATTTGTCTAATCATAGCTCTGGTAAAATGGGTTATGCATTGGCGATTGCAGCACAAGAGCTAGGGGCGACAGTGACCTTAATTAGCGGCCCTGTAAATTTACTTCCGCCGGCTAATATTCAAACAATACCTGTATCTAGTGCACAGCAGATGCACGATGCGGTCATGCACACGACTCATAACTGCGATATTTTTATAGGTTGCGCCGCAGTAGCCGATTATCGGGTACAACACAAATCCAATCAAAAAATCAAAAAATCAAATAGTGAGTTAACGCTTACTTTTGTTAAAAACCCTGATATTCTTAGTGATGTAGCACATTTAACGAATGCGCCTTTTACGTTAGGTTTCGCTGCAGAAACCCAAAACTTGCGAGAATATGCCTTAGGCAAATTACAGCGTAAAAAGCTCAACATGATTGCTGCAAATGACGTATCTGATAGTACAATTGGTTTTAACAATGAGCAAAATGCACTTACGGTATTTTGGTCAAAGGGTGAAAAAAAACTAGATGTTGCCGATAAGCAATTACTGGCCATGCAGTTAATGCATCTAGTAACCCGAAGATACATAGAAGACTCTAACGACTGACGCCACTTTCGCCTAGGAATCCAGAATGCCAGCTACAAAACGCCCCAATCGCCGTGCGCAAATTCTTCAAGCTCTGGCGAGCATGTTACAAACCAACCCAGGACAACGGATCACTACAGCTAAACTAGCTGCTCATGTTGGAGTATCTGAGGCGGCGTTATACCGTCACTTTCCAAGCAAAGCACGTATGTTTGAGGGATTAATTGAGTTTATTGAAGAAACCTTATTTTCTCGTATCAACAAAATTATCAATGAAGAAAAAGACACCGCTACTCGCTGCCAACTTATATTGCATCTTATTTTGGGTTTTGCTGAAAAAAACCCTGGTATAACCCGTATTTTAAATGGCGATGCATTAATGGGCGAGCAAGACAGATTGAGACAACGGATTGCACAATTGTTCGAACGCTTAGAAACTCAGTTGAAGCAAGTATTACGCGAACGTAAATTACGTGAAGGCAAAACATTGCCTGCAGAAGAAGGCATCATAGCTAATATGCTAATTTGTTTTGCAGATGGTCGTATCAATCAGTTTATCCGCAGTGAATTCACCAAAAAACCCACGGATAACTTTACAGAACAATGGCAGTTAATTCATAGACAGTTTTTTTCTTAAGTATCTATAAATCAAAAAAGGGACTCTAAAGAGTCCCTTTTTTTTGATTCAAATTTAGATTTTATATTCTATTTTGAGAAAGTATCACCAAAAAAGTCACCATCATTCCAATCAGGGCGTTGTACTTGGTTAGCCAATGTTATCCCTATGTGATAATTCACCTCAGTAAACTTAATTGCTGCTTTCCAATTAAAGACTTGGCTAAAATCATCGCTTGGCTTGTGATAGTTTGTCTTAAGAAAATGATTAAACTGCTCACTGCCATCAATCTTAGGATCTACTGATTTAAAACCAGGCACTAAAAATACCGAAGGAATACCTTGTTTTACAAAACTGTAGTGATCAGAGCGAGTAAATAGCGCTTGGTCGGGCATCGGATCAGGGCTTAACTCTAATCCAATTTTCTCAGCCGCTTTTGTCACAGAAGTTTTCATATCACTATGCTCGGCACCAAAAGCGATGACATCGGCAAACTCATAAGTCAGTATTGGCATATCAAGATTCACATTTGCCACCATTGAACCCAAGGGTACCGTAGGATTTTGGGCATAGTAATCTGAGCCTAACAAACCTTTTTCTTCACCCGTAACAGCTAAAAACACAATGGATCGTTTTGGGCGCTCGTCAAGTTGACTAAACAATCTAGCCGTTTCCATTAATACAGAAGTCCCCGTAGCATTATCCATAGCGCCATTATTAATCTTGTCTTTTTTTACCGTTTTGGCAAAACCGATATGGTCAGAGTGAGCAGAATACACCACATATTCATTTTTAAGACTAGGGTCTGAACCTTCTAAAATTGCAGCCACATTGGGGCTGGTTATAGAGTTGTGGGTGCTTTTAGATTCAAGTTGAATTTCCATAAGCAAATTAAACCCCTTAGGTGACTCATCATTTTCCAACATCGCATAAATTTGCTCTAAATTTTGCTCTGCATCTGTAAATACTAGCTCTGACGCTTCTTTGCTTAAATATACCGAACCTTTAATTTGTGGATACACACCAGAAGGATGTCCATCATTGTCTGTCCAACGAACAACTGGAGTATGTAAAAAGTTTAATAGGTTTTGATACGGCCTCACTTTTTCAGTTCTTGGAGTACTAATTGAGATAAAACCCACTGCGCCATTATCAGATGCATGACGGAGCTTTTCTCGACTTGAACCAAAGTGTGCTCCCTCTTCACTGGGGAAGGACTTAGGTTTACCCGATAAGGTGACGACTATTTTGCCTTTAACATCCATATCTTGATAATCATTGTGCTGCAACTCAGGCGCTACGATACCGTAACCAACAAACACTAACTTTCCCGCCATCTTAGTAGTTTCTGTTATAGCGTCAGGGTAAGTGAGAAAATGTTTAGGGTAATTAAGCGTCACATCCCCTTTTGAATCCCTTATTGACAATTTTATTGAAGATTGATCAATGTAAGACTGAACAAAATTCACTTCCTGCATATAAGTGTCATTATCACCTGCTGGTGTTAAGCCATATTTTTCAAATTCAGCAGCAATATATAACGAAGCGATTTCGTGGCCTCTGGAACCTGTATCTCTGCCTTCTAGTAAGTCATCAGATAGAAACCTAAGATGCGACTTAATACGTGATGCATCAGCAGATATTTGAGGTGTTTGTTGGATTTGCTCTGGTCGACATGCAACCAATAGCACACCTGTCAAAATGGCTCCCAAGCCTAGACTTAACTTCATATTGTTTCCTGCTTGTCTTAATTAGGTATTATAATCTGCACATTAAGCGAGATGCACAGCATCTTCAACCATGACACACAATTAAACCCGACGAACTTTTCAAGAACTTCTGCTCTGCTAAAGTCATATGACAACCATGCCACGTAAAGCCCAAGACAAAATCCATACTGTGTTAAGCCAAGCCATTGATGCGCTTTGGGAGCATATTTATTATAGTACTATCATGTATGAGGGCATTCCCGATGACCGATTTCAATAATACCGGGCTTTATATCAAGTTTGGCAGTAAGTAGGCATTTCTTTATATAGCGCATTTAAACTGCTTACCTAAATCAGATCATGTAACCTTTTTAGTCTCATCAAGGGCTTGATTCTATAAGTTTTTTAAAAGGTCCAATTTTTAGGACAGGTGCACGCTCGTATAAATGTTAAATCTACTGCACTTTCGCTGACTAGTTACGTTCAAGGTTACACCCTTAATGCTATTTTGGCGGGTGATACAGATAAGTGATAACAAGCCACCCAAGCTTTATTAGGCCCTTTTTCTGTCAGACAAGAGTCCAGATTTCTATGAGCCAACTTAAATTGACTACTTTTTAATTATTAATAGATATACCCTGACTAAAATAGTGTTTAATAATATTCTAAAACAAGCTCTTGTTAACCTTGCTATTAGTCAGACCATCACCATTATTAGAAGCAATAAATTATTACTACTTTTGGTCCTGTCTATCAAAATGGGAAAAGTAGCTCATTATATTGAGTAGTTATTATGTCCAGTGAAAAGCATTTATTTCGCATCCAATTTATCGCTAGTGGTGAACGTTATGAACTTTACGTGCGTGAAGTTTGTCAGGGCAGTATGTTTGGGTTTATCGAAATAGGCGACTTTGTTTGGGACACGCATACCAGTTTAGTATTGGATCCTAGTCACGAAAAACTAAAAGATGAGTTTGCTGACGTTACTCGTACTTACGTACCTATGCATAGCGTTTTACGTATCGATGAAGTGAAGAAACAAGGCACATCAAAAATCACAGCTTTGTCTGATAAAGTAACCGCCTTTCCTACACCGATTTATACACCCAGAAACTCACCTAAATAAAAATTATTTTCACCAAGGTTGAAATATGAAAAAGTTTTGCGGTTTACTAATATTGAGTCTTTTTTCGTATGTATGTTCTGCTACTGTATCGGTTAAGTTACAGCCATTGCTTGATGAAATTTGGCAATATAACTTATCTATTAGCCCTATATTTGCAACAAGCCAAGGTGTACACGATTTTGATAATAAACTTGCTGACATGTCACCTGATGCACTGAAGAAACAAGACTCTCGATTTCAGGACTTTTTAAAAAAACTATCTTTTATAGATGAAACTGAATTAAACCGAAATGAGCAAATTAGCTTGTTAATTCAACAAAGAAATTTGCAAAACAATATAGATGAATATCGCTTTAATGCCCATTATATGCCGCTTACATCGGAATCTAGCTTCCATAGTAGTTTAGCTTTTTTACCACGCTCTAGTCGTTTTAAAACCTTAGTGGATTATCAAAATTATCTAGAACGTCTTGAACAGTTCCCGACTTATTTTGAGCAACAGATTAATTGGATGAGAAAAGGTATACAAACCGGATTCATTCAACCAAAGGTGGTGCTGCAAGGTTTTGAAGATTCAGTCAAAGGCTTTATACATGACTCACCTGAAGACAGCGTATTTTATGCACCCTTTCATAAATTAAAGACTGCCAGCATTGATTCCATTCACCATCAAAAATTAATGGAAGAAGCGAATAAAATAATTACGAACCGTGTTTTTAGTGCGTATCAAAAATTTTTTGATTTTTTAATTACTGAATATATACCAAAAGGAAAGACTAATATTGCCGCCATATCCTTACCAAATGGTGCGGCTTATTATCAGAATCAAAGTGATTTTTATACTACAACTCAAATGTCAGTAGATGAAATTCATACCTTAGGCTTAGGTGAAGTTAAACGTATTCGTGCCGAGATGCAGACTGTTATTAATCAACTTAAATATGACGGAAATATTAACCAGTTTATTCAATACTTGCGAACTGATAAAAAGTTCTATGCTCAAACAGCCGACGAGCTGATAAAGCAAGCTTCATATATTGCGAAAAAGATGGATGCAAAACTTCCACAATTATTCAACTTTTTGCCTCGCACGCCATATGGCGTAGAGCCTGTGCCCGAAAATATTGCACCAAAATATACAACGGGTCGTTACATCTCTCCAGCTAACGACAGCCAACCTGGCTTCTATTGGGTCAATACCTTTGCACTTGATAAGCGTCCTCTATACGCACTCACAGCTTTAACTCTTCATGAAGCAGTTCCTGGTCACCATCTTCAGATATCCTTGTCTCGTGAAATGACAGAGCTCCCAGACGTACGACGCTACACCTACATTTCAGCATTTGGTGAAGGTTGGGGATTATATGCAGAGTTTTTAGGTAAAGAAGTGCAAATGTACGATGACCCCTACGATGAATTCGGTCGTTTGAGCTATGAAATGTGGCGAGCTTGTCGATTAGTGGTAGATACCGGCATGCATATTAAAGGTTGGTCTAGACAAAAATCCATCAACTACATGTTAAACAATACAGCTCTTTCTGAACATAACGTTACAACCGAGATCGATCGCTATATATCTTGGCCAGCACAGGCGTTGTCTTACAAAATTGGTGAACTAACAATAAAAAGGTTACGTAAGCAAGCAGAAGAAGCATTAGGTGCAAACTTTGATTTGCGGGAATTTCATCAAGCAGTTCTGGAGCATGGGTCGATACCTCTTTCTGTATTAGATGAAAATATCCAACTATTCATACAACAGCAGTAAGGTTGTTCCCATTTACATATCCTTATTATATAAAAGAGTCTGTTTTAAAGTACGCATCTCTTTAATAACAAATCAAACTCATGTTTTTGTACGGGCATAATAGATAGGCGATGTCCTTTTTTCACTAGACCAATCTGCTCAATACTTGTCATCTGCTTAATGATTTTCAAGTTCAAAGTTTCTTTAAATTTTTGTTTAAATTGTATATCAACCATTACCCATCTGGGATTATCTATTAACGATTTGGGATCGTAATGTTGAGACTCAGAATCAAATTGTGTGTGATCAGGGTAGCCCTCTTTAATCACTTGAGCTAAACCGACGATACCAACATTTTTGCAACTAGAATGGTAAATAAATACCAGATCACCTATCTTCACGTCATCTCGTAAAAAATTACGGGCCTGATAATTACGAATACCATCCCAATGTTCAGTTTGATCCGAAGTATTGGCTAAATCATCAATGCTAAATGCATCTGGCTCAGTTTTAAATAGCCAATATTGCATGGGTAATCCTCTAATAGTTTATTTCGACGAACAGTAAGATCTACACAACAACTATCGACGCACCCATCTTAATCTAGACACAAAGGTAACAGCAGATAATTAACAATCAACCATAGTCGGTTCTGATACTAATTTAATCAGTTTATATCTAACCAAAATAGCATTGTTATTATACGTATATGATGTTTGAAACATAAATACGTTATTTCCAGACAACATA
>Ga0075467_10003334_pt1 | contig 12382 bp, 8 predicted proteins | sample DEB08_DNA_9_FD_75067 | JGI IMG/M metagenome (GOLD analysis project Ga0075467, IMG submission 75067) | Aqueous microbial communities from the Delaware River and Bay under freshwater to marine salinity gradient to study organic matter... | ecosystem: Environmental > Aquatic > Marine > Coastal ...
CACCAGATCTCCTCAGAAGGCGTGCAGATGCACGGTGGTATCGGCATGACTGACGAACATGAGATTGGTTTCTTTCTGAAACGCGCTCGAGTTGCCGAAAAAACCTTTGGTGACGCTGGCTACCACTACGATCGACTAGCAACACTGAACGGCTATTAGAAGACCCGGCCCGCTTGTCGTCGAGACAGGTGGGCCGGAAACACCGGTAAAACAAGCCACCTAAGCCACGACGGCATCAAGCTCGCCGCGGCAATCTTGCAACTCAGCCCCACTTTTTATTAGCGCGAGCTAGCCCTTACCACAGGGCTTTGTTATCAGCGCGGCGATTGCCCGTAAACCAACCCAAGTCCCTGGGACTTGGACCCTAACAGGGTTAGCACGGTATTCGACGCGATCTCGACCACTGCGGAATCCAGCGACCGAAACCAGTTTTCCTGATTGGAAATAAATAGGTCAGGGTATAGTCACCAAGACAGCGCGCCACATTCATGCCTTGAGCCCTAGCGGACCAAGGTGTCGGCATTGCCGCTGTGGTCATGGGTTTTAGCCTCTTAACAGGCCTAAATCACCTTCCGTGATAGCCTGCAGGTTGTCAATCTGCAGCGCCATATCACGATAGTTTCACAGGGCCCGCAACTGACGCATCGGCACGACAACCTGTTCGGTTTGCCACCATAGAAGTTGACTTTACTTTCCTTGATCTGCGCCAAGCATCAGAGCGCGAGCAAGTGCTTTACTGATCGTGTCAAATTTCGACCCATGCATCAATAACACATTTAATCTGGAGCAATGTAATTATCTGGCTTGATCAAATACTCGTCTTTCAATGATCTTCAGTGTGTTAGTCGAGACACCGTCAGGAGAGCCATTTTTTTATCTCAAGTTTCTTGTTTCAAATTTCTTGTTTCAAATTTCTTGTTTCAAATTTCTTGTTCCAAATTTCTTGTTCCAAATTTCTTGTTCCAAATAAAGCGTTTCAAAGCGTTTCAAAGCGTCAGGAAAATCATTAAAGAATAACCGGCTATATCATTGAACTCTGCAGTGCAGTATCTGCAGTAATCGCTAACCAGGGGATGACTATGTCTAATAGATTTAATAAGTCCTTGATGGACGGTGTTCGGCTCGTAACAGGATGTGCAGTGGCGAGTGTCATGTGGGTGACTGGAAGTGCCCATGCCGCCTCGGGGATGATCGAAGAGGTCGTGGTCACTGCCCAGCGCGTCGAGGAAAGCGTCCAGGATGTACCGATTGCCGTGAGTGCGTTCAGCGGTCAGATGATGGAAGACCGGCAGATTATCAGCCCCTCTGATCTACAGTTCGCGACACCTAACGTGTCGTTCACGGCAACTAACTTTGGCGGTTCCAGCTTCAGCATCCGCGGGATCGGCCGTCTTGTTATCGCCGGGTCAGGCGAGAATGGGGTCTCTATTCACCAAAATCAGATCGCTGTGCCCACCAGTCTGACCACTGTCGAGTTTTACGACCTAGAGCGGATTGAGGTGTTGCGAGGCCCCCAGGGCACCTTGTTTGGCCGTAACGCAACTGGCGGCGCCGTCAACATGGTCACGAAAATGCCCGAATATGACGCTGTCAAAGGCTTCATCGATGGCGAATACGGTGACTACTCCAACCAGCGCCTCAAGGGCGCGTTGAACATTCCGATCAGCGATACATTTGCGGTGCGCGTGGCAGGCATGGTCTTGAGCCGCGATGGATATATCGAAAACACGGCCTACGGCCAGCAAGGTAGCTGTGTTACGCCTGGTACCACCTTGGTAGATGCCTACGGTAGTGATCCGGCGAACGCGGCATTGCCGAACAAGGCCAACATCCTCTCGGGCGCCGTTAATCCAGCTGTTCTGTCCCCTTGTACGATTGACAACATCGACGATGACCTTGATGGGCGCGACATCTACACCTTCCGCGTCACGGCCGCATGGGACATTACCGACGAGGCCAAATTCTGGTTCCAGTACTCCAAATTCAACGAAGATGACGACAAGATCAGAATCACCAACCAGATCTGCTCAACGAACGATCTGCCCACCGTCGGTTGCGAACCCGACGCCTTCGGCTTCGACACTCCGCACAACGGGTCCACAACCGGGGGACTGTTCGGCGGCTTGAACGAGGCAGTGCTCCTCGGAACGCCAAGTCCTTATAGCGGCTTTGTCAAAAATGCCACCGGTTTCCGTCAGCAGCACACAGACTTCGAGCCCATGTACAAGTATGACGAAGACCTGTACACGCTCGGATTTTCCTACGATTTCGAGAAACTTCGGTTCGGCATACTGGCCGGCTACTCAAAGCAAGACTATGTCGCCCGCCAAGATTACCTGATGGACGTCGGCAACGTACTCTTCGCGACAACCGCTAACCCAAGTGGTCTCTGGCCTACCTCGGACACGGCCGGTTATTATGCCGGCGCTGACTGGACCAGTGCCACCTGCAACTGGAACGACGGCACGGCGGGCATTTTCGGTGGCTGTGTGCACGACTCGGACCAAACCCGAGTGCAAGCCTTTGACCAGAGTGACAGCAGCAGCGAATACACTACTGTGGAAATGAAAGTCGAATCTGATCTCGACGGCCGATTCAATTTTATAGTGGGGGTCAATTACTCGGAATACGAGGGCTACGGTGATTACTACGTGAACGCCAACACCCTTGACCTTGTCGGGCTTTATGGCGTGCCAAAACTCGGATTTCCGCCGCTATACCCGACGATGTACGCCTCGACCAGTAATCCCAATGGTGATGGCAGTCGTGGCGATTCCTTTGCCTATTTCGGCGAGGTTTACTACGATGTCACTGACAAGGTCAAACTGACAGTCGGCTTGCGGCGCAACGATGATCACAAGGAAGTGAGTGACAGCGGCGTGCTCTACAACGCATTGAATCTTGGCATACCCGACGTGGATTGGCTGCGCTCCTATCTCGTTTATTACGGCTTGCCCGCCTCGGATTTAGACAAGCTTTACTCATCTGCCGAGGACATCACAGCGGCCGAAGCCACCGCTCCTGCGAGCGCCGAACGTCTTGCGATTGCCCAAGCTGTGCCCCTGGTACCTGCTTTTAATGAACAGCGGGTCCTAACCGGCAGCCCCAGCGCGACGGATTTCAAGTCGACAACTGGACGTATCGGTCTCGACTGGCAGATCAACGATGACGTGATGGCCTATGCCTTCTTTACTCGTGGTTACAAGCCTGGCGGATTCAATCCACCGCAGAACGCGACACTTGCGACCGAAACTGTGAAGTACATCTTTGATTCAGAGAAGGTCGATGCCTTCGAGGTCGGCATGAAGAATACGCTGATGGATGGCACGCTGGTGGTCAACGGCGCTGCCTTTACCTACCAGTATGAAGGCCTTCAAACCACGCGGATTCGCAACAATAACTCCATCAACGACAATATCGATGCGAATATTCAAGGTCTTGAGCTTGAGGTCTTCTGGCAGCCAGAGTGGGCACCCGCTGTGTCCATCGATGCGTCTTATGCCTACCTCGATGCCACCGTCGACGGCTCGGTGTCTCTGGACCCTGTGAACCGAACAGCCAACAACCCCGACTACATTACGTTAAAGAATATCGATCCCGGTTCAGCAACCGCCGTGAACTACATCGCAAAAACATCTGATATCACCGACGCAATCGTTCAAGCGGCCTACAATAGCTCCTGTGCAGCGAACAGCGATTTGAACCCAAATGCTGGGACGACCTGCCCTGATGTGTTGCCGGGAACGGTCTACACAGATATTACAGGCGTGGATCATATTCCTACATATATGTCTCGGATCTTCCTGGAGGGTGCCGGGGTTGAAGTTTCAGATGGTCTGAACACGAACCTCGATGGCAACCAGTTACCCAATGCACCCAAAAACAACATTCACTTAGGTGTGGCCTACACGGTACTTGTGGACGCGCTGCAAGGATCCGTAATCTTTCGCTGGGATTACTCCTGGCGCGACGACCAGTATGCTCGTGAGTTCAACACCATCGGTGACAAAATCGACGCTTGGGACCAGCACAATGCCTCAATCATCTATGAAAGTACTGATGGTCACTGGCAAGGTCGTTTGTGGGTCCGCAACGTGCTCAACGACGACAATGTCACCGGCAAGTACCTGACATCGGATACCTCTGGCTTCTACAGAAATTATTTTCTGACTGAGCCAAGGATTTATGGTGCATCACTGCGATACAGCTTCGGCGAGTAACCGACAATAGCAGTGCAAAAGACCCGCGGCGATCCGCGGGTTTTTTTTGCACTGCATTTCCCTCGTCAGAACGCTTCAGAAATACTATCGATAACACCATTGATCGCAGCCCCCCAGCAAACATCTGGATCGCTTTCATCAAGCCGTCTGGATCTTTCGACTTAAACCAGGCTACCGCCCGACTCATCACACCTTGCGCTGTCACTCAAGGCGCTCACTCGCACAGTTGCCGACAGACAGTTTACTTTTTGAACCTGCGGCTGTAGTTTGGAGCAGCAACAATGATGTCGATTGCTAACAGCGCCGACATCAAAAAGATCATTTGCAGCGCAGCTGAGGATTGACAATGCCGGGTACAATACATGTCGAAAAAATCGGTCATCACGTCAGCTTACTGACCATTGACAACCCCCCAGCGAATGCCATGGATGCGGCGATGCTGGGCAAACTCCTCGAAGAGTTTCAGGCGATCAACGATGCTTCCAGCGCGCGCGCAATCATCCTCACGGGGTCAGGCAATTCCTTCTGCGCCGGCGCTGACCTGAAGGCCAAAGGCGGTGAAGCGCTCTCAGCCTTTGGTCGCCTGCTGACGGCAGTTGAGTCTTCGCCGGTCCCCGTTATTGCCGCCATCAACGGCTGGTGCATCGGCGGCGGCTTTGAGCTGGCACTGTGTTGCGATATACGCATTGCCTCGGCTGACGCTCGATTTGTCTGCGCCGGCGTGAACATGGGATTAATGGCTTCAGCCTATCGACTGCCACGCCTCATCGGTGTTGCTCGAGCCAAGGCCATGTTGCTAACTGGCTCAGCCTTTGATGCGCTGGCAGTAGAACGCTTCGGCGTGACCACCCAGACCGAGCCACCGGCAGCATTACTAATAGCCGCAAAAAACTTGGCGACGCGTATCGCGTCTCGTGCACCACTATCGGTAGAAGCCACCAAACGGGTAGCCTCTCGCGCTATGGATTTGGATCCGATAGCCATGCGTGAACTGGAAAAACAAGAACTGCCTAGTCTGCGCAACAGCAATGACCACCAAGAAGCCGTCAAGGCGTTTCGTGAAAAGCGCGAGCCAATATTCACACGCTCCTAGACTAGCCGTTAGTCGAGCGCTCAGGTCCCCATGCTGGCTAGCGGGAAATGCCTGAACACACAGTTTGACTCATTGCGCAAAACTTGGCGGTCAGTCCTTTGCTGCACCCCGCCACAACTGCTGCTGGGCCAGCAGAATGATGAGAACAATACCCAAGGTGGCCAAGGACAGTATCGGGAATAAAACCGGCAGAGTCAGCCACTGGGCCAGAATGGCAACAGGCATGGTCATCAGTTGGGCAAAGGCCATATTGAGTTGAAAGATACTCATCAATCGACCCCGTATATCATTTGGCGCCAGCTGTTGAATCAAGATAGTCGCCGAGACCATGGTAATGGTCATACCTGCACCCAGGCCAATGTTACCGATGATGGCGTTCATGACCGTCTGATCAAAAACAAACACCACAAAAGACAAAGAAAACAAAATCGCACCGAAGGCCATCAGCGCGCCGCGATTAGGATAGGAAGCCAACTGGGTCATGGCCACGGCACCCAGGAACGATCCGAAGCCCCAGAACATGACAATAAAGCCCATATTAGGAATAGCGACACCCACCACCGTTGTCACCCAAGTAGGCCCCAGACTGGCAGTGGCGGGATATCCCAGGCTCATCATCATCACCAGTAATAGAATGACCCAGAGAATCACTGGATGGTTGCGGGCATAGCGCAACCCGACGGCAACGTCCCTGGCAACCTCACTAAAGCCATAGCGCTTATCGGCCGATGAGTCTGCCACTGGTGTCGCTCGATAACTCATCATCGCCATGCAGATAATCGCAATGATATGCCCACAAACGCTGAACAAGTAGGCGCCACTGTAACCGAAGGCATCGATGATCAAGCCTGTAAACATCATGGCAATGGGCATCGCTATCTGGCCGGCAACCTGGTTTAAAGAGATGCCACCTGGCGTCAGGGTCGGGCCGAGGATATCGGGCACAATCGCCAGCCGCGTGGGTCCATCAATGGCCTGCAGACCCGCGGTGATGAAGGTCAACCCAAAAAACAGGATAAAACCTGCCATACCACCATCCGACAGGGACATCATGGCGGCAATCCCCATCGTACCTAAGACCTGCAGCGACTGGATGAGAATCAATAACTTGCGTCGATCGTAACGATCCGCCAATGCACCGCCATAAAGCCCGAAGGTCAGTGAGCCAAGGCCGCGACTGGTAGCAATCAAGGCCACCATGATCAGCCAGATATCCCGAGGGGCAAAATGCTGAACCCAAAGGATCTGGGTAATGAATTGCAGGGGCATGAGCATCTGGCCGATGGCGAAGCCCGCCAGCAGATAACGAAAATCGCGAATTTTTAAGGGTGCCAGCGCACCAGACTTGGTCATGTCATTATTTCCGCAGATGGTCATCGATAAATAGCGCAGGAACAACCGCGCGCCAGCCACCATACCACTCAAATCAGTCGTGAGTTTATTTAATTCGTTTTTAGTAAATTCGCCTGTTCTAGCGTATGGTCAACTAAACATTCCTGCTAAACATGCCTTCTAAACAGCGAGGTCAATCCATGGTCGAGGGCGGCTGCTTCTGCAAGCGAATTCGCTACATTATCGCCGACGGCGTCTATCCTTCGGTAATCTGCCACTGCACGATGTGCCGACATATTCATGCGGCACCCCATGTCACTTGGCTGGTGGTACCTGTCGCCCAGTTCGAGTATGTTGCCGGCACCCCAACTGCACTCGCATCGTCTACTGACGGCACGCGATATTTCTGCTCTTCCTGCGGTACCCACGTAGCCTGCAGCAACACTGGCCACACCGATATCATCGACGTTGCCATTGGCAGTCTGGACAAGCCCGAGGCGTTCCCGCCGACGTTGAGCATCTACGTGGACACTCAACTACTCACTCATCCCACCCTCGAAATCAAGCCTTAGAACAACTATCACTGATCAGACAAAGCCCTATTGGAGCAGGCCGCAGGGGCCTATCTACGGCCTGATCTCATAGAAAGCATTAAAGATATCGCCCTCGAAGGGAATCCGCCGAAAACGACTGAAGCCTGCTGCCGCCGTCATTTCACGGGCTTTGCTCTCTGGAAAGCCCAGAGTACCCAGGCCCGCGCCGCCGGGTACTGACAGCCCCGACGACATGCACACCATCACCGAAAACGAATAAGCGATGGTGGCCATGGGGTTCTCCTTTAAATTCTCAGCGAAGGACGATTTACCCTGAATGTCAGCACATAACCAGGTGCCATCCGGCTTCAGCGACGCCTTGATGGCTTCGATCAACACCTGTGGATGCGTTGAGTCATGAACGACATCGAACGTCGTGATCAGATCGAAGCTGCCATCCTCGGGCAAGGGTTGATCGATGGGATTGTGCAGCTGGACATTTTTCACGCCTGCCTCGCGAATATTATTCCTGGCACGGCCCAGGGCATTCATAGAAATGTCATAGCCGATAAACTGGCTGTGCGGATATGCCTTGGCCATCTCGATCATGGCCACACCGGCACCACAGCCAACATCCGCCACCAAAGCACCTGCTGTCAGCTTGGCCACCGCACCTTCGGTACTGGGCAGTAAATCAGGCACCAGATGCAGCTGTTGAAACTTGCGACTCATCCGCTCAATACCACAAGCACAAGCCTCGCCTTTGTCATCGAAGCTTTGACCGAGGCCGGTGCGAAAACATTCAGGCAAATGCTCGAGGGTGTCATACATGGCAACCACAGAATGAATCATGCCACCCAGATAAGCCGGATGTTCAGGATCGGCCAACACAGCCTTGGCCTCCGGCGACATTGAAAACTCGGTCGCGGCTTCATCAAAGGTAATCTGGCCAATACAGACCTGCTGATACAACCACTCCCTGACCCAGCGCTCTGACAATTGGGTTTTATCGGCCAGTTGCTGGCTCGTGGCCGGACCGATGGCCGCAAGCCCCTTATAAAGCCCCAACTGTTCACCAACAAAGGTCAAGGCGACATTCATACCGGCAGTCACACTGCCGCTGACCTTGCCGGCAAAGGCTTGTAAGGCCTTGGGATCTCGGACTTCCGGGTTGCTTTGGACTGACATGGCTGACTCCTCGTGGGTAGAAAAACGTAGTATTTGACAGTATACAAATCAATGGAAACAAACCTGTGCCGCAGCACCGATCTTTTGTCCACGACTCGATACAGATGCCACACGGGGCCTCGACTCACAACTCAGCGCCCAGTCACTGGACGAGAAACACTGGACCAGAAACCCCTCAGGTCCTCGGACAGCCCGTCGCGCAGAGTAGATCATCAGTCCAGATCAGGTAAAATACAAGAAACCTTACAATCAGGAATGCCTGTGAACCGATTATTCAGCGTGATTTTTGTCTTTGCCTTGATCCAGGGTTGCTCTCAAGAGCAATCCGCTGATCCACAGACTGAACTGGCGCACGACCAAGCACCGGCCGTCGCCGAGCAAACCGCAGTGGGATCAAGCGAGACAGACAGGCAAGCTGACAAGGCACCGGACTGGCGTCAGCATCTAACCCAACCAGAGATGATGACCTTCGACGCCAACACCAATTACTATTGGGACTTGACCACTAACGTGGGGGAGATGCGATTTCGCCTGTTCCATGCAACCGCACCCATGCATACCAGCAGCACGATCTTTCTCACTGAGCAGGGTTTCTATGACAACCTGACTTTCCATCGGGTCATTCCTGGTTTTATGGCCCAAGGTGGTGACCCGACGGGCACCGGCAGAGGCGACCCAGGCTACAAATATGCCGGTGAATTTGCCGGTAATCTGTCCCACGACAAACCAGGATTGTTGAGTATGGCCAACGCCGGTCCCGACACTGATGGCAGCCAGTTCTTTATCACCTTTGTCGCCACGCCATTTCTCGATGGTAAACACACCCTATTCGGCGAGTTAGTCAGCGGCATGGAGACTCTGAAGGCACTTGAGGCGCGGGGCAGCCGCAGCGGCAAGACCAGCGAAACCCTGACAATCATCAAAGCCACAATTCATCAGGAACCAGCGGCGCAATAAGAGGTGAACAACACACTGCGCCCGAGACTACCGGGCGTCGCCTTAACCCGAGATCGCAATATCGGCGAATCGTATATGAGGCATCAGGGCAGACCGTTCCCAGTTCCAGTACTGCTGGTCACCAATCATCGAGATCTTTCCTAGCATGTCATAAAAGTTACCGGCAACGGTGATTCCCCGCACAGCACGCACCCGCTCGCCGTTTTGACACAAGTAGCCTGAAGCGCCAAAGCTGAAGTTTCCTGAGATCGCATTCGCACCTGAGTGCAGCCCGGTCAGGTCCGTCAACAACAGGTATTCACCACCCAGCAGATCCTGAGCCAAATCCTCGCCCTTACCAATCTCCAGCTGATGCAAACCAACACCCATTGTTGATTTAGGGCCGCGGGTAGCATGCCCGGTGGTAACCAAATCAAAGAACGACGCCGTCGCGCTATTGTGAATCAAGGATGCCAAATTACCGTCGACAATCAGTGGCGTCGACTGGGTCGCCGCTCCTTCTGAGTCAAACAAAGCATAACCAAAACCGGCACTATTCAAGGGCTTATCGATAATATTCAAACGCCGATCAGCGATCAATTGACCGACCTTTTCGCGCATGGGGTTCACCCCATCTTTGGCTGACTTGCCGGAAAACATCATGGCAAAGGTGTGGAATAACTGGACCTGGGTTTCTTCGTCAAAGATGACATCATAATGACCACTGGCAACGGGCGTGCCCTCAAGCAGACCCAGACAGTTTTCATGGGTTCGCGTCACGATCTGAGTCAAGTCTAGCTCACCGAACAAGCGCGCAGCCTGACCGACACCATCCATCGCATTTTTATCGCCGTCTTCCACTAACGCATAGGCATAGGCGGCGCACATACGGCTCTTTGAGTAGGCGCTTAAGCCGGCGCTGGAGAAGATATGACGCTCGCCGGTATTATCCTGGACACCATTATAGGGCACATTTTTGACCTTGTTCTTCGCCGCCAGATTGCGTTCCATCGCTAGCGCAAAATCAATTTGTGCATCAATACCAACATCCTCATGGGGACATAAGACCTCGTCGTCGGTGTGCAATACGGCGGCGTTCGCGAGAATCGATTCGTGGGCATCCACCGCTGCGAAACTGGCGTTCAGCAAGGCCTGCTCCACCAGCGACTTGAGCGCCTCCGTATCCGTGGCTTCACTGTATGCGGTACCGACTTTGCCGTCTTTGATGACCCGTAAACCCAGTATCTGACTGGAGCTTACCTTGTATTCTTCCAGCGCTCCCTCTCGGGCTTTCAGAGACAGTGATTGCCCCTGATCGATAATCAAATCACCGCTGGCGCCAGCGGCTTTTACCAGGTCGAGTATCTGATTGGCATTCTGTTGCAGCGCCATCAGGCATTACCTCCGACCAGGATATCATCGACTTTCAGGGTCGCCTGACCCACGGTCGTGGGTATTGAGCCCGACACCGAGCCACAGGTGCCACTGGCCAGTGCAAAATCTTTACCCACCATGGAAATTTCCTTCAGTACCTTCGGGCCCGTGCTAATCAAGGTTGCGGCCTTGATCGGGTAGAGAATCTTGCCGTTCTCAACGTAATAGCCCTCGGTGACCGCAAAGTTGAATTCACCAGTGCCCGGCTGAACGGAACCACCCCCCATATGGGAAGCGTAAATGCCCCGCTCCATGGAGCCGATCATATCGTCTAACTCAGCATTACCGGGCTCGATAAACGTATTGCGCATTCGGGACGCCGGAGCATATTTATAGGATTCTCGTCGACCGGAACCGGTGCGGGCAAAACCCGTTTGCTGGGAACCGATCCGATCCACCAGAAAACTCGTGAGCTTACCGTCCTTAATGAGTTGGGTACGTTGTGAATCCAGACCTTCGTCATCGATATTGATGGAACCCCGCTCCTTGATCATGGTGCCATCATCAACCGCATTCACCACTGGGTTGGCAATCATCTCGCCCATCTTGTCATGGAACACCGACGCTTTCTTGGCCACCGACGTGGTTTCCAACAGATGACCGCAGGCTTCATGAAAGATCACACCACCGAAGCCGTTACCCAGCACCACGGGCATACGCCCGGAAGGACAGGGTTTGGCACTGAGATTAACCAACGCCTGGCGCGCCGCCTCTTTACCCGCGGCCTCGCTGTTCATCCGCTCAACCAACTCCCAACCCATCAGACCACCATCGTTCCAGCTGCCCGTGGATTGCTCCGAGCCGTCAGAGGCAATCGCCACCAAAAATGCTCTTGTGTAGTTTCTAATATCACCAGTGTGCAGGCCTTCACTATTGAATAGCTCGATCTTCTGCTCTACCTGACCACAGGTACCACGGGTCTGCGAGATCATGTTGCTCGCTGCTCTTGCGGCTTTATCCGTTGCCAACAGGAACGCCACTTTGCCGTCGACTTCTGGGTCTGTCGATAATATGCGATTTGCGGCATGCTTGTCTTCGACTCGCCGATAGTCAAAGTTTGTGAATGAGATTCGCGGATCCCGTCGGTCTTTCGCCGCCAGCTCTGAGACAATACGTTTCAGCTCGGCCTCTTCAGCTTTATTGGTATAGCCGTACAACACTTTGGTGCCATAGACTAAGCGCACGCCGACACCAAAATCGATACCAGACTGGACTGATTGAACGTGGCTGCTCAGGGTGCTCACCATATTGGTCTGACTGCGCTCAACAAACAGCTCTGCGAAGTCTGCGCCCAGCGAAATCGCGTGATCAATAACTGATTGTGCCAATGACGTATTGAGCATCAAGTTTCCCTTACCTTAGTGTGAATGACCCTATTGTAGTGAATTGAACCCGGTGTTGGTATCAGCTGGGACAATTAATCCACTGTGTACGAGTATGGGCCTGAGTATGAACATGAGTGTGAACATGAGTGTGAACATGAGTATGAACATGACCCGAGATCAGCTGCCGGAGTCGCGGCATTCGCAATCCCAGCTCGATTACCCTATGCCCGCGATTCGTCCAGCAAACCGTTCAGCAAACCGTTTAGCAAGTAACCCAAAATAGCCCACGCCCTGGGCAACCCGTCATTGAGTGCGGGGCAC
>Ga0075467_10003336_pt1 | contig 12379 bp, 8 predicted proteins | sample DEB08_DNA_9_FD_75067 | JGI IMG/M metagenome (GOLD analysis project Ga0075467, IMG submission 75067) | Aqueous microbial communities from the Delaware River and Bay under freshwater to marine salinity gradient to study organic matter... | ecosystem: Environmental > Aquatic > Marine > Coastal ...
ATGATACTAAATAAAACCTAACTAATCAAAATAAAAGTGTAAGTTTTAACTAAAATTTAAAAAAAAATTAGAATAAAAGAAAGTTTTATGCCAAAATCCTTGTTATTACTCATTTTTGAAGTTTTATGTCTAAATTGTATTTTTTACATAAGATAGAGGAATTTATAATCAGTACTTCACCTTAAATTTTTTTAGCAAATTGATGAAAGAGGTATTCAAGCTATACTCTAAGCGCTTTTTATAGAAAATATTATTTCTTTATGAGGCGTTTGAGCCATTTTTTATCAATTATTTGATAGGTTTTTTCAGAAAAATAGATGGTGATATTATTCGAGTTTATTTTTTATTTTAATAAATATTATAAATTATTTTTTAGTATTTAACATTCCTTATTTATCAAGGCTTTTCGCTAAAAGAGTTTTATCAAAAATCTTGATTTTAACTTATTGAAATCTAATTTTTCAAAAAAGTCATTAATCATCATATCGGAGTTTTAGAATCTGTAGTTATCGCCTATTTTTTGATCACCTTCAGCCTAAAATATGTATTAAAACGAGCATTTTGCGGCAAAAAAATCCAGTATCCTTTTATAGGAAAATGATTCGATAACAGTTTTAATCATTACTTACACTTATATTTGTATAAATTTTTGAGGTAAATATTTCGATGATAGACTTTACATTATTAGCAGACGCTTTCTACAAAGAATTAAAAAAGGTTGTCAAAATAGAGGATAAAGAATTGCAGTTTTCGGTTTTGTATCGAACGGTAAATACTTTTTTTAATGGCTTGACTCGTTCTGAAAAAATACAGTTCACGACTATTTTTTCTAAGATTTCTTATACGTTTCACAAGTACGATGTGTCGAGTGAAATTCAATGGCAATTACATGAATTTCGGAAGGAAGGGCGAAACGTTATTTTTCAAAATAAACCGATTAAGGAAAATTTATTTGATTTAGGTTTGTCGGCGATATGTCGAGTGATTGCGGAGATTTGTAAGACAGAAATCCCCGAAGACCTCGCTGCTATTTTGCCGAAAGGCAGATTTTATGACAAAACGCCTATCGAAGTCAAAGACACGATTGCGAAGGCGAGAGTTGTTGTGAGTGAAATTCGGGAAAAGGAGCGATTGTTGATTTGTTATGATGAAATGCAGCCGCAAGTGCCGATAAAAGTTCGCTATGATGAGACGGCAATTAATGAACAGTTTCATTCCTCAATTAATTTATTAAGACAAGTTTGGAAAGAGTACACAACGCTGAATTTATTGGATATTTCGGTGGATGAAAACGGCGTTTATTATCCGCAGATTTTTATTATCGAACCAGATTATTTGATTGATGTGTCGGCGATTGCTAATTGTTTTTCGCAACCGACGGAAGCCATTTTATATTTATTAAAAAAGTTTTTACCGTTTAAAAATACGCAGCCTTTAGTTGTAGGAAATATCGCCAATCATTTTTTAGATGACTTGATGAATGACGATACGATTTCTTTCAATGAATCTTTTCCAAAAGTCTTCAAGGCGAATCCTTTAGCCTTTAGTTTGTTCACCGATCAAGAAGTTAGGGAGATAATGAGCAAGTCGAAAAAGCACTTTTGGAGCTTGTCACAAATGGTCAGATCGGGGTTTGAAGAAAATGGTATTAATCCCAAAAACTGCTTTTTAGAGCCTTCGTTTTTTTCGGAAGATTATGGCATTCAGGGGCGTTTGGATATTTGGTATCAAAACCCAGAATCGGAGCAAAATTCGGCTATCGTTGAGTTAAAATCAGGTTCGGATTATATGGCGAATCGTTATGGAATCAGTGATTCGCATTATGTTCAGGCGTTGTTGTATGATTTATTGGTAAAGTCAGTTTATCAACAAAAAGATCCACGGAATTATATTTTGTATTCTAAAAAGAATCAAGATAATTTGCGTTTTGCTCCAGTTCTAAAAACGAAGCAAAATGAAGCTTTATCTATTCGTAATCAAATAGTTACCTTGGAGCAAATGTTGGTTGATTTACATCAACAAGAGGATAAAAAATATACGGTTTTGGATAGAATCTCGCCTGAGCGTTATCCAAAAATTCGAGGTTTTAACGCTCAGGGTATTCAGCTTTTCTCGAAGGTTTTGCAAAGTATTACGCTGCTGGAACGGCATTACTTTTTATCGTTTGTCAGTTTTATTGCTCGGGAACATCAATTGTCAAAAATGGGTATTCAGGGCAATGAAAGTGTGAATGGTTTGGCTTCGTTATGGCAAAATTCTTTTGAAGAAAAAAATGATGGTTTTGATATCTTAGCTCACTTAACGGTAGAAGTCAATCAAGCAAATCACGATACGCCGATTGTGATTTTTGAACGCAACGAAAGCACAAATAAATTGGCGAATTTCAGAGTTGGTGATATTGCGATTTTGTACGCTGCAAACGCTCCCGAAAAAGGCGAAACGGCTTTAAATGCTCAAATTTTCAAATGTTCCGTTATTGAAATCAATAATCTTCGAGTTGGTGTAAGATTGCGTTTTAAGCAATTTAATAACGAGATATTTGATGATAAATCGCAAAAGTGGGTTTTGGAACATGATCAAATGGATCATTCTTATAATGCGATGTATCGCTCGTTATTTGCTTTTTTACAATTTGAGCCATCAAAAAAATCGTTACTATTTACGACTCGACCGCCGAAAAAATTGGAAACTACAGATGATTTTGAGCAAAGAATCAACAGCTTAAACGGTACGAAAAATATGACCGAAGAACAGCAGCTGATATTGCGAAAAGCATTGCTCGCACCTGAATTTTTCTTACTTTGGGGACCGCCCGGAACCGGAAAAACGTCGGTAATGTTAAAGACGATTGTCGAGTTTCTTTTTCATCAGACAGAAGAAGATATTTTGTTGTTGGCTTATACGAATCGTGCGGTTGATGAAATTTGTGAAGCGATTGAAAATGTCAGCGAAGCCGCTCGAAATAATTATATTCGCATCGGTTCGCAGTATTCGTCTGCCGAGCATTCGCATCATGCTTTGTTTAATAAAAAAATAGAGAAAGTTAACCGTCGGAATGAGTTAAAAGATGTGATTCATTCACATCGGATTTTTGTCTCAACGGTCGCTTCGATTCAAAATCGTCAAGAATTACTGGATTTAAAGCAGTTCGATCGAGTGATTATTGATGAAGCCTCGCAGATTTTAGAGCCTTTATTAGTTGGTTTATTACCAGCATTTGAGCGATTTATTTTGGTGGGTGACCACAAACAATTGCCAGCCGTTGTGCAGCAAGATAAGCAGTTTTCGATAATTGAAAATAAGGATTTAAAAGCTATCGGTTTACACGATATGCGAGATTCGTTGTTTGAACGATTGTTTTTAAGATGTAAAAGTGAAGGTTGGAATTGGGCTTATGATATGTTGTCGCATCAAGGTCGAATGCACGATAATATTATGGATTTTCCCAACTGTTTTTTCTATGAAAATAGTTTAAAAATTTTGCCTGAATATTGTGGTGTTGACCAATCTGGTATTACGAATTATAAGAATCTTCCAAAAGATGAACTGGGGCAAAAATTGGCTGAAAATCGGGTTTTATACTTCAATACACCGGCGGAAGATAATTTTCAGACACAGAAAATAAATGTTCACGAAGCTCAAAAAATCGCTCAAATCGTGGATAAATATTGTCAATTATTCCGTGACAACGGCAAACCGATTGATTACCAAAAAACTATCGGAATTATCACGCCTTATCGAGCTCAAATCGCACAAATCAAAAACGCCTTAGAACAAATTGACAAGTCTTACGGTAAGTTTTCTGTTGATACAGTCGAACGGTATCAAGGCAGTGCAAGAGAGGTGATTTTGATTTCGTTGTGCTTAAATAATGTGCGACAATTAGAAACTTTGGTGTCGCTCGATACCGAAGGGAAAGTGGACAGAAAATTAAATGTGGCTTTGACTCGTGCAAAGCGACATTTGGTGATTGTTGGCAATGAAAATCTGATGAGGGCAAGTGCGATATACGGGAAGTTGCTGGAGTGGGCGAAGTGATAAAACACGGATTGAACTGATTGAATCGATTTTTTTGTAAATTTATACTATGAGAAACTTTTTGATAAAACCATATAAAATTTTATTGTTCATTTCATTGTTCTGCATTCTCTTAGGAATAATTGGATATTTGATATTTGGAAATGGAGCTTTTAGTGTGTAAGATAAAAATTCACATTATGATTTGGATTCAGCTCTTGTTTTGAATCTTATGGCAATAATTAATGTTATTATTGCTATGTTTCATTCAAAACTAAAATGGTTGCAATTACCGTATTCCGATGATTGTCGTTCTTGGTAACTTCTATTTATTATCAACGGTTACGCCTAAAGATATTGGCTGTTTTACTTATATTTTTTATAATATGGAAAGATGGCAACTTATTTTTATAATGATTTTCCTTTTTATAATTACTCATATTTTATATCTCGTCATGGTATTTTATAAATATCGTCAAAAAAATTAGAACAGAAGTGCTAAAGCAAACTTCTTTATTTTGGAAACCAAACAATTGTCTAAAACTGTTAAAAATCGTATTTTGCAATAAATAAAATAATCAATTATGAATCAATTAAATAGAATTACGTTTAATCCAAAAGTCATGGGTGGAAAACCTTGCATTCGAGGAATGCGAGTAACGGTTGGAACTATTGTCGGCTTGTTTGCAGTCGGTTATGATTTTGATAAAATCTTAAAGACTTATCCGTATTTGGAGAAAGAGGACTTGATGGAAGCGTTGCGTTATGCAGCTTGGAGAGCAGAAGAAGTTGAAGTAAATATCACAGCAGCATGAATTTAGTTTTAGATATGAATTTATCGCCTTTATGGGTTGATTTTTTCGATGGAACTTTTGTCAATGCTGTTCATTGGTCGTCTATTGGTGCAGTTGATATTGAAGATGAAAAAATCTTTGAATGGGCAAAAGTTAATAATCATCTGGTGTTTACAAATGATTTAGATTTTGGTGCTATTCTCGCTGCGACAAATGCTAATGCTCCAAGTGTTTTACAAGTTCGTACACAGGATTTATTGCCCGAAACAATCGGAGAAAAGTTCTCAAAACTTTAGAAACTTTACAGACAGAAATCGAAAAAGGTGTTTTGATAATTTTAGATACGAATAAAATGCGAGTTAGAATGTTACCTTTGAGAGGTTGAGTTTCATGATTGTTAGGAATAAAAATCTGATGAGAACAGTGCGATATATGGAAAGTTGTTGGAGTGGGCGGATTAAGACGGTTTTTATGATTGGACAGAACCTATAACTATTCAATTATCAATCTTTAAGTTAATCTAACATAACTTTACTTTCATCTAATTAAATTTATTAACTGCTTGTCAATTCGTTGTTTTGGTTTTGTTAAGAAAAAAATACGTTTGGTGATTTTATTAAATGATCAACCGTTAGCCGTCAACCGTTTTATAAATGAATTCGAGAGGTAAAATTATTATAAGTAAAACTTATCAGTTTTTTTCGCAGAGAGTCGTGTATCACACTTTATCTTGGTTAGCGTATTTACTGATGTTTACTTTTGTTCAAAGTTCATCTGGGCCTTACTCTTATGGGTTCTATTTTTCTAATGAACTAATAAAAATTGCCTTCTATGCAGCCGGTGTTTATTTTAATATTTTCTATCTTATTCCAAATTATCTAAGCAATAAAAAATTCTTAATTTATTGTGTTTTATTGGTTTTGTCAACGATTATTTTGACTCCATTACAACTTTTCTTTTTGTCTATAAAAGCCTCACAATATCCTGATTATCAGCTTGCTTTATTGCAAAATCAGCCATGGTTATTTATTTTGACATTTTTAGTTGTCAGTGCTTCTACTATCTTTAAAATTGTATCAGATTGGGCAAGACATCAGCGAGAACGAAAAGAACTGCAAACTGAAAGTATGCAATCTGAATTGCGATTTTTACGGTCGCAAATCAATCCACATTTTTTGTTTAATACGCTGAATAATTTGTATGCGTTGACGCTCAAAAAGTCAGACAAAGCACCAGAAATCGTCTTAAAACTCTCCGAAATGATGCGTTATATGTTGTATGAATGCAACGAAAGACGGGTTTTTTTAAGTAAAGAAGTCAATTATATTCGGAACTATTTGGACTTGGAACGATTGCGTCAAGGACGAAATATGGACATTAGTTTTGAGGTACACGGGAATGTGAGCAATCAAAAAATCGCTCCTTTGATGTTTATTCCTTTTTTGGAAAATAGTTTCAAACACGGTGCGAGTAATCACCTGGCAGAAGGCGGTTATGTTCATATCAAGTTGGATATTGAGGAGAATCGGGTGCATTTATTTATTGAAAATAGTAAACCTGAAATACCTGTACGACATACCGGGAAAAAAAGCGGTGGCATTGGCTTAGTGAATGTAAAACGTCGGCTAAAACTCCTTTATCCCGAGCAATATAAACTAAAAATCGAAGCACAGCCGAACTCGTACCGAGTTGATTTGATTTTAGGGTTAGATTGATGAAGTAGCCTTATAAAAGTAATATAACTAACTATTTAGTTCTAAAATATATCTTTGTTCTAAAAAAGATGAAAATACTTTACACGATAAGTTGCACAATTTTGTCAGTGATTGTTTTCGCACAACCAAAAATAGAATTAAAAACAACCGAATTTGATTTTGGTCAAATCATTACTACAGGTACAATCAAAAAGGTATTTATTATTAAAAATATTGGCAACGAACCCTTAATTATCACGAGAGTGACAACAGGTGATGGCGGTTCTTATGCGACTTATCCCAAACAGCCGATTTTACCAGACGAAACAGGCGAAATTACTTTTTATTATAATTCGAATCGAATTGGCCCTTTTCGTAAGCGGCTGATGATTCAATCTAATGCGGAAAATAAGTACGGCAAAAGTATCAAGATAACAGGCGAAGTTATTCACAAAACCACCGAAATTGAGCTTCAACAAGATACGATTGATATCGGTGAAATTCCTTTTGGAACGATTGCAAAAGCTACGTTTAAAGTAAAAAATATTGGTCAAGAAAAGTTATACCTGAATCTTTTGAGTGGAAAATATTACGAACCAGATTTATTTTATCAAAAAATAGAACCGAATCAAAATAAACGTCCTTTCGAAATCAATGAAACGGCAAATGTTACGATTGTATTAAGAAACGTTTATGGAAATGTAGGTTATTTTCAAAGAAAAATTTTATTCAAATATAATTCTCTTGACACTGTTTTTGTGTTAATAAAAGGTAACTATATTGGCAAACCTCCAGTAGAAAAACGCTACGAAGAAAGAAGGATTTATCAATATGAAAACGGTCAATTAAAGACACAAACGGAGTTAACGTATAGCGGTGATGTCCGGCAAGTGAGTTATTATAAAGGGGCGTATTGCACACATTCTAAATATTATTCTTGGCAAACAGGTTCGGTGACTGTAGAACGATTTTTCGAGTTCGGTGAATTGATAGAGGAGAGGCGATATGAATGATGAGGCTGATTTTTAATTAAAAATAAAAAAGCAGTTGTAGCAAAAATCGAATAGATGATTTAAAAAATATCCATTTAACATCGGCCAATCCGTTGTTTATAAAAATAAACTTTACGAATAATTTGGTGTTTTTTGATACAACTACTTTTTATTCAATAACTCTAAAACTAATCTTTAGTCTCGTTTTCTACACTGTTATTTTTCCAAAAATCATTTGCTTTATTCAAATCAGCCATGCGACCAGACGGGTCGATTGTTACCTTTTTGATGTCAGCTATTTTTTTATCAATTGTAAACGTATAAGTCGGATAGACCCAGCCCCAATCTGGCAAATCTTTTCTGGTCATACGATTTTCAGCGATTTTATTTCCACGCATAATTTCCATAGGAATATAAAATAGTTCTTTCGAACCGTCGCTATATTCTATCACCAAATCGATTGGCATCGGCATATCGCCCACACGTTCTAAGGTAATATCGGTTTTTTTCTTTTTTTGATTTGGTTCGACTGATTTTACACCATAATCAATTGTTTTTGTGGTATAAACAAAATACTCTTTGTACCAATCTAATTCCAAACCAGACGTTTTTTCAAATACACGAATAAAATCATTTGGATTCGGGTGTTTGAATTTCCACGTATCGTAATACGCCAATAAAGCTCTATCAAAAACCGATTTACCAACGATATATTCTAACTGTCCTAAAAAAACGGCTCCTTTTGAATAAGCTGCCATTCCGTAAGCAGTATTCGTTTTGAAATGGTCAGCATGAGTAGATAGAGGTTCTTCGATTCCACTTTTTGCAATATATTGATAGCCGTTGTACGAACCAGCGTGAACACCTTCAGGATTTGGATCAAATAACTCGCCCATAATAACGCTGCTGGCATAGCTCGTAAAACCTTCATCCATCCAATAATACAATGCCTCATTTGTACCCAAAATCATCTGATACCAAGAGTGCATGACTTCATGAACCGTTACACCAACCAAGCTGCGTAAACTACGTTCTCCGGTGATTAGGGTCGCCATTGGGTATTCCATTCCGCCATCGCCTCCCTGAATGATTGAATAAACTGGATACGGATATTTGCCGTATTTGCTACTTGCTGATTGAAATAATTTCACGGCATAATCGGGTAAAGCTTCCCAATTTTCATTAGTTTTTTCGCCAGGTTGATAAAAGAAATGGATCATCGGCCCGTCTGGAACTTGAATTTTGGTATGCTTATAATCTGGGTCAGCTGCCCAGACAAAATCATGGATATTTTCCCCTTTAAACTGCCAAGTCGTTTTTTTCTTTGGTTGTTCAACTTTTATTCCGTTGGCTTCATAACCATAACCGATTTCGTCGGCATTTTGCAAAACGCCAGTTGCGGCAATCATATAATCTGAATCCATCGTAATTGTCACATCAAAATCGCCCCAAATTCCGTGAAACTCTCGTCCGATATACGGGTTAGAGTGCCAACCTTGATAATCATATTCACACATTTTTGGATACCATTGTGCCATCGAAAACTCCACGCCTTCCTTGTTGTCACGACCCGAACGACGAACCTGTAAAGGCACTTGCGACTCAAATTCCATTTCAAAAATAGCTGTGCTATTTCCACTCAAAACGGTTGGTAAATCAACTTCTAAGATTGTTCCGACTACTTGATATTGGCAAGATTGTCCATTCATTTTTAGAGATTTAATCTCGTGATAACCAATTTCGTCCTTCTCCAACTTCGAAATTCTATCTCGGACTCTCGGATCTGGGTCGGTAATGGTACGAGAACGCACGTCCATCATACTATTGGGCTGAAAAGCATTGAAGTACAAATGATAAAAGACTTTCGTCAAATTATCAGGTGAGTTATTATAATATTTCAATTTTTGAATGCCTTTGAATTGATGCTTTTTAGCGTTTACGTCAATTTCCATTTCGTACTCCGCACGTTGCTGCCAACGCTCTGGCTGAGCTATTGCCGAAAGAAAAGTGGTCGCTAATATTAGTGTGATTAATTTTAATTTTAACATATTTTATAATTATTAATTATTTAAGTATTAAGTATGACTGACCAATAAACGGATTTATTGGAAATGTTATTTATCAAAAACTGCAAATCGTTCTTTTGTACAGACCTGATAGATTTTCAAAACCTGTCAGGTCTAAATTTTATTTCAACGGTATCAATTCTTCATCAATCCGCATCAAATAATCTCGCCCAAAATCTTCATTTTCCAGCTCTTCAAACAAAAAAGTCGGTAAATCCTTTTCTACATTTTTAATTTGACTGCCAATTGCCAAAGTCAAAGAAGCGACCGTATCCACATCGCCGCCAAAGTTTACACTTTTTAGCAACATATTTTTCAATGAAATCTCATTTTTTAGAATTGTCAAAACCGCTTCAACGGTTTCAACCGCATTCATTGTGACTTCATTTTGCCAGTTGGCTTTCCATTGATAATTTTGAAAATCATTCAAATATTCAATCAATTGTTGTTGATTTCCTTTATTATAAATAAAAAAATGACTTGTCAAAGCAATAGCTTCGGAAGCGATTTTGGCAGTTTCAGTATTGTGCGTAATTGCCATTTGAATCGCATTTTTTTCAATAATTTCCGATTCGGTTTTTAAGATGCCTAAAGGGTAAGCACGCATTGCCGCACCATTTCTTTCGCTTTTCGCAATGATTTTTTCCAATAATTCTTCACCTGAATTGATACTCAACAAAAATTGATAAAATCGACTCGCATAACCTTCCCGCACGTCTCGCTTAAAGACTTCTACGAATTTATTGGCAATATTTTCTCGTGATAATTCTATTTTATCAATCAACAATTCGGCTAAAGCCAACGCCATCTGTGTATCGTCCGTATATTTTTTATAAATAGATGGATAACGAGGATGAGTCCGATAATGTGTTAAGTTATTTTCTTTTTCGATAATTGCCCTTGCTGCAAATTCAAAACCTGCACCGTAAGCATCACCGATTGCACCTTGTAATAACATTTTCAAGTATTAATTATTAAGTATTAATTATCAAAACATACGTTCAATAATTAATACTTAATAGTTAATAATCACATTTTACTTTCCATAATTATCGTCCCAATTCTTCACTTCTGGAACACCTAATTTATCAACCGATTTTGCGACCAACATCGAGACAGAAGCATCGCCAGTCACATTCACGACAGTACGACACATATCTAACGGTCTATCAACAGCAAAAATCAAGGCTAAACCTTCTGGCGGCACACCGATTGATTGTAAGACAATGACTAACATCACCATTCCTGCACCTGGCACAGCGGCAGAACCGATAGAAGCCAAAGTTGCCGTCACGACAATGGTTAATTGCTGCATTAAGTCCAAATCCATTCCGAATGCTTGAGCGATGAAAACCGCTGCGACACCTTGATATAAACTCGTTCCGTCCATATTTATCGTCGCACCGACAGGCAAAACAAAACTCGCCACATCTTCATCAACGCCCAAATGTTCAACTGTTCGTTCCATTGTCACAGGAAGCGTTGCCGCACTCGAACTGGTCGAAAATGCCAATAATTGAGCAGGTGCGATTCCTCTGAAAAAGTCAACATAACCACGACCTGTAAAGTACCTAACTAACAATGGATAAAATCCAAAAATCATTATAGCTAAACCAAGGACGACAACAGCACTATAAGCTCCTAAAGCTTTGAAAATATCAGCTCCAGGCGACTCGACGACCAAGGCGGCCAACAAGGCAAAAACGCCATAAGGTGCTGCCAACATGATTAAATCAATCATTTTTAGGACGACTTCATTCACGCCATCAAAGAAATCAATGACCGGTTTTGCTTTGTCGGGTGGAATTAAAATCAAGCCGATTCCAAAGAAAATCACAAAGAAAATCACTTGTAACATATTACCGTTGTTACTTGCTGCCCCGACAATATTTTGCGGTACTAAATCGATCAGAGCCTGCAAAGGGCCGTTGTTCGCTTGTGCATCTGCGGCCTCTTTTCGTTTAGCGGCATCGTCTGCATAGTTTTCGGTGAGTTCGGTTCGGGTTTCTTCTTTAATGAAACTACCCGGTTTGGCAATATTGACTAACGCCAAACCAATGGAAACCGCAAAAACCGTTGTTAATACATAGATTCCGATAGTTCGTCCGCCCATTTTGGAGAGTTTGGAAATATCTTTTAAACCTGCGATTCCCATAATTAAGGAAGCAACAATTAACGGAACCGCAATTAATTTTAAGGAATTAATAAAAATTGTTCCAAACGGTTTTATCCAATCGGTGACGAAGTCTTTCCCCCATTCAAACTGTAGAGCTAGAAATCCGAAGGCGACACCTAATGCCATTCCTAACAATATCTGCCAATGCAAGGCTAATTTTTTCATACTTTATGTGGTTTTATGGTTATATACTTCAAACTGTTATATTGTTAATATTGTTAAACTGTTTTTTTTAATCGTAAACATTTGATAATCATATATTTACATCAAAAAAAACATTCGATAAAAATGTTTAGTTTTTGACCGTTTGCAGTATAGATTAAACCTGACAGGTTTTGCTTGTCCCGAAACCTCGGGGAAAACCTGTCAGGTTTGTATTCACAATACTATACAATTGCCACAAAGTAAGGATTTTTTCGATTAAGAATAAATGAATCATAAACGAAAATATTGGAAGTGTTTAGTTATGAGGAACTATAAGTTAGACCTGTAGAAGCTAAAACCGCACCTTTTGCCAACGATTCGTAAAGAGATACCAAGACGAAATAGACAAAACCATCACCGAAAAAACAAACTCCGAAGACCAAGCCATCATTAGACTTTCTCTGAAAGTTACAGCAAAGTAGATATACGCAATGTA